>OGLR01000243.1_pt1 | contig 30333 bp, 18 predicted proteins | sample 1572931 | NCBI WGS metagenome assembly OGLR01 (sample SAMEA2581997, study PRJEB24529) | metagenome | biome: Human gut stool | place: China | collected 2011 | reverse complement strand
TATGGCGTCGGTAAGCAGACCGCCGTCCTCATAGCCCACATATCCGGCAGGCGAGCCGATGAGTTTGGCCACAGAGTGTTTCTCGGCATATTCGCTCATGTCAAATCTTGCAAGCTCTACTCCAAGAACCTCAGCCAAAGAGCGTGCCACCTCGGTTTTTCCCACTCCCGTAGGGCCGACGAAGAGCAGCGATGCCATGGGTTTATCGTCGTCGGTAAGTCCGGCTTTCGCCATCTGCACAGCCTCAACAACCTGGCTCACGGCCTCGTCTTGTCCGAACACCCTTGTCAGCATCTGCTGCTGCAGGGATTCCAGAGTCTTGTTGTCCTCTGTTTTAAGAGCCTCGGCATCAATCTTGCAGATCCGTGACAACACCATGTTTACAATTTCTTTGTCAATATACTGCACGGTGTGGTTCTTGGGGTGCAGCTCAAGATATGCTCCCGCCTCGTCGATAAGGTCTATGGCTTTGTCGGGAAAACGGCGGTCACTGATGTGCTTGGCACAAGCTCTGACAGCATATTCCATAATATCGTTTTTTATTACGGTGTTGTGGAACTGCTCATATCGTTTTTTCAGTCCGGCCATTATCTTCAGCGTGTCGTCTACTGACGGCTCTGCTATGTCCACTTGTTGAAACCGGCGTGTTATGCCGTTGCTGCCGGCCATGTATTTGTTGAACTCCGCATAAGTCGTAGACCCCATAAACCTCAGCTCGCCGTTTTCAAGATATGGCTTTAGCATGTTTGACGCATCGAGTGCCCCGTCAGAGCTTTTTCCGGCTCCTATGATGTTGTGTATCTCGTCGATGTATATAATGGCGTTGCCTTCTTTTTGTGCTCCCTCAAGCACCATTTTTAGTTTTTTCTCAAACTCGCCCCTGTATTGTGTGCCTGCAATGAGGCTTGCCATGTCCATCATGTATATCTTGCATCCTTGCAGTTTCTTGGGGCAATCGTTGCTGTTTATTTTTTCCACGAGTCCGTATGCCATGGCAGTTTTCCCTACGCCAGGCTCTCCTATGAGCAACGGGTTGTTTTTGTCGAGGCGGCAGAGTATCTGCATTATGCGCTCCATTTCCTTTTCTCTGCCTATGAGCGGATTGTGGCTCTTTGCCTCATCGTTAAGGCAGGTCACCATTGTGCGCCAGCTTTTCGGCTTGCTGTTGCTGTCTGCGAAAGTGCCGTCGTCGTCATCCGGCATATAGTCGATGTCATCCAGCGTGTCAAAGTCATCGCTTGTCCATCCGTCTGCTTGCCCGTCTGTTGACTTGTAGCTGTACATGCCTTCGAGCATGGCCATAAACAGCGTCTCGTCTCCGATATGCTTTTTGAGCATGTAGGCGGCCATAGACTCCTCCAGTTTCAACATGGCGCTGATAACGTGCGGGATGTCGACACTGGCCTTGCCACACGATATTGCTGCTGTCTCAGCCGCAGCCATCATCTGTATGTATTGGGCTGACGGTTCTGGTGCGCCGAATGGCCGGCTGGTTAGATTACCGGACTCGCCTATCGACATCATAAGCTCCTGGAGAAGTTTTTCCTCATCGACATGACTTATGGCAAGAGGATAATCCAACATTTCCTCCTTTATCAGAATCCCGAGAAAAATCTCGGGAGTGTAGAACATGCAGTAGTTTTTCTCTGCAAAACTTATGGCATAGCTGTGCGCCTTGGCGGTGTCGGCTGTCATTTTTGGCATATTCTCCATCGCTCAGTCCTCCTTGATTTCTAAAGTCAGAGGAAATTTGCTTTCTCGTGCCATGCGTGTTGCCAACGACACCTTCGACATAGCGATGTCGAGACTGTAAACTCCAACGACGGCCTCTCCCCTGTGGTGTACGGTAAGCATCAGCTCCTCAGCCTCTTTCTGGCCTTTGCCGAATATTCTCGTCAGTATCATTACTACGAAGTCCATTGTGGTGAAGTCGTCGTTGTATATTATAACTTTGTAGCGTTTTGGCTCACGCAAGTCCGTGCGCTGCCTCTGTATTGTTGATGATTGTTGTTTGCTCATGCTGGCAAAAGTAGTGAAAAGATTGCAAACTGCAATAAGAAATTCCCAAAAAATGCAGCTTCATCCCCCCAACTCCCTTCCTTTGGGGCAGAGGGTGGGGAAGGGGGGGAGAGATTCCACTTGCTTGTGCTACCTTTAAATAAGGTTGGCTGCGCTCGGAAATGAAAAACAAAACTTCACATTTGTTTTGTCATTCCACTTGCTTGTGCTACCTTTGCGCTTGATATGACAAGACAGACGGAAAATACCGGTGACAGGCAATTGCGCGCCATGGAGATGTTTCAGAGGGTGGCAGGAGTAATGGCTGTCGCAGTCGCAGACAGGGCTGTGGCTTGCCGGAATATGCATGAGACTCTGGTATTAGTGTGCCATGAGGGAACGGTAAATACCAGCCAGGCGTTTGGCAACCTGTTCTCGCAGGTTGGCTTTGTGTGCCGCAAGTTTCATTTGTCATATATGGACACCATGGCCGTGCAGCGAATGCGTTACGACAGCAACCGCTCCGATATAGCCGATGATGCGCTTATGGACGACTGCCGTGCGCTTGCCGTGCTTATATCGGCTGTTTATGATACAGGAATACCGCAATTTCTGTTGTCGCAAATTCCTGCCGTATACAGTCGAAAACAGCAGGCAAATGCCATTGATTACAGATGTCTGAGGTGTGTGGTCGGGAAGGTTGAGGGAACCCGTATGACGGTAGAGGCTGATATCGATAGTGCCGTAACATCCCTGACGGTAGATTTCGGCGCCGGTGACCAATTGTATCTCTCTAAAATTTTAAAACAGGGTGTTCAGATAAACCTTGTCGGCGTTAGGGCTAAGGAGGGTGACTCTGATATAAAGGAGGCAGACTTTATAATCGTCGAGCCAGACTATCTTGTCGACATCAGCTCTATAGCGCGCTGCTTTACCGATTACGGCCACAGTCCTCTTGCCTCTGTAGTAAACCGTTTGCAGCCTGCGGCCAACTCGGAGGCTGTCTTGCTCGGTAACTTTGCGGGCGCATTGCTCGACGATGCCATAAGCCATGACTTGAGGTGTGATTGGAGGCAGACCCTGAGACAGAATTTCCGCGACAAAGCGCTGGAATATTGCGCTTGTACAGACCTTAACAAAAAAGTGCCTTTCCATGCCGCCGCCGAGTCGCAGGCTAAAAACATTATGCAGGCTGCGGAGGCGTTGTTTGGCTCAGATGGCGAATACGACGGCTCACGGGCAATGCTTGAGCCGTCGTTCGTATGCGAGACGCTGGGCATTCAGGGACGTGTGGACCTTATGACGACAGATTTTCATCTTCTCGTGGAACAGAAATCGGGCACAAACTGGAACATACAGTGCGGCATGCCAAACGAATATGGCTCGTTTCAGAAAGAGGATCACTATGTGCAGCTGCTGCTGTACTATGGCGTGTTGAGATACAATTTCAATCTCGCCGCAAACCTTACTGACATACGCCTGTTATACTCAAAATATCCGCTGCCTGGCGGACTCGTGGTTGTCAGCTATTACCGCCGCCTGTTAGCCGAGGCATTAAAATTCCGAAATAGGGTAGTGGCTCTCGATTTTATGGTGGCACGCAATGGTTTCGACTGGCTGTTGCCACTGTTGCAGCCTGAAAAATTAAACGAAAAAGATACCGGCAGCAAGCTGTGGCGCGACTATGTTTTGCCACAACTTACAGATATTTTGTCACCGCTGCACAGGCTTTCTGATACTGAGAAGGCATATTTCTGCCGTATGATGACATTCTGTTTCCGTGAGCACGTATCGCAAAAAGTCGGTGCGCAGGAGGGGGTGGGCAACAGCATGGCAGACTTGTGGAACATGCCGATAGCCGAGAAAATTGAGACAGGAAATATATATGTCGGTCTCGAACTTGCTGATATTCAGAAGTCAGACCCCGAAGGCGGCTACGACACGGTGACTCTCCGTGTGCCCGGCTATGGTGCCGGTTTCCTGCCGAATTTCCGTCAGGGCGACATGGTTTATTTGTATGCCTACAGGCAGCAACCCGACGTGCGCAACGCCATCTTGTTCAAAGGCGTTTTGGCCGAGATTACTCCCGACAGCATAGTGGTACATCTGAACAATCCGCAGCAAAACGCTGGAAATCTCCGCGTCTGTCAGCCTTCGCCACGCAAAGGCCGTGGCGATGCCAAACAGCCAGTGTGCTATGCTGTTGAGCATTGTGGCAGCGATGCCTCGCTGACAGCCGCCATGCGCAGTCTGCATCAGTTTGCGTGTGCAGATGCCGATGCCCGGAACTTGCTGATGGGCAGGCGTGAGCCAAAAGCTGATAAGTCGCGCAGGCTGACACTGAGCTACAACCCTGACTACGACGGCGTGGTGCTAAGGGCAAAACAGGCTGATGACTATTTTCTGCTCATCGGACCGCCGGGGACAGGTAAGACCTCAATGGCGCTTCACTATCTTGTGGAGGAGGAGCTTCATGAGCCCGGGTCTGCCATTCTGCTTATGGCATATACCAACCGTGCCGTAGACGAGATATGCGGCATGCTTGTTAAGAATAATTACGATTTTATCCGCATTGGCAATGAGTTTACGTGCGATGAGCAATATCGTCCGTATTTGCTCAGCCGTCAGCTCGGCAATTGCACAAAACTTGCAGGGGTGAGGGAGCGGATAGCGTCTGCCCGCATCATTGTGGCAACTACAAGCACCATGCAGAGCCGCTCGTATCTTTTTGGCGTAAAGGCCTTTTCGCTGCTGATTGTCGATGAGGCAAGCCAGATACTTGAGCCAAACATTGTCGGGCTTCTGTGCTCTGCCCGTCGGCCGCTCTCGGGTAGCAGGCATGGAACGCCTTCAAACCGTATGGCAAAATTTATTCTGATAGGCGACCACAAGCAGCTGCCGGCTGTGGTGCAGCAAGATGCGTCGGAATCTGAAGTTGCAGACCCTCTGCTCCGTGCCATGGGACTCACCGACTGCCGCAATTCTCTCTTTGAGCGGCTCTTGTTTTTAAATAGTTCACACCATGATTTCGTTGGAATATTGCGGCGCTACGGCCGTCTGCATCCCGAGATTGCAGCGTTTCCAAACATTGCTTTCTATAGCCGCGAGAACCTTGTGCCAGTGCCGCTGCCCCATCAGCAGGAAAAGGCTCCGTCGCAGCGTGTGGTCTTTATTCCGTCAGCCTATTGCGCATCGCCGCAACTTTCAGACAAAGTGAACATAGAGGAGGCGAGGGTAGTTGCCAAACTGCTGAGTGAGACCTATTCGGAATATGGCTCGTCTTTCGACCCGGCGACAACTATAGGCGTGATTGTGCCCTACCGCAACCAGATAGCCATGATACGCCGTGAGGTCAGCAAACTCGGCATTCCGCTGCTGATGCAGGTTTGCATAGACACAGTAGAGCGGTATCAGGGCTCGCAGCGCGATGTCATAATCTACGCCACAACCGTTCAGCATCTCTATCAGCTAGATTTCCTGACGGCAAACTGCTTCACCGACAGCGGCTGCCTCATAGACCGCAAACTTAATGTGGCCATAACCCGGGCGCGAAAACGCCTGTACATAATAGGCTATGAGCCTATCCTGCGCCAAAACAGCCTCTATGCGCGTCTCATAGACTCAGCCAGGAAAAGTGCGGAGAAAAATCACGCTTCGCAGGATTGTGAGGGTACGATAAGTATAAAGTAAAAGTGACTAAGTGTAGAACATCTATCACTTAGTCACTTGCCTGTACCCAGAGCCGGGGTCGAACCGGCACGGGTTGCCCCACTGGTGTTTGAGACCAGCGCGTCTACCGATTCCGCCATCTGGGCTTATTGCGGTGCAAAGGTAGCTGTTTTTTCTGAAATAACAAAGTTTTCAGCTAAAAAAATGCAAAAGTCTTGGCGCTTTCGGTATTATTGTGTAATTTCGTGTGCGATATTGTAATAATCAATTCCGATAAACATTAAACCTATATGACAACATACAACAAGAATTATTTTTGCGTGATACTTGCCGGCGGCAAGGGGCGCAGATTGTGGCCATGCAGCCGTGAGAGCATGCCGAAGCAGTTTGTCGATTTTTTCGGAACGGGAAAGTCTCAGCTGCAGCATACATACGAGCGGTTCTTGGATATTGTTCCTAAGGAGAATATTTTTGTGTCTACAAATATCGTTTACCGTGATATTGTCAAGGAGCTGTTGCCGGAGCTTTGCGACAGCCAGATACTGGCAGAGCCTATATACCGGAATACCGCGCCGAGTCTGTCGTGGGCTAACCACAGAATTTCGATGATTAATCCCGATGCCTGCATAATAGCCACGCCATCTGATCAGATGGTGATTGACGAGGAGGCTTTTAAGCGCAACGTGCTTGACGGATTTGCTTTTGTTGACGGCAACGACAGACTGTTGACAATGGGAGTCCGTCCGACGCGCCCCGAGCCTGGGTATGGATATATTCAGCTTGGCGACTCTATAGGAGATAATTTATACAAAGTGCAGTCGTTTACGGAGAAGCCCGAGAGAGATTTTGCGAGGATGTTCTTGGAGAGCGGCGAGTTTTATTGGAACACAGGTCTGTTTATAGGCAATGTGAATTATCTGCGTGAGTGTTTCTCAAAATTCCTGCCTCCCGTTTTGCGTACTTTCGACGCTCGTGATGAATTGAGCGGCATAGAGGCGGAGACGCACTATATGATGGAGAACTTCCCCTCTTATCCTAATCTGTCGGCAGACTCTGCTGTGCTCGAGAAGTCGGAGAATGTCTATGTTATGAAATGCGATTTCGGATGGGCTGACCTCGGCACATGGCACAGCATCTATGAGGCTTTGCAGAAGGGAGAGGGGGATAATGTCGTTGTGGACAGCGATGTGATAATGGACAATGCCACAAACAATGTCGTTAAGTTGCCGAAGGGAAAACTGGCTGTAATAAATGGACTTGATGGCTTCATTGTGGCAGAGGAAGACAACGTGTTGCTGATATGCAAGAAGGAAGACTCGTCGGCTCTTGTGCGCAAGTTTGTCAACGAGGTGCAGATAAAGAAAGGTGACAAATATGTGTAAGGTTTTTAGGTTATAAGGTTATAGGTGTAGAATGTGATTTCTACTTAAAAACCTTAAAATCTAAAACTTGAAAAGGTTTTTCTGTGCCGAAAATTTGGCAATATGGAAATAAATGCCTATCTTTGCAAAATCTTATCGAAGATATATAGTGGGACAGGAAACAGAATTCCGACATTGAAACGAGATGTCGGAATTCTCGTTTTTTAGTCTCTTGGGAAACAGCATTTTATTAATCAATCTTTAAAAATAGTTTTATTATGGCTTACATGTCACAAGAAGGCTACGACAAACTCGTAGCCGAGCTCAAGCGGCTCGAATCTGTGGAGCGCCCGAAGGCTTCTGCAGCTATAGCGGAAGCTCGCGACAAGGGTGACTTGAGTGAAAATGCGGAATACGATGCAGCACGTGAGGCTCAGGCTCATCTTGAAGATAAAATCAACCAAATGAAGCTTACCATTGCTGAGGCTAAGATTATTGATGTGTCGCGCCTCAGCGTGGATGCTGTGCAGATTTTGTCGAAGGTGGAAATGACAAACCTCACTACAAATGCAAAAATGGTTTATACCATTGTCAGCGAGAACGAGGCTAACCTCCGTGAGGGAAAAATCTCAATTCAGACTCCTATCGCACAAGGACTGCTAAACAAGAAGGTTGGCGATGAGGTTGAGATAAAGATACCACGTGGCACAATAAAGTTGCGCATTGACAAAATCTCTCTCGACTGATAAATCACTTAAAGAAGTAAAAAATATGACGATATTCTCAAAAATCGTGGCTGGCGAGATTCCAAGCTATAAGTGTGCTGAAAGCGACAAGTTTTATGCTTTCCTCGACATAAGTCCGCTTGCAAAGGGACACACATTGGTGATTCCGAAGCGTGAGGTAGACTACATTTTCGACATGGAAGACGAGGAGATTGCGGAGTTTCAGGTTTTTGCAAAGCGTGTGGCCAAGGCTCTGAAGGCTGCGTTCCCATGCCGCAAGGTTGCGCAGGTGGTGCTCGGACTCGAGGTGCCTCATGCGCATATCCATCTCATACCTATGCAGAGCGAGGCAGATGTGGATTTCCGCAAAGAGCATCTCAAACTTGAGGGTGACGAGATGAAGGCTATCGCCGACAAGATATTTGCAGAGTTTAAATAGTTGATTTTCTATGAGCTTTTATAGTTCGTATAATCAAAAAAACGGGATAATGCAATGTGGCATTATCCCGCTTTTTTGATTTAATATTATTGGTGTTTTAAAAATACCGAAAAAATGAAGCCGCTTGCAATCGTCATCGCAAGCGGCTTCATTTGCCAATGCAAGCGGCTTCGATGGCATTTGAAGCCGCTCGCATAAAATTTATAGCGAAAATATGCTATACAAACAAAATCTTAGTTTTATATTCTTTTGGCTTGTACTGTTGATTAGCACCCTTTAATAATCTGACTTGGTTTTAAAGATTTATAAATCTGAAGTTGTTTAAGCCAATTTTCTTCGTTTGGATAAAAATATAGGACTTTGTTGCAGCATTGTATAGCCTTTGCAATTGCCGATTGGCAATATCGGCCGTTTCGCTCACCTGTACGTATATAGTAGCTTCTGAGGTAGTTGCAGGCATCTATGTATTTTGCCATGTCGCTCGCATCCATTTGTGCCTCTTCGTTAAGACCCTCAAATGTTTTTTGCATTTCTATAGCCAAGTCGTATTGTTTCGTGGTGTTCATGACAGAGTCAAGCTCACCTGCAAGGATCCATCTGTAATAGTATGAGTACATTTTGTTTTCTTCTGAGATTTCTGCAATTTGTGCGAATGCCTCGTCAGCCTTTAGCAGAAGATTTGTCCTTTCTTCCCCAAAGCTTTCCATGGCAAAATTGCGATATAGTATGGCCAATGAACTGAAGTGTGTTGCGGTCAATTTGTCAGCCTTTCGTCCTTGCTCTATCCAAGTAAGGTTCTCTGCGATTGCATCTTCGTAAAGTCCTGCGTTGGAATATATATCTATGATGTTTCTCATGTATTTGTTTCCACCGTTTAGTTTGGTTAAAGGCACGTTGTTGCGCATGTCTTCTTCCCATTGATTATATGCCCTATGGTACATGTCGACAGCCTTCTTAATGTTGTTCTTTCCCTGGTATGCCACGGCTGCATTTTCATAGTCGTAAGTTGTAAATTTTATAGTATCGTTGATACTGAAAAGTTTGTCGGCAAGACTTACTGCCTCATCAAGCTTTTTTGACTGTGTGCTTGCATATTGGGCCATCTTTATCACGTTGACGTTATTGGGGTATTTTTCCAAGCCCTTTTGTGTCAAATCATACATCTTGTCATACTCTCCACGTGAAAACAGCAGGAAGGCATAATTGAAATAGTCTGTACTGTCGAGATGCTGTATGTCTGTCATGGCATAAAGGTGTTTCTGATAGTCAGACCAGTTATCAATTAAAGGTCTTCCTATAGAATTCCAATATTTAAAAACTTCTTCACAAATTCTTGCCATGGCAAGGTTTGCAGGATAGTCGGGCACTGCGCCATTAATCTCTCTCATCTTGTTTAATGACTTTACGGTGTCGCGTTGTTCGAGCAGGCATTTCGCGCATGCTATGTAACAATCGGGCGATGTCGGCGCAGCCTTTATTCCACGGTTGTACCAGTCGAGAGCCTTTACGGTGTCACCCATCACCTTTTGCATGTCGCCGCCTCTGATGTATGCCGGAGTATATTTTGGGTCGGCATTTATGGCTCTGTCAATATATTTGTAGGCGTTTGCGCTGTCGGAAGTTAGATATGACCAGTAAGGACTGTTGGGTTGAGCCTTGAAGTAATGGTAATAAGCCTTGGCTATACCCACTGCAAGCTCGGCGTTTTTCTTGTCTCTGTTCCAGATGTTCTCAACATATTCGTTGAGAACGGCTTTATGTGTGAGGCCATATTTCCTGACTATGGTATCTACGCCCGCAATGGTGGCCTTAGTGAGGTTTTGCGCGTTAGCAGACAGTCCGCCCCACAGCAGCAGAAACACGATGGCATATAGTTTTCTCATAATTGTTTTGAGTTTTTTTTTATAAGTTATATTGTACACCGACGTTCATAGTCTCTATATATTTGAGCTTTGCCATGTCGAGCCCTGGAATGTCTTTGGTTCCCATCCAGTATATGGTAGGGGCAAAGAAAGCCGACAGGCGCGGTGAGAAATTGCATTTCAGTTTCAGCCCGCCATTAAATCCTAAGACGGTTTTAGGCTTTGCGTTGTCTGCAGGCTCGGCGACATGGTTCGGGCGCAGACGCTCGTTCGCTGCCAGTTTCCAGTTCTTGGATATGCCGAGAGCCACATTTGGTCCTATCAGCATCTGTAGCTCAAACAGTGGTCTTTTGTCGGGTGTGCCGTAAAACAGACGAGACATGTTGAGCAGGTAGTCGACAGACAAAATTCCGTAGTTGTACCTGTTGTCAGAGAGTCCGTTTTTCATTGTCTTGAAGTTGTTGCTTTCAGAAAGCGCAAGGTTGCAGTCCCAGAACTGGCTGTAATTTCTTTTTGCGACAGAGGCATATTCAAATGCCATTTCCAATCCCGACACTTCTGATATCATGTAGTCGGCAAAAAGTCTGCCGTTGTAGCTCAACTGTGGGTCAAAGCTTCTTTTTGTTGTCTTAAAGTTCACACCGCCTCCAAGTCCGACAGAGAGTTTTCCTGTCTCTTCGCCGTCGTCAGCATAGTGCCTGCGGTCTGATTTTTGGCCTAAGTTCTGTATTCTCAGACCCACGTTCACTGTCATGCTGTTGTCATAATGTGTCTTGCTTTCCTCATGCGTTGAGAATGGCACCTTGTATTCCGTGTAGGCATATCTTGGCTCAACAAAAGCCGTGAGGCCATTTCCCAGTCTTGCCCACGCATTGATACCTGCTGTATATGACTCGGTATCGTAGCTGTTTCCGGAGCCGTTTCTTGAAACCCTGCCCAATCCGCCGCCTCCGACAATGTAAAAGCCAAATCTGCTGTCCCATTTGAAGTTTTTCGAGAATCCGAGAGGGTTGAGCATAGCCTCCAGTCTGATGTCTGTATATGTTGCGTGCAGATTTGCTGTATGCTGAGGCGACTGGTAGTCAACACCATAGGTTGTCTCTTCTGCCCATTTTGAATTTCTTACAGCCCCTGATAATCTCAAACCGACAGCCTTTGACAGCCATTTACCAACAGAGACTGTTGTGGCCATGCCAGATGTCTTGGCGAAATCCAGATTTGGAGTGCTGCTGAAATTAATGCCGTTAGAAAATTCAAAGAACCAAGGCTTTGCCCATTTGTTTGGTGTGGAGTCGTTTGTTAAGTCTTGTCTCTCAAAAATCGACCTTACTGCATGTGCGTTTCTTCCACGTGAAAGATTAAATTGCACGCCGACATTCATAGTCTCAAAATGTTTTACGCTTATCAAGTCGAGATTAGGCATGTCTTTTGTTGCCATCCAGTAGAGTGTCGGGGCAAAGAAAACAGAGAGCTGCGGCGATACGTTGCATTTCAGTTTCAATCCTCCGTTGAATCCGAGAGTGGTTTTTGTTTTCATGTTGTTTACGGGCTCTGCCGTATGGTTCTGTGGCAGTCTCTCTTCTGCCTCCAGCGTGCAGTTGTTCCATAAGCCGAAAGCCACGTTTGGTCCAATCAGCATTTGCAGCTCAAACAGAGGTCTTTTGCCTTTGTCTCCACAGAACAGGCGTGACATGTTTATCAGGTAGTCTACCGACAGCAAACCGTAGTTGTACCTGTAGTCGGCCATAACTGCCCGCATTGTTCTGCTGCCTTGCTCATTGTTGCAGTCCCAGTATTGGGCATATTCTCTGTTTGCCAGAGAGACACGCTCGAATGCCACTTCCACTCCCGATGCCTTGGAAATCATGTAGTCGGCAAATAGCCTGCCGTTGTAGCTCAGAAGCGGTTTGTAGCTCTTGCTTGTCAGCTTGAAGCTCACTCCGCCTCCTATGCCAACCGCAAGTTTCTCTTCCTGTACGTCATCCTCTGCATTTTTTCTCACGCCTGTTCTGATTCCGTGATTTTGTATTCTAAGTCCCACATTCACTGTCAGACCGTTGTCAGACTGCACATTGGTTGACTTTAAATCGTATTCGGAATAGGTATATCGTGGCTCGACAAAAGCCATAAGGCCTTGCCCAAGCCGTCCCCAAAGGTTGATGCCGCCTGTATATGATATGGCATGGCGGGTCAGGCCTGAGCCGAACTTCTGAATTTTTCCCAATTCTCCTCCGGCAACAAGAAACATTCCGAACTTATCGTCCCAACTGAAGTTGTCCTTATAGCCGAGGGGGTTGATCATGGCCTCCAGTCTTGCTCCTCCATATACACTGTGTTGGTTTACAGTGTAGTTTTGCGAATGGATGCCGGTACTGCCGGTTGTCTCAGTTCCACACCTCGTACTCCTTATCACGCCAGATGCTCTGAGACCCAGCACCGGCGACAGCCATTTGCCTACGGATATTGTCGTTTCCATTCCTGCTGTCTCGGCGAAACTCATGCCATTTGCCGTCCTGAAGCTTAGTCCGTTAGAGAATTCTATAAACCACGGATTAGCCCATCTCTCAGACATAGAGTTGTTAATCTGGCCGTTCTTGTCAAAAATGGAATTTATGATATGTGCTCTGCGGATGAGGTTAAATTGCAATCCTACGTTCATGGTCTCAATATGCTTGAGGCTTACCAAGTCAAGATTAGGCATGTCCTTTGTGCCCATCCAGTATAGCGTAGGGGCAAAGAAAACTGAAAGTTGCGGCGATACATTGCATTTCAGTTTCAGTCCGCCGTTAAATCCGATATTTGTTGTTGCCTTTGCCTTGCTTACAGGCTCTGCCTTATGGTTCTGTTGCAGGTTCTCCTCTTTCGCCAGTGTCCAGTTGTTCCATAAGCCGAAAGCCACGTTTGGTCCAAATTGCATCTGCAATTCAAACAGCGGTTTTCTTTTATATGCGCCATGGAACAGACGGGATAAATTTATGAGATAGTCCACTGACAGCAAGCCGTAGTTGTACCTGTAGTCGGCCATGCCTGTTCTTTGATGCTTGGTGTATTTGTTTTGCTCAAAGCTGCAGTCCCAGTATTGTACATAATCTCTATTTGCCAGAGATACACGCTCAAATGCCACTTCCACTCCCGATGTCTTGGAAATCATGTAGTCGGCAAACAGTCTGGCATTGTAGTTAGGAAGCGATTTGTAGCTCTTGCTTGTCAGCTTGAAGTTCACTCCGCCTCCAATACCCACCGACCATCTTCCTTCCGGCATGTCACCGTTGGCATCGTGCTTTTTATCCAGTTTGTATCCTTGGTTCTGCATCCTAAGTCCGACATTTACGGTAAAGCCGTTGTCAGACAATACATTCCTTGATTTCAAATCGTATTCGGTATACGAATATCTTGGCTCGACAAAAGCCATGAGGCCTTGCCCCAGTCGTCCCCAGAGGTTTATGCCGCCTGTATATGATACCGTATAGCGGGTTAGACCTGTGCCGAATTTCTGAATTCTTCCAAATTCACCTCCGGCAACAAGAAACATTCCATACTTACTGTCCCATCTGAAGTTCTTCATGCCGCCAAACGGGTTGAGCATGGCCTCCAGTCTTGCTCCGCCATATACGCTATGGTGGGTTGCTGTGTATTTTAGTGACGGATTGCCGGTGCTGCCTGTTGTCTCTGTTCCGCAACTTGCACTCTTTATTATCCCCGACGCCCTGATACCCATTACAGGCGACAGCCATTTGCCTACAGATACCGTTGTCGCCAGTCCTGCGGTCTCGGCGAATTTCATGCCTGGCGAGGTGCTGAAGTTTATGCCGTTGGAGAATTCTATAAACCATGGCTGTGCCCATCGCTTAAGCGTAGAGTCGTTGATGAAGGCGTTGCCATCGACAATAGACTTTATGATTCGTAATCTGCTCTCGCGTGAGAGTACGTTGTTGATGTAATAGATATAGTTGAATGTGGCGCCAAAAGCGATATCCGCCTTTCGCCAGTTTCTGTACTCGCTCAAGTCCATGTTGTCGGTTCCCAATGCCACATAAGGCTCTATCGACATAAAACCGTGAGGTCCGGTGTACAGTTTTGCCTGCAAGCCGAAATGTGCGTCGTAAGACATGCCGTTTCTGCTGCTCGGTGCCAGCCACGTTTTCCTTGCTCCTGCACCAATCACCGCCGATACGTTCAGCGGTCTCGACGGGTTGTATCCGTAGAGATATGATGACAGGCTGAATATGTAGTCTGCTTTAAGCCCTAATGTACCTAATAAGTCGTGTTTGTTTTGCTGATATCCCCATCCGCCGACTCCCATAAGCCTCATGCTGCTTAGGCGTGACATTTGCCATCCTATACCAAATCTTGCCATTGTCAGCGGATTGAAACCATATTCTTTGATGGGGGCTATCTGTTCAAATCCCGCACCTGCCTCCAAATACAGATTTTTATACCATTTTCTGTCGAACGACTCGCCTATGTTATGGTATCTTTTGTCCATAACATATTCCATGGCGCTTGTCTCGCCTTTTTGTTCAGCCTTGTTAATCTTGGAAATTTTAGACGAGTCCCGTGTTGTGCGCTCATCTTCGAAATGTCCGTATGGTATGCTGTCGCCAGTCAATGTATTTTCATTCTGTGCAGACATTTCTGCTGTGCCTGCAAGTATCAAGATACATGCTATGATATATTGTCTATTGAATAATTTCATATTTCAAGCAGTTATTGCTGTTCTGTGTCGTTTTGCTGTGGTTCCTGTTGGTCTGTTTGTGCAGACTGTATAGTCTGTTGGGTCTGATTATCTCCTGATGTTGTCTCTTCCTGATGTTCTGATTCCTCGTTGTCCATGTTCAGAGCGTTTATAAGTTCCTCACGTCTCTTGGCATCACGTCTTTGCAGCAGTGTGAACAGGCGTTCGTATTCTGGTACATCCTTGCGCAGATATTTATATTTTTTGCGTGTCTCGTCATCAATCTGGCCGTCACTGTAATATAGCCTCAGATAGTTAGGCTGCATCTTGAAGCAGTGGTGGAAATATGCCAGATAGTGTCTGACCCGGCTTCTTTCGTCGAAGTCGTCAAATTCAGCCTCCTGTATTTCTGTTGCGGTAGAGTCGGTGGATGTAGTGTCTGCTGCTGCATATTCTTGCAGGTCAGGTTGTGCCTCGTCAGCTTTTCTCGACCACAATATTCCTTTCAGATACCATTTCTTGGGGTTGCTGTCGTCGAGCATGTCAACATAGTCTTCTGCCGTTTGTGGCGTTGACCATTCTGGTATCTCGGTATATAAGATGGCTTTGTTCTCGTCGCTTAGCCCGAGCACGTAATTTTTAGCGTCATCAAGTTTCTTTTTCTGCTCATCAGTCAGCGAAGGTTTGCCATAGAGACTTCTTATGTTCATGAAGTTCTCAAGTTTTTCCATTCCCGGCACAGCCTTGCCTTCCGACTTCAGCCATTCAAATATAGATATTGCGTCGCTGAATTTTTGCAGCTGATAATACGACATAGCCTGTGTCAGCATCAAGTCGCGGCGGTTCAGCTTTATTGATATGCCGTCGAAGTCTTTTCTTACCTCAATACCTATGCTGTCGTTAGGGTCGAGTCTCAGATAAGGCTTGAGCATCATCGTGTCAGCCATGCCGAGTCTCTGGTTGAGTCTCTGCATCTTATTCAGAGTATACGGCGACAGAAGGTCTGCGAACCAGTCTGGATTTTTCTTCAGCTCCTTGTATGCCAGCACCGTAATGCTGTCCATGTCAGTGCTGTCTGCTATGTTGGCATAGAGATTGAAGAAGTCGCCGCTTGAGAAATGCTTTCGGCCTTTCAGATAGTCGTCTTTGTATTTGTAGAACTCGTCAACCACCTCTTCCGATGACAATATCCTCTCTATTACGAAACTGTAGGTACACTGCATCTTGCGTTGGCCGTTCAATATTGTCTGTATGGTGTCTGAGGCATAATAGGGAAGTTTCTGTATGGCCCGTGACAATGCTAAGTCGTTGCCTCTGCCGGTCTTCTCTATTATGTCTCTTATTTCCTGCGCCTTTGCTCTCATTCCCTTTTCGTCAAGAGAGTCGGCTACGTCGCTCCATGTGTACACCTTATGGTCGATGCTGAGATGCTGGTGGCGTGGGAGATAGCGTTCTATCATTTTCTTTGCCACCATTGCCCTGTCACGTGCAAGCTGAATGTTCTTCGCTAATGATCCGTCGGGTGAGGCTCCGCCGATAACTTTCGGCGACATGAGACGGTCGCCATACGACTGTAGTTCCTTAATCAGCTCATCGCGCTTTACGTAGTTCAGAGAGTCCTTCGTCAATATCGCCTCTCCTGTGATGAACTGCAAGTTGAGATCCTGTTTCACGTCATGTGTGTTGATCTCGGCCGTTTCCTGAAACTCGCTTGTAAGCTCCATGTCAGGTATGGCCGCGTCAAAGTTTAGGAATTTAAACGGACGCAGCTTAAGACAGCTGCCGCCGTAAACTCCTTTTGTCAGCGGCTTATGATAGTCTTCTATCGAGTAGTTCCAGTCGCCGCGGTAGTCCTGGTTGATATCAGGTTTAGGATAAATAATGGTGGCGTTTATGAGAATTTGTCCGTCTTCTGTTGAGTCAAGTTCCTCGAACGAAGCCTGATAAGCTCTGCCAAGTGAGTCTTTGTGCAGGAAGTCGTAATCTTTTCTGCGGTCTTGCAGAACGTGGTATTCGTTGCCCTCATATACTATTGGCTCGCAATAGTCTTCGGTATCCTCGTTAATGCAGTTCACGGCATTACACTGTAGTATGAGCCGGCTGTTGTCTTTGAAATAATCTTTATGAAGCGGCAATGAGAGCTGGAATGTCTCGGTGCCGTCGCCGGTGTCGGTGGTGACAACACGCCCTTTAACTTTATTCTTTGCCCTCACCTCAACTTCTCCGCCGGCAGAGTTTATAATGCTTATCGCCTCATAGTCAGTCTGTCCGGCCTTTATCGGATTTACAATGAGGTCGTCAAACTCCGTGAGACACACTATAGCCATGCCGACTCTTGTTCTCTGTTTGAAGAGACCTCTGTCATTGACTCTGAGGCTTTTTTTTGTCTTAAAGTTGTCAATGGCAATCAGTGAGTTTGATGATTTTATGGCCTCATATTCTTTCTTATACCTGATTGCCATGTCAACAGGAACACATGTGAACCAGGCTCTGATACTCTTCTTTTTTTTAGGTTTCTCGTCCTTTTTCGTGGTGGTGCCTTTGACGGGTTCCATACCTTCCATGGCGTATGCCCTGCAGGTGGCATACACCTCCTCGTCTTGTGCGTGGCATGGTGTGGTGAAAGTTAAGTAAAGTAAAAGAATTGTCAGCAAGTGTCTCATTTTTTGTCTGTCTTTATTTTAGTATATATGTCAGCGACATTCCTATGTTTGTTGGCAGAAGTGAGTATCCTGTCGCATTTGTGCGCGCAATGCCGTTTGTAGAATAGTCGTTGTCGTAGTCATCGCCTTCGAAATACTCTTTTTGTTTGAACAATATGGCGCCGAATCCTGCATGCAGGTCAAGGTTTAGCCGTTTGTTGAGCTTGTAAACATAACCGAATGTTATGCCGCCACCTATGGCTACGCCATTATACACCTTGCCTTTCCAGTGAATGTCGTAATTGCCTGCTATGCCCCCTATGCCGATAAAGTGTTTGAACATAGGGCGACCAGAAAAATAATACCTGAACTCTGGCTGCACAAATATCATTTTGATATCTTTGCCCCATGGCTTGTAGTTACCCATTATATTGGCAGCTATTGTTTTTCTCTCGCCTACTACCATCTCCAGACCTATGTTTGGAGTCATTGCTATGTCGTACAGCACATTGTTGCGTATAGAAAGCATTTGGGCATCCATCTTGGCTACTCCTACGAATAGGAGTAGTACCAAGATTATATGCCTTTGTGCAAACAGCGGGTTTTTCATCCTTGTCTTTTGTCTGCGTTTGTTATGTGATATTTGGTTTCTGTTACAGAATAATGCCGTCTATGGTCTCGTCATCCTCGATCCATTTGTTAAGTGTTGCGTTGAGGTCAATCTCTCTTGGGCCGTGTATGGTCAGCGACACGTTGTATGACTTGCCTGCGACAAATGGTGTCGCTCCGTTGTCAAGCATGGCAGGATGTTCTGGAACGAAGGTGTTGCCGTCCTTGTCAACCATAGTTACCAATATGTAGTAGTGCATGTCTGCTGACTCTGGAACTGGTACAAGTATTCCCTGGCCAATCTCTCTCTCGTCGTCCATTACCCAGTAAGTTGTGGTCATCGGCTTGTCGTTGTTGTCGCGTAGGGCCAAATCGCTCTTTGAGTTCTGGTCAAATGTCAGCACGCCTTCGTTCTGGGCATTGTCTTTGTCGGCAATGATAAGGCTGCCGCGTGTGGGAACTCCCATTATGACGATTGACTTTACGCCCATTTTCTTTGCAGGCTCAATGCTGCCATGGACATCTTTACCTGGCTTGCATGAGAAAGTCAGTCTCATAAGTTTATGCGAGAATGCCAATGACGGAATTTCTGTAGAATGCTCTAACTGGCGGAAGTAGTGTGCGCTATATGCGTCAACATCGTCGTTTGTGGTCTTACCCCAGATAACGTCCTGTGTTCCGTCGATATTGAGGTTTGCTATCACCTGTGTGCCGTTTGTAATTACATCTGTGGTGTGTGGATAGTAGCCGTAGAATGTGTAGGCATGCCAGTTGCCGGTAGGATACCAGCGTACAGCATTGTCGGCCCAGTTGAGGATGGTTGATTGTCCGTCCTGGCTTTTAACGGCATTTGTCTTGACATTGTCCATCCAGATAGAGTAGCGGCTGGCTTCGTTGTTGGTGTCCCAAACAATAGGGAGGTCGTATGAGTTTGTCGACAGATTACCCTTTGCCAGACAGTAGATGCCAAGTCCGTTCTGGGCAAATACTCCGTTCTCGTCAGACTCAATGCTTGCCCTTGTTCCGGCATTGCCTGATGACAATCTTATCTCGACATTGCTGTTTGTTATTGTATTGTTGATGTCAGAGATGGTAGGTGTTGCCAAATCGTTGTCTGATGAGCACGATGCGAGCATAGCAAGACCTGCGAGGCTTATTGATGCTAATACTTTGTTTGTCATAATAATGTGTTGTTTTTTTATTCAATTTATGGTGTTTATTTTGTTATAGTTCCGTTTTCCTCAGGGTTCAGAGGAATGTTTCCGCCATTTTCCCATGCCTTGAGAGTCGTTGCGAGCTCAATTTCGCAAAGGCCGTAAACGGAGATATTAACTTTGTATGAATAGCCAGCCTTGAATCCGCCAGAAGTAGAGAGATTATCCTCGTAGGAAAATTCCCTGGGATTCATATTAGTATTATTCTCATCATAGCTGTCATTTTTGAGTTGTGAGAGGTGGACAATAATCTTGTAGGAATCGGCAGGGGCGACAAGGAGTGCATCGCCGACAGGAGTCTCGATAGGCGCATTGACTTCTGTGTACCATAATGGGGTTACTGGCTTAAGTGGGATAAGATCTTTATTTGTATCGCCATCTGCCGCACGCTGTTTCAGAGCCAGTCGCTCCTCTGTATCGTCGAAAACAATTCTGTCTGTTACATTGCCTGTATAGGCTACGATAAGTTTACCAGTGCTCTTTGATACAACTTCAATACCTGTCACGCTGAGTCCTTGTAAATTTTTTATGTCGGCGGTTGTGGCAGGCATTACTGAGAATTCCAGTCTTGAGAGAAGGTGTTCGAATTTGATGCATGGTTGGATATCTCTGCGGGCCGCATATGCCGAATAGATACGCTCTGGCTGGGGACAGCTGTTTATCTCTTCCGGAGATGGTGTGGCCTTGCCCACTAAAATATCCTGTGAGCCGTCCATCTTGAAAGGTATCATCAGCATTGTTGAGTCGGCATCAGCCTTAGTCTCTCCTGTATTACAACCGTCTAAGCGGTAGCCCCAGAAGTCGAATATGCCCTGTGCAGGATAATATCTTTTACGTCCGTCCTCTGGCCTTACTTTTTCCTGCTCTGCAATGAACACTGCGTTATCAAAGTTTGCTCCTTCTTTATAAAAATGCGTAGTTCTAACGGTTCCTTTATCCAACATGAAAACGTTGAATTTCTGACCGTTCCACTCGTTAGAGCCTTCAAAACCGCCTACGGTACCTGTACCCCTGGTGGTTGCTGTTGTTTCGATACCGAAACCAAGCTTGATTTCCTGAAGGCCGTTTTCACCATTGTCAGGTGATGTCACAACCTCATCAGATGAGCAGCTTGACATGATGCCGACTAATGCCATGGCACCAAATAACATGATTTTTTTCATAATCAATAATTTTAATTATATGCTTTTTATTTATTTAATTTATGTTCTCTTTGTCTGCGTTGTCTGGATTTATAATGATAGGGTCATTAGAACCTATCCAGTTTTCTATATTTGCCGTAACCTGAATCTCTGACAATCCGAACACAGCAATCTTTACGGTGTATTCGTAGCTGGGCTTGAAAATGTAGCTTCCAGTCTCCTTGTCATAGTTGTATTCGTCATTCTTTGGGGCTGTTATGGTGTATTCGGCGCTCATGTCCTTCCATCTTTCCCCGTTTAAGAGCTGGCTATATTCTATGACCATCTTATACGTAGAGTCTGGTGCGAGCATCATACTGCTGCCTACTATTTTATAATCTCTGTCATATATGTCTGTGCCTTTCATGTCATCTTCGAAATTCACCGTCACAGGCGTTTTTAAGCCATCGTTCAGATACAGCCCGTTCTCGTCTTTATCTCTGAGCACCATCCAGTCTTTGTTGTTTTCGGCAAATTTTGCGCCTATAACGTCTGTTGTCTGGCCCGCAACTGTCAAGGTGCACCTTTTGTTGGCCAGCATTTTGATTCCTGTTATCTTTATGTCTTTTGCCGTCTCGTCGCCAGGATATGCCTGGAACACAAATCTTGCCATGGCGTGGCTCAGATTTATATGCGGATGCACGTCTCTGTGGGCGGCAAATGTGCTATATCCGTTGGCATCGACAATGATGGATTTCTCCTCAGCCGACAATGTTAAATCCTTGTAGGTGGTGTTTAGCTCGTTCATTGTCAGTGCCGGTGCTGCGCCGAAGAGTATGTCCTGTGTGCCGTCAACGTCAAACTCGTAGGTTATTTTGTCTTGGCTTTGGCTGCGGTTGCAAGTCAGTTTGCAGTCGTCGGTGTAGTATGCGAAGAAGTTATAGCCTACATTCTGGTATGTGTTGCTGTAGTATAGTTTTTCGCTATCCTGTTCCGGCTGTCTCAGCTGTCCGTCATTCTCATTCAGTTTCATAACCATGCCTGAGTTGTAGTCATAGCCGTCGAGAAGGCAGCTTTCGTTGTACTCGTCGTGAGCCTTACCGTTTGCGTATCGTGTTTTCCGCAAATCTGCCGGATCCGTCAGTGGCTCGTGCGTGCTGTTTCTGAAAGCGTAAACGCATATTTTGGCATTTTTCTTCTTTACGTCCTCCTTGTTCTCAAACGGCCCCATGCCTCTTGTCGCTGTTATAGAGAAAAAATCCGTCTCGCCTAAAAATACCAACAACGGGGTTTTGTTATAAGTCTCGTTGTTGCTGATGTCGCCGCCAGGATTCTCAGAGTCCAAACTGGAATCTGTTATACTGCAAGCCGCCAGCGTAGCAGTAATGGCTGTTGCGAGGAAAGTTGTTTTTATTGCACTTGTCAACTTCATTTTTATATGCTGATTTTTAATATTCGTTATTTTTACTGTTTAGATGTCTACAATAATGCTCTCGCAGTTAACCCAACGGTCAATACCATCGTCGTTTGTTGCTGTGTCTACAATTCTGTCACCGTCAATCACCAGATTGGTGACTACGTTCAGCACGGCGTTGTCTATACGTCGTCTGGCATTCTTTCCGTTGTTGACGATTTCTATCAGATTTGCGGTGCTCAAGGTGTTGTACAGGTTTATCTTTCCCTGAAAATTCTTTTTTATGATTTTCTCGTCAGGCTTCCCGCTGTTGACAACGGCACGTGCATGCAGAATTACCTGCATTATTCCAGGCCCGGTTTTCTCCGAAGGTGAGGCACTTCTAACAATGCTGGTCAGGTCTAAGTTTGCATGTGCGCATAAAGATTTGTTGTCGCTTTTGTCGGTGATGGTTCTTCCTGTGCCGTCAACCAAGTCCATCTTGAACATCATTTTCGCAGTGCGTGTTATGTCTATATAGGCGTTGGCCAGATTTATTGCTCTTGGTATTCCCGATATCTCGGCAGTTACCGAATCTATCACAAATCCATGTTTTGAGATATCCTTGTTGATATTAAAGTTTATTTCTATGTTCTGCGTTAAGTTTCTTGGTGCGAATATGATGGTGTGGCTTCTAATATCGTCAATGTCCACATTGGGAATTGAGTCATAGACCACAGGCTTTATGCCCGATGGTATAAAGTCGGCGTATGGGTTGTAGTCATCCCATTTGGGCAGGTTGCATTTCAGAGCCTGGTCTCCTTTTTTATATGTTTTGTATTCTATTGACAAGTCAGAGAGCTTGGTTTCTGCTTTCTTGTCTTTCATAAAGGAGTCAACATTTATGTAAACCAAATCTGTGTTGGAGTGGGGGAAAGCTAAAAGCCTGTAGTAGCCTGTATGCAATGCAAAATTGCCTCTGTTTTCAACACTATCAGCCTCAGCATAGTCTGGATTGTAGACAAAGTGTCCCCCATTGGTCTTTGAACTGACAACCATGGAGTATTTTCTTGTGTTTATAACTCTGTTGGCTATGACATACATAGAGTCGGGAATGTCTTTCTTGCCTCCCCAGTTGAAACTGAAGCTGACGGGTGCTGCATGCGGATGTTGAGTAATGTTGCAAAGCTCGACATCAGTGCAGCCGACAAGACAGTGCAAAGTTATGACGGATATGCAAAAAACCAATATATTTTTCATATTTGCTCCTCCTGCTGTTTGTTGTCGTTCTTTTCGCTCTCAACGGATTCGCTCTTAACAGATTCGCCCTCAACAGATTCGCTCTCAACAGATTCGCTCTTAACGGATTCCGGCTTCACTTTCTTCTGCTTCTTTGCCTCCTTTTTGTCCTTTCTTTTTTTCTCTTGAGCTGCCTCTGCCGCTTTCTTTGCGTCAGCTTTCTCTGTAGCGTGCGAAGTTTTAATCTTTGCAGCCTCTTCGTTGAACACTCTCATGAACTCTTCATGTATAATCTTCTTGTTGCCCATAGATCTTGACAGGCTGTCCAGGCGGTTCTTGCGTATATTTAGCATATCGTCATATTTGCTCTGATATTCCAAATCGCAGTCGTATCTCCATCTGTATTTTTTGTTTAACGGATATTTTCCTATTCTGTATACGAAGCCGAGCCTGAGGTCGCTGATAACGGGCACGAGTCTCAGTGCCCAGTTGTTAAACTCCTGGGGTGTATAGCAGTTGCTTTCCCGGTCTAAGGTATAGGTGGTATATTTGGCGTATGTGAGACCTGCGGATATTCCGGCCTCGAAGTCGAGGCTGTTGCCATTTGCAAAACCATACAGAGGTTTTACGAAACCCCAGGTCAGGCCGGCGGTTATTGCGCTGCCCTGCTTGCCCTCGTGTCCCAGTTTTATCGAAAAATTGTTGTAAGATACATATCCGCCTCTGTAGAATGCTATCTCGGCGTGGCGTGGCGAGTCAGAGCGGCATGTGAATAATCTGTCAAGAAAACCGTCTTGAATTTGCGGATATTGCCCTCTGAACAAGGCTTTCTCATTATTTTTACCGTCTTCTTGCCCATAGTTCTTGTATAATGTTCCTGTTTTTCTGAAACGGTAATAGTATTTGAGTCCTAAACGCGCACCGGAAATGTTGTAAACGGTACCTGACTTGAAAGACGTGTTGGTTTCCCAGTTTCCTCTTACGTCAAGAGTTATTGCCCAATGTCCCCAGTTATGTTTCTGAATGTCGTATTCTATGCCGATGTTAGGAGTCAGGCACAGCCAGTCAATGCCGTTGGTTCTGATAGATATTCTGTCTCTAAACGACAATGTATCTACTTTGTGGCCTGTGTCTAATAATTGTGCATTTGCTTCCCAATGCAACAAAAGACATAGTGACAAGATAATCAGTTTCTTGTATGTCATGGTTTGTTACTAAAGTTCTAAAGTACAGGTGGCGTCGTCGTTTTGCCTCTGCTATATTTTTCCCCTGTCTGTTTTTGTTTGTACAACTTCTGTTTCGTAAAATCTTTTATTTGCGGCTGCAAAATTACAAAAAAAATAAAAAAAAACAAATAAAAATAAGAAAAAATATTGTGAATAATGTAGGTTAGCAAATCTGGTTTCGTAGGATAACTGTTCAGCGAATGTATCAATGCTGACGAACTATGAAACGGAGTATATTGGCAGAAACGGTCTTGTAGACCGTGGCAGGTATACAGCTAAATTCGGGTCTGCGGAAAAATACTGGGGGGGAGATAAACGTAAACAATGCAGGCTGTAAGCCCAAAAAGCGCACAGCCCAGGGCAGCGCCCTGGGATTATAGTTTCATAAGTGATTATGCGCCCTGAAAGGGCAAAGGCGTTGATTGACAAGTGGCTATTTATATTTATTTTACGCCTTTGCCCTTTCAGGGCGCATCTCTCATGCCCGTATTGTTAACCCAGGGCGTTGCCCTGGGCTGTGCGCTTTTTGGGCTTACAGCCCGCATTGTTTGCGTTTATCCCCGATATTTTTCGCTACAATGTTAGTCTTGTTTTGCCACTTTGCGTGTCCATGTGAAATCGCCTACTACTGGGAAATGGTCGGCAATGCCGATGCGCTTGGTGTACGACACCGATGTGCCCTCTACTATTGTTCCGTCGGCATTCTCTACCGTAACTCCGCTGTACGATGCGTTGGAGGTGGATGCCGTGAAATTGTCGGAAACATCGTTTATGAGGCCTGTCGCGTTGAGCTGGACCTCCGCATTTTTATGGTTAAAATACCAGATTTTGTCTACCACCTCGCCACGCTGGTCGTCGCTGCATACTATGTCGTTTTTGGTGTCGCCCTCAAACTTGCTGGGTATCATCAGCGATTTTGTGTTCCATGCCGGGAATATGCCGCCACGGTGGAAGTCTACCCACGGGTCGTTGAATGTCACGTCTGCAGGAAGCGCGTCTATTAGATTTGTCTTTATGTCGTGGCGTGTATACCGCATGTTGGTGTCGCCCATAACGATGGCCGGGCGTCTGTTCTTCAGAACATTTGCCACAACATAGTCGCGCAACTGGCGCAGCTGGCTTAGCACAGCCTTCACGTATGCGTTAGACTCAGTGTTGCCGCTGCCGGAATAGGTGTTCATGTGAGTTATGTATACATCTATCATCACACCGTCGGCCACCGTCACCTCGTAATGGCGGAAGCCCTTGGCTATGCAGGTGTTGGCGCCGCCTGTAAGTCCGCCTTCGGCGTCGTTGTATTCAACGAAAGTCTCGTTGGCGGCTGCGAGGCCGTCTTTCTTCCAGAAAAAGTTCATGCCGTCGGTGTCGGCCTTTTTAATCAGTTGCTCCGCACTTATACTTCCGCGGTATGTGCCCACCCCGTAGGCAGAGAGGGCAGAGCGCAGCTCTGTGTCGTAGGCAAAGTCCTCGCTCACTGCGAAGAAGTCCCATCCGGCATTGGCGATGGCCTGGCTTATCACCTTTGTGCCCTCAGAGCCTGGGCCGTCGCCGTTTATGGTTATCCCGTTTATCTTCTGCGGCAGTCCGTCTACATTCATCGACGCACACTTGAAGGTGCCGCTCTGTACGTCATACTCTATGTCGCTACGCAGTTCCTCTGTCCATCCGTATTCTGCTTTGCCCTCATATTTGGCAAGCTCTATAGGGAAGTTGTATACATAGCCCCCGTGAAAGTCCAGGCGGCAGCTGACCTCGTACGACATAATTCGCTTGTTGGTTACTACCTTGATGGTAAATTTGTCGCCGGCATGTATGTCGGGAATGGCTGTTATGAATCCGGCCAGTCTCTTGTTCTGCTCCAGTGCCGGTGTGTCTGTCCATTCCATTTTTATTGATGCGGAACCCTCTGCCACGTTAGAGTAGGCTGTCGGGGAGGCTCCTGTAGCGTCAAAATTGAATGTGCCTGCTATTGTGCGTTCCGCACCGTCGGGTGCGGTTACGTCCAGCTGCACGTAGTCAAGTCTCTCGCCCTCGGCAGAGGTGGCCGTGGCGTCGATGTCCATTTTCAGCAGAGAGAAGAGGTGCTTAAATGAGAAACGTGAGGTTGAGCCTGTCTCTGGCACGCCGATTTTGTAGTCGTCGCTGAGCAGCCCTGTGGCATACTCGTACTGCTGCACGGCGTGTATCTCGCCTGTCAGTTCTGTGGCTTTGCGTCCCGCATTTGCCTCAGAGTATGGATAGTAGGCATATAGTGGGGTGCCGGCAATCTGTCCGCTGAAATCGGTCTTGGGGCTTGACGCTGATGATGAGTTGCCGAACCTTGCGTTGGCATCCGTCTCGCTGAACACGCCTATGGCGTCGTCCTTGGTCCATAGCAGGCCAACGAAGCCTTCGACATTGTATGTGTCCGGGTCCACGCAGGTTCGTGTCCCGTGCTGTGTGTTTTCCATTGTGGCGTTTATCACTGTCTGTCTGGTGTTTTTTGTGGCCATGTCGTCGGAACTGCATCCACAAAAAGCAAGAAGCAAGGCTGCCCACGCCGCCATGTTTTTTAATGGTCTCATAGATATGGTTTAGAATTTATGGTTAGTTTTTCTGGTTAATCCTGTAGGGCCGCTATGTATAGCGGCCCTACAGGTTCAATAAAATTATAAACCGGAGCAGGCAGAGGATGACCCTCCGCCACATCTCCGGTCTACGTCTACGGATATGATATTTCTTTCTTGATTAGTAAGCGTTCCATCCGTTGGCATCCTTGGAAAGGGTGGATGAATAGCTCGCTGCTGACGGTGTGGATATTCCGCTGCCGTTGTCTGGCCACTCTGGCTTGTTCTCGTCACGGCTGAGGCGGAACAGCTGGTTCATGCGCAGGATGCGAGCAATGATGTCGTTGCCGTTAACAGAACCTGCGGTGTTAGCAATATAGTTGCAGAACACAAGGCCAAACGGTCCATAGTTGCCGTCGGCTATTCTTGTATTAAGCTGTTTAAGAACCCAATCGTTCATGGTGGAGGCAAATGTCAGAGCGTTACTTGCAGATGTGTCATCGGTAGAGTTGACAGCCTGCGTACCTCCGGCTGCAAATATGGACCAAAGGTTGTGTCTGTTTAGGCTTAATGCCATAGAACTGTTGCGGAGAATTCGGCTAAGTGTTGTCCAACGGGTATCGTAAGTGGGCAAATCTTCGGCAGTCCCAGTATTGGGTTGGGTACGGTTAGCCATTGAGTAATTGCAATAAAATGTTCCAGACTGCAATACCTCGTCCAATTTATTATATACATACGTGGGGTCTTCATGATCTTCAATCTTGTCTACAGCATTTCTCATATAGCTGTCTTCCCATCTCTTCCAATGCATTTCGGAAATAGGTGCGGTTCCTGTTGGACGCTTGCGGTTGACATACGTAAACAAGGCGGGCAGGCTAAGATTTTTATTATTATACTCACCAATGGTAATGCTACCTCCGGGCAGTCCAGATGCCACATTGACTTGGATAATGAGTTTGCCCTGCACATCACCAATGGTGGTATTAGGACCTAACGTTTCACCTTGAGAGCCATATACTCTTGCTTTTTGCGCAGAAGTCAGGCTGTTATATGAATTGTATAATCCTTCTAACCAATAAGCATAGTCTTGTGACCTGTGCCCACCATCTCCGCCATCGGCATACGAAATCATCAGTACTGCATAACCGGAACTTATCTCTCTTGTTCCATCAGCACCAGCTAAGGCATCACACAAAGCTCCCATAACGTCAGAAACGTCTGTGCCATTTCTATAATAATCCTCGGGATTAGATATGCTCCCGTTTGGCAGGTTGTTTCCTGTACCAGAAATTACAACGGAATTAGGAGCATATGGATATGTTGGAAGTAATCCGCCACTATGTGAAGAACGTGTCTCTACCGAGAATGCTCTTACGCCTTTGTCCCAAAGATCTTGGATTTTCCATCCTGTATTAGTGCCATTATCTTTAACCTCTGTTCCGTCACTATTTCCTTGGTATTGTGCCTGTCGTGAATACCAAGCTCCCGGCAGCGAGATATCTGTGATATACACATTGCGCGGAATAGACTTCATCCATGAGGAAAGAGTGAGCTTGATATCTGCATCGTCAATGTGAATTTGTGGCATTTTGAGCTTGTGTACCTGTCCTGCTATAAGCTGGCCTGAACTCGCATTTGTAGGAGTAAGTTTACGGGTATATGTCTTGTAGTTGGTAACAACATGTAGCTTCCAGTCGGCAGTAACTTTGATATCTTCTTTATTGTTTGGAATGGCAAACACGTTGAAATTTATAGCGTCTCCTAATGATGGGTGCAGATATTTGGTCTTATCACCCATGCATGGAATTTGGATGATGTTTGACGCATTGGTTATGTTACCTACTTCTGGTACCGAAGTGGCATCCTGATTGAATGTGGCTGTAAAGTCACCTACGAGTTTTACGTTCTCTGGCGCCTCAATAATAACTTCCTGAATTACGATAGGATCAGTCGTTTCTCCAACGTAATCCAATCCTTTGAGTGTGATGTTGAATGCTGTTGTGAAAGGTATATAGCGGAGAGCAACCTCTTCGCTCACGCTCATCTGCTTCTGTGCATACATTATGGCATCTGGATATTTCATTCCCTGCTCGCCGACTGGTGTTCCCTTCCATGTTTTTGTTGCCTTATCGTAAGTAAACATCTGCCGCTGAGTCTGCCGTATATGCAGATTGGCTACAGCCTCTTTGCCGTTGATGGTGAATTTGTTCTCAATCGTTGTACCGTCTATGTCGGTGTATTTGTAAGGATATACCGAATAGAAATTCTGTGGAAGCTCTGTCCCCCACTGAATGCCTGCATCGCCAACTTTCGTCATCGAGGTGGCAAAGTTCTGATTCGCATTTTCAACATCAATGGTGTAGGTTGCTGTTTCGACAGCGGCACCTGGTGCGGCCATTGCCACCTGGTCTCCTTTAACCCAATAGATAGGGAAAGCGTTGTTTGTATTCTCATCCCCATAGACGGTTCGTGTAGAAAGATCAGATTCTGTAAGGCGCAGATTGAAACTCACTTCTGAACCCGGGTTCAAAGGCTTATGCTGTGTGGCAGTGTCGTCATCTGAGCATGATGCCGTCAAAGCGGCTGCAAAGAATGCATAATATAATTTTTTCATGATCTTGGATGTCTTTACTTAAATGTCGTTAATTAGTTGAGAGGTTATTAATTTTGTTGGTTGTTCCATACGCCAGTCTCCCAGTCACCGCCTGTGCCCTCTTCGATGCCGAAGTTCGTATTGGTCTGCTGTTCCTGAATTTTTCCATAGTCTTCTTCAGGGTTGGTGATGTTTACCGACCCGCACAGGTATCCTTCCATTTTCACCCGTGTCAGGTTTGTGGCTGGCGACTCGTAGTCTCTCCTTGTGTCTTCTGAGTTGTTCATATCGTTACGATTTGAATTTTCCATGCCGTTTGTTATTATGATATGTTAAGTTGCAAAATGTCAGTTGCAGAATATGCAAAAATATCCCTTGTGGACTATTTTTAGAGAATTCCACACATGTGTGGATATTTGCCATACAAAAGTACAAAAAAAACGAGTAGTCAATTTACTCCCCCCGATAATTAGGCAATGTTAACACTGTGGTGCCGGATTTTGCATTTATTAACCTGCATGCGGCCTCATCAGCCATCGCAAGCGGCTTCGATGGCCATCGCATGCGGCTTCGATGGCCAATGAAGCCGCTTGCGTTTTTTTATACGAAAACAGGCACTTGTTTGGCCGTGTTAATATATTCCTGTAATTTTGCCGCAAAAAGAAAAAACCGGGCTACCCGAAAATTGCGTTGGCCTTACTTGTAAAAACATGACAGCTTATGGAAACAGCAAAAACTACAGCGGAGAAAAATTGGCAGAGAAACTATGAGGCGATGAAAGTTTTCATCGCCGGGCACCATCAGTTGCCCGACAAGCATAAGGTGGAAGACCGGGGCTTGCTGAACTGGTGGAAATACAACATGAAGAAGATAAGGCGCGGCGAGCTTAGCGAGGAAAAGAAAGTCATGCTTTGTCAGCTCAGCGATATGAGGAAGGTGAAGAGGCGGACGTGGCGCGTGGAGCCGGATTTGTTCAGCGGATTTGACTTGTAGGGCCGCTATTCATAGCGGCCGCAAGGGA
>OGLR01000241.1_pt1 | contig 30395 bp, 20 predicted proteins | sample 1572931 | NCBI WGS metagenome assembly OGLR01 (sample SAMEA2581997, study PRJEB24529) | metagenome | biome: Human gut stool | place: China | collected 2011 | reverse complement strand
GAGTCACCCTCGAGTATGGTTGTCTTGTTAGATGACAGTGTTAGCGTTGGACCGTCGTTATCGTTGATGGATATCGTGTCCGACACCGAGGTCTGCTTGTCGCCAATTGCCGAGCAGCCACAGTCTGTAATATAGATACTGGCATTAAATTTCACCTTACGTGTGCCGTCTACCTTCTGATTGTCTCTTACTCCTATCGGGAAAGTCAGTTCCTGCACGCCCTCATTCATAGTAAGTGTCTGCTGATAGTAGAGTTCTCCATTACTGTCATCGCTCAACTTCAGCGTTATCTTGCTGTTCGCAGCCCCTACCCTTCTTATTTTAGCAAAGATAGCATTATAGCCGGCAGCCTCGCTAATCTCGGTAGGCTGCATGGTCAGAGTTATAGCGGGAACATCGTCATCGTGAAGTATGAACAAGCCGCTCGAAGGCTGATAGTGGGCGGCAGACACATTCATCTGTATGGTCTCGTCGTTGGCAGGTATATTGTCCTGTACTATAGGAACATCTATGACTACGCTTGTCTGTCCCGGCTCTATCACTACAGTCTGCGGCAAACGGAACCTCTTAGCCTTCTCTATGCTGAGACTAAGGGTTATAGGCTCATTGTTAATGCGGTACGCTACTTCTGCCGTAACCTTCATTATGTCACCCTCGTTATAATCGCTCTTGTCGAATGAGAGCGTTATAGGTATCAGCTCATCGTCCTCTATGGTAAATTCAGCCATTACATCCTCAGGATATTCATTGGCTTTTCTAACTGTCACCGTTGCCTTGCTGTATTCGTTTACAGTTTTATTGTCGGGACATACCACATCGAAATATGCCGTACTGTTGCCAGAGCGGATAGTTATAGAAGAAGGAACCATGATGTTTGCAGGTAGAGAAGTCGCTATTTCAAAAGTCTCATCCGTTGTACGGTCGCCACTTCTCGTTAGTGTCAACCTCATGCTCTGTCCCTCTTTCAGATTGTCAGCAGGAGCTGTAAGGAAAAGACTCTTCTTCAAGTTTACGCCGGCACCGCTCAAAGCTGTGTTGTTAAGACGGTCGGTAACATATTCTCCCGTACTGCTGTTAGGTTCAACAACAACCTTTGCCTTGACCTCTCCGTCAAGACCTATAGTCTTCGGAATACTTAGTATGTGATTTCTCACTAAGTTTCCTCCCTTTGCCAGTTTGTCGCTGTAATAGCAATTACCAACATAAACAGTTTCTTCGGTCATCGAGCTGACGAGATAAATTTTCTCTGTCCATCCGCTGTGTGTATCATCGTCTCCAATGTTGCTCACCTTCCATGTCAGAGTAGCCTTACCTCCCGGTTCAAGTTCTGTCTCAGCTATCTGCACGTCACTGACACTTAGGTCTGGACTTGCAGAGCGGACAACGGTGTAGCTGCCATTGACAGCCCCCGTCTGTATATTGTCGCCCTTACGGTTTGTCATAACCAAATCGCTGATACTGATATCGTAAGACGTATCAGGAGCAAGCCCGGAAGGTACCCTCATAGGGAAATTTATGAGAGTGCCCCCAGTTCCTCCCAAAGGCTTGTTGCTCATGTTCACAATAACAACAGTGTATTTGTTGCCACCAAGCGAGCGCACCGAGATAGTGTGTCCGTTAATGTTTCTGCTTGTCAGCTCGGCATCTTTTGATGATTTCGAGAAGGGCAACTGCAGATTGAATTGAAGCGCCACAATCTCATCTACATTGTCCATAGAGATTGGTATCATCACATCCTTGCCCTGCCCACCAGAGAGAGAACCTACCGATAGTGTGTTCTGCGACCATGCAGCGACGCACAGAAGCAGAAACAGAAACGTGGATATATATTTCTTGATGTTCATATCTTTAAATCTTTCTTTTTACCGTCTTTGGCGGTTAATTATTTTCTTTCCTTCCCTTATATATATTCCATTCGGCTGACTGCCGGCCAACTTACGTCCACCAAGGTCGTATAGCGGAGCGTCATCATCGTCGGCATCAATATTGCCAATGCCTGTCGTAGATGTCGAGATAGCTACTCCTACAGCCTCAGCCTCCTCATTGGCTGCCATGGCAGCTGCAACGACACAGCCAGAAGGCACCTTGAGCAGACGTGTATTGCCCAGAATGCTATATCCGTTAGGACTTATAAGCACGACGCGCACACCATTGTCAATATCGTGTGTCACCATCTGATAGCGGAGCGAGCTAAGTTGCAATTTCAGTTCACTTGCCTTGGCACCATTTATCGTGACGTCAATAGCGGCAATGTTGTCGGTGGCGTCTATCCACAGACTGCCATCACGTATGTCGAGTATATTTGCAGCCGTATCGTCAGCCTCATCTGTCTGCGTGGTAACAAAATGCTTAGCAGCTGAAGGCACATCTTCTGTTATGAACATGTTGATGGTTGCCACAACATCCTGCACATTGATATATCCGCTTGCGTATGTATCAGCAGCAATGAAGTTGAAACTTCCAGAATTCCTGCCAAGTATGTAGTTAAGGGTGTGCTGCGCATCAAGAACGTCGACAGAAGCATCGATGTTGGCGTCACCCTGCTTCCAGTCGAGAGTGGCACGCATACGAGTATAGGCGGCAGGACCCTCGGTTGGGCGTACAATGAATTTTGTACCCTGCTCCAACTTATAGTCTCCATTCAAGACATAGCGATAACTGCCCGACCTGTATTCCAAATATCCCACAGTGGCATCATCTGATCTTTTGGTGAGCTGCAGCCTTGGATGCAGGCTGAAGTCCCGTGCCTCATGGTTGTAGCCTATGAGCGTACCGAGCTGAATGTTTGCCTCCGCATCGCCCATTGTCCATTGCTGAAGAACAGCAATATCCTCTAAAACCAAATCCACACACTGGTAGCCAAGGTTAAGAGACGTTATAGTCTGCGGCAACGTATCAGACAGCTCTTTGAAACGGCAGTAGCTCATATTCAAGTCGCCGATGCGTACGAACTGCTTGCAGAATTTAGCTAAATCGCCACGTAGAGGATTCTTGCTTAGATTGAGAGAAGCGAGGTAAGGCAAATCAATGCCTTCAAGCGGCAATTCGCCCACAATGTTATTGTCGGGAAGCGATATCGCAGTTACGTTTCCGTCGTCGTCGAATGTAACGCCAGGCCATGCAACCGGTGTTATGGCATTGCTGTTTATTCTCCAGCCTCTCTTCCATGCTCCGCCATTTGTAGCGTTGTAGAAGTTTTTCAGCGACTGATAGTCGGCTTCAGAAACATATTTCAGTATTATGCCAAGAGCCTCAGAATGTCCAACGTTGTTTGTCTCATCACTTTCCGTCTCATATCCGTTGTCATCGGTCACAACATGGAAATAAATTGTTCCCAGACTTGATTCCGGACACACCATATCCCATGATACAGTATAATCACTATCTTTCTCGAGAGCACCATAATGACTTTTGCGGCTTACCAAGGTAGCATCCGATAAATCATCGGGCGATGTGCTGTAGTAAAGCGCATCATACCATGAGGTGTTCTGTGTATTAGACTTACCGATATTGCCTACTACGGCAGTGACAGTTATTGTGTTACCTGCCGTTGCCTCAGTTGGAGCATTAACCGACAGAACCGTAAGATCAGCCTGTTCCCTTACGGTGAACGTACGTATCTCACTGGTTATGTTGTCGCAGTCACCACATGCCGTTACGCTCCACTCATAGGATGCTCCAGGAGTAGCGTCTATCCTGTAGCTTGTAGAAGTGGTGTTGTAGGTTTGAGTTATTGTATTCTCGCCGAGAGTGCGGCTAACCGTCACCTTGTAACCTGTAACAGCTGCCGACGGACTATTCCATCTCAACGTGCATAAACCGAAGTCTACCACTGCACTATCAGCAGGGCTGCTGAGCGTGAAGGTATGTCCCGATAGCAGAGGTTTCACATATACATTATATATATATGTATGCATCATCACTCCATCGAGCATCACGTTGACCTGATACGACACACAATCAGTCTTGCTGTTTGTGGTGCTGAGGTCCATAGCAGGCAAGTCACCTGTTCCAGATGCCTGATATCCTGTCACCTTACAGTCTGCCATGACACTGGCAGTCCATCTTACGGAAACATTATCAGACCCGCTTATAGCTGTAAATGGAACCGCCTCGGTCGTTGTGCCGCTACACAAGGTCTGACTTGTGTATCTGTTAATCTCAGGAATGTTTATCAATGCCCCATTAAGTTCAATAATAACTTTTGAGGTTTTCAGATTTGCTATAAAGCCCAAGACTGTCTGCAGGTCAGCACTGACAGTGTTGGCATTGAACGACAGCACATTGTCAGGCTCACCAGTTCCTACAAATGTGATGGAGTCTCCTGCGTTCTGAAGTTTTCCGCTTAGCGTTGAGATAAACGCCAGAGAGTCTTCATGTTCCAATGACACTGCAAAATTCTTACCTCTTGCTACCGATATCACAATCTCGCCACTTGGAGTACACTGCGACAACAGGTCAATTGCCTCGTGAAGCGATGTGAAGTTTCGGGCACCAGACATAGTATCGTCGAGAGTGTAGTCACCACTTGCTTGCCAAGTCGAAGAAGGATTGATAATGATTGTCTGTTCGGCAACCGAGGATTTAATAATTCCCTTGGCAGTGAGCCTCACAGTATATGAGCCTTCATTAGCATAGATATGCATTGGATTTTTCTCAGTACTCGTCGTACCGTCGCCAAACTCCCAAAGGAAAGAGCGTGCGTTCTCTGTGCTCTGGTTTGTAAACTGCGCACGGTTCATATATCTATCTACAGAGAACTGAGCCTGCAGCTCACCTTCCTCAAGAGTAGATATTGAAAGCCTGCCATCTCGTTTGGTCATGGCAACAGAGTCACCATCAAGACCAATAGCAGCGATGCTGTCAAAAGTCAAGTCGTACAGACTATCTTCAACCGACAAATCTGCTGTTACTGGAATGCGGACAATAACACCATTACGCTCACTTATCTCTGTTCCGCCAGAGAGCGACACATTCAGTTTTCCGCCATTCTGCACAGCGTCAACCGTATATGCCGACGTACGTAACGTTGTCTGTATATCCTGTGTTGAGGCTGTGATGCCGTCGGGCAGAGACAGGGTGAACGACAGAGACTTTATGTTCTTTGTATTTTCCAAATATATAGGCAAAAGCGATGTCTCGCCCTTATACATGGTTGTAGTAACCGCATATAGCGTGTTGCGGTCCTTGGTGTCTTCAGAAGGCTCTGACGGACCTGCGGGGCTGAAGGTGTAGTTGGCGACAAGCGTTATGTCGCTGCTGCCCATCGTACCGTTATACGTGGAACTTGTGCCTACGACATCGCCACCGATAGTCCAATTGCTGAACACGTAACCACCATTATTATATGCAGTAACGTTGAAAGAGCTTCCTTCAGTGACGGTGAAGCCCGTCGATTTCGAGAAACTATATGCTGCGGCAGGGTTAGCCTCAAGATATACCTTGTGCTTCGGTTTACTCTCATTTGGCTCGGCAGGCGAGCCTGGAGTAAACTTGTAGTGTGCCGTCAACGTCTCGTCATTTTCGGTAACGGTGTAAGTAAACGAGCGGTTGGTGCTGAGCGAATTTCCCTCGCTGTCAGTCCATTTGTCGAATGTATAGTTGCCGTAAGTAGATACAGAGAGATTTACGGTGCTGCCCACCTTATATGTCGTTACGGTGTTGGCATGAAGCGTTTCCGGATCATAGTTTATGGTAAGTGTGCTTGTCCTCACCTCCTCAAAGTTTGCCGTCAAGGTCTCTGGGGCATTTGAAGTAGTGTAGGTAAAATTAGCGTTTGTACTCACCTGATTGCCTTCGCTGTCAGTCCAGTTCACGAACTTCCACTTGGTTTCCTTTGCTGTGGCTTTGACAGATACTCTGGTATTCACCAAGTACATGCCTCCACCGCTGACCGTGGCAGCCTCGGCAGGCACAGCCTTCACGCTAAGCCTATAGCGTGAAGACGGCTCCTCGGGACTATCGGGGTTGAAATCCTGTCCCCTTGCCACTGTTCCGACAAATATCGCCAAGAGTAACAGCAGATATCTTGTCTTAACCATTTACTTTACAATTTTTTTGTTGTTCTTGATGTAGATACCCTTGCCTATGTTGTTGGCAACCTTCACACCTCCAATAGTGTAGAGGCTGTTGTCGGCATCATTCCTGGTTTCAATAACAGTAATTCCGTTTGTGGAATTGTCGAGCGAGAGTGTGAAGCGCGACTCGCTTATGCCCTCAGAGGCATTGAAGGTGTAAGGCATCTCTACGGCCATTCCGTTGTCGAGTAGTTGGGCGAATGCCTCATTGCGCTCAAAGTTGAAAGTATAGGTACCGTCGGCAGGGAACGACACGCCAATGTTAACTCTGCCACTTGCGTGCGAGCCTTCGTTAATTGCGAACATATCGTTATCGCTGAAAGTGTAAATCTGCGGTGTACCCTCATTGGCGAACATCTTGCTTGCATCGTTGTCTGGGCAGAAATCGTCTGACGCCTCAGAATTTACAACAACTCGGGTTCTGTCTTCTGTAGAACCATTGCTGAGCACGAGGTCTACTATCTTGCGGTTAGTGCTTGACGGAGTCAAGGCCTTGGCAGCAGCAGAGTGCTCAATGGTCTTATTAATCTGTCTGCCCTCAGGCTGGAATGTTATGCCGCTTACAAGTGTAGGCTTCTGGACAAAGAATGCCTGCAAAGGAGTAAGCACGAAATCGTCATCGGCAACACTATATGCGCTATATGTCCTATTGTTGGTGTTCCATACAGTTATAGGAGCTGTGTAGTCCATGTAATAAATATCGTAGAAAGCAGGATAAGGATTTCCCACCAGATTCCAGTTGGCATCATTGCTTACCTGAGAGGCATACTCGTTGAGAGAAGTTGTGACAGTCTCAGACTTAAAAATGTTGTTGTGAGTCTCTTCCGTAGCTGGCATCATGACATAACAATCGGCACTGACATAGAATATATATCCCTGTCCCTCTTTAAGTATCTCGTCGGCTGCGACATCTTTCCAGTTTCCACCACTGCCATTGGCGGCACGGCTTTCAGAGTCGAAATAGCGCACAGCAAGGCTGGCGTTGTTAGTGCATGTTATATCGCTACGTCTCACATCGTAAGGCATGCACACGTAGTACCAATACGACTTGGCAAAATAGTGGTTTATGGCAGACGTTGCAGATGTCATGGCATTGCAGCGGCTTATGAGAGAAGGGCAAAAGTCACCAATGCTTATATAATGCAAATAGTTGTTAAGGGTCAAGGGGTTGTTGCCGTTTACTATCAAGGCACCGCCCACACTATTTGCCCAATTCAAGGTCATGTTAGGAGTATCTGGAATTCGTGCATTACTTGTGAGTTCGAGTTTGTTGTATAACGTTATCTCATTGACTTTATTCGGATTGATATCTACAGATGTGAACTTGCTCCAATAGTCGTGGAGTTTGTAGCTAACTGCAGCATATTCCGGTACATAGAGTGTAACACCATTCGTTGTGTATAGAGTACTGCTCTCAGCCGTAGGAGGTGCAGGGGCGTTTATGTATAGTCTTTTGAGATTGTTATTATAAATATTGAAGGAGTAGCTACTCAATGAGCGTACAGATGCACCCAATACAACTTCCTCCAAATTGCTGCAAGATTGGAAAGCATAATAGGGTATAGCATCTATCTTGTCACCAATGACAACTTTCTTCAGTGCGGTGCAACCACTAAAACAACTTTGACCAAGAGAGATAACATTAGGTAGATTAACTTCTTCTAAGGCGGAACAGTTACAGAATGCCTCAGTACTTAAGGATGTCATCTCTGAGAAATCCATTGATTTCAGTTTATTACAATAATCAAAAGCCTCTGAACCGACAGTAACAGGGCGCATGTTTTCTAAGTTTTCAAGAATGCGGCAGTAATAAAAGGCCCCGTTACCTATCGTCTTCACACTGCCACAATTGTTCACAGTTTTCAAAGAATCACAACTGCTGAAACAGTAGTTTGGAATATTTACGCATCCATCTCCAAGGGTGACTTTTGCGAGTTGTTTATTGTTATAAAACAAATAATTTCTCATAGAGGTAACACTATTTGGTATCGTGACCTCTGTAATCAGATTATTGTAAAAAGCATACTCGCCCATACTCTCCAACCCTTCGGGAAGAATCAGTTTACCTGTTAGATAACGATCATAGAAAGCCCTGTTGCCGATGGTTTTGAGAGTTTTTGGCAACTCTACAAAGCGCAGCACTGTATTTTCAAAAGCACTTGCAGGAATATCTGTTACCTCAGCATCTGTCATGTCTATGGCTTTCAACCCTGTCATCTTTGTGATTTGGCTCCAGTCGTCAGAGTTCATTTTTCCACTCAGTCGCAGATAGTCCATCTCTGGCAATGTATTTACAAGAGCCAAAGCCTCATTGCCCAATGTGCCTGGCGCACTGAGTGCAATGGTCTTGTATTTGCTCTCAACTGAGGAAATATCTATATCACGAATATTTATTGTCTGAGTATAGCTTGAAGTCGTATATCTATGATAATAAGCGAACCTTATTTCGTGCTCACCGGCCTCAAACCTCCTGTAAAGGGTACTTTGTGTGAAATCAGAAGTATTGGTATTTGCTTCTATTACCTTAAGGCCGTCTACATATATTCTCCTATACTCATAATAATTATAGCAATCGAGAGTGTATTTGTGAGACAACACCGTCGGTCCAGAACAGCTGAACTTTATAGTAATGGCTGACTCGTTCTCAGTGCTCGTCTTACCATTGGTGTTTGTAGCCACACCATCCGTAACGGTCCAAGGATAGGCTTCATCGTTAGTAACTTCGGTAATTGTAACATCGCTCGATGTTGTGATCAGTGTGCTAAGACTCTCGTCGATAGCAGCATTGGCACCAGCCACGGCCGTGCAGAGAAGTACGGCAAGCAGAAGCAGTTTCTTTTTCATTGCAATATACTGTTTGGTTATTTGTTTATTAATTTGTTTTCTTCAATAACAGAATGTTTTCCATGTAAGGATGCATTACGAACTCTAATGCAAGAATTCTTATTCTTCATCTTTTTCCCATAGATTGTAATTTTTTGATTGTGGCTCAGGATACCCACTTCCACTGGCATCGCCACCACCGCCAATTGGAAAGTTAATTTCATCATTCGAGCCACTCAACAACTCTGCCGCCAGCGACTGAATAATACCCGCTTTAGGTTTTAAATACTTTTTTTTACTTCTCATATTTTTTTATATTAGTTTGTAATCAAAAGAACAAGCACTATAAGTTGGGTACAAATTTAATAAATATTTTTTTAATAAAGGGAGTATTTCGTGAAAATATTTTAAGCAATGCAAAATAAATAGTAAACGAATAATAATCAACTTATAGATACAAACATAAAAGGGTGTATCAAATGACACACCCTCATCTTAACTTAGAAATTTGTTTTATCGTATTTCAGGTTTTCCGACACAACATTGAATGTATTGGTCGATTTGTTTATAAACTTATGCACGGTGCCTACATTTACATTGCGCAAATAAATGTCGTGAACTGGTTTTCTTGCATCGCCATTTATCTCGTAGACAGCGTCGGCGCGCTTTATAGAGCAGTTTTCCATATAGATGTCGTGGATATCGGGTATCTTGGTCTCGTAAGTTGGCACAATGTCTTTCCACTGATAAAGCACATCGGTGTCTATCTCAAACATCCTTCCTGCGCATGTGCCGTGGCAGTTGCGCATATATACATTATGTATGAAACCGCCACGGCGGTGGTTTGTCTTAAGATACATCATACGGAACACGCTGTCTGCGGCCTCGCAGTTCTCCATCAGAATGTTTCTGACACCTCCGCTCATCTCGCTGCCTATGCCAAGCAGACAATGCCCCTTTATAATCTTGCAGTTACGCACTACAACATTTTCTGTAGGCTGTCCGACACGCCATGCATCACGGTTGCGGCCAGACTTTATGACCACGGCATCGTCGCCCTGGTCGAACTGGCAATTCTCCACCAGTACATTCTTTGTCATCTCAAGGTCAAGGTCTATGCCATCGTTGTTGTGGTTATGAGCATAAACATTCAGATTTCGCGCTATGCCGCCGTCGCAGAGGAAGAGGTGTATGGTCCAGAAAGGAGCCCCGTTGATGCTGAAGCCATCGAGGAGAATATTTGAGCAACGGTTGAAATGGATGAGATGCGGGCGCATGTTGTTCTGTCCTACAGCCATCTGCCGCTGCTCTACGGGCACATCGGTAGAGGCCCAGGTGTACAGTTGTCTCGAAGCCTCAAGATGCTCTTTTGGGCGCTTGAACCAAGGTGCCCATCCCTTAATGCGCGGTCTCAGCTTGCCTTTGCCCGTAATGGCGATATTGTCGCATGCGAAAGCATAAACCAGCGGAGAATAGTTGAAACATTCCATACCCTCCCACGAGGTCTGCACGGCAGGCAGATAGTCGGTGCAGTTGTCGGAGAACTCAACCACAGCACCTTCCTCAAGGCAAAGATTTACGTTGCTTTTAAGATGGATAGGTCCTGTAAGCCAAACGCCCTTAGGAACGACTACTGTTCCTCCGCCTGCCCTGTTGCATTTATCTATTGCCTTTGCTATGGCCTTGGTGTTGTCAAAAGTGCCACCGGGCTTTGCTCCGTACTTTGTGACAGGAAATTTTCTGTCAGGAAAGACAAACTCCTTAATCGGCTCCATCTTAAAAGGAGCCTCAACATTGTGCAGTATATACTGCGGAACCTTTTTGCCGCTGGCGAGTGCGGAAACAGAAAAGCCTGCCAATGCCGCCAATAGAATAAAGAATAATTTTTTCATGATAGATATTTTGATTTATTTTAATAGTTTCTCCATCCATGCGGCACACTTATTCTGACTGCTCTCGAAGCGCCAGTGTCCGCTCGCCGGTGTGACGTCTTTTTCCTTTGGAGCCGAGATCTCGTTCCATGCCGCCCAGACAGACGAGGGCGAGCAGGTGTCGTCGCTATATCCCCAGCTCATGAAGACAGGAACCCTCACTGTGCGCGCAAAGTTTACGACATCGAAATAGCGGAGTGTCTCTGAGGCTTTGTCAACAGGGATGCTGTCGCTGCCGTTGCCATAGTACTTGGAGAAGAACTTCGGCCATCCTCCAGCCCTGCCGTGGCGGAAGCCCTGCAGGTCGCAAAGCGCCGGGTAGAAAGGAGCGCACAGCGTGACCTTATCGCTGAGGGCTGCCGTAACAAGAGTCAGCGCGCCACCCTGAGAGCCTCCTGTGACGATAACGTTCTTGCCGTCCCAGCCGGGCAGCGAGCAGAGGAAGTCCACCGCCCTGGCACACCCCACATACACATCTTTGTAATAATAGGAGTCTTTCTCCGTGATGTCTCTGCGCTCATATCCCTCGCTTTTTGCCTTGCATGTAGCGGCATACTCCGTGTCGGGCAGCCGCGGGTCGTTGCCATGAATCTCTATCTTCATGTAAATCATGCCACGTTTCGGAAAATAGTCAGAAGGAAAAATCTTGCTGCTGCCAGCACCTGGCGGAACAAGCACCACAGGATGCCGCTTGCCATCGAGCGGCTGGGTCAGATAGCCATATATCCATTTGTCTTTTCCGACGCGGAGCCTCACAAGGCTTGTCTTCAATGCGGAGTCTGAGGCCTCGGGTACGTCAAAGTACTCAGGCTCAAAGTCGAAAGATCTTGCTTTCCTCAGGGCTTTATTCCAGAAAGCGGAGAAGTCGGAAGGCATGTCCGTGAAAGTCTTAATCCGCTCAGGCTCGAACGCCACTTTGCGCAAGTCACGGTATCGCTTGCCGCCAAGAGACAGCTCGTATCTGCAAGCCAAAAATCCCGGCTCTGTCATAGTCCCTATTTTTATTACCGCCTCACCATTGACAAAAACTGTTGAGTCGGCATGCTCGGGAAGGAGCATCTCCGGCCCTGCCCAATATTTTACCACAACTCCATTTACGGGTACGCCGCCCTCACTTGCCGTGATGCGAAGCAACGCCTGCTCTCCGAGCTTATAGTAGCTGTCGGCATGGCTGGGGACGGCCATGACCTCAGTAAATGTCTTTTTCGGAGAGCCAAATTCCTGACGGAACACTTGGGCAAAGGATTCTGCTGCGGCAACACACGACAATAATAAAATTAATAAACACCTCATTTGTTTTAGCAGATTTATGTTTCGGTAAGAAACGCCTCTATAAAATCAATATTGTGCACCGATATAAGATATGTCAAAAAAGAAGGGGAATGGAGCAATTTTTATAGTCCATTCCCCTTTCCAGCATAATTTTTGAGTTTCCTGCTACAAGTCAAGCTCCGGCGCTTTCTCCGCACCGGCGGCAGCCTCGAACTTGCTCATTCTGTCAAACCCGAGCATGCCAGCAATCAGGACGTTCGGCATTGTACGCACCGACTGGTTGTAGGTCTGCACGGCGGCATTATATTTTTGGCGTGCCTCATTGATGCGGTTCTCGGTGCCCTCAAGCTGTACCTGCAAGTCTTTAAAGTTCTCGCTTGCCTTCAGCTCCGGATAATTCTCAGCTATCGCCATAAGTCTGCCCAATGCCGACGCCACGTTTCCCTGTGCTTTCTGGAAAGCCGCCAGCTTCTCAGGCGTGAGGTTCTCCGGGTCGAGCTTAATCTGTGTAGCCTCCGCGCGTGCTTTTGTCACGGCCTGGAAAGTCTCGTTCTCGTGCTTGGCATACGCCTTTACCGTTTTTGTGAGATTTGGCAGCAAGTCGGCGCGGCGCTGATATGTGGCCTGGACATCGGCCAGAGCAGTCGTAGCTCCTTCCTGTTTCTTTACCATGCCGTTGTAGGCCGAGAATGCCCACAACAGGGCAACTGCAACGACACCAATGATGATAAGAGTTGATTTTTTCATTTGTTATTTATTATTTAATAATTATTATTTTGTTTAATATTTTTAATTTATACGTAGGTGTGTGTAGGAGGGAGTATGGTTTTGTAGGTATATGTATAGCCACAACATTATATTAGTAAGGGATTCTTCACTCTTTGTTCTTCACTCTTCACTTTCCCTACCAGCTGCCCGATGAGCCTCCGCCACCGAAGCTGCCTCCGCCAAAACTTCCGCCTATCGGCCCGCCACCACCTCGTGAGCCACCGCCGCCGAAGAATATAAACGGAGGAAAATTGTCTCTGTCGTTCCGGCGGTTTCTGCCATTGCGTCCGGTTTTCTTAGGGTCTATCCACGGTTTCTTTATCACACCGAGCTGCAGCAGAATGGACTGTAGAAGAAAGAACAAAGGTATTCCGAATATCATTAGCAGCAATATGATGATGACAACCCAGTCAGCGGCTGTCGTCTCTCCGCCCTCAGTGTCTTTCGGCAAAGGCATTTTGCCGGTTTTAAACTTCGCGAGCAGAGCCTTTGATGTCTCGAGCACAGCCATGCCGGTATTGCCGCGTCTCATATTCGGAACGACGTATGCGTCAGCCATCCGGCGGGTCTCAACATCAGTAAAGTCGGCCTCAAGCCCCTTGCCTGGAGCTATGGTGTAGCGTCTGTCCTCTACGGCAATGACCACTACAAGTCCGCGGCGGGTTTCCTTGTCGCCCACGCCATATTTGTTTCCAATGTCCTGTGCCATGCGGAATGTGTCGCCTCCCTTTACCCTGTTGGCCACGACAAACACGGCCTGTATGCCGCAGCCACGGCGCAGCGAGTCGAGATACCTGTCGGAGGCCGTGCGGACATCGGCAGAGAGAATGCCATCGGGGTCGCAGACATACCGTGTGCGGTCTTTCAGGTGAACCATCTCTATGTTGTCGGCCGACCACACCTCTGCCCAGACAGGAGTGGCGAAGCCTAAGATTATTGTTATGAAGGCTATCAGAGCCAGAAATCTGTATCGCATATAAAAATATTTATCGGGGCAAAGATAAGAATAAAAACAGATAAAAATGTAATTATACCATTTTAATAACATTTGTTTCATATATTTTCGACTTCATAACCAGATATGGGGCAGTTACATATCTACACTGATTTTTCTTTTGCTGTTGCCGCATCAACTACATTAGCCCTGATTTTTATTACTCCTGCCCCGTAAAAATCAGCTTTGTATCATTAAAAAACATGAGAAAAAAATGCTGCCAACAGTATGTGCCACCGCAGCCGCTTCCGATGGCACATGAAAGCGGCTGCATCAGCCATCGCAAGCGGCTGCATTTTTTTAGCTTATCCGAAATTTGGAGTGATACTAAGATGGCGGACCACTTGCTATTTTTCTACAGAGCCGTTTTTGTCTCACAGACGCAGCAGATGGCACAGATTAATAAAAAAACATTATGCCCCCAATATCCCCAAAATGGAATAAAGCGGAAAGTTCTCCATCCATTCCTGATCACGATAGTCAGACATAGACAAGCGCATACCCCTAAAATTAGGATTATTGTTAATGAAGGCACGCAAAGACTTTGCCTTGACATTCTCTTCCGCTTTCACTTCTATAGGGATAATTTTTGACTCACGTTGCACAATAAAGTCAAGTTCGCCGTCACTTCTTTCGTTGCTCCAGTAATATATGTGAAGGTTGTCGAGGGCAACCATCTGCTGCAATACATATTGTTCTGTAAACATACCCTTGAACTCTTCAAAAATATTGTCGCCCACCAGCATCATTTCGGCTGGAGCCTCGCTCAGTGCCGCCAGTAACCCGAGGTCGAGAAAGAACAATTTGAATGCCGATATGTCTTCATAGAATTTCAGAGGCAGTCCCACTTTCTTCACTCTGGGCACCTTATATAATATGCCGCAGTCCATCAGCCACTGGATAGCCAGTTCGTAATCGGCAGCCCTTGCCCCTTTCTTCATCACGCCATAGACAAATTTCTTGTTTTCCTTAGACAGTTGGGACGGTATGGATCTCATCACCATCATTATCCGCTGCACGTCGCTCTGCGGAGCGTGTTTCGATATGTCATTGGTGTATGCGGTGAGAATGCCCTCCTGTATTTTCCGCACCATCGCAAGGTCTCTCTCATTGACAAAGCAACTGACAGCTTCGGGCATACCGCCCACATAATAATATTGCCGGAGATATTCGATGTATTTGCCTTTCAGCGCCGACAACAATTGCCAGTCGGGATTGTACAGCAGGCGGCAAAGCTGCTCATTGCCTATCGCCCAAAGAAATTCCTCATAGTCCAACGGATGAATATCTATCATATCGACCTTGCCCACGGGGAATGATGTGCCGGGATGCAGCGCTATTCCGAGCAGAGAGCCTGCAACCATCACATGATGCTCGGGGGCGTTTTCGCAAAAATACTTCAGGACACCCAGCCCGCGGTTCACTTCCTGTATTTCATCAAGGATAATCAACGTTTCGCCAGCCCTTACTTTCACACCTGTCAATGCCTGAAGAGCCAACAGTATTCTGTCAATGTCATAATCCTTGTCGAACAGCCCCCTCAATCTCTCGTCAAGGTCGAAGTTGGCATAAAGAACGCTTTTATATTCGTTTTTGCCAAATTCCTTCATCAGCCAAGTCTTGCCGACTTGCCTTGCACCTCTGAGTATCAAAGGCTTACGGTAGGGCGATGCCTTCCATTCAAGTAGTTTTCCGTATGCCTTTCTCTTCATTTCTACACTTTTTCGGATGAATATCTGCTGCAAAGATACACTTTTTCGGACGAATAATAGCCACAATAGCACACTTTTTCGGACGAACAATGTCTTTTTCCCATGATAATTGTACGCAGCAATTACAAAACGAGCGCTTGGAGCAGAAGATACCGTAATGCGGTTTCTCCTTTTTATCTTATAATTGTGCGCTGCACATGTAGCGGCTCTGCTGGGAGTTTATCTCACCACCGTGGCCTTGATGATGCGCACATCGTCTATAGGGCGGGCATAATCGTCGGTACGCACATAGTTGATGTTTCTGACAACTTTAATGCCGTCTACGACCTCGCCAAACACGGTATATTGTCCGTCGAGATGCGGCGCGCCGCCATATTTGCGGTAATGGTCCCTTATCTCTTCCGTCATCTTCACGGTGCCGCCAGTTTTCTCATCGATGCTCTCCTGTATGCGGTTCAGCGACAACTCGCTGTAGTTGGTACCGTATACTATATAGAACTGTGATGCAGACGATGCTTTCTCGGGGTTGTCGGCATCGGCCTCACGTGCGGCGGCCAAGGCTCCCCTTTTATGAAAATATTTAGGGAACACTATCTCGGCTGGCACAGTATAGTCTGGGCCGCCCTCGCCAAGATAGTCACCCGGCTTGGCATGGCGCGACGCGGAGTCACCCGCCTGTATCATAAAGTCGGCTATGACACGGTGGAAAAGCAGTCCGTCGTAGAAACCCTCTTTTACGAGTTTAAGAAAGTTGTCACGGTGCCTGGGTGTCTCGTTGTAGAGTGCGACACGTATGTTTCCCTTGTCGGTCTCGAGGAGCACTTCGTGCTGAATTGTGTCTTGTTGAGCAAAGACTGCCAATGGCGACAATAATGCAGCCATGGCAAGAAATAGGATTTTTCTCATTGTTCATTTATTTATCAGGATGTAGGGCCGCTATGTATAGCGGCCGCAAGCAAACCGGCAAATTGAAATTATTACTCTTGCCGGTTGCGGCCGCTATACATAGCGGCCCTACATTTTGCTTAATATGCCTCGCCGTGCCTAATCTCGTCGAGGTCTATTTTCTTCTTGTCTATAGCCCTCCAAGCGCAGACTATGTATGCGAGCACAAACGGGATGAGCAACGAGACTATAGCCATGGTGCGGAGGGTGAAGAGGCTGCTGCAGCTGTTGGCTATTGTCAGCGAGCTTTGCAAGTCGGCATTCGACGGATAATAGGCTGTGTTGTTCCAGCCGGCGCAAAGCAGCAGCGACAAAACAACCAAAACAACGCCTATGCCGGCAGGCCATATTCCGCCGATATATGTCTTGCTGACAACTGTGCGGATGATGCCATAAAGCACCAGCACTACTCCGGCAAGCATTGCCACGGCAACATACCACATATCGAGAAGATTATGGAGATATTTCTGCGGCTCCATAAATATCTCACCTGTTTCGGGATTATACGCATAGCCGTCTTTGAGCAATGTGCGGATGAGAAAAGCGAGGAAGAAAACGAGGAAAAGCGCGCTCTCGCCAATCAGCCTCACAGAGCCGCGGCAACGGATGTTCTCATCGTTTACGTTGTTCATAATGTAGAGAATTCCCAGCACACGGGCGAGAAATCCCACGGCGGCGGCGAGAACAAGGTTCCATGGGTCGAGAAGGGCGTCGAGTCCGCACGACGCGTTAGCCCAATGGCTGATGACAGGCTGCGAGAAAACGGTTATGTTCATTTTGTCGACAATGAAGTTCGAGCCGTTGAAGAATGTCGCCACAGCGCCGCCGAGAAGCATCGGGCCAACAACGCCATTTATGACCAGCATTACCTGGAAAGTCCTGGCTCCGAGCAAGTTGCCGAGCTTGTTCTGAAACTCATAGCTGACAGCCTGCATGACGAACGAGAACAGTATAATCATCCACAGCCAATATGCGCCGCCAAAACTTGTGCTGTAGAACAAAGGGAACGATGCGAAGAATGCGCCGCCAAAGGTGACGAGCGTGGTGAACGTAAACTCCCACTTGCGCCCCGTTGAGTTTATAAGCAAACGGCGCTCGTCGGCATTTCTGCCCAGAGAGAATATCATAGAGTTGGCGCCCTGAACGAACATCAGGAACACCAGCAAGGCTCCGAGAAGCGAGACAAGGAACCACCAGTAATGTTGCAAGAATGAGTATGTCATGTTAATTATTAATTTTTAGTTATTAATTATTCTGCCATTCCCCTGTTTATCTGCTTCAGCATGATGGATATTTCCACAGCGAGCAGAGTTGTGAAGAGTGCGAGGAAGATGAAGAATGTAAGAGCCACGCTGCCGGAGCTGATATCCGACACGGCAGCCCACGTAGGCAGCATGTCCTGAATGGTCCATGGCTGGCGTCCCATCTCTGCCACTATCCATCCGCTCTCACTGGCTATGTATGCCAACGGAACCATGGCTATAGCCACAAGATGGAACCATCTGTATTTAGAGATATCACGCCGCCAGACAAGATGGCCGCCGACAAGGAAGAAAAGAATGAGCAGACAGCCTACACCAACCATTATGCGGAACGACCAGAAACATAAAGGAATAGAGGGCACGACCTGATCGGCAGACTTTACATAGCCGTAGCCGAAATAAGGCATGTTCTCCTTAAGAGCCTTAAGATGCTGCTGTGCGGTTTCCTCGGCCTTTGCCTTCTTAGCGTTACGGTACGACATCAGCGCATATACGGCAGTGCGTCCGCGCCTCATCTTCTCCTCAACCGACAGCTCCCTTGTTCCGTCAGGACGTGTGTAGCCGTTTATAATATCCTGTATGCCAGGTACGTATCCGTGAATGTCACGTGTTGCCAACACCGACAGGCCATAAGGCAGCGCCAAACGGTAAGGCGGCTCCTGCGCGCTCATGTAGTCGGGCTGCCCGAACGGATTTACCCATGCCACGGCAGTAAGTCCCTGATCTGTTCCACCTTTATATAATGCCTCCATTGCGGCAAGCTTCATTGGCTGCACCTGAGAGACCTTGTATGCAGAGTTGTCGCCCGTGAATGCGGCAAGCAATGTGGCAACAATTCCCACGACGGTTCCAATTTTCATACTCTCAACAGCAAGTTTCCGCTCGCGCCCCTTATACAGATACCAGCAGCAGACAGCCACCGTAAACACCGCGCCCACTATCCACGCCGAGGTAACTGTATGGAAAAACTTATCAACGGCAAACGGCGAGAGGGCGACATCGGCAAACGACACCATCTCGTTGCGCATTGTGTCGGCATTGAACTCGCATCCTACAGGATACTGCATCCATGCGTTTGCCACCAAAATCCACCAGGCAGAGACTGTCGCGCCAAGCCCTGTGAGCCATGTTGACGCAAGATGGAAGCCTGCCGAGACCTTGTTCCACCCGAAGAACATCACGGCGACAAACGTTGACTCCATAAAGAAAGCCACAATTCCCTCTATGGCAAGCGGCGCTCCGAATATGTCGCCGACAAACCAAGAGTAGTTGCTCCAGTTGGTGCCGAACTCAAACTCAAGGATAATTCCCGTCGCCACACCCATGGCGAAGTTTACTCCGAAAAGGCGTTGCCAAAACTTGGCGGCATCTTTCCAAAACCTTTTCTTCGTGCGATAATAACATGTCTCAACAATTCCCATTACCAAAGCCAGACCCAACGTCAACGGCACAAACAGCCAGTGGTAGATGGCCGTGAGCGCGAACTGTGCCCTTGACCAGTCGATAGTGCCTGTGGTAATGTCTAAAAGCAGATTGTGCGTCATTTTTTTTAATTTTATTGTTTGGTTAATAATTCTCTAAGCCACAAATTCCTATTGCCGTCTCATCAGCTCTTCCGAGACAAATGCCGCCTCGTTTCCTTTCCCTGCATTCTCGCCTATGTAGTCGTGGAAAAAGAACAGCTTTATCACAAAAAATATTATAATCAGCTTGATTATGATTACAGCCCACAGCGTCTTGCCGACAGTCATGTTGCGGAAACCGTCGGCATAAAATCTGTAAATGGAATATATAGCATTTCGCTTACCCATAAAAAGCTGTTGTTCAAAAGTCGCCTCAAATGTACGAAAATAATCTTTAATTTTGTTCCTTTTTTCCATAAAAATGCAAAAATTTAATATATTAAAGACTTCAAAAAGCTAAAAACTTTGCCAATTAAGATAAAAAACATAATTTTGCAGGGTCAAAAACAAAATATTATAAACAGAAAGAAAAAAGACTATAAACAATATGAACAAGAAAATTCTTATCATCAACATCGTAGCCGGCACTCTGCTTATCGCCGGAGTTGTTTACCTGACTATCAGCCTCAACAAACAAAAACAGGAAAACAAGGCCATGCAGGAACTTGCGGAAATGGACAAGCGCGAGATGGAAAACGAATACCAGCAGTTTGCCATGCAGTACAGCGAGATGAAAACACAGATAAACAACGACTCAATCGTAGCCCAGCTCACCGCCGAGCAGGAAAAGACACAGCAGCTGCTCGAAGAGCTGAGAAGAACAAAATCCAATGACGCGCGAGAGATATCACGCCTGAAAAAGGAACTCGCTACAGTCCGCGCCGTTTTGCGCAGCTATGTGTTGGAGATAGACTCTTTGAACCGCCTGAACCAGAACCTTACGGAAGAGAACAACCGCATTAAAGGACAATACGAGGCAGCAACCCACCAGATTGAGGGTCTGAGCACAGAGAAGGCCTCTCTCTCAGAGAAAGTCGCCATTGCCGCCCAGCTCGACGCCATCGGCATCTCAATGACCATGAAAGACAAACGCTCTAAAAACACCGAGAAACTCAAAAAGGCAAAAACCCTGCAGGTAAGCTTCTCGATAGCCAAGAACGTCACAGCACCAAGCGGAATGAAGACCATCTACGTGCGCATAACCACTCCTACCGGAGCAACCCTTAGCGGCGGAGGCACCTTCAGCTACGAGAACCGCAACCTGGAGTGCTCGATGAAGAAGACCATCGAATATACAGGAGACGAAATCCCGATGACTCTATATTGGAACATCAACCAGGCCATGGTTGAGGGAACATACAAAATCAGCATATTTGCCGACGGAAATATGATTGGCAGCAAAAACGTAAAACTATAAAAATGGACAAACGGCAAAAACACCTGACATCACAGGGACGCGGCATTGCCACGGCACTATACCTGATGGTCTGCTGCCTGCTGCCGGCCAGCGCACAGTCGGTGCTCGGTCTCGACAGCTGCAGGGCTCTTGCCTTGCGCAACAACAAGCAGCTGAACATATCAAACCTGAGCCGTGATGTTGCCAGAAACACCAGAAAGGCCGTCCGCACAAAACACCTCCCAAAAGTCAGTGCCAACGGCATGTACCAGTTTACATCAAGAGAAATCTCAATTCTCAACAAAGACGACAAGAACGCCTTGAGCAACCTTGGCACCACAGTCGGCGGACAACTGGGCAGCAGCTCAAACGCCATCATCACCCAGCTCGTCCAGCAAGGCATGATAAGCGGCGACCAGGCACAGGTTTTCGGAAACATTCTGCAGCAGACAGGCTCATCAATGTCGTCTGCACTAAACCAGGTGGGACAACATATCCGCGACGCCTTCGACACCGACACACGAAACCTGTTTACAGCCGACATTCTGCTCACACAGCCCATCTATATGGGCGGTGCAATAACCGCCGCCAACAAAATGGCGAAAATCGGCGAGCAACTTGCCGAAAACACAATGGAAAGCAAGCGTCAGGCTACAATCTATGAGACCGACCATGCTTATTGGACGGTAGTGTCGCTGCGCCAGAAACAGAAACTTGCCGACAGCTATCTTGAGCTGCTGAACAAACTGCACTCTGACGTAGAAAAGATGATAGAGCAAGGCGTGGCGACAAAAGCAGACGGACTGAAAGTAGCGGTAAAGGTAAACGAGGCGGAAATGACCAAGCAGAAAGTCGACGACGGACTTACGCTTGCCCGCATGCTTCTTTGTCAGCTTTGCGGCATCGACATAAAGAAAAACATTGTTCTTGCCGACGAGGAAAACGACAACATATCAGGCAACAACAAGGCCATTGCCGCCGATTACGACATGGCGCTCAATAACCGCCCGGAACTGAAAATGCTTCAGAACGCCATAGACCTCAGCACCGAGAACTCACGGATGATAAGGTCCGCATATCTTCCGAAAGTTCTTGCCATGGGCGGCTACATGGTATCAAATCCTTGCCTGTACAATGGATTTGAGCGCAAATTCTCAGGCATATTCCATGTAGGAATGACGGTACAGGTTCCCGTATGGTCGTGGTTTGAGGGCAGATACAAGATTAACGCATCAAAAGCGGCTACAAACATAGCTCAACTTGAACTTGACGATGCTCAGGAAAAAATCGAGCTACAGCTGAGCCAAACAGAGTTTAAAGCCCGCGAGGCAGGCAAACGCCTCAATATGGCAATAAAAAACATAGCCAGCGCAAAGGAAAACCTGAGATGCGCGAACATCGGGTTTAAAGAAGGAGTAATGAGCACAACAGACGTTATGGCAGCCCAAACCGCATGGCTTGAGGCGCAATCAAGAAAAATAGACGCCGAGATTGACGTTGTGCTTTCAAACACAAGTATGAAGAAGGCAATGGGAATTATAGAATGACAAATTTCAAATTATAAATTATTCCCGCTTCGCTGCGATTAAGAATTCAAAAATCAGAAATTAAGAGTCGGCTCTGCCGACAATTCGTAATTCCAAACTCATAATTAAAAATAAATAATCCATGTCAGAACAAACACAACATAAAAACATACTGCTCGCCATAGTAGCATTCACAATGGTAGTAGTGGTTGTAGCCGTAATAGGCTACTTCACGCTTGGAAACAAAGACGACGATGTTATCCAGGGCGAAATTGAGGTCAGCGAATACCGTGTATCGAGCAAACTGCCAGGACGCATTGTTGAGATATGCGTGACAGAAGGCGACTTTGTACATGCCGGCGACACCCTCGCCATTCTTGACGTTCCGGAGGTCGAGGCACAGAAGAATGCGGCAGAGGCTACACAGGATGCGGCAAAAGCTGTCAGCGACATGGCTGCAAACGGTGCCAGAAAAGAACAGATACAGGCAGCCTACCAGCTATGGCAACAGGCTGTGGCGGCAAGCGGTATTGCCGAAAAAACATACAACCGCATGCAGAACCTTTTCAATGAGGGTGTGATGAGCGCACAGAAACGTGATGAGGCATTTGCCGCATACAAGGCTACTCAGGCACAGGTCATTGCAGCCAAAAGCCAATACGAGATGGCTAAAAAAGGTGCCAGAGAAGAAGAGCGCAAAGCCGCAGCCGACCAAGCCGCAGCCGCACAAAGCGCTGCCGACGTGGTAAGGTCACTGCTCAAAGAAAGCGTACAGCTGGCATCCGCCGACGGTGAGGTCAGCGAGATATTCCCTAAGAAAGGCGAGCTTGTTGGCATAGGCTCTCCGATAATGAACATTTCCGAAATGAGCGATATCTGGGGCACATTCAATGTGCGTGAGGACCAGCTGAACGGCATGAAGGTGGGCGACACGCTCAAGGCTTACATGCCTGCATTCGACAAGGAAATAGACATGAAAGTATTCCAGATAAAAGACCAAGGCTCGTATGCCGTATGGAAGGCCACGAAAACCAACGGGCAATACGACATGAAGACTTTCGAGGTAAAGGCACGCCCTGTTAAGGCTTTCGAGGGTCTGCGACCGGGAATGACGCTCGTTATACGCAAATAAGGCAATGCTGAAAAGTATTCTTAAAATATCACGCCGAGAGATAGGACTGCTTCGCAGCAATCCCATTTACCTGTTCTGTATGGTGATATTCCCCATACTTGTGGTTGTATTCTTCACTTCCCTTATGGACGAGGGACAGCCGGAAGACATGCCCGTAGGAGTTGTCGACCTCGACAACACCTCAACTACACGCAGCATGATACGCCACCTTGACGCTTTTCAGACAACCAAAGTCACTGCACACTACACAAACATAAACGAGGCGAGAAAGGCTATACAGAACAATGAGGTTTACGCATTCCTGTATTTTCCGAAAAACACGACCGCAGACCTCATAGCATCGCGCCAGCCGAAAATCTCATTCTACTACAGCAACGCCTGCATAACATCAGGCTCGCTTATTTTCAAGGATTTAAAGACAATCTCCACTCTTGGCTCGGCAGGTGTGGCAATGGCAAAACTCTCAGCTCTCGGCAAGACCGAGCGTGAGATAAAGACATTTCTGCAGCCTATAACCATCGACCTGCACGCCATAGGAAATCCAACGAGCAACTACAGCGTATACCTGAGCACATCGCTCATCCCTGCCTGCATAACTCTGTTCATATTCCTCATCACGGCTTATTCCATTGGCACAGAGCAGAAATTCGGCAGGGCAAAGGAATGGCTCGACATGGCTGACCAAAACATACTTGTGGCACTTGCCGGAAAACTGTTGCCTCAGCTGATTATTTTCTCCACAATAATGTGCGCATACCTCGTTTACATTTACGGCTGGCTCGATTTTCCGCACGCATCTTCAGTTGCGGCAATCATGGCATTGGGCATTATGACAGTTTTGGCTTGTCAGGGATTTGGCACCGCCATGTTCGGTCTGGCTCCATCGCTGCGCATGTCTATGAGCATCTGCAGTCTTTGGGCCGCCCTCAGTTTCTCCGTTATGGGCTCTACCTTCCCCGTCTCGGCAATGGATGCGCCTATACAGGCTCTGGCAAACATGTTCCCCATGCGGCATTATTTCCACATATATCAGACTAGCATATTCTCCGACGGAGATTTCTCAGCGGCATGGCCAAATATTCTCGCATTGGCGCTGTTCGCCCTGCTGCCTCTGCCGTTCCTGAGAAGAATTAAGACTGCGGCATCTGATTGGGTGTATATGCCATAAACAGACATAAATAGTTTTGTAACAGACAATGAACAAAAATACAGACAAACAGCAAACTAGCCTTGCTGCAAATTCAAAAAGCCGCCTGCTCGATGTATGCCACATCTGCATGTGCGAGTTCAGGCAGGCTTTCAAGGACGAGGGAGTACTGATATTCTTCTTCCTCGTAATCCTACTCTACCCCTTGCTCTATGCCTGGATTTACAACGGCCAGTTCGTCAGGGAAGTTCCCGTTGCCATTGTCGACAACAGCAAAACCAATGAGAGCCGAAAACTCATAAGACTCATAGACGCATCGCCCGACGTTAAAGTTCTTACTAACAGCCTCAATATGGAAGAGGCAAAAAAAACGGTCAACAACCAAGAGACTTTCGGAATAATATATATACCGTCTGACTTCACTCACAAGCTGACGCGCAATGAGCAAACCACGGTTTCCGTATATTGCAACATGAGCATAATGCTCTATTACAAGGCTATATTCCAAACTGTATCGGCCGTGGCAGGCGAGATGAACACGGAGATACAGACGGCGGCCTCTGGAAGCATAACAAGCCGTGAAGCAGAGATTGCGACAAAACCTCTCGATTGCGATGAGATACCCATGTTCAACTCGTCAGGCGGATATGCCGACTTCATAATTCCAGGAGTGCTGATACTGATACTCCACCAGACGCTGCTGTTAGGTATAGGGCTTAGCGCAGGAACAGCCCGTGAGAACAACTCCAATAATGAGCTTGTTCCCACAGGCGTACAATACAACAGACCATTCTACATTGTGCTCGGCAAGGCTATGTGCTATTTTACAATTTACCTCCTCATGGCAGCCTACGTCACAATGCTGGTACCACATCTGTTCGGACTTGTACAAATTCCCCATTTCACAGACCTTATGGCACTCATCATACCATTCATCCTCGCCACAATATTCTTCGGCATGATGCTCTCATGTCTTGTCCGCTACCGTGAGAATGTCCTGCTGCTTGTGGTGTTCACATCCGTACCACTGCTGTTTCTCTCAGGCATATCATGGCCACAAAGCGCCATGCCTGGAGCATGGCAGTCGGTGGCAATGTTGTTCCCGTCAACATTCGGAGTGCGCGGCTTCGTAAGACTCAACACAATGGGCGCCACACTCGCTGACATCAGGACTGAATATATTGCGCTGTGGGCACAGACGATAGTATACTTCCTCGCAGCCAGTCTTGTTTACAGACAGCAGGTCATAACGAGAGACAAAAAAATGGATACAAAATAATCAATAAAAAAATACACAATTATGGCACGATTTAAAAGAATACTTTTGAAGCTCAGCGGCGAAAGCCTCATGGGAACTCAGGGCTACGGCATAGACCCGGCACGTCTTGAAGACTACGCCCGACAGATTAAGGAAATAGCAGAAATGGGAGTACAGATCAGTATCGTCATAGGCGGCGGAAACATATTCCGCGGACTGAGTGGCTCACAGAAAGGTTTCGACCGTGTGAAAGGCGACCAGATGGGAATGTGTGCTACCGTTATCAACTCTTTGGCTCTCAGCTCAGCCCTAGGTGCCATCGGAGTGAAAAACAAGGTGCTGACAGCAATCCGCATGGAGCCTATAGGCGAATTCTACAGCAAATGGAAGGCTATAGAGGCTATGGAGGCTGGCTATGTGTGCATATTCTCAGCCGGAACTGGCAGCCCGTATTTCACAACCGACACTGGCTCATCGCTCCGTGGCATCGAGATTGAGGCCGACGTTATGCTGAAAGGCACACGTGTGGACGGTATCTACACCGCAGACCCAGAGAAAGACCCGACTGCTACAAAATTCTCAGACATCACTTACTCTGAGGTGCTGGAGCGGGGACTGAAGGTTATGGACCTTACAGCCATCTGCATGTGCCGTGAGAACAATCTGCCAATCTACGTGTTCAACATGGACATCGTAGGCAACCTTAAAAAAGTTATGGATGGCGAGGACATCGGCACACTTGTCCACAACTGATACCCGACACACGCATGACAACCGAAGAACAGCAACATCTTGACGAGACATACATGCGCATGGCTCTCGCTGAGGCGGAAAAAGCAGGCACCAATGGAGAAATCCCCATTGGTGCCGTCATTGTATGCAACGGACGCATAATAAGCCGCGCACACAACCTCACGGAGACTCTTCACGACGTAACCGCGCATGCAGAGATGCAGGCGATAACCTCTGCCGCCGACATGCTTGGCGGGAAATACCTGAAAGACTGCACACTCTACGTAACTGTCGAGCCATGCATAATGTGTGCTGGCGCTCTTGGCTGGAGCCAGATTTCGAGAGTGGTTTACGGCACTCCAGACGAGAAACGAGGCTACAGCAGGTTTGCTCCCGAGGCTCTGCATCCAAAAACAATTGTAACCCGAGGCATCCTCGAAGACGAATGCCGGGAGATTATGCAGTCGTTTTTCAAAGAGCGGAGATAGTGCTATCCGATAATATCACAGCATAACATTTATTGCATATACGCATCTCGACCGTATATTTACTCACAAACATACAATCACATAGCCAAATTCTTATATATGTATAACCCAACGCTTATATATGCGTTCTGAATAAGATTATTAATCTTAAGGCAATAAGATTAATAATCTGTTGACCGTAAGATTAATAATCTTATCGCCAACGCAGCCGTATGTTATAAAAAATGCAACCAGACAACTTTTTCAAAGCATCTGGTTGCATCGTTATATATATACAGACACAATGTATATTTATTCCTAAATATGCAAATATTTTCTATTATTGCATCTTTATCTCGTATGGCCATTGTGCGTCAGCCTGCACATCCTGCCCATCCTCCTGTCCCCAATGGTCTACGTTGCGCCAATGTTGCGTGGGTGCCCCCATCACGACAAGGTACAAACTGCGCAAATGACGTGATTTGGAAGTTTTCAGCGTGGCTGTGCCATTCTTTGCAGAGCACATTTTGCCATATACGGTATTGCCCTCTGCATCGATGCCGACAAGACCGTAGCGCCAGCCGGCGGCGGCAGTATTGACTGCGGCATAGCCTTTAGCGCCAGCAATGCCACGGAACCTAACCTTTGCCGTAGCGCCAGCCTTAGGCACTTCAAGCTTTATGACATTAAATCCGTAGTTCTCTGGACATTGAGATGCGTCTATACGTTTCCATCCGTTTTCGCCGGCTACCAATTTGTTATCGAACTTCCCTGTATATGAGCGAGTCTCCTTCCATGCCCTTGGAAAATCCATATTCACCATACGTCGCACATTGCAGAACATCTCGTCACAAAACAGGCTTTGCGACATGCCCGTCAACCGCTTATACGTCATCACAGGGTCCTCGCCACGCCTGCCCTGACGATACAGCTCGGCAACGAACGGCTTGCCATGTTTCTCGCCCCAACATTCTATGATGTATGGTGAGTGGTAAATGTTCTCAAGATGCAGAAAAGCCTTGTGACTGAGTTTTGTAAATGCGTCGAAATGATATTGTTCGTCAGACACCCAGTTGGGGTTTACCTGCCACAGCATCCATTGCGATGTCATCTCGAAGAAGCCACAGCCACCCCATGCATCGCCCTGCCCGTCACATGTTATCTGCGACTGAAACGAGTGCCCCAACTCATGCGCTATGCAGTTGAGCCTCTTGTCCTGCAAACGGTTTGGAGCCACCCACAACGCACCAATCTTACCGTCATAGTCACCGCCGTATGCCGTTCCCTCAAGCGTGTAGTTAAGCATCACAAGCATGCGGTATTTGTCGGCATTAGAACCCGGACGTGTGAACTGCAGCGAATCACGGAAAAACGTGTAATAGCACTCTAACTTGTCTGTCAGATTTTTAAGGTCTACCGTCATAGGCTTTCCATCAAGATTTGGTGCTTTTGCCAAATCCATTCCGAATCCGCTCTGCCACATCACCGCAAAATTATCAGTGCAGCGCATGCGGCTATAGCTCCATGTTGAGGTGTCGTTCAGCAAATCAATCTGCTGCAAATCCTGTGGTATATAGAGTTGTTTCTGGGCGTGCATGCCCATACAGACGAGCAGGGCGGCCAATAAATGAGAAATACTCTTCATCTTTTTTTTAATTTGAAGTTTTGAGTTACGGATTTTGAATTACGAGTTTTGAATTGTTCTCGCTTCGCTGTGATTAAGAATTATGAATTAATAATTTTTAATCGGCGTAGCCGGCAATTCAAAATTCGTAACTCAAAATTCGTGATTCGTTCTAATTCGCTAATTCTTTACGCAGACGCTCAACGGCAGTGTTTATCATATCGTGTGTGCCGCTGCCGTCAGTGACATACTTCATCACCATGTGCGCATAGTCTACAGCATCACGCAAAGTCTTTGAGCTATTCTCATCTATCTTTCCGGCTCTACGCAACAACCCGCTGAGCGGACGCAGATCTTCCATTTCTGCAAGGTTTCCCGGACGCATAGTGTTAATGGCCTTGTTTAGCTTTGCCGCAGCAGCATTGATTTTCCGTTGTGTTATCTCTGCTGTGCTGCCGTTTATTATTTTTGCCTCATTCAGAGCCTGAGTCATACGGGCAAAACCGTGTGGTGCCCACTTCTCTGGTTCTGCCGTACGTTCCTCTGCCAATGCTATCAGCTGCTTCAGCTCGGTTTTATCCACGACTTTCGGTTTGTTGTCTGTAACATGCTGTGGCGCATCGGTGTGGTTGATGATATAGTAATGAGTGCTGTTGCTGTTTCGGTAGTAGTCGGGCAGAAATGTCTGTCCGCCAACTGTCAAGGTGTACAGATTTCCATTGTAACCATTTGCATTTTCTGTTGGTCTGTCCGCAACGATGTTGTCAAGATGCGAGTCGATGTTGAGTGTGGCTTCCTCCCATGTTGTCGCATCTGTGCCTGTCATTGCCAACGGACCGTACATCAATGTGCCAACCCATGAGTCGTCGAGTTTGTCGGCACCATAGCAGATATGCTTGCTGAATGGCATCTCAACTTCCACGACATCACCTTTTTTCCACTTGCGTGTAATCTCAAAATATGACGACGGACGGCTGTTGCCAGTGATTGTTTTTCCATTCACTTTAACCGTAAAGCCCTCGGTTGCCCAATAAGGCACACGCAGTTTCATTGTGAACTTGCCTTTTCCCTTGTCAATTCTTATTCTCGAAGTCTCAGCCGGCCAGAGACATTCCTGCACAATCCTCATACCCTTTTCTTTCCATTGCAGGGTGGTAGGCATGTAAAGAGCGACCCACAGAGTGTTGTCGTTTACAAAATATGCCGCCTCCTGATATTTTGTGTGGTTTTCCGAGCCTGTTCCTCCACAGCATGTCATTTGCGGAGTCTCGTTGCCAAATGGCTTTGTGGCATTGAGTCCCACAGCATACTGGTAGCAGGTCTGATAGTGCTCAGGATTGAGCGAGCCTATAATCTGGTTGTAGAGCGTCCGCTCATAGTAGTCCATGTAGCGTGCGTCGTCGGGATTGAAACAGTTAAGGTCGCGTGTGAGCTTCAGCAGATTGTATGCACAACAGGTCTCATTGAGATAAGGATTTGCCTCAGCCTCACCCTCATGCATGCCATTCGTCGCCATACTGAGCATTTGCGTGTATGGCTGACGGAACATCTCACCATTGCCAACACCACCTGTGGAGTAGACATAACGCCCCTGAAGCAATGTCCAGAAGTTCTCAGCCAAATTGTAGTAATAGGGATTATGGTTGCTCTGGTAGCTGCGCAGCGCACTGATAATCATCGGTATGTGCTGATTTGCGTGGCGGTTGCGTATGTCGTCAATGTTTTTTGACAGCTGGGAAAATAGCTTCGGCGCATCAAAACAATTTGACGCCTCAAGCAATTTTGCCTTGTCCTCAGCATTGTCAACCATCTCAGAGAGCCTTGCAAGCGACTCACCGATACCACCCACCTCGCCGGCTATGTACA
>OGLR01000240.1_pt1 | contig 30433 bp, 17 predicted proteins | sample 1572931 | NCBI WGS metagenome assembly OGLR01 (sample SAMEA2581997, study PRJEB24529) | metagenome | biome: Human gut stool | place: China | collected 2011 | reverse complement strand
GCGGCTGCTGGGCGATAAATACGAAGCCGTTGTCTGTACGCACACCGACCGTGACCATCTGCATTGTCACATTGTTTTCAATTCCGTTTCATTCATGGACGGCAAAAAGTACCGGAGTGATTTCAAAAGCTATTTCCACGATCTGCGCAGCATTTCCAACGAAGTCAGCCGGGAACGCGGTTGCTCCGTAATCGAACCGAATGGAAAAGGTGTGTCGTATTCTGCATGGAACGCAGAAAAGCGCGGCAGTGGTACGATCCGTGACCTTATCCGCCGCGACATTGACGCAGCGCTGGCTGCGAGCCTGACCTATGATACGTTTTTGGAAACGTTGCGGCGGCAGGGCTATTCTGTCAAGCGCGGCCCAAATGTCAAGCATACCGCCGTCCGTCCACCGGGCGGGCAGCGGTTCGTCCGCGTGGAAAGTCTTGGCCTTGGCTATACGGAAGCAGAGCTGATGCAACGCTTGAACGAGCAGCGGCACGAACCGGAACCGACAGCGCCAGTTTTTTCAGCACAAAAGCGCTATACCATTCGCCGCCGTCCGCGACACTATCTACCCGTCAAGCGCGGCAGCTTCCGCGCTCTGTACTTATATTATTTGTATCTACTGTCACCGCGTAAGCGGAAACCGCAGAAAATCCCATTTGAAACGCGGGCCGAAATTCGCCGTGCAAAACAGTACCGGCAACAATTTATGCTGCTGCAAAAGTATCACATAGATACAAAGCCAGAGTTAGAAATGCTGTCCGATGCGTTGTCAAATGAGATGCAGATAATCGTAGACCGGCGCAAAGAATTATATGCGCTACGCCGGGAGCAGCCGTCTGAGCCGCTTAACGCGGACATTGACGCACTGACCGCGCAGCTACGTCCCCTACGCCGGGAACTGCGGCTATGTGGCAAAATCGCAGAATACGCACCGCGGATGCTGCGGCAGGTGCGGGAAAGCAATACACCATCAACAGAAAATCATGCGCCAGACAAGGCGCGGGAAAGGAGGCACAGCCTATGGAGGTAAGCGGCGAAGCTGCTGACCTTGTAATGAAGGAAGGCGTACAAATATCCGAAGAAGCAATTAAACTACTGGCGCGGGGTGCAAAAAATCTCGCGGCGCTGTTATACGCGCTGGCAAAAGACCAGAAAAAGCTTTACGGCAAGGTGAATATGAACCGGCTGCTCAGTGAACAGCGCCCCATCGAAGTTGAAATCTCATCAATGACGTTCTTGTCGGCATCAAGGAGCTTCAGGTTGAGGCTGCTGATCTCAGCCGCCGGAGCAGTCACGACGATACGGCCTGCAACAGGAGTGCTTTCCTTGGCTACTACGGTAGTCTCAGAAGAGAGACCAATCAGGAATCCGTTGTCGCGTACAACCTTTACATTGTCTACAAACACGAGACTCTGGTCCTCGTTCTCATTTACAAACGCAATATATACGCTCTTGCCGGCATACTCGTTGAGCTTGAAAGAATAGGTTGTCCAGTCGCCGGCGAGATCACCCTCGCTATTGCCTGGCAATACCACCTCGTCCATAAGCACCTTGCCCTCAGCGCGCATCTTGTCGCAAAGCTCTGCATCAAGATAGTTGTGTACAGTCTCGTCAGCGTAAACGATAACCTTCAGCTTGTCGCTCTTGGCTTTGCGGAAACCCTGGGCGTCGAAGTCAAGACGGCATTTTGCGTCAGGAATATATATATGAGGGGTAACCATCCAGTCGTCAGACTTTCCGGCAGGAGTATAGGCCGATGTCGATGCGGCAGAAAAGTCGGTTGTGCCGTTATCATCGCGTACAGGAACCCATGCGTAGGCATCACCGGCCTGGAAGTCATATCCCCGCATCTCCTCATTAGGAGTATTACGGTCGCCGTCGCGCAGCAGCATGTTGGCTACACCATACGAGAAGTCCTCGCTGTAGATATTCTCATCGTCGCTGATAATTGGTCTCTCATACATACCCTCGTATGTTATTGTGTAATCATTCTCCGTTGGGTTCTGGTCATTGGAGTCCATTACTGCTCCGGCAGGTATCACAATTCTGTAATTGCTGCCCTTGAAGAGATATTGGGTTGTAGAGGGATAAACCATCACCATCTTCGACTGTGCGGCATTTGTCGATGTCGCAAGATTGAGAGTTGCCATAGGCTCTGTCTCGTCATCACGGTAAAGTTGTGCCGTAGCCTCCTCCTTCAGTTTGATGTCGGTATCGTATGTGAGGAAAATCGGATTGGTGCTTACACTGAGCTGTGCAAGGGCACTGCCGCTCTCTGGTGAAACGCTTACAACCTCTACAGGCTTTTTGGCACGTCCGATATAATTAAGTACAATCTTCTCGTTTGTGCGTGTCTCGTCTGACTGCAGGGCTATTGCGCCCTCGTCCACAGTAAGGGTATATGTCTCGCCTTCTGCAAGGTTGGTGCTGCGGTAGGTTATCTGTACATCCTTGCTGTTTGTAAGAACCTGTATGCCAACAAGTCTTCCATAGTCATTGCCTTCCTTATCGGTAAGATGAACTGCCTCCTTGTCCTTCAGCAGCTTGACATTGTACTTAAATCTCAATACAACTTTGTTTACTCCCGATATGGCAGCGCCATCGGCGGGAGTGGCTGTATAATCCTTGAGTATGTTCACATTGAGCGCAGCCTCACGGAAAGACTCGTTCATCTGTATCACATAGCTGCGGTATGGGTCAGGGAAAGAGGCGAGTGTCTTGCCGTCGCCTGAAAGTCCCTGGCAAGTACCAGTGTTGTCATAGCCTGTCTGTCCGTAGATGTCAATGCCATAGCGCAGTCTCAGCAGGTCATCCATGGGATACCAGAAACCGTTGACGAATACATAGAGAGTACGGACAGGAGTGTTTGGAGGTGTTGAGGCGTACATGGTGCCTTCATTGTCTACGCTTACACAACTGTAGCCCTGTGCTGAGCCGCTCAGGAAGGTAAACTCTTTAGTCTCCATGTTATAGCGGAACGGGCATTCAATGTCGTCTTCTCCGCTCTGTATGCGTGCGGTACCGACATACCATTTACCGTTAGGACTGAAAAGTCCGCTCTCAACATAAACGCCCTTTTGCACTGGTGTGCCGTCATCGTTATATCCGGGACGGATACATTTATTTTCCTGACGGTCATAGATGAAGCCTAAGGTGTTCCATGTGTATGAATAGTCACCTATACCCTCAATATAGCGGCCGTCGCCGGTGATATTGGTAAACCTTACCTGCTTGAAGTTCTCACCGCTACTTCCTTTTGTCGGTATGCCAGGAGTGTCGAGGATATCACCTGTGGTAAGGTCATAGAGAACGGCCGTCTCATTCCAGCCCTGTGTAGCTCTTCCCACAGCATACTTGCCGTCGGGAGTGACACTTTCAAGTCCGCCGCCTCCCCAGCCAAGAGGCACATCGAGGTAATTCCATCCTTTTCCCTTTATATAATAAGCGGGACGGCCTTTATGACTGCCGACAGCCATACCGTCGTCGGTAACGTCCCATGCAGAGCATGCCACTGGTTCTGTCTCGTCATTCTCAAGACCGAGAGCTGTAACTTCGCCAGTCTCTAAGTTTATAAGACGGGCATTGGTGTACATTGAGGCATCGGATTGTCCCATTCCTACAGATACTGCCCATTTGCCGTTGTCTGAGATATTATGAATACACGACTGGTCGTGGAAGTCATAATTGGTGATTTTGGGTGCTGCTGCAGTCTGCGCATGCAGGCCTGTGCAGCATAACATGCTGAAAATACCAATAATAAGTCCTTTAATATTGAATTTTTTCATTATTGTTAGGTTTTTTAAATAGTTTAAGGTTGCGGAAAACATAGTTCCGCAACCTTAAAGAATATAACGTACAAATTATTTAATGACAACTTTCTTGCCATTGATGATGTAAAGACCCTTGGCAAGTGCCTTAACAGCCGCAGCGTTAGCATTGCGGAGAACGTTAACACCATTTACAGTGTAAACGTCAACCTTGCCGCCTGCGTTGGCTATGATGTTGTCGATACCTGATACACCTGTACCTATGACATAGACAATAACAGTTTCTTCGTTAACCTTACCGTCACCAGAAATTGCACCAGCCGGGATAGTAAGAGTGTAAGTTCCATCTGCTGTGATTGAACCGTTCTTAAGGATTATATTAATCTCATTCCATCCTACACCTAACTCAACATCAAGCGCATAAGAAACATTATTGTCACCAACTAAAGTTGGCATTAACGCATAGTTTTCAAAGCCAGCTTCACTGCAATCTGCAGATATGACGATAGTTGCAGGAATTTCTGCAACAGTGCCAGCAGCAGGATTGGCTGTCAGGGCAAGTCCATCACCTACAGGCTGCTTTGATTTTACCTCATAGTAGATAATCATAGTCTCATTAACATTATCGCCACTTTCGCCAAGTGCGAAGAATCCTGCAGGAACAGTTACCTCATAAACACCAGCAGCAGTGATAGGCTCGGCAAACTCTACTCTGACATTGGTTATGTCGAAGAAATCATCTGGGTATTTCACATCATCCTTTGTGAATGATGCCACCTCTGTACGGGTTTCTTTATTGTAAACAGTTATCTTATCGCCTTCACTCTCACCCCAGTTTACATTGATACCAGGCTCGTATGTGAATACTATCTTATCAAGACTCTCAACGACAGACTCGCTTTCTGGAGTAACTTTTATCTCAGCTCCTGTTGAGCCTTTTATCTCATAGTAGATTGTAGCAGCTCTGCTTGAAGCTCCCTCAAATTGCTCGCCGAGATTGAAGAATCCAGACGGTACATCGATAGTATAGTTGCCAGGAGTTGTGATAGGCTCATCCAGTACGATGCACAGTTTGTCTGTTCCCTCATATCCTTCAGGACGCTTTACGTCATTAAAGCCAAGCTCATACAATAATGTACGGCCGTTGTCGGTCATGATCTTAATCTTGCCGCTGATGGCGTAGCTTGGGTTGATTGCACCAGAATAAGAGAATGTGATGACATCAATCTTGTCGACAACAGACTCGCTTGCCGGCTCAACAGTGAATGCTGGCTTGTTGAACTCCGCCTCCAATACGATAGGAAGCCATACATTGTCGCCACCGTCGGTAGGACATGTATAGTCGAGAGCCTTGTTGATGGCACGGTGCTCCTTGTCCTCAGCGAATACATTGAGAAGAATCTGAGACTCAGAGAGAGCACTTGCAGGTATAGTAACAACCCATGTTCTGTCCTCTGTACCCTCTACTGCATTAAACTCACATTCTGATGACATACCCATACCTTGGTTCAGAACAACTTTCTTGACTGTTGCAGGACCGCTGAACTCAAGTGTATAAGTTGTCTCCTCGCTGTTCATGAGAAGATACGGGTCAGCGATATGGCTCTGAAGAACCACGTCACTGTAGACGTATGCCACACCAGCCGGTGTTATATTGAATGATGTTGTACCTACTGTAGGATTGTTAAGGCCCTGACCCTGTGCCTCCGTTGCATTATTCCAAGCCTTCACTGTAAATACGTATGTGTTACCGACTTTCAATGTAACGGCAGCACCGCGCCATGTGATGTCAAATGTTGAGGTGCCGTCAGCTTTGGTTATTGCACTCTCTGCCACATAGCTGTTCTTCATCAGAGTGTTGGTCTCACCGTTTATCTCGGTAAGTTCCCAAGTTACATAGCCAACTTCCCTGTTAAGTACAATTGTAGATGTAGACTTGGTGGTAAATGTCTCTATCGCAGCGGTTTTCATATCAACGTCACCGTCTGCACCATGCCATATAGCACTTGTCACAGCAAATTCAGAGGCAACGGCAGCTGTTCTGCCATTGCAGGTAAGAGCTGTAGAATAATTTGCATGCTCAGCACCGTCAGGAGCCTCAACGCCGTCAAGACTTACAGTCACTGTGCCTGCGTCCATCTTAACGTTTGGAACAGGGATTGTGTAAATCTTAGCACCTGCTATCTCCTCGTCGTCAGATATAGTGATCTCGTTTGCATTAACAACAGCTGTCTTGTCTGCACCATCTTCCTTATAAGCGAACTTAACGCCGGTGAATGTGGCGTTGCCGCCTGTCTCCTGCATCCAAAGCTCTACGTTCTTTGTATCTGAGGTGATGGCATTGCCGCCATCGACAGCCCAGTCGGCTGATACAGTATATTCAACCTCCTTATACTCATAGTTAAAGCCGAATGAACCTATTGTGCCGATGCCTGAAGAGTATGCGTTGTTGCCTTTTGCATCCTTAACACCTGAAACCATCAGAGCGATTGTCCCGTATACAGTTTCTATTCCAGGAAGCATATCCGCATGATTGCGACGCTTGTCCTTTAAGTTAATGACAATATTCTCACCGATAATGTTATATTTTACATCTTCTACATAATATGAATTTGGAGCATCGTCCTCACCGGTTCCTTCCTGGTCGCCGTAAAGAAGCTGTATCTTGTCTACCGAGCCAACCTCTTCACTGAAAGTAAGGGATATAAGACCTGTAGCGTCGTTTGACATGTAATATGACTTGAAGCCGTTTACAGGAGTTTCGCTTGCAGGGGTGTTTGTAGTAGACACAAGTGTCATTGGCTTTGCAGGAGCCTTGTAACTCACCTCAAATGTTCCTGTGCCGTTCAGCAAACTGTTGTCCTCAGCCGACTTGATGCCAGAGAATGTGAACTTGATGTCGTCACCTTCGTGAAGTGAGCCGTTGTTGTAGGCTGCCATAAGCTGGTCTTTCACGCTTACAGAAGCATAAGCGTTGGTTACATTGACACCTGGATTCAGTGTCTGGTTTCCAAATGTCATTGTGCAACCGCTTACTGACACCTTCTGGTTGAACTCCAGGTTTACTGTGCCTTTTACCACATTGAAAACACTGCCATCCTCAGGAGAATACGCTGTGAGTTTCAGTGGCTCTTCCTCAGCAAGGTACTTGACAGTTACGGTTGAGCTTGGCATATTGCCACCTACATAATAGGTGTTGCCAGCTGTACACTGCAACTTAGATTGCTGTGGGTATTTGCCGTCCCATACAGGCTGAGTCTCACTTTCTGTAGAAAAAGTGTTGTCGGTGAACTGCCTGTAGATAGATGAAATTACAAGAATTCCATCCGTCTGGGGGGTAAACACGGCATAGAGTCTGTCACCTGTCGCTGCAACCTGTGCACCGTCGGCTGTAGTGAAACCCTCTGTCTGGTCTGTCCAGATGTATGGGTCGTCCTTTGTTCCTGTGCCCTCTGCCGATACGGAAAGATTGCCGCACCACAGGAACAACAATGCCATCATAAGCGTATAAAGCGTGTGATTAGCATTTTTGATGAAAAATTTTGTTTTTCCCATAACTATGAAATTTAATTAATAATAATAATTGAAATCTTCTTTTATTTAAGCATCACCTTCTTGCCGTTGATAATGTAAAGTCCCTTCTTAAGAGCCTTCACGGCAGCAGCGTCAGCATTGCGCAGAACATTAACACCGTTGACAGTGTAAACATCAACCTTACCGCCGGCATTAGCCACGATACTGTCGATACCAGATCCTGTACCGATAATATATACAATCACAATGTCCTCAAGGTTAGAGTAGTTGCCATCGCTGTCATTGTAAAGTGCTCCAGCAGGTATAGTGAGAGTATAAGTACCGTCTGCTGTTATGGCACCATCCGCAAGTACAACGTCAATTGCATTCCGTTTGTTCCAATCCTCAGGATAAGCGAAAGATACCGTATACATATTTCCGTCGGCATCCTTCAGTGTAGGAGCCAAGTCAAAGTTACAAGCAAGCGCAGAAAGCTCTGTAGCCGTAAATTCTATAATTGCGGGTATTTCAGTTACATTGCCGCCAGCTGGATTAACCTCCAGCTTGAAGTCTTTGCTTGCAGCCTTTATCTCATAATAAACAAGAGTGTGCTTGTTCAGAGAACTCTCAAACTGCTCGCCAAGGACAAAGAATCCTGACGGAACATCGACAACATAATTACCGGCGTCTGTGATTGGAGTCTCAAGCTCTATCCACATGTTTTTGTTGTCAGACAGGTCATACTTGATATCATTCATAGTGAACTCACCGTAGGTAAAGTATCCCTCTCTGTCACGGATAACAATCTTGGTTGTCGGGTCTCCACCCCAGTTAAGGCTGATGCCGGTAGAATAGGAGAATGTAATCTTGTCAAGCATCTCTACTGTTGACTCGCTTGCTGGAGAAACAGTAAAGGCATATCTGTTGAACTCGGCAGAGAACTTGATGGTGAGCCATGTGTTGTCCTCAAGCTCTGTTACCTCAACAGACTCTGAATGTGCCTTGTTGATGGCATGTCCCTCCATGTCCTCGGCGAATACGTTGAGGTCGAAAGCATCGAATGAGTTGAGTACTTTTTTGTTTAGCGTTACTGTCCACTCGGTTTTCTCTTCATTATTTGCTACAACATCACAATTCACAGATGTGCCTGATCCAGTATTGATCATAGCTTCCTTTACATTTGCCGGAGCACTGAACTTAAGAACGTATGTGTTCTGCTCGCTGCTCTCAAGAAGCACGCTACCCTTGATGACATTCGAAAGCTCCACATCACTGTAGACGTATGCCTCTGCCGCTCCGTTGAATGTGAAGGTGGCGGTTCCGACAGTGGGAGGAAGTGCGCCGGCACCCTGCTGCTCGCTCTCCTTGTTCCATGCCTTCAATGTGAATGTATAAGTCTTTCCTTGAGTGAACTTCTCATTAAACCACTCGATATCGAATGAGGTGACAGGTGTCTGAGATGCGTAGTATCCGCCTCTGATATACTCACCGTCATTATCAGTAATCTCCCAATCGCAATAACCGAACTCCTTGTTAAGTGTAAATGTGGTCGTGCTTCCCTCTGTCAGTACGGCGATATTGCCGTTCTTCATCTCCACATCGTTCTCGCCGTCATGCCATATAGCGCTTACGACATCAAATTCTGTATTGTCGGCTGTCCTGCCTGTGCAGTTAATCTCCTTTGTGAATTCTGTATGTGCCACACCGTCAGGAGTCTCTGCGTTGAGAGTAAGTGTAACCTTAGTGTCTGCATCAATATTTACATTAGGCACAGGAACGATGATGAATTTTGCGCCCTCGAAGTTCTCGTCATTCTCATAAGAGAGAAGGCTGCCCTCTATTGTGGCTGTCTTATCCTCACCGTTATCCTTATATGCGAACTGTGCGCCTGAGAATACGGCATTGCCGCCATCTTCCGATATCCACAGCTTAATGCTCTTGGTGTCAGAAGTTACGGGATTGCCCTCTTCTATGTCAGACTGAACATTATATGCTATCTCTTGATACTTGTAGTTGAATACAAATTTTCCCGCACTGCTCTGGTCAGATGCGACTACCAGGTTGCCGTTGTTATCCATAACACCGTTAAGTGTTAAGGTTATATACTCATATTCATTTGTTGTGCCAGGTAACATATCCTGTACACGGCGCACTTTGCCCTTAAAGTCTATAATGACATAGTTTGCCATAACTGTCGGAGTAAGCTCCTCAATGTATATCTCGTCTTTTCCGTCTACAGGCTCACGGTTGCCGTATTCCAAAGTAACGCTGCCAACTTCCTTGATGTTGTCGGAGAATGCAAGATTGATGATGGAGCTGTAATCATCCTCCATATAGTATGACTTGAATATTGTCACCGGCGGATTACTAACCGGAGTATTGGTGCTTGATATAAGCACAACAGGCTTAGGGCCTGCCTTGTATGTCACCACGAACTTGCCGTCTTCTCCATAAGTCTGCTTACCGTCAGCAGTCGCTATGCCGGAGAATGTGAATGTGATATCATCACCTTCCTTAATCTTATCATCGGTATACCAGTTCAGAAGCTCGGTCTTGGCATCTACAGAAACATAGATGTCACGTGCGTTGACGGTAAGGCTGGCTGTGTTTGAGCCGCTGCTTACCGTGCATGAGCTGACTGCCACATTCTGGTTGAACTTCAAGTCTACGCTTGCAGATGACACATTCATAACTGTGCCCTCAGCCGGGTCGCATGATTTCATCTGCAATGGCTCTGCCTCTGTGAGGAACTTAAAAGTTGTTGTATAAGCGTCCCAAGCGAAATCAAATCCTACATAGTAGGTCTTTCCTGCCTCGCAGTCGAAAGAGTATTCCTTATTCTCATAGTCATTATTGAACTGCGGTATGATTTTCTCATCTATTGTGCTGAATGTCCCGTCTGTGTAGACACTGTACGAGTCGCCTGTAAGCACAAATTTTCCCGCACTCGGAGCTGTGAATTTAGCATAAAATGAGCCGAATGACTCAATAGTGTATGCAGTTCCGTTCTCCAGAACATACGGGTCGGCTTTTGTGCCTGAGCCTACAACGGCTGCATTCACATTGCCGCACCACAGGAACAACAACGTCACCAAAAGTGTATGGAGCACCAGCCCCATACGCTTTTGTAAAGTCTTGTTTAGTCTCATTCTTGTAATGATTTTGTTTTCTTTATTTCACGATAACCTTGCGTGTCTCGCCGTTGCTCAGCTTTACGATGTTCAAGCCCTTCTGCGGAGCAGAGATAACCTGTCCGGCAGCATTGTAGCGTGCAACCTCAACCGTACCATTGTTGTTGGTTGTAACACCATCGATACCAGCGGCGACAATTTCCTTCAGAGAAAGAATCTCGCAGTTGTTTACCTCGATACTCTCACCTGCGTAGGTATTGATATTCTTAACAATTGGAGAGATGAAAGCAACAACGTTCATATTTTCAGCATTATAGCTGTCCTTCAGGTTGATAGAGTAAGTGTTTTCGTAAGCGTCGCCGTTCCAGTTAAGATCGCTGCCAAGGCAGTTTGTGAGAGACTGACGCAACACGTGGTCGTGCTGATAGTTGCTGACCCATCTGCCATTGTTGAGCTGCTTCGAGATAAGACCATCCTCTGTAAGGTAAACGGTAAGTCCATAACCTTCGAGACAAGTCTTTGCACCTTCTGCAGCATTACCCTTAACGGTAACATCGAGCTTGCGTGTCTCATAGTTGTAATCAGCTGAGATATTAATGTCTGCAAAAGAAGGTGCCATGCTTGCATAGCTCATAATCTCATTGAAGTATGCTGTGATCTGTGAAGAAGATGCTCCGCTGCCGAATGATATTCCGAATGCGACCTCACCAGTTACGTTTGCACGGTTAAAAGATGCAGATGGGAAACCGCTGACATTTTCCAGATACATGAGATAGTTTGTATAAGTTGTTGTATAGATGTCTGTTCCGTTCATGTTTCCATGTACAGACACCCAAGCTATATCGTCGCGTGTCTTAACGAAGTTGTTCAAGTTTGTAGCGCCTGAAGGACAATAGGTACAATATGTAGACGTAAACTGCTCTACAAGGTTCTTCTGACGGGGAACTTCATTGGCGTATGCTGTGAATGTTGCGGAAAGCTCGTCATCTTCAAGGTCATTTGTAGGAACTGCGCCGTCAACAGTCTTTACTGCAAGCTTAAGGGTATGTTTGCCGTTTGCCAATACAGAAGGCAAAGTCAAAGTTGCCTCTACAATTTTGTCCTGAGGTGTAACATCTGTAACAGTAAGGGGCTGGGCGGTCTCTACGTCGTCAATATATGTGGCAAGTACTACATTGTTTGCAACTTGCTTACCGAAGTTAGACATCAGCACTGCGTATTTCATTTCTGTTCCTCCCTTATAGAATTCCTTTTCTATAACCATGTCGCTAAGAATGATGTTCTTCTCTGGCATTATAACATCCTCTACGATACCCTGTACACACAATGTGCCATAGCCGGCAGCGTCAGCCTGGGTGTCGCTGAATGCGGTGCCAGAGTGTAGATATGTAGGAGCCTCATAATTAGCGTTAACGAAAGCCAAAGGATAAGCCCCTCTCTTTTGTGTATATACAAATCCTAAGCATAATGCATCAGCATCTGTAAAGTCAAGATCAACAGGGGCTGCCAATTTAACGGTATTCCAACCTACAACAGGAGTCTCAGTTACATCCGCTGTGGCAATTGGGGTGTATTGGGTTCCTTTAGCGGTATAAGCTACAACTTTTGATACAGCTGTTACATCAGCCAAAGCAAAACGAATGGCCGTGAGCTTGCTGCCGGAGAATCTTTTAACTTGGGTTATGTCAATTTTTGAGACAAGCTCAATTTCACCAGCAGTCTGAAATCCTAATGCGTTTCCCTGATAATCATCTGACGTGTATGCGCCCATAATCATCTGGCCTTCTTCGAGCTGTGCCTTTGCAGGAGACTTGTGGAAGCCTTTTTTTACACTGCTTGTATTCATTTGGGCAGGAGCCTTCACTAATTTTCCTGTCTGTGCTGTCGCAACAGAAAGTGACAGGGTAAGAGCTGTCACGAGGAGTAAAAGTTTTTTCATATTCTTAAATGTTAATTATTTAACTATCTGTTTAACTGTCTTGCCGTTAGAGAGTCTCAAAATGTTAATGCCCTTTACGGGAGCTGCGACAACCTGTCCTTTCGCATTGTAGCGGGCTATTACAGAAGAGTTCTTATCAGACTCAAGGTCTGCTATACCAGCAGGGTCTGCATATATACAGTTGATGGTTACTTTAGGACCGTCAGCTTTTTTGCTGTAAGAATATTTAGGGAAGTCACCGGTGCGGTTCATTACAAGAATCTGCATTGTGAAGCGTGCGGTACCGTATTTGCCATCTTCAAGATTCCATTCTGAGTTTAGTGGCTTTGTCTCGTTGGCAGAAAAAGTTCCGCCTTCAGAAATATAATCTTTAGGCAACTCACCCGGCTGACATTGTTCCGGGAAGCAGAACTGTACATAGCCACTTGGCAATTCCTCTGTTACCAGGTGGGCAGCCACATAAGCCTCAGCATTCAAAGTGTTTTTAACAGACAAATTAAACTTAATTTGATCTGCTATGAGCCCCGGTATTCCAGGTTCTATTTCGGTGAAGGTAACAGTACTTCCATCAGTAACAACGTTGCCGCTTGCATCGACGAACTGGAATGTTCCGTCCACCTGTGCATAAGTGTTTGCCATGCCAAGCATCATCACAGCTATGGCAAAAAGTTTTTTCATTTTCATATTTCTTTTGTTTAATTTAAATTATTCGCTTTATGGAATTCTGTAGGGCCGCTATTCATAGCGGCCGCAATTTATCTTATGTAACTTTGATATGTCTTATTGTTTGCGGCCGCTATGAATAGCGGCCCTACATTTATTCACTCATTATTTTAATTTTTGCAGCCTGCTGTACACCATTGTCATTATAAACAAAAGCTACTACAGACATGTCCTCTGCCTTCCAATGGTCTTTAAGAATTGCAGTACGTGTGACAGTTTTTTCCTCACCTTCATTTACGCTGAAATCCTCACCCCATGTGCCGTTTACAGCTCCACGCAACACGTGGTTATGCACATATTCGAGGTTTCGGGAACCGTCTGGCATAAATTGCGGTGCCACGATATTGTCTTCAACGAGCCACAGCTGCAGCTTACCTGTTGTATTGCCATTGGTGCCCATAGTCTTTACGTCTACGGTAACTGTGCTGGTTGCCTCATCGTAGCTTGTTGCCAGTTCGATGGACAATGGAGCGACTTTCGCAATTTCCTCAGCCACGAGTGATGGCCAAAAGTCAATATTAGAAGGTGAGCCAAGGCGGTTTACACGTCCTGCGGGCTGTGCGGGCTGACCGGCGGCATTGTAGTATTCGTTGCCCTCATCTGTGGCAAGTCCGAGTGGACTACTGCTACTTGGCAGCGACAGACGTCCGCCATGTACTCCCACAGCAATTACATTGTCGCCGTATGCCTCGTGTATCTGGTTGATGACATCGACAGCTTTCGGGCAGTTGACGCACATCTGTCCGGTATAGTCCTCAAGCAAAACGCAACGGGCTACATCTGCAGGCTTCACATAGACGAAGCGCTCGTTCTCGTCAATATCGCTACAAGATACGATCAACAATGCCGCGCATATATAAGATATTATTTTTCTCATTTTGTTTAATTTATAACTAACTTCATTTTATAATTCGTAATTATTTAATTTTTAATCGCAGCGAAGCGAGAGTAATTCGTAATTTGTAATTAGAAATTATAATTATACGACACAGTGAAACCCTTTGTCTGAGGAATGTAACGGCAGACACCGCCTGAGCAGTTGTAGCCTGCACGTGTGCGTCCCCAACCGAGCTGTATGCGGTGCGACTTGATGTTGTAGGTAAGGTAAGTCTGCCAGTAGTGCTCCTTTGTCTCGCCTGCATTATACATGTCGGAGGCGGTAATCATCCAGTGTGGAGCAAGTGACAGCTCTGCCAGTCCGTAAATCCAGTCACCCTCGTCCTCGCCTGTGGTGAGATACTGAGCCTCTACACGCAACTTGGTCTTGGGGTTGATGGTGAAAAGACCATCGGCAACAAAGATGTTGCTGTGTATCATACCGCCGTGTCCCTCAACGACTGTTTTGTTGTAGAACTGGTTCATGTACATGAGGTTGAGTTTAAACCCCTTAGCCATACGGCGTTCCAACTGGATGTTTAAGTCTTGATAGAATGTCTGGTTACCCCATTTCCAAAATGCAGAGCCGTAGCCGTCGGTACCATATCCGCCTGGGGTAAGGTCGGGTAGGGCTGTGCTGCTCTTATAGTTCATGTCGATGGCATGAACATGAGAGAAGTTAATTTTGACGTTCATGCCATACTTGCCTCCAATGGCTGTGCGGCGCTTGAAGTTATAGCCGAACTGTGCCTGATAAGCCCATTCACCGTTCTTGTTGGTGTTGTATGGATAAAGGGCTGCAAGTGCGTATGTGTGATCTTCTGTGAATGCAGGCAGATGGTTGATTGCAGATCCTGCTCCACTTTCAGTACGGTCGCTCACAGACGAGAAATTGTCAGAGCGCTTTGCTTGCAGAAGAAGAGACATGCCTTTCTTTGAATATGATGTAGATAGCATTCCCACATATCCCTTACGGTAGATGTAGTTGTTCTTGAACGAAGGGTCTGCGTCTTTCTGGGCATATTCTGCCAAGATGTTGAAGCCGCCTTTGTTGAAGCTGGCACGGAAATCGTAAGAGTTAACATTCTTTGGCATGTTGAGGATGTGGGTGGCGTCGGCAGAAATTCTCGCATCATCGTCGCCGTGCTTGTTTACCCATGAAGCACCGAGGGTGAGGTTGGCGTCCTTATCTGCCAATCCCTTAAACCACTGGTTGAGGCTCAGCTCAATGTCGGCACCGCTTATCAGCGCATCGTTATATGACCAGTAATGACGCTGTACACCAGTAAGGGCTTTCAGCTGTACGCCTTTGAGCGGACGTACAACCACACGGCCGCCAAGCAATGAGTTGTCGATGCCAAGGCTGCGCTCCTCGTAGGTGCGGAGTATGAAGCCTGAGCCAAACTGCTCGTAGTAGTTACCAACGGTGATTTCTAGATCTTTAATATGGAATTTACCGTATGCGTTTGCCAATCCCCAGCCTTTGAAACCGTGGTCGGTCTCAAAGCCGGGCAGCGGATGTTCAAGATATTCAAGCCTTGCGCCTACGTCAAACAACTTACTCGAAAGATTTACGTCGGCGTATGTGTTGGTTCTGAAGTCCTCATTAGAGCCGTCAGCCTGACTACCTGTTGGCATGAGCATGTCGCTCTGAATGCTTCCAGTGAGAGAAAATCCTTTGCCGAGGTCCACTTGGGCATTTGCAGAAGCGGCGGCAAGAATTGCTGAAAATAATATCTGTTTTCTCATTTAATTCAAAAATCAAAATTTTAAATCGCAGCGAAGCGGGAACAATTGACTTCGTCGAACGTTGTTTCGTAATTACAAATTCAAAATTCGTAATTATTTCACCAATTCCCTAACTTTCTCAATCAGTTCCTCCTCTGCTCCGTCGGTATATCCGTTGTGCTTGTACACGATATTTCCCTTACCGTCAACAATGAGCACGTAAGGAATCATCTGGATTCCGAGTGCGCGCTTAAAGTCGCCGTTAGGATCGAGCAGCACATCATATTCCCAACCGTTGGAGTCGACCAAAGGCTTTACCTTGTTGATGTTCTGAGCCTGGTCGATAGATACGGCTATCAGTTTCACGCCTGTCTCTTCCTGCCAGTCGGGATAAACCTCGTGTATTGCCTTCAGCTCGCGGTTGCATGGCTTGCACCATGTGGCGAAGAAGTCGATGATAAACGGCTTGCCGTTGTTCGACAATGTATCGGTAGTAACTGTCTTGCCGTTGATGTCCTTCAACGTAACAGATGGCAGCTGTGCCATAGCCTCGCTCCCAAGACATAGGAGCATAATTGCGGTTGCAAAAAAATTAATTCTTTTCATAATTATATTTTTTAATTCATAATTCTTAATTCATAATTCTTAATTCATAATGCATAATTGGTCGCACGGTCATAGTGCATATTAACTTCGTCCGAAAATCATCCTTCCGGAAAAATTATGAATTATGCATTATTTTATAATCTTCTTTCCATTCACGATATACAGTCCCTTGCCAAGAATATTGAAATCTGTGCCGAGGTAACGGCCGTCAATGCTGTAAATGCATTTTACGGCTTGCGTCTCAGTAGTTACGACATTCAATATACCAGCTGCGTTAGTGTCAACGACGCGCAGATCGTCAATGAAGTATGTGTTGCCTGTGAATGTCAGCTGTGTATAGCCCTCGCCGTTCAGTACCGCTCTGAGCTCTTTCCATTCAGCGTTGGTCATAGTGAATTCTGTCTGGCTTAGTGTGCCTCTGTCTGTAGTAAGTGTAAGATTGGGGTCATAGCCGTTGCAAGGTGCGGCCTTGAAGGAAATTACAGCTCCGTCGGTGAAGTAGAACATCGGACTTTTTACTGTTGCCTTGAACTTTGCACATTCGTTGCCCGGTGTCATGTTGTTTGAATTGTTGCTTTCCCAGCCGCTGTTGTCCGGATTGAAATCGTCTGGGAAACCGCCTGTTGTGGCATTTCCCCATTTACCGTCGTTGGCTCCAACACCCGCACAGTTGTTGAACGACTCATAGAACCAGTTGCCGTCCTTGTCGGGTTGTGGCTTTTCATTTTCAACCTTGAAAGCGAACGATATTGTACCGTCTGCATTCTGAGTAATGCCGGTTATAGACTTGTTCATATAGTATGAGCCGTCGGTGTTTCTGTTGTAGAGAGTTGCGGCGGGTGTGCTGTTGTTGGCCAGGCTGTTGTTTCCGTTATATGGAAATGCGTCGCCAGCACAGTCCCCGTCGTCAGCTATGTATGAGTTGTCGGCAGCGATAGGAGTCAGATGTTGGTGGCTGCCTGTACTGCTGTTCAGGGTGTTTGTGCTCCACACATTCTCATCATAGTCAACGTGTATTACGAGCAAGCCCTCGCCTGGCAGTGCAGTGTCCCAGCCTGTTTTTTGTCTGTTCTCCAAGAGATAGTATTCGTTGCGGTTGCCATCGTTGTATATGATGTATGCCTGACCGCTGTCCTCGAGAGCTTTCATTCCGCTGATGGCAGTGTCCTCATTCAGCTCCACAGGCTCAATCCATCCTGCAAGCCAGCGCTCATAGCTTGTAAATGCCGCCGGTACAAAGCTGTCGCCGTTGTAGTTGCCGTAACTCATAAGATCCCAACGGTACATACCATAGTTGGTGCCGTTGCCGGTGTCGTACATGTCGGGGATGCCGAGACAGTGTGAGAACTCATGGCAGAAGGTCCCTATGCCGTCTACAGTTCCTTTCATGCCCAACTCACAGCTGCAGGCGTATGTGTTGATCTTAATACCGTCAACCTCAACATTTTTGCCATATCTCGACAGCTCGCCCTCGTGTGGCCAGATAGTATTGGCATCGCCGCCGGAAGCCTCGCCACGGCCGGCATAAAGAATACACACCTGATCGGCTACGCCATCATTGTCCCAGTCGTAATCTGCAAAGTTAACCAAGTCTGCCACTGCGTTGCAGGCATACTCAACCAGCTCGTCAGGATGGGCATCGGAACCCAACAGCCCGGTGTTTGCTCCGTAATAAGCATAGTTGTTTGGCAGCTGTACAGGACCGACAACATCAAAGTCCATCAGCAGCTGACCGTTGCTTTGGTCACGGAAATAATCACGGACAGATCCGGCAAATCCCATGTCGTTTTTGTAGTTCTCGGCATTTAGAACGTTGTTGTATAGTGCCTGTGGGCTTTCCGATGAAAAAGGCATGTCCTTGAATTCAACAAGCACCACAAGTCCTTTCTTAGAACCTGTAACGTGTTGTGATACAGATTCTTTACGGGCAGCCGCACGGCTCAGCCTGTGCCTGTTGGCAGCCGTGCGTGTCTTGTCGGCAGTCTGCAGCATTGCCTTTATATTGATAGGTTCATACAAACCGTTTTTGGCGTTGAGCGCATAGCATACTCCTGTCTCAGCCTTGTAGTATTTAAAATATTCGTCGCCTGTCAATTCTGCACAAACCATGCCTCCGGCAACAGATATGTTGTGCCAGATGCCACGTTTTGCGGGGACACCATATATCGATGTTGTAGCAAACATCAGCAATATGGGTAAAAAAAGTTTTTTCATTCGAGTTTTAATACTTTTGTTGCAACATCTCGTTTATTAATACGTATTGTGTTCTCACGGATATAGATTACAAGTTACGCCCTTACCGGCGTGTTTAACAGAACTAATTAGTTTATGTCTGCAAAGTTACAACTTTATTTTGTAATAATTGCATTTTGTGTAAAAAACAATACTTTAACCTTGGTTAAGTTTGCATAAATAAGTTTTACCATCCAATCTGTTACTGTTCATTTTGTTATAAATATTACCCGTTGGCTGAATTAAATGTCTATTCGTAGGTTACTCTTCTTTGGGTACTGCACATGTGGAAAATGGGGAAATCTGTTTTGCGTCATTGAGGATTCATGCAAAAAAATGCCGCATAGTGCATAAGCCATCGCACCCGCTTGCGATGGCTTACGCAACCGCTTGCATTGGCTATAGCAAGCGGTTGCGTTTTTTAGCGGTGTGTGAAACTGTTTTTTTATATTTTAGAACTGCAGGCGGAATTAAGTACGCAATAAACTAATTCCGTCAACGGGTAAATATTGAAAAATATTGTATTTGCAGGTATATGCAGGTTGACAGAATTAAGAAACCTGATGATTTCCTGATAAAATTGAATGTATATTATGGCAGAGTCGAATAATTATAGGCGTTTTATTTTGTTTTTTGTTTTTTTTAATTTATCTTTGCATTCTCAAATATAACAGATTGAATTATGGCACGAATAAATAATCATCTTGTAATTATGGCGGGTGGTGTAGGCAGCAGATTCTGGCCTATGAGCACTGAGGAGAAGCCTAAGCAGTTCATCGACGTGCTTGGCGTGGGCAGGTCGCTTATGCAGCTCACTTACGACCGTTTCGATGGAATTTGTGATCCCGAGAATGTGTGGATAGTGACGAACCAAAAATATGCGCAGATTGTGCACGAGCAGCTGCCCGAGGTTCCAGAGTCGAACATTCTGCTTGAGCCTTGCCGCCGCAATACGGCTCCATGTATTGCATACGTAAGCTGGCGCATAAAGAAAAAAGACCCGAAGGCAAACGTTGTTGTTACGCCAAGCGACCATATTGTTACAAACTCACAGGAGTTCAAAAGGGTTATCACTCAGTGCCTTAAGTTTACTGGTGAGTCTGACGCAATTATAACACTTGGCATGAAGCCTACCAGACCAGAGACCGGATATGGATATATTCAGGCTGACCTCAGTGTAAGCTCGCCACGCAACAAGGAGATTTTCCGTGTTGACCGTTTCCGCGAGAAGCCCGATTTGGCTACTGCAAAGGAATTTATTAAAGAGAACAACTTCTTCTGGAACGCCGGCATTTTCTTGTGGAATGTTGAGACCATAGTCAATGCGTTCAGGGTTTACCAGCCGCAGCTGAGCAAGATTTTCGAGGGTATGCTCGATATACTCGGCACTTCTGAGGAACAGGCATGTATAGACGAAAAATATCCGGAATGCGAGAATATATCTGTCGACTATGCCATTATGGAGAAGGCTGAGGAGATATTTGTGTGTCCGTCAGACTTTGGATGGAGCGACCTCGGCACCTGGGGCTCACTGCTGTTGCAGACCGAGCGCGACCTCTATGGCAACAGCTGCATAGGCAAGAATATAAAAATGGTGGAGAGCCACAACTGCATTGTACACACTGTTGAGGAGAAGAAAGTTGTCATTCAGGGACTCGACGGATATATCGTAGCCGAGCAGGACGGCACCCTGCTGATTTGCAAGCTGAGCGAGGAGCAGCGCATTAAGCAGTTCCAAAACGATTGAAAATATCAGGATATGCCCGTCCTTTTGGATTTGCAAATCTGAGGGGGCAAAAAGTACCCTAAAAAAGTATGTGGACATAAATTGCGATTTATGTCCACATACTTTGCATTTTATGTTGGCTTCATTTTTTTTTTCTGTTGATTTTAAGCGGTGGTTTTACGGCAGCCTTTATATATGATGAATGCTATTACGGCTACCGCCACGCCCAAAATGGCATATCCTAATTCGTGACTGTATTTCGAAGCCAAAATGTAGACATCCTCTGTAGTCTTGATGTCCGTAAATTTGTAGATGAAATATCCGATTAGAGCCAAAATGAAATTCCAGATACCCGCTCCCAAAGTGGTGTAGAGCAGAAATTTGGATACATGCATGCCTGAGAGACCTGCCGGTATGCTTATCAGCTGGCGCACTGCCGGGACAAGACGGCCGAAGAATGTAGACACCGCTCCGTGGTCGCGGAAATATTGTTCTGCTTTCTCTACCTTGTCTTTGTCTATCAGGCACATGTGCCCGAGACGGCTGTCGGCAAAACGGTAGACAATAGGACGGCCGAGCCATCGGGCAAGATAGTAATTGACCAATGCGCCAAGGTCGGCTCCGAGTGTGGCGAAAAATACCACCAATACGATATTCATGCTGTCATCTGCCATGGCTTTCCATGCCGCAGGAGGCACTACCACCTCCGACGGGAATGGCACAAACGAGCTTTCTATAGCCATAAATATCGTAACAACCCAATAGTTGAGATTTTCTAATACCCATCTGAATAATTCTGCTGTGTCCATTTTTTTGTTATGTCTTATTGTTTAGCATTGTTTCTGAATATGATATATAATCCTCTACCGGCAGTCCGTCGGGAAATAGCCATCCTAAGGTTTGTCTCGCCTCCACCGCATTGCGCTCACATACATTTTTCAAGGCGGTCATAAACTCCGCATATTCTTTCAGCTGAAAGCAAGCCAACGCATAATATCCCCATCCGTCGGTGAGATATTCCATGCCGTCGATATAAAATAATTTATACAATATGGTCCGTGCCAGTTCCGGATTTTTGTTGTCAATTGACGATGCGGCAACGTCTATACATATTTGTGGCAGCTGCTCAGGTCTTGAGGCAGAAATGGCTTTGGCAAAATAAGCCATGGCTGAAATATTATCGCCATTGGCCATGTAGCACATTCCTCTCAGACATGCGGCCTCTGCTTTGTCGTTCTCCGGCATTGACTCTATCTTGTCAACAAAACCGATGGCTTTTTCAAGATTTCGTGTTGATGAATAGCAAAATGCAAGCTCCTTGTATAGTTGTGACAAATTGGGCGACGATGGCTGGCAGCGCATGAGCGCCGCCTCAAGATGCGGAATGGCATCGTTGAATTTTTCCTGACTTGACAGGCATACACCGAGAAAAAACTCGCCGATCTCTGATTGTGGCGTAAGGGCAGCGTAGCGCTGATAGTATTTTATGGCCTCGTCAAAATTTTCCAGTGCGCATAGTGCGTTTGCCTTTATGAGCAGTGCGTCGGCATTGTTTTCGTCTATGGCGAGTGCGTAGTCGCAGCTCTCTATGCTTTTTGCCACGTCGTTGTTTAGAAACTGTGACGAGGCAAGCTGGTTCCAGTAGTCGGTTGAGAAAGGGTTTCTGTCAAGAAGCTGGTTTAGGAGTTTCTCGCTCTCCTCGAACCTTCCGCTTGAGGCGGCGAGCTTGCTTTTCAGCTCCTTATATTCAGCCTTTTTTTTGTTTTTGCATAGTTTTAGCCATTTTTCGGCTATGGTGTTTTCGCCGTAGTCAAAAAACATTATGGCAGTGTCTATGGCAAAATTGTCTTTTTCAATTTCCTCGGTGTTCTCGTATTCGCCGTCCATCTGTATGTCGGCATACGGTGCTTTGCCCTTGGAGATTAAAATCTCGGCTTGCAGAAATTTGTATTCAACGTCGGTTTTGTCCTCAATTCTGCCGGCAAATGTCTCAGCGGTAGCAATATCGTTTGCTGCAATCGCCTCCCTTGCCTTGAAACATAGCGGAAGGGTTGCGCCGGGGAAAAGCTTTAGCGCATAGTCGACAGTCTCAAGGGCTTTTGCGATCTCACCTTTTGTGTGGTAAAACTCAGCTATGTCCGTAAGGTCGTCGACATCGAGATAAATCGATTGGCCGCATTTTTTCGCCTCCTCGTATTTCTTTATGTTTTCCTCAAGTTCGGGATTGTTTGTCATTGACTTGTCATATATCCCCCAATTCCTGTGTGGGGATTGGGAGAGTGTTTTGTTTGTTATGCCATCTTTTTTGCCCAAGTGTCTTTCAGGCCTACGGTCTTGTTGAAGACAGGCTTTTCGGCTGTAGTGTCGAGGTCTGCCATAAAGTAGCCTATGCGCTGGAACTGCAGATACTGCCCCGGTCTCATGCCGGCGGCAAACTCCTCAACGTAGCAGTTTGTGTCAACATGCAGCGAGTCTGGATTTAGCAGTTCGTGGAAGTCGCAGTCGGCGGCTGTGTTCTCAACCTTGAACAGACGGTCGTATTCACGTACCTCAGCCTTTACGCAGTGGTCGGCTGATACCCAATGGAGAGTTCCTTTAACCTTGCGGTTTGCGCCTTCCATGCCGCTTTTGCTGTTCGGGTCGTATTCTGCCTGAATTTCTATGATGTTGCCGTTGGTGTCCTTTGTGCAGCCCGTGCACATAATGATGTAGGCGTTTTTCAGTCTCACCTCCTTGCCCGGAGTCATGCGGAAGAATTTCTTTGGAGCGTCTTCCATGAAGTCCTCACGCTCGATCCACAGATTGCGTGAGAAGGTGATGGTGTGTGTGCCGCTTGTCTCGTCCTCAGGATTGTTTATTGCCTCCATTTCCTCGGTCTGTCCCTCAGGATAGTTTGTGATGACGAGCTTCACGGGATTTACCACAGCACTTACTCTTATCGCTTTTTTGTTTAAGTCGTCGCGGACGGCAGCCTCAAGAAGAGCCATGTCATTGAGCGCGTCGAACTTTGTGTAGCCGATGCTGTCAATGAACTTTCTGATACTCTCTGGCGAGTATCCTCTGCGTCGCATACCGCACAGTGTCGGCATGCGCGGGTCGTCCCATCCGTTTACAAGATTTTCGTCAACCAATGCGTGAAGCTTACGCTTGCTCATTACTGTGTATGTGAGGTTCAGGCGGTTGAACTCAATCTGACGTGGACGGAAGTCGTTAAGATTTTCTGTCTCACCGTTCTTCTCTTTCAGAAAGTCGATGAACTTGTCGTAGAGTGGGCGGTGGGGTACGAATTCCAGTGTGCAGATAGAGTGTGTAACACCCTCGAAATAGTCGCTTTGGCCGTGTGCGAAGTCGTACATCGGGTATGCGTGCCACTTTGTGCCTGTGCGGTGGTGTGGGATGTGGATAATGCGGTACATAATCGGGTCGCGGAAGTGCATGTTGCTGTTGGCCATATCGAGCTTGGCTCTCAAAACCATGCTTCCCTCGACCGCCTCGGGAGTGTTCATAAATTCGAAGAGCTTCAGGCTCTCCTCTACGGGGCGGTCTCTGTATGGAGAAGCCACGCCTGGAGTTGTCGGAGTGCCTTTCTGCTGTGCTATCTGCTCGCTTGTCTGCTCGTCGACGTATGCCAGGCCTTTCTTTATCAGCCACACGGCAAACTCCCAGAGTTTCTCAAAATAGTCGGAGGCATAATAAATGTTTCCCCATTTGAAACCGAGCCACTGAATGTCGTTCAGAATGTTCTCTACATATTCGGTGTTCTCCTTGCTTGGGTTTGTGTCGTCGAAGCGCAGGTTGCACACGCCTTTGTATTTTTCGGCAGCGCCAAAGTCCATGCAGATAGCCTTGGCATGCCCTATGTGCAGGTAGCCGTTTGGCTCTGGCGGAAAACGTGTCTGTATGCGTCCGCCGTTCTTGCCGGCTGCGAGGTCCTCCTCTATGATCTGCTCTACAAAACTGAGGCTTTTCTTCTCTTCGATAGCGTTGTTTCCTTCGATAGTTGTCATAACGTTATGTTGTTTTTTATTATTATCCGTTGCTGATGGTTTTATTGGCATTTTGCCAATTATATAATTATTCTGCAAAGTTAATGCAAATGAGTGAAATGACAAAGAAAAATGGATTTTTCTTTGCATTTCCGAATGCAGCTTAACTTAAAGTTAATGCAAAAATTTCATTAGTCGAAGAGAATGCAAATAAATAAATTTGTATTGTCGGGCAAAAGAAATTTATCAGAATGTGCAATAAAAAAGCGGGAAGGTGCTTGCAAAAGCACCTTCCCGCCTGTGTGGTAGTTGTTGATGTACTATTGTTGTTTTGTCTCGATTTCCTCCTTCATGTCTATGAACTGATTTTGAGCGTCATAGAACTCGTATTGCAGAAATGCGAGTTTCTGTGAGGGGATAATTTTGAAACCGAAACCATATTTCAGTTGCCATTTCCGTTTAAGCGATACAACGCCCTGGTTTATATATGCGGCAACGTATGGGTGTACATGCAACTGGAATTTCTTTATGCCTATCTTGTTGATAAGGCTGTCAATTTTTCTTTCAAGCTGATCTGTAAACAGCAGGCTCGACTTTATCTTTCCTGTTCCGTTACAAGTGGGGCAGGTCTCTTCCACATTCACGTCCATTGCGGGACGGACTCTCTGGCGTGTTATCTGCATAAGGCCGAATTTGCTCAAAGGCAGAATGTTGTGTCTTGCTCTGTCTTTCTGCATGTTTTTGCACATGCGCTCGTAGAGCATCTGCCTGTCCTCTGCCAAATTCATGTCTATGAAGTCTACTACGATGATTCCTCCCATATCACGTAGTCTTAATTGCCGCGCAAGCTCATCGGCTGCGCCGAGGTTCACGTCGAGGGCATTAGCCTCTTGTCCGTTCTCTGAGCGTGAGCGGTTTCCGCTGTTGACATCCACAACATGCAGAGCTTCGGTATGCTCAATTATCAGATATGCGCCGTGTTTGTAGTTTACGGTTTTGCCGAAGCTCGACTTAATTTGTTTTGTTACGTTGAAGTTGTCGAAGATGGGGACTTTGCCTGTGTAAAGTTTTACTATGTCTGTCTTTTCCGGGGCAATCAGTGTTACGTAGTCCTTAACATCTTTGAAAACTTCCTCGTCGTTGACGTAGATGTTCTCGTAACTTGGATTGAAGAGGTCACGCAGCAGGGCAACTGCTCTGCCTGTCTCCTCAAATACAAGCTGTGGCCTCTTCTGTGTTTTCTGTACCTTTGATATAACGTCCTCCCAACGTTTGATCAGAATTTTCATTTCAGAGTCGAGCTCAGCTACTCTTTTTCCTTCTGCCACAGTGCGTACTATGACGCTGCAGTTTTGTGGCTTAATACTGTGGATGAGCTGTTTCAGTCGGGCGCGCTCCTCGCCGCTCTTGATTTTGGAAGATACAGAAACTTTGTTTCCGAAAGGCATCAGCACCAAATATCTGCCGGCAAAACTCAATTCTCCTGTGAGCCGCGGTCCTTTTGTCGATATCGGTTCTTTTACAATCTGCACCAGAACTTCCTGTCCGACGGTCAGTGTCTGCTGTATAGAGCCGTCTTTCTTTAGCTCGGGCATGAATGTCGCCTTAGAGAATGGGAAAAGTTTTTTCCGGTCGCTGATAACCTGTTTCAGATACTTGCTGTAAGAGTTGAATTGACTTCCTAAGTCCAGATAGTGCAAAAAGGCATCACGCTCGAAACCTACATCAACGAAGCAGGCGTTAAGCCCCGGCATCAGTTTTTTTACTTTCGCCGCATAGATATTCCCTACGGAAAAGCTCGCTGATTTTGGTTCGTTCTGATATTCCACCAACTTCTTGTCCTCAAGCAGTGCGATGGAAATCTCATCCTGTCTGACGTCAATAATGACTTCGCTTGTCATTGTCCTTGTTGCTTTATCAGTTTACTTATGGCTGGTTTGTTCAACCACAACTTTTTTGAAACGGTTAAGAGCGTGTCAAGAAACCTTGACGGAAACATTGACACGCTCTTTTCAAGAATAGACTCCCGTGCAATTACTTGCTCTTATGTCTGTTCTTTCTCAGTCTCTTTTTACGCTTATGAGTAGCCATCTTGTGGCCCTTCTTTTTCTTACCGTTTGGCATAGCTTTGAATTTAAAAATGTTATAATTAATGTTATCTAAAATATCTTATTCCTCACCCTTCATCTGGTCAACGAACGACTTTGCGGGCTTGAAGCAAGGCAGGTCGTGAGCAGCGATGGTGATGGTGGTGTTCTTTGTGATGTTTCTGGCTGTCTTTTCAGCGCGGTGCTTTATGATGAAACTGCCGAAACCACGGAGATATACGTTTTCCTTATCCTTGAGCAGAGAGTTCTTTACAGTCTCCATGAAACTCTCAACAACTACTGATACCTCAGTTTTCTGAAGCCCTGTAGCTTCCATAATCTTGTTAATAACGTCAGCTTTGGTCATTTTTCTTTCTTTATTGTTATATAATTTTACTTCTATTTGGAATATCGGTTTGCAAATATACAAGTTTTTTGTGTGAACAGGAAATATATTTGCGTTTTTTTTCTGTTTAGACAACTATTTTTTGATAAAAGTCATTAGCGTTCAATGTATTATGGTGCTAACGACGTGGTTTGCAAGGTTTGTGAGGCATTTGGTGAAGATTGCTGTTTGTCAAATATTATTTTTTTTCTGCATTGAGATTCTCTGCCATAAGTGGTGACAGGGAGGCTTTTGTGTTCGGCAATATTTTGCTTATTATTTGGCCGTGCTGAGAAAAAACATTAATTTTGCATCTGTTTATGGATTTTAACTATATAATGGATAAAAACCTGAAATTTTTGCGGTTTTGTCTTTCAGACCAACTGGCGTTGCCCTCGGATTTTCTGGGGGAAATGAATTGGCACGACCTTTATTTGTTTGCCTGTAAGCAGTCACTTGCTGGCATTTGCTGGAGTGGTATAAGCCGAATTTACGATAATTCTGGTGCTGATGCAGATGGAGGTCCATTGCCTAATAAGCCTACGGGAGCGGACGTGTTGGAATGGCTTGGGATAGTGCGGACTATTCAGAGACGTAATAGTATTGTGACAGAAAAGTCAGCTTTGGTGTCAAAGAATTTTCTTGCTGAGGGTTTTAATTCTTGCGTGCTGAAAGGGCAGGGTAATGCTTTGATGTATCCCGACCCGTCGCTGCGCACGCCTGGCGATATAGATATTTGGGTGTCGCCTGAAAATGCGGATTATTGCGCATGTAAGGGGGTGTTGGCATATTGCAGGAAATTTGTCCCAAAAGCAAAAGCTTGCTATCATCATATAGATTTTGTCTCGGCAGGCGATGTGGAGGTAGAGGTTCATTATCGTCCGTCGTGGCTTAACAATCCTGTTCACAACGCCCGGCTGCAGAAGTTTTTTGGCAATGTGTCGGTGCTGTGCTTTGTCAATGATACAGGCTGCGGGTTTAACAGGCCTACATGGGAGTTTAATGTGGTATTTCAGCTATGTCATATTTATAACCATATTCTCAATGAGGGTGTTGGGCTTAGACAGCTTGTTGATTATTATTATCTGATGAAGTGCAGACCGGCAGAGTGTGATATAAACAATGTTGTATATATTGTTAATAGGTGTGGATTGCGTACTGTTGCCATGAGTGTGGCTTGGCTGTTGGAAAACGTATTGGGACTTGAAAGAAAATATTTACTTGTGCCGGCTTACGAAAAAGGTGGCAGGTTTTTGCTTAACGAGATACTCGAGGGTGGTAATTTTGGCAAACACGACAAACGGGCGCTGAGCGGAGCGTATGGCAATGCCGTTGTGAGCAACATACAGCGTCTGGTCAGAGACTTCCGTATGTTTTGGCTCTTTCCGTCAGAATGTATCTCGGAGCCATTCTTCAGGCTGTGGCATTTCTTTTGGCGAGCCACTCATTAACTCGTCAACTCGTCAACTCGTCAACTCGTCAACTCGTTAACAAGATAAGCTGCATTAGGAAATGAAAGAAAAAACAGTTTTTCTTTGTCATTTCGCTCATTTGCATTATCTTTGCAGGGAATTATCATTAAAGTACAAATAATTGTTTAATTTGTTATGATTAAAATCACTTTCCCGGATGGCTCTGTACGTGAGTACGAACAGGGTGTCACCGGTTTTCAAATTGCCGAGAGCATTTCGCCGGCTCTCGCCCGCAACGTTGTATCTTGCGGTGTAAATGGCGAGACTGTTGAGTTGAACCGTCCTATCAACGAGGATGCTACAATCGCATTGTATAAGTTTGAGGACGAAGAAGGAAAGCATACCTTCTGGCATACATCTGCCCACTTGCTTGCCGAGGCCCTTCAAGAACTGTACCCTGGCATTCAGTTCGGTTTCGGTCCTGCTGTAGAGAGTGGCTTCTTCTACGATGTGATGCCTGCTGAGGGTCAGGTTATTTCAGAGAACGACTTCCCCAAGATAGAGGCTAAGATGATGGAGCTTGCCAAGAAAGATGAGCCTGTTGTTCGTAAAGATGTGTCAAAGGCTGACGCTTTGGCCGAGTTCAATGCCGACGGCCAGACCTACAAGTGCGAGCACATAGACCAGGATCTTGAGGACGGTACTATATCTACTTATACTCAGGGTGCTTTCACAGACCTTTGCCGTGGTCCGCATCTTGTTTCTACAGGCCTTATCAAGGCTGTTAAGATAACAAGCGTGGCAGGCGCGTTCTGGCGTGGTGACGCTAAGCGTGAGCAGATGACCCGTATCTATGGCATCTCTTTCCCAAAGAAGAAGATGCTCGATGAGTATCTCGTTATGCTTGAGGAGGCAAAGAAACGCGACCACCGTAAGATTGGTAAGGAAATGGAGCTTTTCATGTTCTCCGACAGGGTAGGCAAGGGACTTCCTATCTGGCTGCCGAAGGGAACAGATCTTCGTCTCCGCCTTCAGGAGCTTCTCCGTGATTTGCTGAAACCATACAACTATCAGGAGGTTATAACTCCGGGTATCGGCGGCAAGAGTCTTTATGTGACTTCTGGTCACTATGCTCACTATGGTAAGGATGCTTTCCAGCCAATTCACACACCGGAGGAGGACGAGGAATATATGCTTAAGCCTATGAACTGTCCTCACCACTGTGAGATTTATTCACGCAAGCCGCGCTCATACAAAGATCTGCCTTTGCGTATCGCAGAGTTTGGTACGGTGTTCCGCTATGAGAAGAGCGGTGAGCTTCACGGACTTACACGTGTGCGTACATTCACACAGGACGACGCCCACATCTTTGTACGCCCAGAGCAGGTGAAGAAAGAGTTTGAGAATGTTATCGACATCATCCTTAAGGTGTTCAAGATATTCAAGTTTGAGAACTATGAGGCTCAGATTTCTCTACGCGACCCGGCTGACAAGGAGAAATATATCGGCTCTGACGAGATTTGGGAAGAGAGCCAGAACGCCATAAAGGAGGCTTGTGCCGAGAAGGGACTTGCCGCACGCTGCGAGATAGGCGAGGCCGCATTCTATGGCCCTAAGCTCGATTTCATGGTTAAGGATGCTATCGGCAGAAGATGGCAGCTTGGTACAATTCAGGTTGACTACAACTTGCCACAGCGTTTCAAACTCGAATATACAGCTGAGGACAACAGCAAGCAGACTCCAGTAATGATTCACCGTGCACCGTTCGGAAGTCTTGAGCGTTTCACTGCCGTACTCATCGAGCATACTGCCGGTCACTTCCCATTATGGCTGACTCCAGACCAGGTGGCTATTCTGCCTATTTCGGAAAAATACAACGACTATGCCAAGCAGGTTGCCAAATTCCTCGACTCTAAGGGCGTGCGCTCTACAATCGATGACCGCAACGAGAAGATTGGCTACAAGATTCGCGAAGCGCGTCAGGTAGACCGCGTGCCGTACATGCTGATTCTCGGCGGTCAGGAAGTGGAGAACAACACCGTCTCCGTCCGCGACCGTGCGACCGACCAGACGGTTACTTGCACGCTGGATGAATTCATCGCAAAGATTTCTAAGGAAATCGCGGATCGGGTGTAATTTCATAAGGACTGTTTGCCCCGCTTGCATGGGATTTTCCTTGCAAGCGGGGTTTTTGTCTATGCGTTCTATTACAATTTTCGGATGAGAATGCGCCAAGATGCGCCGCGAATTTTTCACGTTGGCTAACGCAAATGAAGTGCAGCGTAGCAGCGCTACGCTAAACGGAATGAGCGGACGCCAACGGGGAAAAGG
>OGLR01000233.1_pt1 | contig 31611 bp, 37 predicted proteins | sample 1572931 | NCBI WGS metagenome assembly OGLR01 (sample SAMEA2581997, study PRJEB24529) | metagenome | biome: Human gut stool | place: China | collected 2011 | reverse complement strand
AACCAAAACGCTTAGGAAAGTGAGCTAAATTTGGTACAACGAACTGGACACCCTAGAAAATAATTTTCCTATAGAGGAAAGATATAACGAAAGGATGAGAAATCTATAAACGTCCTTTGTTTTTTATTTTTTTTTGGCTTTATTTTATAATCTGTGACGCAGGCTCCAAAAATCTGTATCTTTGTATCCGATATTTGGACGAAAAAACGGAGTACAACTCCTATTTTTAGTCCAAAAAGTGGAGTTAAATCACTCTTGTAAGACATTATCCCTCATAATATTCCATTAGTTCTGAAAATGTGCGCTAATGTATTCTTGTATATAATTTATCCTTGCGTACATTTTCGCTTGGAATGATTTTCTTTTCTGTCATGATTATATATTATTTCTTATCCTTTTCTTTATGAAACGGGCAGGATTGCCTACGCATCATATTCCATTGCCTTGAACATCTTTTGTGCCAGAACGTTGCGCAACAACAACGCTTAACCTAACATTTGCTGATAAAACCCTATCAACTTGGGATAATAACTTTCTAGACTCAAATTCTCATGAGCAAAGTTCAATGTACCCTTGCTCAATCTTATATACTCTTCTTCCGGCAAGCCATCAGCGAGTTGTACCTTATTTTTCAAATCCTCACTATTGCCACTCACAAACTGATAGCCAGTTTCATTTTCCACCACAATCTCAGGAATGCCACCTATTCTTGCACCAATCACAGGAGTGCCCACCGAATAAGACTCGATGATGGTCATAGGATTGTTCTCATACCACTCCGATGGGACAATCACAAAATAAGCATTGGCGACCAAGTCAGAAAGCTCCTTTCCTCGCTTATAGCCCAAGAACTCAACATTACGCATACCGTATGCCTCCACATATCCCTTCAGTCCATCCTCTTTCGGACCAGTGCCAACCACCTTGAGTTTGCATTCAGGCAAATCCTTGAATGCCTCCAAAAGTGTTCTCACGCCTTTCTCATACGACAATCTGCCGAAGAACAAGAAATACTTCTCCTTCGGCATCTTCTTAGGAGCGTCCATTATTGACGTAGAAAAATTATAGAGTGTGATATTGGGCGTATTTTTCACAGTTGGCATATATTTCTCCTGAATATCCCTAGCGAAATTGCTTACATAGATGAAACCATCAATATATTTAGCAGGATTGAAAAAGGCATTGCGGAAATATTGTTCAGCAGCCATCACTGCACTCATCAGCTTGCTGCCCTTACAACAAGTATGGGTGAAACAATTATAAAAATATTTACCTTGGCAGTCCTCACAGATTCTGCCAGTACCATCACGGAAAGTATAAGCAGGACACACGATGCGATAGTCATGAACAGTAAACAGAATCGGAATATGGTATTTCCTAAGGACAGGGAAAATGGAAGGCGTTATTTGTCCCCACATCAAATGAATGTGAGCGATGTCCGGTTTCTCATCTTTTATCAATTGCTCCAATTTCTTGGCAGCCTCGAAATGATAAAAGTAGTTCACCATGTTCTTCACTTGCCTAAAAGGTCCCCTCCTCGTCTCTTTCGATTTTGGGAAATACCTGCTATAAGGCGAAGGATTGTTTTCTGCCCATTTCAAGGTAAAGTAAACCACTTGGTGCCCATGCTCCTCCAATAGTTTTCCTGTGTTAAAGCAAACGGTCTCAGCTCCACCTTTATTATAATTATATACGTCTATTAAAAGTACTTTCATCTTGTGTAAAATCAAACGCATCTGATATTTAAAGTTTGCCTTCTATCAATCTTCCATAGAATGTCTGCTTACCATCAACTTCTTTTGGGAAGCTTTGCTTCCATGTCAATTTATATAACAGAGTGTCCTCGCTGATTCGTTTCCATATAATTTCATCGTATGGCTGTCCCAATACTTTATACAGTTCATCACACCATTTATTATTAGGTTCTATATTGGCAAAGTGATCAGCTATTTTATGAATATGCTTCTGAACAAGAACTATTGCATAATCAGTCAGCAAATAATCAACCAACCTATCATAACATTTCCAATAATTATACAAGAAATCCCTAACTGCTGCAAAAACATAACGATGTTCATAATCACAACCTAAAGAATAGTTTGCAAAATAGCCACTAGCTATTGAACAATGAAGATAATCAGGTCTTTTGATAGACCATAAAGGCAATTTTATATAATCTTCAAAACAAGTCCCTGTACAGAAGAATGTAGAATCTATCCATATACCCCCATATTGTGAAAGAAGATTCAAACGCAACAAATCAGAATAGATTGTTCTTGAAATAATTCCGTTTTTTCGTTTTTCTTCAAGCCAATCAGGGAATTTAACGTATTCCTTGCAATTATCATCCGTTATAACAATAACTTCATAGTCACCTACATTTCGCTTTATCGAATCTACGCAAACTTTTACGATTTCTGGTGCATTTTCGAGTCCTTGCCACCAACAAATCCAGATTTTATTACGCAATCTTTCATCACAATCAGGAAGATTTTCTTTCATTTGATAATTTTCCCAATAATCTTTGAACTTATCCTCCAAAAAATCTATCATAATCTGATGTTTCTTCATCAGACGTTTTTTTACACTTTCAGGCTCCTTAAATCCATTTCTATTCATTATTTGAATATCGATTTTCGCCCAAAAAGTAATAACGGCAGCCTTTAATGATACCACACGTGAAACTTCATACGAAGCCTTTAATTCTTCAAGACATCTATGTAAAATTCGTCTAACACTATTATGTTTCATGTTATTTTATCTCTAATTGTTTTATAATTTTTGCAGGGACACCAGCAACAATAACATTATCTGGAACATCCTTAACAACAACAGCATTTGCTCCAATTACAACATTATTGCCAATATGTGCCCCCCCAATAACTTTTGCACCACAACAAATTCTCACATTGTTTCCTATCACCGGTTGCTCGGTTCCATTGTAGCCAATTGTCACTTGCTGATAAATATGGCAATTTTTTCCTATTTTTTTAGCATTGATAATTGTAGAAAAGCCATGTTGAATAATGAGTCCTCCACCTATGTCTGTTGTACAAATATAAAGATTTGTCATTCCTCGGATAAAACCATTAGTAAGGAAACGGCATTTTCCAAGTCTTCTGTAAACAACGCTACGGAACTCCCTATACTCTGCAAAGCATAAGAAAAAAGACCATAAATTATAAGGGCAAGATTTCCACACAGCCATATGTTTGAAGTCTTCCTTAATAAGATTTATCTTACGTTTGTTCAAAAAAGGGATATAAATAATTGAAATTAAGGAGAATAAAAAGGCTTGAATACACTTAACAAATTTCATAATGAGCTATAATAGAATAAGTTTCACATGAAATACAAACCGCACTATCAAAGAAGCAAGAAAGAATTTACCATCAGCTACAAGTTTTCTGACTTTTTCCAAATGCCACTTGCAAGGACGAGCATTTATAATAATTTCTTTTATCGTGCTATCCTCCATCATCGCCTTAAAACTTTCATTATTCATGACATTTGATTCAAGCAAAGGATACACCATTCCAAACATAGCAGTACATGCCAGCTGAGTATCAAATGGAGAATTCCATTTCTTATGCAATAACTTCAATTCATTATAGATTAAACTAATAGCCTTATAATAATCTCCCTTTACTCTTTTTGCCCTTTCCTTACTCAACACTCTGTACATATATCCAGAATAGTTGCTCACAAGCACACTTTTACAAAAGCTATAATATCTATAATTGAAAACTATATCTTGTGAGCGTCGCAAATCTGGGAACAAAACTTTGTTTGAATGAATAATAGAAGCTTTATACACTCTACAATGGGGTGCTTGAATAGCACCTTCTTGAAATAATTTCAAATAATTATCATGTACCAGTTGCTCTCCTTCAAACTCCATCTCATGAAAGTGTGGTGGCCATATTTTCTTAACTTCATCATGTTTGTTATAAAACATTGTTGTTTCACTTACTGTCACCAAGTCATAATCTTTCTCTTGCTGTAAGCTAACCATCTTCTCCACATATTCTAGCTTGCACCAGTCATCGGGATCTACAAACATAATCAGTTCACCTGTAGCTTTCTCCAAACCATGATTTCGTGCAGGACCACTTCCTGCATTCTCTTGCCAATAAACATGGAAACGAGCATCTTGGCTACAAAATTGCTTGGCTATCTCATAAGAATGATCGGTAGCACCATCTATGATGATGATAACCTCGATATTCTTATACGTTTGTTTTGCAATAGAGTCCAAACATTGATGCAAATACTTTTCCACATTATATGTAGGAAGTATAATTGAAACTTTCGGATTGCTCATACCTTCTATTTAGATTTTTTATTCTTGCCAAGTGTTGAATTCAACTCATAAAGTCTGTCACTCAACAAATTATTAATATGTAGGGATATAAAAATACAGATTGCTTTTTTCAAGCCAAAATGCTTTCGAGTGTATTTGAAGTTGATAATCGGATTATCACCCAATGGGGAATATAAAATCTTAAAACGTTGACGCAATGTTTTGCCGCTTTTTCGTCCTCTGCTCGAAGCCATAGGATTCGATGCGCATACACCCACATACTTACGAGATGTAAAAACACCGATGCCAGCCTCAATAGCTCGCAACCCATAATCAAAATCACCCATGTGATGCTGGAACATACTATCCAAAAGTCCAATTTTCTTAACAACAGCATTCGGTACCAATACACAGTTACCATTCAACCAATAGACGGGTTGTAATTTTCCATTTGGAATGAGAGCAGTATTTTCCTTTGATTTACCACCATAACTGAACGTACCATCTTCGGTACAAAAAGCTCCACAAATGATACTTTTGTCATCACACAACGAAGAGCATTCCAGCATTTCTGCTATGGCATCGTCATATAATGCCACATCATCATTCAACCAGATATATGCATCATATTCTTTAGTTGCACAAGCTTCTTGCCAAGCTGCCAGCATCCCCCTATTCCAAAACAAATTTCCATTTCCACTAATAATATGTACTTTTGGAAATTGTTTTTGCACTGCTTCACTTGTACCATCCGTAGAGGCATCATCGCAAAGGAAAACATCCATATTTGCAGACGTTTTTTGCTGATACAGCTGTTTGAGACAACGCAATGTTGTATCCTTGCGATTGAAGCAAGTCAATATTATTGCATAAGTATTTATCATATTGTTATCTTTTGTAAAAAATCCTGACGCACAATATTCTCCTTCAACACAACATTAGGAGAGCCTCCATATATAACACATGGCTGTTTACAGGATTTAGTTATTATAGATCCGTATGGTATTGTCGTATTGTCAGCCAACTGAACACCTTTCATGATGGAAGCGTGTGCAGCTATCCAACAACCATTTCCAATTACCACAGGTTTAGAATTATTTATCACTCTTTCGTGATTATCCTTATTGCAAAGAGGATGTCCGTCACCATCTATGATAGTAACATTCCAACCAATATTGCAATTATCCCCAAAAGCTATTCGTTCTCCACAAGATATAAGCAATCCAGAATTAGGCATGAAGCCTTTTCCTATCTCAACACATCCGTTTACATTCAAAACAGACCCACAAGGAATGTCCAATCTGTCCTTAATTTTCAGCATAGATTTGCCCCCCCAGATTGAAATATATGTTCGCTGCCGATGCCCTGTTCTAAAAGAACCTTCCGTTCGTCCTAAAGACATCATATTAAAATGGATACCAACGTCACATAAAACCTTTCCTCGCTCTATTTTACCAAAAAATACGTTAGGACCACAAATGGCTGGTATTTTGATAGCTTCTTTTAGTGGAAATGCCTTGAAGTTGAACAGCAAGGTGTTATAGATGGATTTAATTGTTTTTATGAGCATTTTATGTCAAATTAAAATTTCTCTTCCAATTTATATTATCACGTACTTTTCGGGCAGGATTTCCAACATAAATACTATTGTTTTCCATGTCATCAGTTACGACAGAATACATACCTACAACAGAATTTGAACCAATTGTGACCCCTTTTAAAATTGAAGCGTTCTTTCCAATCCAAACATGATTGCCTATTTTAATGTTCTTGTTTAAATTTAGAACAGAACCTTGCATATCTGTAATTTGATGGGAATCTGTATTCCAAATATCAATATTTTCAGATAACATGCAATCTTTTCCTATCTCTATTGTTTTATTGTTCCCCATACATACAATCATACAATTTATATTTTCGGAGAAATTACTACCAATATTTACATGGCAATTTTTGCCTCTTATAACAATTCTAAGACCATAAATAGTTGCACCTTTCTCAATAACTAATCTATTACCTTCACCAAATATTTTTACAGATAAACCGTAAATTAAATTTGAGGACTTACCTATCGAAAAAGAATTGTCTGAGCCTTCTATTGAAAAATCGGAATCAAAAATAGAAATATTCTCAAATGCGACAATATTTTTAGCATCATGGATATGAAACTTTACCCTTCTTAAAATCGCATTATGAAGTTTAAGTTTCTTATAAAATCTTATTGCATAATAATATTTACACAAAAATTTGACTATCTTTTGCATACTCTTTCCTTCTTAAAGAAATTTTTCGCCCACATTTTGAATTCTTCATCATTCATGCTCAAGAATTTCTCTGAATAACACATAAATATAGGAATCCATATATAGAGATTGATTAAATCAAACCTGTCAAAATCTTCAACCCAACCATACAACCAACGGAATGCAACATAAAGCCCTATCATTTGCATAGCAAAGCTTTTACTTTTAAAAACTGCTTTCCAAGCACCTATTATATAGAGTAAACCAACAATGACAACTCCCACGATGCCCATATAATTGAAAACATTCAAGAATCGAACTTCGCTACTCCAACGTTCGTTTCTACCATGTTTCCAATCAACGTCATCTATAACAACAGAATCATATCCTCGACTTAGTGACCTTCCCCAAATTATATAGCCATGTTTTATTGCACTCTGTATCTCTTCCACAAAAAGAAAGGTTCGCGTATCTCCGGTAAGATCTTCCGTTTCGCCATTATCAAAAGAACTGTTTACTTCAATTTCCTTTAATCCAAATTCTTCTTGAAATCTAAAGACATTAAATCTATCTGTAATACCCAAAAATAATAAAACAATAGGTGAGCTAACTAAAATAACAAATAATACTTTCGTCAATATTTTAGGAAACTTTTTATGGAAATATATAGACAATGCCAATAAAATTCCAACAGCAAAACGAATTACAGAAGATCGTGCACCCAGGGCACCAAAAAGTAAAACTGTTGCAACAACAATAATTACTCTTATTTTCCATTTTCGTTCTAATAGAGGAAAGAAAATTAGTACAAATGCAAATGGAGCAAAGAAACGACCAACAGCCTCACCTTGCATAAATGCAACAAGACAAAAAAATAAAGGAATAGAATCTTTACACCAATTCCTTGTTACTTTTGCTATATTATCAGGATTTTGAAAGTAAAACCAACCTGCACACAAAGCCCAACTAATAAACTTTGCAAACATAGTCTGAGTATCTTGATAACCTTCCGACATAAACAAACCATATATGATGTTGCAAAATAAAAGAAGAAAAAATATCTTGAATATGACAGGTGTCTTTTGTAGTTCTCTTGAATTAAACTTATAGTATATTACAAATGAAAGAGGTAACATAAAACAAAGCAAATGCTCTATCCACCATCCTCCAAGAAACAATTTAAAGTTCATCCATTGGGCAATAGACCTCCATGTCATTACCAAGATCCAAAACGGAATGAATTTAATTATACTTTTCATAATTCTACCAATAACAAGCTCCTTCTATTTTATCTGCATTTTTAGGACGACCTTGTTCTCCTGGACGCCCCCAATATTCATTTATCAAATTAGAATATGAACCCACAGGAATCCCCCATTCTTTAACTCCATAATTAGGGTCTGTCCATCTGTTGCCGATAATGCCAAATAGCAACTGCAAAGCACCGGCTAAATGAACAGCCTTTTTGCCAGTACGCTTAACATGGGCAGCAAGGCTCATACCATACGCTCCACATCCGATAAGACAAATATCATAATCATGTCTATCAATTTCATCTTTCATCCATTGTAAGGCTTCAAACCAATCTTTAAATCCATTGTTTTCACCTCCCAAACTTTGCACTGCAGGTATTACTTCCAAACTAAAACTTGGCAATATCTCCCTATTTTGAAATAGATTTTCTCTATGTTCTTTGTATTGGTGAAATATCTGATTGGCAAAAGGATGTACAACTAACACCTTCTTTTCTTCCAATACTCGTGTCCATGGTTGTTCCACCCAAAATGGTTCTAAATCTCTAAGAAACACTTTCTTTGCATGCAACAACATGGGAGCAATGAAACTCTCTGACTTTACCCAAGAGCCTAACACATCTATTTGCTTTATATCTTCACAGACCATGTCGACAAAACGCTGCACAGAATATGCCTCGTTTGGGAAAAAACCTGAAAAATCCTGTATTTGATTACAAAGAAATTGTTTGTTCCACCAAGCTGGAATTTTTCCTTGTATATACAGAAAAGGATTATGCTTATGTTTCGCCATTTCCAGGAAGCCAACAACTGTTGACAATTCTGTACTTCCAAACCGGCATATCATACATGGTTTCTCGGCAGAAAGCAGTTCGTAAATTATATGAGACGCTTCAATAGCAGAAACTGGTACATCCTCCGGACGAAGATGTAAATCATCATCTCCTGACAACCTCAAATATTGGTTGCGCAATTTTTCTAATAGCTTGTAATATAGATTCATTTCTATCCAACATTAAATATTTATCACTAAGAACGCTTAAGCCTACAGAGATAAATAACGAGACAAAAAACAGCAAAGGTTTTTGTACATCATTTTCAATATATCTTAAATTGTAATTAATTGCACCGTGTATCAAAAAGAAACTGCCGCTAATATTTCCGAACCATTCAAAAACACGCAATGACAGTATTTTTCCAAACAATGATTTTTCAGACATTACGGAAAGCATAAAGATAGCTATCAATATCTCAAAAATAATACCTTTCGAATATTCTGTATAAAAATTATTAAATAGAACCAGCACAGATACAAGCAAGGTAAGTATGGAATATACGTTTTGAAAAAATATTGATGTTTTCACGACAACAGCAAGTCTTCCTATCAAACAGCCCAACAAGAAAAAACCAATATTGTAAAACGGACTAAAATAAGAAATCCAAGTCATATACAAATCAGGATGATTAATCGGGATAAGTTGAATGGGGAAATAATATTCACCAATCTTATAGGCTGATTGGATAAATATTAATATGACAATACCTTTTATACATTTTACTTTATCAAACCTCAATATATTATTAATCATTTGAGGAAATGAATAAACAATAAGCCAAATTATAAACATGGCAGAAATGTACCACGCTGGTCCATTGAAACTGTTATTTATCGCTGTATGAGGGACCAAATCATGTATATATAACAAGTTTAATGGAAAACTTATTATAGCATATCCCCAATCTGCACTTGATTTTGGAAATCTTCCGATAAAGGCGACTATTAAAGTCAATACATATAATAGATACAATTTGCGAAATTTATTTCGGCAAACACAAAATCGTTCTCTCCAAAAAAGAGATGGAATATTTTTACCTTTATACTGCAACAAGAAACCGCTAAGCATAAAAAAAGTGATAACACCTATTATCCCCAACTGGTTTATTAATCCAGAAGGCTTACCCCCCAGAATACGTATGTATGCATCACAAAGATTCCAAACATTGCAAATGCGCGTAAACCCTGCAACTGAAGTATTTTATTCATAACATTTGTTTTCTCGACTTTCTCGTATTGAAAGTCACATTAGTTGAGTTATTAATTTCCTCAATCTCATCTTTAGCATACCCCCCCAGTTTATAACAGGCATAATATACATATTATATCTGTTTTTTGCTACACTCCTGAGGGTACGCTTTCTTTCAAATGGCTCATCTACGAAACCACGTTTTGAAAAGTCCATTTCTATACCATTATCATCAAACAATGTTTTAGCTTCCCTTATCCAACGCCCTTTTACGATACCAGTAAAGATATATGGAACAATTTCGAATTCATTTAATTTTACCCAAGACTTGTCTACAACAAAATAACGATGACCTAACAAAGAAGAACGCATAGAACCGAAATGTTCAAAGTTCCATGCATTTTCTCTTGTTCTAAGTATTTCGAGAAGTTCATCCTTGCGCCATAATGCCGCTTGACAAGATACTCTATACTTTTGTTTGATGGCAACATTGTCCAAATAATCATATTCTGACTTTCCCGAAGAGAGTACTGCTTGGTCGGTAAGATGAATACACTTGATATTTTCGTCACATATCATCAATTCAACAAAGTGGTCAACAATTTCATTTTTTACTTTGCCCTTAAAAAAATAGTCTTCTTGTAAATATAGTACGATATTCGTTTCTATTGACTCCAATGCCCACTTGAAGCATTGGCTCCATGTTGCCCTCTTTGATTTAGGAAAATTATGGGTAGCACAACCTTTTACCGAATAAATATTTAATCCTGGATATAAATAATTCTTATATTCCGTATTTAAATAAATTTTTCCAGAAAAATCAGGCCAATAAATACTGAACAATGTAAAAAATGGCATCCAGCAGTCTTCAAATCCGTCACATGTATTGACTATAATTGAATATTTCATCTTCTTTTGTTATTATATTTTATCTTCTGTGTAACAATGATCTTTATTTTTTCTCTAACATTCTTTGGCAAACCTATAGTATATATAGTAAATGCAACTAAAACAACTCCACAGATACAGCTAGTTAGACAACCTACGACCGTACTTGGAATAAGTTTATATGTAAGATATGGAAAAATTGTAGATGCAAGACCTGTATAACAAATAGGAATTATTGACAGTTTTAAAAAACGTCCAATAGAAAAATCTATATTTTTTTTTAATATTCTAAGAAAACTAAACAGATTAACGAATGCACCCATTATAAGATATATATAACATATATATGGTTCTCCTCCGCAATGGAATGTCAACATGGTTAAACCAAATATTACAAAATTCGTCAGGAATAATATCAAATTAATTTGTTTAACTTTTCCTACAGAATGTATAGCCATTTGCAGAGGTTCCATCATAGAACTAAGAAAAGAAATAATTATAGTTAGCCTTATGAATACGACACTGTATTCTGGTACCTCTACAAGCCATATATTTAGAAGCCCTCTTATATTTATAGTTAATGGTATTATCGCACAAAGTAATAAAAAAGAACAATACTTACTACTATTACATATTAATTCTTGCATTTCTTTTACCTGTCCTGCTGCATAATATTTCATTATTTGCGGACGGGTTGCGGTTTGAAAATTACTATAAAGTTGTCGTACAATGCCATTAACCTGTTCCGCCACACCTCTTGCAGCGTTTATGATTGTTCCAAAGAATATATTCAATACAACATTCATTCCTGAATTCACCATGAAAGTTGATAATATTCCGACCAGGTTCCATCCTGAATAACTCATCATTTTTTTAAATAATTCCTTGTCAAACTTGAATGACAGTCTACATTCCTCAAATTTCCTATAACAATAACTTCTATATATTAATATGTTAGCAATATTCACAGAAAACATCAAAAAAGCATATAATTTCAGTTTGTCAAAATCAAACATCATCAGTATATACACAATTAATAATTTCATAATAACATCAAATATACTCATATATGCATATACATTCATACTCTCATGTGATATAATACTTGCACTAAATGGAGCTTGGGTAATTGTCAATGCTGTTGATAATAGAGCACATTGAAAAACCCAATTTGTAGCATTTATTCGTTGAGGGGCTATATTCAGATGTGTATTGACAAACCAAAGTCCAATAGTTTCACCCAAGAAAACTATAAAAACTGCAGAAATTAATGTTAGAACTATTGTTGTAGAAAATGTTATTTTTAATAATTCTATGTCATTTTTACCCAAAGCAATGGTTAGAAATCTAGATGTTCCACCTGCAAAGATGTGGTTGAAATATGTTAACATCGTAATAATTCCACCAACTATATTATATATACCATAATCAGATATACCTAATGTTGACAATACTATGCGTGATGTATATATACTTATAGCCATGGTCAACAACATTCGTACATACAGAATAGCCGTGTTTTTAGCCAGCCTTTTGTTATTCTCGTCCTGTATAGACATGATTTTATCGAATTGAATGATAATTTATATTAGAAGAAGCCAAAAAATCATTATAGGTTGTAAAATCCGGTTCGTTAAGCTCGGACGTACCTATAGATTTAAGCCCCGCATAATATTTGTCAAATAATTCATCTACTTGTTTCTCAGAAAGCCTTTCATCTTGTGAATACAATTTCTTTTCATGTTGTATGATTTCTGTCCTTGTAAATTTTGTTGCTATTATTCGATTTGGATTTCCAACGACCACTGCATATGGAGGAATTTCTCGATTAACAAGGGTATTTGCACCTACAATGGCTCCTCTTCCGATATGAGCTCCTGGCAACAAAGAAACATTCATACCCAACCAACAATCTTCCTCAATAATAACATCACCTTTTATAACCTCATTTATGTGTAATGAATTATTAAAAAAGTTTGGTATTCCTACTGTTGGCCTGTGATTACTTGTTACTACTGTTAGATTGAAAGATGCTCCTGAAAATTTTTTCATAATAAATTTACCACCACTAGCCATTATTACTGATTGAGGCATAATTCTAACATAATCATGTAGATACACATTCTTTGCGCCTAAAATTCGCGAAGGTAAGAACAGCTGTGTTGTTGGAGAACATTTTGCCAATAAGCTCTTTAGCTTGTTCATCCTTCGCTCTTCTCTATATTTTATTAATTTTTCATATATTCTCATACACAATTCTAATTATTTTTTCTATTGTACAAATCCAATATTTTTTTATTACTCATATACAATTTAATTATTGGAGTTTTCTTATCATTTTGGCAGGAATCCCAACAGCTACACAATTTGCAGGAATATCATGTGTTACCACACTATTCATGCCAATAAGTAGGTAATCAAAATTAAGCGACATGTTTGAGGAATTTTATATTCAATCCATTTCCTATATCTGCCAACGCCCTGTTGGTAGCATAGAACAGCATGTCCGTACTTGCGTAGTCCTGTGGTCTTATCCACTTTCCTTTCAAGATTCTCCAAAGGGTTTCGGCGATGTTCAGATGTGGAGAGTATGGTGGCAGGAAGAAGAGGAAGAGACCTCTCTTTTCCCATATCGGGCGGAGTTCCTTTATCCACTTGTTCCGGTGCACCGTGGCATTGTCAAGCACGACAAAGGTGTCCCTGCTGATTCGAAAGGAAAAGTCATCAAGAAAGCTGACTATCTTGTCTGCCGTCATCCGCTCAGTAGTGGTGAATCCCTCATACTGGTTGTCACGGGTTATCATACCGAATATATTGAGCCTTGCAACCCTTTGGGAAGGAACGAACACGTCCTCTCCCTCAAGCTGCCATCCGTATGGCACATAACCCTCGGTACAGGTATGGCTCTCATCGGCATAATAAAGCGCAATGCGCCCGTCATTTGCCTGACATTCAAGTTTTTGTAACTTCTCAACTTTGTGTTTGTAGAGTTGCGGCGAGGGTATTCCCCTTGGGCGTTTTCTTATACGCTTATATCTTGCGCCAATGCTGATAAAAAACGTTTGAAGGTCATGTCGCTCGCCTCCTTGCCCGTGGCATGCTCCCATGCGGCTTTGGCCTTGCTCACGCACTGCCTGTCCTGCTCGATAGCACGGCGGACAACTTCCTCGTCTGAAGAGTCCATGATGGGCTTTCTGCCACGACCAGAACGGGTCTTCAAACCTTCTATGCCCTCTTGCCTGTACCGCTTCACCCATGCGTTCACAGACACAAAACTCATCTCTGTCTGTGCACCAGCTTTCGCTGCTGAAAGACCATCGGCTTTCAGCAGAACCGCACGGCAACGCATACGAAAACAATGTTTCTCGCCTAAGCGAAATCCTCTCTCGAGCTCGAGGCGTTGCGCCTCGGTCAAATCCAATACTTTTGGCTTTCCCATAACTAATAACATAACGGAAATTCCATATATTTATTTTATACAAACTAATTTTGTTCACTTACTTAACAGAATTAGCTCCTATCGTTACACCTTTCTTTACTACTACATTTGCACCTAAAAATACATTATCTTCTATAACAATTGATAGTGGGGGGTAGTCCTACAATCCTCATAATGTGCGTCACCATCCATTATAAGAGTATTTGCTCCACACTTTACATCATTTCCTATCGTTATACTCTTAAAGCACCAGATAGAAGTTCCACTAAAGCCACAATTATTTCCAATGACTATCTTTGCAGATGGTGTGACAGTAGGCGTTGCCGAAATTATGCATTTATGGTTTAGACCTATACGATTATTCGTTTGCTTAGAACGAAATATACAATTGTCACCTATCATAATACTACCTCCATTACCGATTTCAAAATGTGGTATTCCATAAAATTTGCAGTTTTTCCCTACAATAACTCCTTGAATATAACATAAAGTTTTTGAAATTAAGAAGTCTATCTTTTGGATAGTTTCCATAAAATACCAATGAATTCTATTAAATATTCTATTAGTAAACTTTGCTTTTTTACAACAAATTGAATTCATAAATTTACTTACTGTTTTACAGTGAATAACATTTTCCACAAAAAGTTTCTTGACATATTCCGAAGTATTTCACTCCCAACGCATTCAATATGCCCCAGCTCGTATACAGCGACACCACCATCATAAAGAGCATTCGGAAGTAAAGAAGCAGCGTATTCTTCGCTATTCGCTTATTGTTATTTGATTGAAGTGACATAAAGAATTATTGGTTATAAGCATAAGCAAATAATGCTATTTCTTTTTTTTCTTCCATTTTTTCAAGTTATGCTGTTGAAAATTGCCTTTCCGAAATCTATTAGCAACCATATTTAAGTTTAACTTTCGACAAAAGGCCTTTTTATCTAAAACTCTAATATATTCAGACTCGTCAATTTTTCTCGGCAAACCAATCTTATAAGAAAAATCTGGAGAAAAATTCACATCAAAATGATGCTTGGGATGCATTACTTCACTCTTTGTCTGCTTATCGTAGTCATACCTGATATATGCAGGCTCCTCGAACAACAAATGCTCAAAAAGAATTTTTGCTTCTTGTGATGGCGGCTGCTCCAAATCATCATCATCTATGTCCTTATATAAAGTTTTATCATCACATAATCCTAAAATTGCCTGAGCCTCAGAAATATGCTTAGCTGTTATTTTTGTCTTTTTAAGACGAAAAGCTTCAATATAATGAGCATCAAAGGCTTGAATTGTAAATCCAATACCAAAACTAATCATTTTATTGTTGCTAACAATAAAAGCTCGTTTCAGATTAAAATCATCAACATGTAAATAAGGAAAAGAACATGATTTTGCATCTTTTGATCCATTCCATTGAGAGAACAAAATCTCCATCATGGTCAGCTTTATAGAAATGAAATCTTTGACATTTTTAATTTCTTGGAACAAGACTTCACGTCCTTTCTTATCAACCAAATTTAAATAGAAATCATGTTTCTTCATATCTAAAAGTTGCTTAAAGAAACTAACTTATCTACATTTTTCTCCAACTCTTCCAACGTTAAATTCTGCCAACCTAAATCCAAAGCCATTTTCACTAATATCTCTACCTGTTTGGTAGGAATTCCCTTAGCATTTAGCATATCACGAATTTCTTCGGCTAATGGACGATTGTTACTCATACGCTTAAAGCTTGTCTCTATTTTTGCCAATTCTTTTTCAGATGGTTTCTTAAGAATCAGTTTATGAGTTTTATTTATCGCTGCATAATTTTGAGACAATATCTCTATATTCTTTTGCTGTTGGTTAGAAATCAATAGATATGACTTCAAGAAAGAACGTGTAAGCATTGTGTACAAAGAGTTGCGATATTGAACATTTGCAACAAAGCCCTTGGTTACACATATCACAAATGGGTACTCCAAACCTTTAACATTATTTCTGTTGCTAATCAACAAGGTATCCTTTATCGTATGCTTACTTATATATGCTTTGTTTGCTTCCCATTTAAACTCTACACTAACTCTACTTTCTATCAAGTCAGCCCATGAATAGATATATTCCTCATCATCCAACAAGATAACACAAATGTCATTTATTGTTACATCCTCATTATCTTCTTGAATCTTCTTTATTATATCACATACAGATTTGCCAACTTTTTCTATTTCAAACGGAGTTATTTCTACGCTCTTATATTGGTTATCAATATCTTGAAAACGTACAACAGGCTCTCTGCTTAATTCTATCAAATTACCTTTATCTGTATATGTATATCCGCATGCCTCCCAATCGACCTGCCTTAGCCATCTCAATTTATTATGCTCAAACAAACCTAATCCCATAGCATGTGCAAACATCAATGTCTTAGGGTCCGTACGATAGCATTTTGTCAAGAAATAGTCGGCAGAATAGTCTGATATTTTATGCTCCTCGAAAATACTTTGGAATATGTCGCCTGCCATATATACTTGTTTTTTTACGACCAAGTTACATAGTTCAAAGAAACTTTCAGGAAAGTCTTGACATTCATCAACCAGCATATAATCAAAAGCAAACTTAAAGTCTCCTTTCGACTTTAACTGTTTGATTTCATTTACTGCATTTCGGCAAACACTATCAAAAGAAGTGAATTGGTTATAACGATAATATACCAAATCATAAAATTGACAGAGATAACGATAAAATCCAGAATTTTCATCGCCATAACGCCCCCATGCGTTTGCACACCACAAACGTTCGTTCCATTCTATTTGTTGAGAGACCTTCATGAAATTGAAGAACTTTGGAATTTTTGAACAAAGCGCATCTGCTAATATCTTATTATGACATGTTACAAAAATTCGCAAATCGGAATCTTTTGTATATAGCTCTTTTAACTTATGCAAAAGAAGTTCTGTTTTACCTGTACCAGACAATCCTTGAATACGAACACGCTTCTTATCTAAGTTTTGATAAATAAAGCGTGTCTGATCAGCATCAAAGAGTTGAATCTTTTGCTTCACCTTTTGTAGGAGAGTTTGTGGAACACCAGCTTTTACTCTATTTATGTCATTGATGCTACCAGTACATAGCGAGACAACAATAGTAGAATATCTCCGCAAAGTAGAATCTTTCAAACTGATTCCATTGAAGAAATCATCAAGATTGTCCAACCTTGTATTATCTTCAACTTCTTCTTTCAGCTCTGAAAAGAATGTTCTGAACCTACCTAATTCTTTCTTATATTCGTATTTTGTATAAAGGTAAGATACCGCATCATCCACATCATCGCAATAATCTTGAAAGTTATCGGCATTCTCACTTACATTTACAAGAGCCACCTTATAAGTCGGAGACAACAACATAAAGCAATTATATTCATCATAATCGTTCACATCGTTTTTAGGCATACGAAGCATATATATATTCTGCTTATGCTGAATAGAATATTGCTCAAGTTTCTCTTTATACTGTAAGAAAGATTCTCCAGTATCACAGTAAAAATATGTAGTCATAATTTTAATATTTTTTTACATGATAGATATAACGTAACTATTCAGCGAGAAAGACCATTGACTTTCTGATATTTATGAGTGGCCCATCTTATACAATGTTCAAAAATACAGTTTTCTGCGGACTTTGCAGATGTTAACATCTGCAAAACGTTGATTATCAATGTTGTTCGTTTTACGAATTCGCTGAATAGTTACCTTCATAAAACTTTAAACAGCATCCTTGCCATCCTCATAACAGCGAACACTGTCACATGGCAAGAACAACTCATTGTTTTCATTTACCGTAAGAATTTAGAAAAGACAATACCAATTATGATTTATTTCGTCTTTAAATCATAATACATCAATCTTGTATGAATAGCGGTGCCTCCTGCAACTTCATAATACTGTTTCTCATCATCCTCTGTTTTAAACAAAAACTTGAAGCCATTGTTTGTATAATATTTTAAGACTCGCTGTTTATTGTATGCATCCACAACAATGAAGCGACATCCTGTTTTATTATCTTTATGACAAAACCATGCTTTAATAAAGTTCAGGAGCTGAGAGCCAATTTGTAATCCCTGAAATTCTTCATTGACTCCAATACGACCTATCAAAACTGCTGGATAACTTCGCCCCCTTTTTGCATTAGAGATAGTACGCTGAACCTTATTTCTCGTGCTGGATGACAGTTTATGTGCTTTAATGCTGTCATTAGCCAAAGTTATTAAAGCCACTATCCTGTATGGCTTTTCTTTTGTAACCCAACAATATGTTTCCCAACATCTCTTCTGTATACAAGAAAGAATCCTCCATGAAGAAACTGTTCAGGTCATCATCTCCACAAGAGAATGATTGACACTGACGCATAACTTCTTCATTAAAGTTAAGCATCACACAGTCTTGAAGAAGAGATAATCCTTCCATACACTATTGAAACTTAAATTTACGGGAGGTCTCTAACATATTTGAGATTGCCTTTTCCATCGTCTCCGACAATGATGGGCAATTGTTAGCTGAATTAACATCAGCCTCAAGGACAAACCTTTCCGCAGTTTCGCCAGTCAATACAGGTATTGTTTTTATTGATATTGCCATAACATTTGTGTATTTTTCTGCAAAAGTAACTAGTATTTTTCAAAACGTATCATTTTTCATAAAATATTTTGTTCTTTCACATAGTAATGTTTAAAAATGTTTAAAAATAACTTACGCAATTATGCTTTTGCCCTTGCAGGGCGCATTGCTACGAATACTATTACCCAGGGCGATGCCCTGGGCTATGTGCTCGTTGCCCCTTCGGGGCGCATAGTACACAATTTTTGCGTAAGCTATTTTTTGCATATTACTTAACCTTGTTTTCTTCCTCCTTGCAAGGCATACCATCCATATATACATCAGTAAAGCCAAACCCCATTTCATCAGAATAAAAGTGCTTTACAATATCCTTATATACGTCATTATTTGTTTTGCCATCAATGGTTCTAAACAAATTGAAAGTAACGTTTAACTTTTCCATAAAAGAATGTTTCAGAAGTGATAGTGGCTATTCTATTGCCTCTAAAAATGAGCGGTCTATCTCAATGGTTGCGCCACTGATAAACTTTATTTCGTTGCCGATGATAGCTTTCTTGCCTGAAATACGCTGTACGAAAGCTTCCAATCCTGCCATCTTGCCCTCGGTGATTCTTACTTTCTGTCCCATTCTTAAAGGTCCAGTGCAAGGGGTGATAGGGAGGTCGGGATTTTCAACAATACGGCGATAGTCATTCAGTTCTTTGTCACGGATACGGTAGATTTCACGCTGGCCAGGCATCGTGAGCATCTTATAGACATCGGAACGGAAATGGATGTCATTGAGATATTTGGGACTGACATGACAGAAGATAAAGGTGGTAAGGAGTACTTTTTCCTTAACTCTTCGCTTGTTGCTTCGTTTGTCAATGACCACCTCTTTCCGCATGGGAACCCAATATTCAAACCAAAGATTTTTCTTGGCGAAATAATCAGAGATGGTTTGGGCAATGGTATTCTCACAGTTGCACCTTACGACGGCGACATACCAACCTGCATCTTTAGGCATTTTAGGCTCATTTTCAGCCCCAAATGCCTCATTTTGCTTGATTTTCAATACGGCTTCGCCGTCGTCCCCTATCCGAGGGGCCGGAACCTGGTTTTCTGTTTTTGTCACGTCCATCTCTTAACTGAATATAGTCTGTTTTCGATGTCGTTACTCTGTGTCTCTTCGCAAGAGATACAGAATCAGTTGCAAAGGTAACGAAAAATATTGGAAACAAGCATTTTACGTGTGTTAAATTTTATCTTTTGTGCAATATTTTCAACGGATTTTTTCAAAAAGATTCTTTGTAAAACAGGGTAAGTCTTTGATAATTTGGAGGTTCAAGGGAACTCTGTATCTCTTGCGAAGAGATACAGAAAAATGGCAGTCTGCATCGTTTTTCTCATATTCCCATTATTCCTTCTTCGAGTATACAAAACATCTCATAACCCGTTGGCGGAATTAAATTCTTACAATCTTATAGTAATGTTTAAAAAATAACTTCCGCAATTATGCTTTTGCCCTTACAGGGCGCATTGCTGCGAATACCTATTACCCAGGGCGATGCCCTGGGCTATGTGCCTGTTGCCCCTTCGGGGCGCATAGCACACAATTATTGCAGAAGTTATTTTTTGCATATTACTTAACTCATTAACCGGGAAATGAGAAAACTTCTTCAAATAAATCCTGTGCTTCGTGTGAACACCTCCACGGGGCGCATCATGCAGGAGATTGGCGAACTGGCCATGCAGCATGGTTGGGAAAGCTACATCGCCTACAGCCGCGGACGTGACGGCATAAAGCCTTGCAAGTCGCAACTCATCCCCGTGGGCAACCGTTGGAGCGTGGCGTGGCATGGCATCGTGACACGACTGTCCGACCGTCACGGACTTTCATCCGATGAGGCTACAAGAAAGTTCATCAGGCAGATAGAGGAGCTGAATCCTGACATTATCCACATCCATAATATTCATGGCTACTTCTTGAACTATAAAATCCTGTTCGAGTTCCTGTCCCGATATGGCAAGCCTGTCATCTGGACGGTTCACGACTGCTGGCTCTATACGGGACATTGCTATTACTATTCATACATAGGTTGCGACAAGTGGCAGGCAGGATGCGGCGAGTGTCCGCAACGAGGCAAGTTCCCTACAAGCTGGTGGAAAGACCGCAGCGCCCGCAACTGGCAGGATAAAAAGGCTGCTTTTACTTCCATACCGAGAGACCGCTTTACTATTGTTCCCGTCTCCGAATGGATAAAGGGCGAGATGGAGCAGTCCTTCCTGAAAGGATACGACATGCGGGTTATCCACAACGGCATCAATATGGATGTTTTCGGATTGTTTGATTCAGAACAGATTAAATGTAAATATAATTTAAATGGCAAGCACATCCTGTTAGGCGTTGCCAGTATTTGGAGCCGGGAAAAGGGGTTTGACGATTTTATGGCGCTTTCTGCCATGCTCAGCGATGACGAGCGTATAGTGCTTGTCGGCATTAGTGCCGAAGTGCAGAAACGTCTGCCGCATAATGTAATCGGAATAACCCGCACGGAGAATGTCCGCCAGTTAGCCGAGCTGTATTCGGCAGCGGATGTTTTCGTTAACCCTACTTGGCAGGATAATTATCCTACTGTAAATCTTGAGGCCATAGCCTGCGGTACACCTGTCGTTACTTACCGCACAGGTGGAAGCGTTGAGGCTGTGACCGGACAAACTGGTGTGGTTGTAGAGCAAGGTGATGTGAAGGGACTACTCAAGGCAATAAGAAAGATAGAGAGCCGTGGAAAGCTTTTTTATAGGGAGGCGTGCCGTGGCTATGCTTTGGAGCATTTCAAAAAGGAAGACTGCTATACTGATTATTTAAAACTATATGATGAATTGCTGAGACGATGAAAATACTTCAACTCGGAAAATTCTATCCCATAACTGGCGGGGTGGAGAAAGTAATGTATGATTTGATGATTGGCTTATCGGAGCGTGAGGTGGACTGTGACATGTTGTGTGCCTTGTCTGAAGGCGGCACGAAAGTCACAGCCGTTAACGGCCATGCCCGGTTAATCGGATGCCGTACCTTGAAGAAGGTGGCTGCAACTATGATTTCGCCCTCAATGATTTCCTTATTACGAAAAAAGTGCGGTGAGTACGATATCATACACGTGCACCATCCCGACCCGATGGCTTGCCTTGCGCTGCTGCTCTCCGGCTACAAGGGCAAGGTGGTGCTCCACTGGCATGCCGATATTGAGAAGCAGAAGTTTCTGTTGCAGCTTTACCGTCCTTTGCAGGAATGGCTGTTGCGGCGTGCCGACGTTATTGTCGGTACGACTCCTGTCTATACGGCCGAGTCGCCTTGTCTCTCCCATGTGCAGGACAAGATAGTTTGTTTGCCTATAGGCATTCCGCCTGTCGTTCCAGAGCAGGAGAAAGTCGATGCGCTGTTAAGGGCTTATCAGGGTAAGAAAATCATTTTCTCCTTAGGACGCCTGGTGGCATACAAGGGATACCAGTGGCTGATAGAGGCTGCCCGCTATCTTGATGACGACTATGTGGTGCTGATAGGTGGCTCCGGTGCCATGCGTGATGAGCTTCTTGCGGTAATTGAGACTTGGGGGCTGGAAGATAAAGTGAAGTTGCTTGGGCGCATTTCAGACGAGGATTTGCCAGCCTATTATGGTGCCTGTACGCTTTTCTGCCTGCCTTCCGTACAGAAGACGGAGGCTTTCGGAATAGTCCAGATCGAGGCCATGTCGTGTGGAAAGCCTGTTGTGGCCACGCGCATACCGCACTCGGGTGTGGCGTGGGTTAACGAGCACGGTGTGTCGGGGCTGAACGTGGAGCCGAAGAATGCTGAGGCTCTGGCTGAGGCCATCATGACGATAGCCGGCGACGGACAGGTTTGCAGGAAGTTTGGCGAAGGGGCGGAGGCGCGCTACCGCAGCCTGTTTATAAAAGAGAGAATGATTAACAAAATATTAGATATCTACAGCAGAATATGAATGAGGCAAAAGTTATCTCAAGTGAATTAAACGTTATCTCAAGTGAGTCAAAAGATAATTTAGGCACCGGAGTTTGCCGCCGGCGGGCCGTGTCTTCTGGCGCATGCCGTGTGAAGAGGTTTTTTGACTTTCTTGTGAGTATTGTCGGCATGGTGGTTTTCTCACCTTTGTTTCTGGTGATTTATATAGCCATAAAGCGTGAGGATGGCGGAAAGGTTATTTTCCGGCAGGAGCGGGTGGGGTATCATGGAAAGCCTTTCATACTTTATAAGTTCCGCTCTATGGCTGCTACGTCTGAGGCTGACGGCAAACCGGCGTTGTGTAAGGGAGAGAACGACAAGCGGCTTACGCATGTGGGACGTTTCCTGCGTGAGCACCATCTTGACGAGCTGCCGCAGTTGTGGAATGTCTGCAAGGGCGATATGAGCCTGGTCGGTCCGCGCCCGGAGCGCAAGTTCTTTATTGATAAGATCATGGCTGTCAATCCCGACTATGAGCTGCTCTACCAACTACGTCCGGGGCTGTTCTCCTCGGCCACGCTCTACAACGGATATACCGACACCATGGAGAAAATGCTGGTGAGACTGCGTATGGATTTGGAATACTTGTACAACCATTCGCTGTGGATTGATGCGAAGATAATTTTCAAGACCGTTTTTTCCATACTCACAGGAAAGAAGTTTTAGTCCTGTAGGGCCGCTATGCATAGCGGCCGCAATCAAGGTGGCAATTAAGGTGGCAATCAAGGTGGCACAATAGAAAGATTATGTGGATAAGTTTGGCTGTTAAAAAAATTATTCGTACATTTGCCAATGTCAAGCCAGTATAATAAAAGCATAATGTTATGGGCAGATTTATTAACCCTTTTACGGATGTGGGCTTCAAGCGGATTTTCAGACAGGAGTTCTCAAAGCCTCCGCTTCTTGACTTCCTCAACAATTTGCTGAAGGGAGAGCGGGAGATTCTGACATCACGGCCGTATATTTCATAGCCTTCCTGAATTTCAGTCTCGATGGTATTGGCGACAAGTTCCGCACAGATGTAGCCCTTGCCGACATGAAGACAAGTGAGCAGTTCTCAGACGACATGCGTTTGATATACCTCCAGCTGCCCTATTTCGTTAAGGATGCAGATGACTGTGAGAATGACTTTGAACGTTGGATTTATGTATTGAAGAATATGGAAGTACTGAACAGATTACCGTGGGTGGCTCAGAACTCTGTGTTTGAGCACTTGGCGAAAATAGCTGATATAAGTGCCATGAGCAAGGCCGACCGCCTGAAATATGACGAGTCGATAAAGAAGTTCCGTGACACAATAAACGTCATGGAGGGAACGTTTGAGAAAGGTGTTGCGCAGGGAATGGCACAGGGAATGAAGCAGGGAATGGCACAGGGAAAAGAGGAAGAGCGTATAGATATAGCCAAGACAATGTTGGCAAAAGGAATGAGTGTAGAGCTGATCTCTGAACTTACAGGAATGTCGGCAGATGAAGTAAAGGCTCTGTGCAGAAAACCCGTGGATTGAAATACTTGGTAACTTTAAGTCTCCATTTGACTTTGCCAAGAGTAAAATGTTTGAATAGCAGGTTTGTTATATAGGAGCTGTCTTATTTATGGCTCATCCGATATTTGGAGTGATGCCAGCAACGAGCGGACATGCTGCTTGCTGATGAATTTGCGGGCTGAAGGTCCAAAAGGCGCACAGCCCGCATTGTTTGCGTTTATCTACATAACTCCAAATTCCCCCCCACACACACATTTTGGTGCAAAAATTTGTTTTTTCTCAATACATGCCTTATCTTTGCATGCAAATAAAAACTGCTAAATACAAAATTATGAAACTTCAATCTGCGGCAGCAACTATTGCCGCCACTTTAATTTTCTCCTCGTTTGCAACGCCTGCCTTCCCGCAGAGCAAAAGAATGAAAAGGCACATTGCCGCCGACACGTTTGCGGCTCAACGCTTTAGCATACAGACCCGGCAGAAAGAGCAGACCGTGATACACTTCGGAGCATCCGATGCCTGGAGCATGCAGTTCATAGGCCTTTGGCCTGAGAACGAGCAGCAGAAGGTTGCCGACTGGCTGTTCAGCACCGACAACGACGCCATGGGAAAGCCCAAAGGCATAGGACTCTCGCTATGGCGGATGAACCTCGGTGCCGGAAGCTGGGAACAGGGCGACAACGCACAGATAAACAGAGGCACGCGCACCGAATGCCTGCTCAACGCCGACGGCACATGGGACTGGACAAAGCAGGCGGGACAGCGCAAGTTCCTACGCATGGCAAAAGAGCGCGGAGTGCCATATACGCTGCTGTTCTGCAACTCGGCGCCCGTGCAGTTCACTAAAAACGGACTTGCCACAAACACAGGGCGTGGCGGCAACATAAATCTTAAGGATGACTGTTTCGATGATTTCGCATCGTTCCTCGCAAAGGCTGCCAAAGGAATAGAACAGCACGACGGGGTGAGGATTGACTACGTAAGCCCCGTAAACGAGCCTGACGGACACTGGAACTGGCAGGGACCGAAACAGGAAGGCTCGCCCGCAACAAACCGTGAGATAAGCCGGCTGGCACGGGAAATGAGCAAGGCTTTCAAAAAAGAAAAAACAGACTCGAAAATTGTCCTCTGCGAAAGCTCCGACCTCAGATGTCTCACGGGCACTTACATGGCGGGATGGGAACGCGGAAACACCCTCGCAACCCTGTGGGGCAGGGACAGCACAAAGACTTGCATAAAGGGACTTTACGGCATTCCAGACGTCGCTCTCGGACACACCTACTGGACAAACACCCCGATAGACAGCATGCGGACATCACGAATGGCTCTCAGAGACTCCATGCGCCGCTATGGTCTCGACTTCTGGCAAAGCGAGGTCTGCATAATGTCGAACGATGAGGAGATTGGCGGAGGAGGAGGCTACGACTTCTCTATGAAAACAGCACTTTACGTTGCCCGCATGATACACTACGACCTCGTATTCGGCAACGCCTGCAGTTGGTCGTGGTGGCGTGCGGCAGGAGGTGACTACAAAGACGGGCTTATCCGCATCTATTCTGATGACGACTGGCAGACTGGACACGCCGTAGACTCAAAACTGATGTGGGCAATGGGCAACTACAGCCGCTTCATCCGTCCGGGTGCCATCCGTCTAGGCATAAACGCCTACGACGCCGACGGCAACAAAGTCGCCGAGGGCGACACACGCCCATACGGAGCCATGATTTCCGCCTACCGCAACAAAGACGGCAAGCTCGCTGTTGTGGCAATCAACTATTCAGGACGCATGCTCCCCGTGGCTGTAGATGTTGACGGCAGCAGCCGCCAGTGGCAGATGTACCGCACATCAGACATCTCTGCCGAAAGCCTGCTGCCCATAGGCACTACAACCGGCAAGACGACACTGGCACCACGAAGCATCACCACTTTTGTTGAGTTGTAAACAAACAATTCAGCCGAATTTGCAAATTTTTAATACAAATCCGGCTGAATTGTTTTATTTTCTTGTCTCGATATTAAATTCTGAGACTTTTGAGATTGCCTTGCCGCCCTGAAGCACAGAGCAGCAGATTTTTACGGAGCCGGGCCTCAGCCTCTTGCCGGCTTTCAACATGGCGGTATATCTGACTCCCTTACCAGGGTAAATTTTCTCGATATGAATACTTGGTGATATATAGATATGCTTGTTGCCTGAAGCCTCAATGACGGTAGGCTGAACATCGTAGACGGCAGAACTGCCTGTGTTGAAAACCTCGAAGATAACCTTACACAGCTCTCCACGCGAGATGACTCCGTCCTGATTGTCATCAACGAAACGGGCATTGCGGATCTCTATATGCGGCGCATATTCCATGTGCGCCGCCAACTCGTCGACTGCCGACTGGAGGGGCATTGTCTCAGTAGGCTGCTGTGCTGTATAGCAGCCAGTGTAGTCGCTGCCGTCGAAATCGTAGATGCGGTCGTCACCGCTGTTTGTGGCATCAAATCCACTGTCGTATGCGTTGTCATATTCGTTTAGCCGCGTCTGCCGCTTGCCTGCGGTTCTGCGCTCTTTCACTCTCTCACGGTGCTCATACATTTCTTCCTTTGCCCTTTTGTCGGCTGCGTCGCCTATGGCACCGCCTACAATTGCTCCGCCAGCCATTCCGACAATGGTACCGATATCAGAGCCTCTCGGACCTCCACTGATGCCTCCAATGGCAGAGCCCAATATGGTTCCAAACTGCGCTCCTGTGTAAGCACCGGAACCGGCGTATGTGCCGCAACCGCTCAGCAACATGGTTGACATGACGGCCAATGTTAATATCTTTCTCATAACGGTTATTTTTTTTATTGTTCTATTCTTTCTGCAAAGATAAAGAATTTATTCCATACCGCCAATGCCAATAACCCTAAAAGGCAATAGGGAAATCCCTAAAGAAGAGTTTAAATTTGTAGGGCCGCTATACATAGCGGCCGCAAATAACGTACACAATCAATAAAACATATTTCGTAGAATGAGATTTGCATTTTTTGCAGACGTTACATGTAGCGGCTCTGCAAAGTTTATTTGTCTGTCTCTGATGTCCCAAACTCCTCGAGGAAGCTATATCCATGGTTAGAAAACTCAAACTCAAAATCGGGCAACTGCTCTTCCTCAAGTTTGTAGGGTACCATTTTATCGGTGACAACCCGTACCTCAACGAGAACAATGCCCTGAGAGAGCATGCCGAGCTGTTTGGCAGCACCGTATGAGAGGTCGATGATGCGTCCCCGCCCGTAGGGACCGCGGTCGGTGACTTTCACATCAACCTGCTTTCCGTTGCTGAGGTTAGACACCCTCAAAATAGTGCCGAAAGGGTGTGTACGGTGGGCACACGTAAGGCTGTCGTGATGCAGCCGCTCACCACTTGCCGTGCGGCTGCCCGTGGCCTTTTTAGAATAATAAGAAGCCTTGCCTTTCTGCACTTTTTGTGCAAAAAGACAAGGCTTTTGTGTTATAAATGTGGAGGACAAGAACAATATTATCACAACCGGCACCACGTGAACGATGCGGTTTTGTTTCAACAGGTGATTAAATTTTTTCGCAATAATATCCCTCATCCTCTCCATTTTAATCAAACAATTCCCTGTGCCATCATAGCGTTGGCAACCTTCATAAATCCGGCAACATTCGCCCCCTTCACATAGTCGATATAGCCATCAGCCTGGCGGCCATATTTCACGCATTGCTCATGGATAGAGTGCATGATGTAGTGGAGCTTGTCGTCGACTTCCTTCTCGCTCCATCCAAGGCGCATGGAGTTCTGAGTCATCTCAAGTCCGCTGGTAGCGACACCGCCTGCGTTTACAGCCTTGCCCGGAGCAAACAGCGTCTGGGCACCGACAAATTTCTCTACAGCCTCAGCGGTGCATCCCATGTTGGAAACCTCGGCAACGCACAATGGCTTGTGGGCAAGTATCATGTCGGCATCTGCGCCGTTAAGCTCGTTCTGAGTAGCACAGGTGAGATAAATATCGGCTTTCTGCTCCCAAGGTTTCTTGCCCTCGAAGAATTTAGAGCCTTCGAACTCCTCCTCATAAGGCTGGCAGATATCGTTTCCGCTTGCACGAAGCTCGAGCATATAGTCAATCTTCTTCTCGTCAAGACCGGCAGGGTCGTAGATATATCCGTCAGGCCCGCTTATGGTGATAACTTTTGCTCCAAGCTCGGTAGCCTTCTTAGCAGCGCCCCATGCCACATTCCCGAAACCGCTGATGGCAACGGTCTTGCCGGCAAGCTCTATGCCGCGTGTCTGCAACATCTGATTAACGAAATACAGTGCGCCAAAGCCTGTTGCCTCAGGACGGATGCGTGAACCGCCATATTCGAGTCCCTTTCCTGTGAGGACACCTTCGAAGCGGTGTGTGAGTTTCTTATACATTCCATAGAGATAGCCAATCTCGCGTCCGCCAACACCAATATCGCCGGCCGGAACATCCTCGTCAGGACCGATATGACGATAAAGTTCTGTCATAAAGGCCTGGCAGAACCTCATGACCTCGGCATCGCTGCGCCCGCGGATAGAGAAGTCGCTGCCACCCTTTGCGCCACCCATAGGCAGTGTGGTTAGAGCATTCTTGAAAGTCTGCTCAAAACCGAGGAACTTCATGATGCTGAGATTGACAGAGGCATGGAAACGCAGACCTCCCTTGTATGGGCCGATGGCACTGTTGAACTGCACACGGTAGCCGGTGTTTACATGAACCTCGCCATTGTCGTCGACCCATGGCACACGGAACTGGATGACACGCTCTGGCTCTACAAGTCTCTCGATGAGTTTTGCTTTCTCAAACTCTGGATGCTGGTTGTAGACATCCTGAATAGATGTGAGTACTTCTCTTACAGCCTGAAGGTATTCGGGCTCTCCTGAATGCTTGCGCATCAGGTCTTGCATAATTTTTTCAACTTCCATAGTAGTAAAAGGTATTTAGGTGTAGTATCATTATGTTAATTCTATGCCGCAAATATAGCTATTTTCAACCTAACGGCCAAATAAAAACTGGGTGAATTTGGGTTTTGGCCTTACTTTTTGCATTTTTTTACCATAAGGCCCCGTTGACGGAATTAAAAGTAACCCCGTCAACAAGAGCTATTTTTCTATGGGCAGAGCCTCGATGCTCAGAATGGCTCCTGTCTTAGAGTCGAGAACCAGTTTACTGCTCTGCTTTTTTCCAAACAGCTCACCGCTTAAAGCCTCGGTTTTTCCGAATTGCGGTGCCGGATATTCCTGCCTTGCGAGCGTGTTGCCAAAGCCGTCGGCTATGGTGACATTCATTTTGGCAGGAATGTTTACTCTAAGCCCTATGTCGTTTTTGTCTTTCTTTTCGGTCTCGGCAGGAGTATCGTCAGTAAAAGCCTGTTTTTTCTTTACATTTACGTAATAAGGTGTGCCCGACAAGTCGTCAGCATCCGTCAGTCCGAAATGTTTTGAGAAACGGAAAAGTGTGTGTTTCTCGGTCTCGCTGTCGGGAACGAAGGTGATGGTTGTCATTGTTGTGTCCTTGGTGACCGTGCATGCAAACAGCTGCAGCAGAGCCTTTTCATGGGTGTCGAGCTGAGCCATCATAATCTTCAGCTGTCCGGCATCCTTTGGCATGAAATCGGCCTCGCCACGTGCAAGCATGGTACGGCTTTCCCTTATCTCGAAAATCTCGTTTGCAGTCAGCTCTGCCATTTTTGCCGAGCTTGTCGCTAACAGAATATCCTGCGACATATAGTCTTTCGGGTTCAGTACAGGTTGCGGTTTGCCGGGAGTGAACGACGGAATGGTCTGATTGTCGCTTCCCTCGGCATTGACGGCGAGCAGCACTCCCTTGGAACTTCGGTCTACTTTTGCTATAAAGTGCTGTTTGCCGATATTTAGGGTGAACAGCTTTGCTGTGTCGGGTTCGGCGGTAGAATACATTTCCGCGCCGACAATGCGATATGTTGTCTCGGCGTTAGGATTTGCATTGTCGAGTTTCATGTATCTGCGCGCATATCCTACAAGCAGTCCTGGCTTGTAGTTCGTTTTTTCTACCAGCAGATTTATATGTATAGCTGTTTTGGGCAGATAGTAGGAGATAGCCTCGCCTGTCTGCTGGGCATGGCAGCCGAAAATAGCCATTGCCGATAGAGATAATGATGTTATAAGTCTTCTCATATAAATCGTTTTTTTTGTTTCGTTATTAGTTGTAAATGCCTATTCCTCAAGCCGTTTGAAAGCTTTCGGCAGGAATTCGATGATGTCGCTGGCTATGAGGCTCTCCTTGCCTTTCTCCCGTGCTGCGAGGTCGCCTGCCAGTCCGTGAATGTAGACACCGAGAATGCAGGAGTTTTCCTCTGAATATCCTCTGCCGAGCAGTCCTGTTATGATTCCTGTCAGAACATCTCCGCTGCCCGCCGTCGCCATTCCGCTGTTGCCGGTGCTGTTGAAAACTACCTTTCCCTGTGGTGTGCAGATTGCGGTGTGGTGACCTTTGAGGATGATGTAGGCCTCGTGTTTGGCTGCAAAGTCGCATGCTTTCGACAGGCGGTCGAAGTCACCGTTGCATGCAGAGCCTATAAGCCTGCCCATCTCCTTGATGTGCGGAGTCATGATGATGCGTTTCGGCAGCTGCATCCATGCCTGGTGAGACGACAGGATATTCAGTGCGTCGGCATCGGCTACAATCGGGCACTGGGTGCGTTTCAGCTGGCTCATCAGAGCCACTGCTGTATTCTCAGCCTGTCCCAGTCCCGGCCCGATGGCGACAGCCTCAAAATCGTTGGCGTCGGCAGAATCGGAGAAAACATATTCGTCGGGATCCATTAGCAGCACAGCCTCGGGCACGCTAATCTGCATTATGCCATAGTTGCGCCTTGGCGTGCGTACACATACTTTTCCTATTCCGCTTCTCAGGCAAGCCCTCGTAGAGAGAATTGCCGCGCCTGCCATGCCGTAGCTTCCGGCTATAATCATGGCGTTGCCCATGTTGCCCTTGTGTGCGAAGTCGGGGCGCGGACGAAGAATTTTCCTTATATCCTTTTCCTCAACGATGTGGTATTTGCTGTCTGTGTTCTCAATAAACTCACGGCTCAACATTATGTCAAGAACCTTCAGGCGGCCGATGTATGGCTGGTTGTCGGGCAGCATCATTGATAGTTTTTTCTGCTGCAGGGTCAGTGTCATGTCGGCGCGGATTATGTTTGCGCGGATGTTGTAGGTGTTGTCCTCGCACATCAGTCCTGACGGAATATCGATGCTGACAACCTTGCACGGTGACTGGTTGATGTATTTCACCAGCGACGCAAAACCTCCTGACAGCGGCTTGTTGATGCCAGAGCCGAAAAGACCGTCGACGACAAGCGTGTCGGCTCCAAGCTGTGGCGGGTCG
>OGLR01000231.1_pt1 | contig 31961 bp, 33 predicted proteins | sample 1572931 | NCBI WGS metagenome assembly OGLR01 (sample SAMEA2581997, study PRJEB24529) | metagenome | biome: Human gut stool | place: China | collected 2011 | reverse complement strand
TACTTAACACATATTACAATAGAAGTATGATTTTCTTTCAATAATCATACTATAAGAAGCATATAAATAAAAAAGAGGCTCCTTAGAAGGAACCTCTCAGATTGTGACCTCGAATGCAGGTGATTTATTGTTTTGCAAATTTTGTAATTCCATTGATAACGTCGTTTACATCCTTGTAGTTAGAATATCTATGAGATTCGTCAATGGTTATGCAAGCAAAGGCGTTTTTTATCTTTTGAGTGGCTTTCACCCCTGCATCATCATTATCAAGATAGCAGTGAATACATGAATACTCTACAAGAAGAGGAAGCAGCAACTTCACATTGCTTACTGAGTTAAGAACAATATAGTCACAGTCATCGTCAACACATATATCAATATCCAACTGCCATTTCTTAATGCTGGCATAAGTCAACATGTCAAAAAGACCTTCAAAGACACAACATTGTGAGCAATGAGTCCCAAACGGTCGTACTATAGAAATTGATTTTTTCCCAATGCTTCGTTTGCTGTACTTGTTGCGTGCCTCCATGCCTCCCTCGATATTTTCGAATGCAATGGCATAGTAGTGCTTGTCGTAGATGCTATAGTGAACCTCTTTGCATAACTCTTTGGCAATGTCAAAGTCAATACGACGTTGCAGGATATAATCTCGAAGATAGGGATGAGTTAGCTCGCCAATAGAATCAATAACTGTTTGGAACTCTTTGTCTGTATCTGGGCACTTCATTTGTTTGTACTTCCAGACCTCATAATCTTCTTGTTCTTTCACTCTTGCCAGATAGTCAACTGAAAATTCAAGGTTGTGGCATCTGATTTCCTTTTCCAGATAAGAAAGAACTTCATGGTTGTTCCAGGTTGGATTCATCCTCTGCACAAGGTTAATGATATTGCCACCCAATCCTTCGCCATAATCATACCATAGATTTTTGGTAGGATTGACATTGAAAGAAGGAGATTGTTCCGACCTGAATGGGGACAGATACCAATAGCTACCTTTGAAAACATAAGACTTCTGATGGCCTTGTGATTCAAGGAACTGGATTATGCTTACAGATTTAATCTCGTCTATTGTCATAATATGAATATTTAGGGGTAAGCGTAGTTTATTATATATATACCCTTTAAACTTAAACTTATAAACTCATTTCTGAGAAAGCTGCATGGGATGGTACTGATAGCCATCTTTACCCTTGGTTATCAGCTTCCGTTCGTAGAATATCTTCAGCATTTCTTTGATTGCATTGTCACCACGTTTATATCCTTCTTCAGCGTAAGACTCCCCAAGTGCCTTTACCAATTCTATATACTTCTGAGGTGGCTTGGTACTAAATACTTTCTGCAATACTTTTGTGTGAACATCGTCAGAAAGGGATGTGAGAGGTTTATCTTTGGGCTTCACGACGGTTACATGATACCCTAAATCAAGAACTGGAAGAGAGTTATCATCGATGTAAAAAGCCCAAGAAGAGAACTCCTTGTCACGCATGTGCATAGGCTTTACTTCACTTATATTGGCATCTTGTTTGTCTTTGCTAATAATCAATACTGTCTCAGCCTTGTTCTCTAACTCTGTGCCGATATGACCACGAGTGTTGTTGTCGTTCTTGTTCAGGTGGAGAACACAATGTATATGTAGATTGTACTTGCTCGTCCATGCCATTAGCATAGTCATCACATCGGTAGATTCCTTAGCGTTGTTGATGTCGTACATGAGGTCGCGAAGACCATCGATAATGACAAGTCCAACACCTTCAAATGTTCTGAGAGCATAGTCAATGAGAGCTATACGAAGAGAAGGGGTAAACTCTCTAAGTCCGTAAAATTTGATACGCTTGTCTTCTTTGTTCAGGTTGAGACCTGCTAAACGATAGATGCGTTCAATTACATTATGACAGTGGAACTTGCTTTGCTCGGTGTCAAAATAGAGAATCATCCGTTTCCCCTCCGGCAGACTTGCACGGTAGTTAAGCACTGTTGTGTTTGTGACAGCAGCTGCTACCATTGCTGTGATATTGAAAGTCTTTTTGCTCTTTGCTTTTCCTGTGGATGCACTGAAATTACCAAAGGTGGCAATAGTGCAATCTCCGACCCAAAGTATCTGTGGAGGTACGGGTGGCTTCTCTGAGGCTTTTATTTCTCCTTGTCTGAGGTAACTGTCAAGTTCACTATCGTTGAAGCTACTCTTACAAAGCATTCCTACTTCAAGTGAACTTGATGCAGGTTCGTCATTATCACCTTTATTGTTTCTTCCTCTTGCCATTATTTATTCTGTTTTGTTGTTTACACTTTGATGGGTCTATAACAATCTCGGATTTTTCCAGAAGGACGGTCAGCTGGACATCAGTATAAATACTGGTTTTGTTCTTCTTTCGGCCTTTCATATTATTAGTCTTTTGTAGGTTCTTTCCTTTCAACAGAAAAATGGTTAGAACGCATCCATCTCACAATCTCCTTCCGGTCAAAGTAGATAGTCTTGCCCTTAGGCTTATAATGTGGAATCTCCATATTCATCGTGAGCTTGTATATCTGTGATTGTGAAACGCCAAGATATTCTGCGACTTCAGTGGTCGTAAGCATTTCTTTTGTGATATACATACTGTTCTCGATCTTCTTCAGACGTTCTTCAAGCATTTCTGGCTCGACGGATTTGAGTTCACGAACTGTGATTTCTAATAATTCTACACGTTTAGCGAGAATCTCTATGTCAATTTTCTTGTTTGCCATAATTATATGAATTAAATATTAGACAATGAGGGAGCTACCCCCGAAACTGAATCGATTCGGCGGCAAAGTTACCCTTAATATGTCGGCGGCAACTGATTATCCTCCTGACAGTTCATTGTGTCAGGAGGATTGAAAGGGAAACTTGTTTTCAGTTGCTTGCTTTTGTTTACTTCATTGCATTTCTTTCAGTTGATTTACAAGCTTTGAATATGTCTCACTTGGAAATGGTTGGGTTGATGACCTAAGTTCTGTAAGACGTGAACTAATTGCACCACGAGATGATGGTTTCATTGTTTTCTTGGGAGAAAGCAACTTGTTGTCTGCAATCAGCGATACCCAATTATGTGGTATCATTTTTTGCATAGAGAGAGCAAACAAGAATTGAAGCACATGACGCATGTTCAAGACAACCAGGGATTGGTTCAACGCGCACCTGAAAAATGAATCCATTGTACTTTCGTCAACTGTATCAACAAAGAAATTCGACTCATTGGCGAAATGCGTGATGAGCCGAATTTGATTTTCATTGAAAGTTGCCAGATAATGTGGTGCCTCTGCCACATACTCAATGTGGTTGAAAGAATGAACCATTTCTAAGAAATCATTCTTCTCAAACACTGGCGTTTTGAAGAATTTTGCTACTAAATCCCTTCTTGTTGTAAGCAACTCGTAAATACTGAAGAGATTTTTGAAATGGTTTCGGATTGATTCTTCTTCCTGTGTGAAAACAGGAAGATGATAACTAACGAAATCGTTAACATAACGATGGTACAGCTTGTTGCCATTAACGATTTCTGACTGGTACTGCTCGTAGGCAGCACGAAAGAGTGTCCAAAGTTCTTCTTTGGGCGGCTCGTTCTCTTGTTCTGGGCAATGATTAGAACACTGCAAACACAAAAAGAGAGAGCACAGAGGATTTTTTCTTCTGACTCATAATGCTTTTTGTTAAGTAAATAATATATAATATAAGTCCGCTTGAAAAGGCGGACAAAAACGTGTTATTTTGGCGTGAAAACGATATATATAGTGTCATATTAATGCAAAGTTACAATATTACAGTGCAGTCTATTTGCACTGTGTGAAATATGTCACCTATAAGTATGATTTTAGGGTATAAAAAAAAGAATCTACATCAGAAAGTCCAATGTAGATACCAATTAGTCGATGTTATGACAATGTTATTTTCGCCTATTCGGTCTTTGTCGCAGGAGTTGATTTATCTCATCTGTAGTCATAGGTGCCTCTGTCATGCATCCTGACTCAACCCATTTAATAAGATCATCTTTGAAGAAAGTGTATTTCTTGCCTTTCTTGTTGACAGGAATCTGACCGTTTTGGATGTACAGGTACATGGTGGATTTCTTGATTTTGAGAAAATCACACGCTTCCTTCACATCCATAGGTATGTGTTGTGACGTTGTAGGTTTATTGGTTTGTCGGATTTCTTCGCGTAAGACATCGATAGAACGTTCAAGCAAATCACATTTCCTGAGGATATTGGCCATTACTCTTGGGATGTCATTAAATGTTATTTCTTCTTCGTATTCCATATAGTATTCTTTCATTAGTTATGATAGTGAAATCTGTAATCATCGTTATCTGGCACATCAATGTCAATAACGCATTTGCCTCTCTGCCTGAGTGTCCTTCTCATGCTTTCTATCTCAACGTCTTGAAGTTCTTGGGGGAAACAATGTTTAATAAAGGCTGCTCTCTTTTGGCCACTCCAACCAAGCCTTTCGCCGATGTTCCAGGCATAATGTCTTATATCAAGGGTGTTGAGCTGACCGTTTGTACATACAGGAATAACACATGAATCTGGAACTTCGTAGAGTTTAATATTCTGATTTAGTATTTCCAGGTTGTCATCAGTCATGTAGGGCGAGAATACAGCATAAGTGTATTCTGAGACGGCATCAAAGATAGCACTTTTCCTACTTTGCTGTTTGGCTATATATCGTTCACGCATTATTGTTGCCTTGTCGGCCTCATTGGAGTTTATTCCGGAGGTAATGCTATTGTTGATGACAATATCCCTTATGCCCTGTGACTTGAAGATGCTGAATACCGTACAAACACAAACTATACACATGAAACAGTAGAACATCATCGGCAAAGAAAAGATTAACTGCTCGTCACGAAATATGTAGCTCTGGTTTGTAATCACTCCGAGAATTGTTGGAGCAATTACAACCAGGGCAACGGTAACGAGGTTTGAAATGAGGAGAATTAGGAAGTTCTCTTTTAGCTTTTTTATCATTGTAACTGTATTATTTTCGAGTTTTATGAATGCAAAGTTAGAGAGAATCCTTCTATTTGCTACTATTTCATACCAACAAAATGAATGTCTTAAACACTATTTATATTTCTCTGTTTCAGTGTTTTACAAAGAGTTTTTCTTTCAGTTCTTTACTTTGTTTATGCCTTATTTTCTGTTTGTATTTGTATCGCTATTTTCACTTTCTGATGCTTTCATGTTGGTTTTTACATTCGTTAACGTGATTCTGTTGGCAGCTTCACGTGTTTTGGGGTCTGCATGAGAAGCATAAATCTGAGTTGTGCTCACATTTTTATGATTGAGCAGATGCTGAACAGTATAGATGTCAGTACCCATTTCGAGTTGCAATGAGGCATAAGTATGGCGGAAACAATGGAAGGTGATATGCTTGGTAATTCCACATGCTTTTAGCCACTGCTGCATAACTCCGTATGTCATTGACCTATTGAAACCTTCAAATACGTACTCATCTGTAGATTTGGGCATGATAAGTGCATAAGCATCCTCTCCAATAGGAACCTTTGTTTGTCTCTTGGTCTTCACACATTCAAAATCCAGATAGTGACCACCATCGGCATAGCTACAAACATTATCCCATTTGAGGTTGAGTATATCGCTTATACGAAGTCCACTCAGACAGGAGAAAAGAGCAGCTTTCCGAACAACAGGCTCAGAGCACTCTGTGTTATAAAGTCTCCTTACTTCTTCCAGGGATAGACTTTGCTTTACAGGAGGTGTGCAAGGTATATTATCTAACAAACTTGCAAGATCGTCGGTAAAGCGTCTTTCACGATAAGCCTTTGTCAGAACTTGTTTAAAGATATTCCAATAGGCAGAAGCTGTATTTCTCGACAATGGCTTATTGACGATGTTTTTACCTCTTGAAGACACTTTGGTGTCAAGAAGATATTCCTTATACTTATTGCAGTACACCGCATCAAGCATCTCAAAAGTACATCTGCCTTTGCAGAACTTCTCGAATTGCTTATAAGCTGCATCACATTTTGCAAAATTCCTATTCACCATTTCTTTGAAGTAGCTCAGAAAGTCTTCTTTAAGCCTGTCTTGATTAAAGAAGTCGTACTTCTCGTTAATTACATCAATGAACACTCTACAACGGATGGCTTCTGCCTTCGAGAGGATGATTTCATTGTACTGCTTTTGTTGGGCATTGACTGGATTGGCATAGATATACATGCCAAGTGAGCGACGACGAATTAGCTCCATCGTCTCTGGATCTCTGTACCCTGGCCAAAAGTCCAGGAATAGAGATTTGGTTCCGTTGCGTCTATCTCGCATTCGGAGTTTGACTGATTTACATACTTGCATATTGTTGAATTATTATTTTTGGTGCAAAATTCCTAAATGATACAATGTTGACCTCAGTAAAGAGAAAGTAAATCTCACTAATCAATAATAATTGATAGTAAATCATCTTTTGATAGACGTTTTTCCATCAATCTATCGAACTCCTCTTTTCTAATGAATATGTATTTAGCCCTTTTTACTTTAGTGATTCTATAGCGTTTCACATAATAATGAACTATATCTTTTGATAAGTGATACTTCTTCATGGCCTCCTCTACAGTATAGTATCGCTCGCGACCATCAAAATCTCCATTTTTCACTTGTTCGATATGCTGTTTAGAATAATACGTCGTACCATACTCGACCTTTGCGGGAATTTGATGTCGGTGCACAAAGGAGCGTACAGCATATGCTGTCATCTGATACGTTGAGCGCATTTCTTCTGGTGTAATCCAATCTGTGATTTCCGAATAATTGTTCTTCAGATTATATAGCACATCGATGGCTTTCTTTTCGTAGAAATTAAATCCTTTAAGTGCAATCTTGGATGTTTTATGCTCTCTGGTCATCGTACGTACGTGTTGCACACTTACCTTAAACATCTCTGCAACCTCCTCTGTTGAATAATAACCTTCTGGGGTAGGTGGGCATCTTTTCTCTGGTTGTTGAGCTTGGAAAACAATCTTCTCGTTTCCATCTGACTTGTCAGCCACCTTAGCGTTTGCCATTCGCTCACGCATGACTTTATCAAAGTCAGTACGGAATATCATAGTAAACTTTCCACGTTTTTCCGTTTTGACATCGAAATTCTTTAAGGTGTAACTTACCTGGTCTTTTGAAATGCCATACTTTTCCATAGCTTCTTCATAAGTGCTCCAATCAGGATCTATACTATCGTCCTTGCGTTTGATACAATCAATATGAACCTTGGAGTAGTAAGCTTTTCCATTACGATTTACTCTTGGAACTTTGTGACGCATCACAAAACTTATAACAGCAGTCTTTGTCATATTATACATTTCCATTATTTGTTCAGAAGTATAATAGTTTTCTATGTCGATTTCTTCAAGGAGGTCCGCAAAATGTGCATCAATGGCTTTCTTACTAAAGAACGTATTTCGTCCTTCGTATATCTTGGGTATGCCAAGACGGTCACAACGTCCCCATACAGCCTTTCGACCGATATTATACTTCTCCATGACTTCTCTAAGGGTATAATACTCCTGCTCCACCTTTCTCTGATAGCGTCTTTTCCGATAGGGAGTGGCATCATCGAACACTCTTTCAATATCAGAGAATCTCACAAAGGTTTTATTTCTCATCTTAACAGCTTTGATTAAGCCCGTCTGGAAATAGCGATATACAGTCGGAAGGCTAACGTTAAAAAGAACGCTCACGTCTTCTGGTGATAAGAATGCTTTATCTCGCAGAGAATTATTCTTCTCTGCGTTTCGAAGAGATTCAGCATTTTCTTTCTCCTTCTTTTTCTTTTCAGCCTCTCTTCTCCGAGATGCGACACGCTCACACCTTCGGCAGCAGTATTTGAACGACATTTTGGTAGCAACGAACTCTTTTCCGCATACTCCACATTCTTTAATTATCTCCATTTTGCCTTGACAATTCTAATGGTTTTTGATAGAAGAGGTCCTCGATTTTGTCTCAGACTTTATCAGATATTTGCAGTATTTCTCACGAGTTCCCTACATGGCGGTAGTGGCGCATAATGGAGGATTCTCAGTATTTCTCACGAGGTGTCCAACATAGCGTTTTTCCATTCCAATTGGTCGCACGATTGAAACGCAGGAACGAAATTTGAGCCAAAGTTACCTCTAAAAACTGGTAGCAACAAATTGCAAATGGAAAGTGTTAAAACGAAAAAAGCCACCAAAACGGTGGCTTATAAGCAGTTACAAAAACGATATGTAAGTATGGTCGGGCGGTCTATTTTCCGATGCAGAAATGGCTGAATATATTATTCAATGTCTCTTGAGTTGAAATCATGCCGCCAGTGATGTCTGCAAGTTCAAAGAGAACAAGTTTCAGATCTTCAGATACGATGTCGCCACTCAAACCTAATTCAAGTGACTCTCTGACACGGACAAGGTGCTCGTGAGAATGGATGAGTGACTCATAATGACGGATGTTGTTTACGATTACGCAGTTCTCATTAATTTCAGGTATGTCTGCAGTCTTTACGAGTAAGGATATCAAGTTGTTGATGTTCTCCTGTTTCTTTGCGCTTATCTCTACAAATGGTATGGTTGGCGGTAAAGAGACTTTGACAGAAGAAAGGTCGCACTTGTTTTTGACAATTATAAGTTTTTTCCCATTTGCCTTGTTCGTCATTTCCGCAAGCTCGTCAGTTGTCGGCTGCCCGTCAATTACCCATAGGACGACAGACGATTTGCTGATATTGTCGAATGTACGTTCTATTCCTATACGCTCTACGGTGTCGGAGGTCTCACGGATGCCGGCAGTGTCGATGAGGCGGAAGGAAATGCCATTGATATCGATAACATCTTCAATGCTGTCTCTTGTCGTGCCGTGAATATCAGATACGATAGCCTTGTCTTCTTGTAAAAGAACATTCAAGAGAGAACTTTTTCCCACATTGGTTTTTCCAACAATGGCAACAGGTATTCCATGTTTCAATGCCCTGCCAGCCTCGAATGAATTTGCGAGTATCTGTATTTTATCATCTGCTGTGTTTACAAGGTCGAGAAGTTCTGAACGGTCGGCAAACTCAAGTTCCTCATGATCTGAGAAATCAAGCTCAAGCTCAAGTAGAGAGTTGAGCTTAAGTAACTGTTCTCTAAGTTGTTTTAGCTCGTCGCTAAAACATCCCTTTAACTGGCTTACAGCCATCTTGTGCGTGGCTCTATTTGTAGATGCGATAAGGTCTGCCACAGCCTCTGCCTGGCTGAGATCCATCTTGCCGTTAAGAAAAGCTCTCATTGTAAACTCACCAGGCTTTGCCTGCCGGCAGCCTTTTTGAACGAGAGTCTGCAATATCTGAGTCATAACATATCTTGAGCCGTGACAAGATATTTCAACAGAATCTTCTCCTGTATATGAGCGAGGCGTGTGGAATACAGACACAAGTACCTCGTCAATAATCTCATTGTTGCAATCGAAGAAACGGCAATAGTTTACGGTAGAGTGTCCAGCGTTTATAAGTTTGTCTTTTGGACGAACTTGCCGGTTTACAATGTCTATCGCATCTTTTCCAGAAACCCTAATAACACCAATGGCTCCTCCCGCAGGAGTAGCCATTGCGCATATTGTATCTGTATTGTCAAGTATCATAAATGTCAAATTCTTTCTAATACCAATTTGATGAGATTGTCGATGGAGTTCTTATATCCTGTGTTTGCCTCTTTAATTCTGCGGTTTGCTATAACCATGCAGCAAGTTACGGCTTTGTGACCCATAAGAGCCGACAATCCGGCAAGTGCAGAACTTTCCATCTCAAAGTTGGTGATGTTGAGTCCGTTGTATTCAAAACTCTCTACTTTCTCGTTCTGATGAGGGTCGGCAAGGGGTATTCTCAGCTCACGTCCCTGTGGTCCGAAGAAACCTCCGCATGCAATTGTTATGCCCCTTACCATATCGTCCTTGGCAATGCGCTCAACCATTTCCTTGCTGGCATTTATTGCGTATGGATATGGCTGACACTGGTTGCTTTTCCATCCGAGATGAGCTATGAGATTGTGCTCAAGGTTTAGGTCGCAGACAGCGTCGCGTCCGGCATAGAAATTCAACAGGCCGTCGAAACCCACAGAAGTCTGTGAGCATATGAATGTGCCAACGGGGGTATATGTCTGCAGTCATGGGCCAATTCTCACAAGCTCAAGACTGCGAAGAGAGTCTTTCTCGTATCGGGTATTGAAATCGATGTTGGCAAGAGCGTCAAGTTCATTCATCACAATATCGATGTTGTCGCAGCCAATGCCAGTGCTCAATACGGTAATACGCTTACCTTTGTACGAGCCCGTAATTGTATGGAACTCACGGCTTTGCACATCGCATTCTTTGGTCTCAAAATGTGAGGCGACGAGCGAGACTCTGCCAGGGTCGCCGACAAGTATAACCTTGTCGGCAAGCTGTTCGGGTTTGACATGAAGATGGAATACGCTTCCATCCTCATTTATAATCAGCTCAGATTCTGCAAAACGTTTCTTTTCCATATCCGAAAATATTTATAGGTTGTTTAACTGTCTGTTTTCTAAATTTCTGATATCCTTCTCAGTGGCACGTATATCGGCATTTAAATCCTCAACCTGCTTCTCAAGAGTCAGCAATTCGTTTTCAAGTCCCTTGCGCATAGATACGGTAGAGTCGTGATAAAGGCGTCGCATGGTTGACAGGCGAGACATCATGTCTTCAAATTCTTTTCTCTTGATTTTCAAGCCATTGTAAAGTTCTCTTGCCTGTTCCGATTTAAAGTTGCCGGAAGAATGGTAGACGACATTGTCGTTTATGGCAAAACTCTCTGTCTCAGCAGCTTTTACGGCATTGGTCTTAAGTCTTGACTTTAGCTCCTCCAGTCTTGCCATACCGCTTTTTTTATTGCCAAATTTCCAAGTGTCGGCAATGGAGAGGATTCTGCTGTATTTTTCAATTTCGCTGTTGTCAAGATCAGTGTCGTCAAAGCCTTGACGGGTGTCGGACGGTACGAAGGTGTATATGCAGACTTTGTCTTCGGGTTGCCTTCTGTCTGTGACGAGCCATCCGAGTTTGTCAACATCGTCTATTGCCAAGAGGTAGTCGTTGGCTGTAGAATTATATGGAAGTCCCATATTTTCAGGAGTGTAGAATTTTCCGCTGTCGTAATCGAATGTTGTCATATAAATATCATATCCGCCCATTGTCCCTTCTCCTTTTGCTCCAAAATACATGGTTATGCCGTCAGACATCAGGAATGGGAAATTTACTTTGTCTATGCCCTCAATTGTGTCGACCAACCGGGTCGGCGATGACCACTAGCCGCCAACCTTATCGCAGGCGTATAAAGCAGAGGTTGCCGTGTCGCCAGCTGCAAAAAAAGCTCTGTCGCCAAACTCGTTTTCGTATTGTGAATATTCTATATCCCGCATTCCGATTCTTCCAGACTCAGGATTGAGGGGAATCTGGGACAAGAAGTTTTTCTTGTCGACAACAACACTGTCGATGAAAAGAATTTTAGCGGTTGACGGTATCATTGACTTATATAATAATAAGCCAGGATCCTCGACAACAACGGGTGTCGCTTTTTTCTTGACTTTAGCCTTACCTTTTTTTTGCGCCACTGATGGCATGCAAATGGCCAGGGCGCAGACAAATGTGATTATCTTGATATTCATCGTTTGATTGTTTTAATAAACAAAGATACACAAAATAGCGGATATATCAGATTTTGTTTGCTTACTTTAACTTTTTTGTCAGCTAACGAGTTGACAAGTTGGCGAGTTGACAAGTTTATTTCATAAAAATCAGATATACAGCTGCGACAAGACAGGCGAATGCCGCATAGTGGTTCCAGTGGAGTCCCTGCCCTTGAAACAGAATGTTGACTATTACGGCAAAAACCAAGAGCGATATACACTCCTGTATTACCTTGAGCTGTACAAGGGTGAAGGGGCCGCCATTTCCGACAAAGCCGATGCGGTTTGCCGGTACCTGACAGCAATACTCGAAGAAGGCTATGAGCCAGCTGAATACTATAACGCCAAACAGAGGCCAGTTTGAGCTGACCCCTGTTTGCTGTAGTTTAAGATGCCCATACCAGGCAAATGTCATAAAGACGTTGCTGAGTATCAGCAAAATTATGGTATATAGCATATACTTTCTTTAAAACTAATTTCGGATGGATTTTAATTCTCACCTTTAAGTGTCTTGTCCATGTTGAGCGCAGCCTTGCGTCCGTCGCCCATAGCGAGGATTACGGTAGCTCCGCCACGAACAATATCGCCGCCTGCGAAAATGTCAGTGCGTGAGCTTTGCATAGCATCGTTTACAGCGATGGTATTTTTGCGTCCAAGCTCCAGCCCCTCAATGCTCTTGGGAACCAGCGGGTTAGGAGAAACGCCAACTGCTACGATTACCTGATCGCAATCTATAGTCAGCGTCTTGCCTGTTACGACAGGGCTTCTGCGGCCGCTCGCATCGGGCTCGCCAAGTTCCATTACGTCGAGCACGGCAGCCTTTACAGCACCATTCTCGTCAGCAATATATTCTTTCGGGTTGTGGAGGGTGAGGAATGTTATTCCCTCTTCCTTAGCATGTTTTACTTCCTCCAGACGTGCAGGCATCTCAACCTCAGAGCGGCGGTAAACGAGTGTCACATCAGCTCCAAGACGTTTTGCCGTGCGGCAAGAGTCCATAGCCGTGTTGCCACCGCCTATAACAACTACTTTCTTTCCGAGGTTGATAGGTGTATCAGATAGCGGATTAGCAGCGTCCATAAGGTTTACACGTGTCAGATATTCGTTAGACGACATGATATTTATGGCGTTCTCGCCAGGAATGTTCATGAAATTAGGCAGTCCGGCACCAGAGCCTACAAATATTCCCTTAAAGCCGTCGTTCTTAAGCTGGTCTACAGTGATGGTTTTTCCAACAATGCAGTCGGTCTGGAAATGTACACCCATCTTCTTGAGGTTATCTATCTCGACATCGACAATTCTGTTTGGCAGACGGAACTCTGGAATACCGTATTTCAGCACACCGCCAATTTCGTGAAGAGCCTCGAACACATGAACCTCGTAGCCCATCTTTGCCATATCTCCGGCAAAGCTAAGTCCTGAGGGTCCTGAGCCAACAACGGCAATCTTCATTCCGTTGGCTGGCTGCAGCTCGGGCAAAGAAATATTTCCGCTCTCACGCTCGTAGTCGGCGGCAAAACGCTCGAGATAGCCTATGGCAACAGGTTTCTCGCCCATTTTCAGATGAATACACTTGCTCTCGCACTGCTTCTCCTGTGGGCAAACCCTGCCGCAAACAGCTGGCAGCGCAGATGTCTGCTTCAGAACTTTTGCCGCATCGAGGAAGTGGCCGCGCTCAATGTTCTTTACGAACGAAGGAATATTGATATTTACGGGGCATCCCTCAACACATGTCGGTTTTCCGCAGTCAAGGCAGCGTTTGGCCTCAAGCAGGGCCATTTCGGGTGTAAGGCCTTTGTTTACCTCCTCAAGTCTTGTTGTGGCGCGATATACAGGATCCAGCTCAGGCATTATAACCCGCTCAATTTTTTTTCGCTCTGCAGGCTTCATCTCGGCGCGCAGCTTCTGCCGCCACTCTGCGTTACGGTCGGTAAGCGACTCAACATTGTCGTCGCAAACATCGAATGGGGTAAGGGTATGCGCTTCTGTAGTTGCCGGTTTGTTGCAGCTGTACGATTTGCAGTGCTCTTCAAAATGTTCCATCTGCTCACGCTCTACGCCCTTGAATGTGCCCATTCGCTTGAACATCTCGTCCCAGTCTACCAATGCGCCGTCAAACTCGGGGCCGTCGATGCAGACAAATTTTGTCTTTCCGCCTATTGTGAGTCGGCATGCGCCGCACATACCTGTTCCGTCAACCATAATGGTGTTCAGCGACACATCTGTCGGAATGTTGTATTTCTGTGTCAGCAGGCAGCAGAATTTCATCATTATTGGAGGTCCGATGGCAAAAACCTTGTCAATGTGCTCCTGATTGATGAGTTTCTCAATACCGATTGTCACAACGCCTTTCTCGCCGGCAGAGCCGTCATCGGTCATGACGATTACCTCGTCTGAATTTCTTCTTACTTCGTCTTCAAGAATTATCAGGTCTTTGTTGCGTCCTGCCAAAACTGAAAGCACTCTGTTGCCGGCAGCCTTCAAAGCCTTGATAATTGGCAACATAGGAGCTACGCCTACACCGCCTCCGGCACATATAACGGTGCCGAACTTCTCGATATGGGTAGGGTTGCCAAGCGGCCCCACAACGTCGGTTACATAGTCGCCGGCATTGAGGCTGCAGAGCTTTGTCGATGACAAGCCAACTTCCTGTACAACAATGGTTATTGTTCCAGTCTCGGTATTGGCATCAGCAATTGTCAGAGGCATGCGCTCTCCGTGTTCGCCGACGCGGACAATTACAAAATTGCCAGCCTTGCGGCTCTTGGCAATCAGTGGCGCCTCTATCTCGAAAAGAAAAACTTTTTCGGAGAACTGCTCTTTCCTGATAATTTTGTTCATGTTAAATATTTGTTTTTTGCTGAAAAAGACTTATGCAGAGACCGCTTTTAAGGAACTAATGGCATTCTATCGGTTTCCGTCAAAAGCAAACCTTCGTCAACAGATGAAAAAATTTATGAAAAAAGAGGCTGCCAACATTGCCAGCTGCCTCCTTGACTTATTTTTGTTAAAAATTCTTATCGTCCAGCATCTCGAAACCGCAATACGGGACAAGACACCTTGGAACACGGATGCCCTCAGGGGTCTGGTTGTTCTCGATTATTGCAGCTACGATGCGTGGCAATGCCAGTGCCGAGCCGTTGAGAGTGTGGCAAAGCTCAATTTTCTTGTCGTCGGCATGACGATAGCGGCATTTCAGACGGTTTGCCTGATAGCTCTCGAAGTTTGAGACTGAGGAAACCTCGAGCCACCGCTTCTGTGCGGCGCTCCAAACCTCAAAGTCATAGCAGATAGAAGAGGTGAAACTCATATCGCCACCGCAAAGGCGCAGGATGTGGTATGGCAGCTCAAGTTTTTTAAGCAGTCCCTCTACATGCTCAAGCATCTCGTTAAGGCTCTCGTAAGAGTGTCCGGGCTTGTCGATGCGTACAATCTCAACCTTGTCGAACTGGTGCAGACGGTTCAAGCCACGTACATCCTTGCCGTATGAGCCGGCCTCACGGCGGAAACATGCAGAATAGGCGCATCGCTTGATCGGAAGATCCTTCTCGTCAAGAATCACGTCACGGAAAATATTTGTCACCGGAACCTCTGCCGTCGGTATGAGATAGAGGTCGTCGAGGTTGGCATGATACATCTGTCCCTCCTTGTCGGGCAGCTGACCGGTACCATAACCGCTCGCCTGATTTACGACGTATGGCGGCTGAACCTCAAGATATCCGCTCTTGCGCGCCTCTTCGAGGAAGAAAGCCTCGAGCGCTCTTTGCAGACGTGCCATTTTGCCTATATAGAATGGGAAACCGGCACCTGTAACCTTTACGCCAAGGTCAAAATCTATGAGGTTGAACTTCTTACACAAATCCCAGTGGCATAGGGCATCCTCCGGCAATTCAGGAATTACTCCGCCTTCGCTGACAACAACATTGTCAGAGGCATCTTTTCCCTCTGGAACATCGTCGTTTGGTATATTGGGTATCTGGCATAGCAGTTGTGTCAGGTCGTCCTGTGCCTTCGCCATAATCTCCTCGAGCGCCTTGCCCTCAGCCTTCAGGTTTGCGACCTCAGCCTTTGCATTCTCTGCCGACTCCTTGTCGCCATCCTTCATAAACATGCCGATTTTCTTGGCAAGTTGGTTGGCCTGCTGCTTGTTTGCGTCAGCCTTCTGCTGAGCCTCGCGTCTGATTTTATCGTATTCCAAAACTTTGTCTATGGCCTCACGCGCACCGTTGAAGTGCTTTTTCTCGAGCCCCTTAATAACACGTTCAGTTTCCTCACTGATGAGTTTAAGTGTAAGCATACTTATATATTAATAATGTATTTATATTCTAATTTTGCCAATACAGTTTGCAAAAATACAAAAATCATCTGAAACGGCAAAATTATTGCCAAAATAATGGTAAATTGAGGTGTCTATGGATGCTAGGCAAAGTATGTCCACATACTTTTTTTGAGTGGGGGGGCGGGTGCTTTAAAAGCAAGAATGCCAACTCCTTCTGGGAATTGGCATCCTGTTGTTTGTTTGGAATAAGTTTGGATATTTATTTTTTAAGCTTCAGCCTTTTTGGTCTTTTCGGCGTAAACCTCTGGAGACAGTACTGAAACTGTGCTCTTGTCGTGACGGCCCTTGTGGAAATAAACCACACCATCGGTAAGAGCATAAAGGGTATCATCCTTGCCCTGGGCAACACCCTCACCGGGATAATGCTTGTTGCCACGCTGACGGACGATGATGTTGCCTGCTATGATAGACTGGCCACCCCAGATTTTAACGCCTAATCTTTGTGAAGCTGATTCACGGCCGTTCTTAGAACTACCTACACCTTTTTTATGTGCCATTCTGAATTCCTCCTTGTTTTAAGCGATTACTTGTTTGATTACAACCTCTGTGAACTGTGCGCGGTGACCATTCTTCTTGCGATAGTCCTTGCGGCGCTTCATCTTGAAGACGATAACCTTGTCGCCTTTTACCAATGGGTTCACAACCTCAACTACTACTTTGGCTCCTTCAACAGTAGGAGCACCAACTGTGACCGCACCCTCATTGTCTACGAGAAGTACCTTGTCAAATTCAACAGTGTTTCCTGCCTCTGCATCTTTAAGGCGGTTGACGAAGAGTTTCTTGCCCTCCTCGGCTTTGAACTGCTGACCGTTAATTTCTACAATTGCGTACATTAAATTAATTAATAAAAACGGGTTTTTCCGCAAGGCGGACGGCGTTTACCGACACTTTTCTGAGCCCCAACGGACTAAATCGGCCGCAAAGTTACTAATTTTCGATGATTTGTAGAGTAACATATATGCCTCTATATGCAACATTTAAGAATGTTTAACAGCTTAACCTTCATTATTCATACTGTTCCGTAACGAAAGGGCAAAATGGCTGTGCATCAGTGTGAGCACAACAATGACGATGCAGAATGTAGTAAATCCTACTTTCAAAGAGAAAGAGCGAGCATTGCACTGAGGTGCTGCCAGTTGGTCCTTGCAGTAGGAACGAGTATGAATAATGTAGGTTAAAGTCGGTTAACCTGCTTTACGCCCTTGACAGAACGCAGTTTCTTTATCAGATTTTCGAGTCGGGTGGTGTCCTCAAGCTGAATTATGAGGTTGCCTTGGAAGAGTCCGTCGTTGCTGTCGATGTTTATCGAGCGCATAACGATTTTTTCCTCTTTCGATATTATAGACGTGATGTTGTTCACTATGCCGATGTCGTCGTTTCCGATAACCCGGAGCGTGATGGCGTATTGTCCGTTGCCCTTTCCGCTCCATTTCGCCTTAACAATTCTATATCCGAAACGCCGCCTCAGTTCTGGAGCATTAGGGCAGTCGCAGCGGTGAATTTTTATACCTCCGCTTACGGTGACGAAGCCGAAAACGTTGTCGCCATAAATAGGGTGGCAGCACTGGGCAAGCGAGTAGTCGATGCCCATCAGGTTCTTGTCTATAACGAGCACATCGTCGCCTTGGCGCGCAATGTTCTCATCGGGATTGGAATATTCAAATTCCTCTGCCGAGCGGACTTCTTTCTCCTGAGTAATATACGCCTTCGGATTTTTTATCTCGAGATATTTGTCAATTACATCGGCAGGATCGAGTTTCTCGTCAGATATCTGTTTGTAGAAGTCACTCGTTTCCTTAAAGCCCATCTTTTTGATGAGCTGCCCCATGATGCTCTCCTCGATTTCGATTTTCTTGTTCTTAAATCTTCGCTCGAGCAGCTCTTTGGCAAATAGTCCCTCTTTCTTTTGGGTGTCTTTCAGCGCAAGGCGTATTTTGGCCTTTGCTCTTGACGTTTTTACGATGTTAAGCCAGTCTTGTTTGGGTTTCTGGCTCGACTGCGTTATTATCTCGACGGTATCGCCCGAATTGAGTTGGTGGCGGAAAGGGACGGCCTTGCCGTTTATACGTCCGCCAACACACGTGTTTCCTACGCCTGTGTGGATATGGTAGGCAAAATCGAGAATGGTGGCGCCCTTGGGAAATTTTATCAAATCGCCTTTAGGGGTGAAAATAAACACCTCGTCCTCATAAAGATCCATTTTGAACTGGTCCATTACCTCGAGGTCGTTTCCCGCCTCAAGCGCAGAGCGGATGTTTGCCAGCCACTGGTCCATGTTGCTCTCGCTCTTCACGCCCTTATATCGCCAGTGGGCGGCAAGTCCGTGCTCGGCAATATCGTCCATGCGCTCTGTGCGTATCTGCACCTCAACCCATTTGTTCTCAGGTCCGAGGACGGTTATGTGCAGACTCTCGTATCCGTTTGATTTTGGCACAGACAGCCAGTCGCGCAAACGTTTAGGGTTTGGCTGATACATGTCGGTCACAATGGAGAACGCCTGCCAGCATTGCATTTTCTCGAGTTTCAGAGGAGAGTCTATGATTATTCTGATGGCAAACAAGTCGTATATGCCCTCGAAGCCGCATTTCTGCTTCTTCATCTTTTGCCAGATGGAGTGGATGCTCTTTGTGCGCCCTTTCATGTGGAACCTCAGGCCAGCCTCCTCAAGATTTTTCTGTATAGGAGTGATAAATTTCTCAATGTATGCGTCGCGTGAGCGTTTGGTGGCATTGAGTTTCTCCTTTATCATATAGTAGGCGTCGTGTTCAAGATATTTCAGCGACAAATCCTCCAGCTCGCTTTTCAGTTTGTAGAGTCCGAGCTTGTGGGCCAGTGGCGCATACAGATAGCTTGCCTCCTCGCTCACCTTCTTTTTCGCCTCGTCGTTTTTGGTGTCACGAATTTGCCTCATCAGATTTACCCTGTCGGCAATCATAATGAGTATCACCCTCATGTCTTCGGCAAACGACAACAGGAGGTTTCTGAAATTCTCACTCTCAATGACAGGGTTGTTCTTGTAAAGGCTCTGTATTTTTATCAGTCCACGGATTATACTGGAGACGTTCGACCCGAAGTAATTCGATATGTTGTCGAGTCCTACCAGCTTGTGCTCAACACAATTATATAATATAATGGCTATGACACCGTCTCGCTTAAGTCCAATTTCGTTAATAGCAATCTCTGCTGTCTGAAGTGCATGGAGGATGGGGTTTAAGCCGAAAACATCCCTTTGGATTTTGTCTTCCGACAAAGCTTTAGTTATATATGAGTGAAGTTTCCGCTCATCATCTGGCATCACGCTCTCTCCTACAGCAGCCTTCAGTCTTGACAAAATTTCTGCCGCTTCGTTTCTCTCTTCAGCCGTAAATTCAAATAAATGCTCCATAAGCGTAAAAATTTTGTGCAAAGATAAATGTTTTTAATCAAATAATTTTCTCTTTTCAAGAAAAGTAACTATATTTGTTCCATATTTACCAAATTTATGTTATTAACAACTATGTTTACAGAAAAAGATTTAAAACAAATTGCCGGCCGCGGCATGACCGAACAGCAGGTCGCCACGCAGCTGGAACAGATAGCCGAGGGATTTCCCTTCCTGAGACTTGAGGCAGCGGCAAGTGCCGGAAAAGGTGTTGTCGTTGTAAGCGAAGAGGAGAAAAAACAAAAGATTAAGGAGTGGGAGAACTACAAGAGCGAGGGACATACGATAGTGAAATTTGTTCCTGCCTAAGGAGCCGCAAGCCGTATGTTCAAAAACATATTCGGTTTTTTGGATGCCGAATACGATGTTCCTACAACAGATTTTGAGAAAGAATTTTTTGACAATCTGAAAAACTTCGCATTCCACAAGGAACTTTGCGGAAAATGCAAGGACAACGACGGCTGCTGTATGAAAACTCTCAAGGAGGAGGGGAAATATAAGGCTGTCGTAAAGAATTTGCTCGACAAATCAGGACTCAACTATGGCCAGTTGCCTAAAGGGTTGCTTCTGTTCCACAACTACGGGGATGGTCCGCGCACACCGATGGAAGAGCATCTTGTAGAGGCTGCGCTATATGCGAATTCAAGTGGTGTGGCAAATGTTCATTTTACAGTCTCTCACGAGCATCTGCCTTTATTCATGGCTAAGGTAGAGGAGAAAAAACATATTTACGAAGAGAAGTTTGGTGTAAAATTCAACATAAGTTTCTCTGAGCAGAAACCTTCTACAGATACTATTGCCGCCAACCCAGACAACACTCCGTTCCGCAATGAGGATGGCTCGTTATTGTTCCGTCCGGGTGGCCATGGCGCATTGATTCAGAACCTCAACGACATAGATGCCGATGTTGTTTTCATCAAGAATATCGACAACGTGGTGCCCGACCGTCTGAAAGACACTACCGTAGAGTGGAAAAACATCATCGCAGGCATTCTCGTTGAGAAACAGGCAAAGGCTTTCGAATATCTTCGCCTGTTGGACAGCGGTTGCTGCAACCACGAGAAACTTGAGGAGATTATCCATTTTGTTCAGCGTGACCTCTGCTGCCGCAAGAGCGACATCAAGGAACTTGAGGATGCTGACCTCGTTATTTATCTGCGCAAGAAGCTCAACCGTCCGATGCGTGTTTGTGGTGTCGTTAAGAATGTCGGCGAGCCTGGCGGCGGCCCGTTCCTTACATATAACCAAGACGGCACAGTAAGCCTGCAGATTCTTGAGAGCAGCCAGATTGACACCAACAACGGGGAATACGTCAAGATGTTCCAAAACGGCACACACTTCAACCCTGTTGACCTCGTTTGTGCGACTAAGGACTATAAGGGCAACCGTTTCAACTTGCCTGACTTTGTCGACAAGTCAACTGGTTTCATCAGCTCAAAGAGCAAGAATGGCAAGGAGCTGAAAGCCCTCGAGTTGCCAGGTCTTTGGAATGGTGCCATGAGCGACTGGAACACAATTTTCGTAGAGGTTCCACTCGAAACCTTCAACCCTGTGAAGACCGTCAACGACTTGCTGCGTGACCAGCATCAGTAAAAATTGAATTATCCAAAAGCTATAATTTATTAAATACAAGCGGTTTCATAATGAATTGAAGCTGCTTGTATTGTTATAAAATAATTATTTCGCTATCTTTCCATACATCTACATAATCATTCTTAACATACTCATCAAAGTCTGATACCGCTTGTTTAATTATTTTTTTATCTTTATCCTCTCTAAACATGGAACACGATGATGCTTCATTTTCATTACAATACTTTGGATTCCCGCATTTCTTGTATAGCTTGCAGAAGAAATTGTCCATAAAGTCTAAAGCTTGCCATTTGCATAATTGACAGTCTTTCTTTAAATAGCCATCATTCCAGGCCTTTGCTTTTCCTGCCATATAAAAGCCACCGCAATTAACGAAGTAAGGTATGCTGCCATTGTAAGGTAAACTTATTTCGTATATTCCTTTTCGGATGTGATTGTAGTTTTTGCATGTATAGTTTTCCCTGTCAACATAACTTTTCAAGCTTGGAAACAAAATGTATTTTTGAAAAAGGCGCACAATATTGTCTGTAAGGAATACTTTACGTTTGAAATTGAATAAACGCACCATATTGCATTCTTTTATCAATGTAGAATTTATAATGTTTATGATGTCTTCTTCTGAATGTATCTCAAATTCGATAATTCGAATGCCTGAATTTATTTTTTCTTGACTACATTCATGTGTTACGAAAATTTCTATAAAAATTGGATTAGCTGGACTTTTTGAGTTTTCGCAAAGCAAATCTGCTATAAACCCCTCATATCCTTTTTCCTTTGTACATTTGGAATAGTATTTTTTCAAATCATATTTTACCGTCGTTTTTCTTTGACAATCTTCTTTTGAATAAAAATTGCAACTTTCATGTATACTACATTTCTCGTTGATGTTCATTTCCAGTATGATAGAAGAATGTTTATTAAACCAATCCATTATCATTAATTCTGCAACGGAATGCAAATAGCTGTCATAAGAACATTTATCTGTCTTATGTGCAAAATGCCATTGGCGGATGCTCCCTCGTTTGGTTATCATTTCCTTATGGCAGTGCGGACATAAAAATTTTTCACCATCCCTATTAACAGTGTGTTGTATATTAACAAGGCAACCGTTGATATCAAGGGCAAAATGCTGATATCGATGTGAATGTAGCATATAGTTCTTGATTTAATATACTCCTTCTTTTTCTCGAATTACTCCAATATAATCTTCTGTTGTAGATGCCTTTTGTACTACTATTTGGTCAAAATTTTTTCTTCCTACTAGTAATTGACCGTTTGAGAAAATATAAAGAAAAACATTCTTTAAGGTCTTTTTGTAAATAGGCTTTTTATCCTTGTTTATAACTTTAACCTTTACCTTATATTTATCTGTTATGATATAATCTGGAGTTATTGATTTAAAAGTCATGATTACGTTTTCATAAATTTGTCCTTCAATGTCTAGATATGCAACATGTCTCATAACTTCCATGTCAGTTAGGGGCATGACAGTTTCAGGTTCTTTTTGTGCAAATGTTAATGATATGCTCATAAGCAAGACTAATATCATTAATGTTTTTTTTACTTTGATAACGGTTTTAAAATTTATACTTTTCATATTAATTGTGTTGTTTAATGATACAAAAAAAGCGCAGACAATCGCCATACGCTTCACGGTTCACCACAAACCACAACTAAATATGGGAAGTCTGCGCCCGTATTCGGGTGCATTCCCAATATTAGCTGTTGCTCTTTACTTACGGTGGTGATTGTGAAGCTATTGAGCACGATATGTCTTGGATTGACATCATCAATCCGTTTGCAAAAGTACGAATAATATTTGAAATAAGACATGTGAATTAAAAAAATGTACTTAATTTCATGTTTTTTATAGTAAAAACAAAATAAAGACATAAAATTCATCTTTATGCGAATTTTCTTGATTAAAAATTTGCATTATCAATAATTATTAGTATCTTTGCAGCAACAGAATCCGCCACGCTTCCCATCTGAACAGCGAACCAGGGCGGGTCTTTTGCTTTATATGGGTACACTAAGATTATATATTAAACAGGCTCTTTCTATTTCAGAGCAAATAGAACTGCTACAAAATAGGGGATTAAGCATAGCTGATACTTTTAAGGCTTCGAAATTCCTTGGAGAAGTTAGCTATTTTCGTTTTGTTCAGTACCTTCGACCAATGGAGGCTAATAAAATAACGCATCAATTCAAGCCGAATAGTCGGTTTGAGGATGCTGTGGGGCTTTACGAATTTGATACAGAGTTACGAGATTTGATATTTAAGGCTATTCAACGTTTGGAAATAGCTTTACGCACAAAGATTATACAGGAATTCTCCTTAGCACATGGACCATTCTGGTTCTTCGATACAAATCTTGCAGACGATGAACACAAGTTTATTGAAAATATGAATTCAATAGACAGGGAACTTCAACGCAGCAAGGAAGAGTTTATCAAAGAACATACGCGTAATTATGACAAACCAACTTTTCCTCCAGCATGGAAAACTCTTGAACTGGTATCGTTTAGCACTCTTTCAAAGCTCTATTACAATTTTGGAGACAAGAAGTTGAAAAAACGTGTCGCCAGGCAGTTCAACTTACCACAACATGAAGTATTGGAAAGTTGGATGCGTAGCATCACTGTACTAAGAAACTATTGTGCCCATCATTCCCGCCTTTGGAATCGTTATCTCACTAATGCACCTCAAATGAGTGCTTCATTACGTGGGGCATGGGTTAACATTGATGGAGTTGATGCAAATAAAGTTTATGCTGTTATCTGTTGTATTGCATATTGGCTCGACTCCATGAATTATGGCATTGATTTCAAGAATAATCTGAAAGTTTTGCTATCCGCTTATCCGCAAGTTGATCCATCAGCAATGGGATTTCCCAATAATTGGAGATCTGAACCTTTATGGAAATAGATTCTGACAATTCTGTAACTTTGCTCTCAATTTAGAACATTGGATATGAATCAGAAACCGACGGAGCGTCTTTGGAACGCTGATTATATAAAAGTGATGATGACGAATTTCTTTCTTCACTTCGCTTTCTATTTGCTTACACCGCTGTTGCCTCTCTATTTGAGCGAGAGATTTGGAGCTGGCAAGGATATGATAGGTCTTGTGTTGAGCGGCTATATGGTGTCGGCACTTTTGGTGCGGCCGTTTAGCGGCTATTTTGTCGACACTTTCTCACGCAAGCGTGTGCTGATGGTTTGTCTTGTGGTATTCTTTGTCTTTTTTGCCGGTTATATAGCGGCGGGCACTCTTCTGATGTTTGCCATTTGCCGCACGTTGCATGGTGCTCCGTTTGGCGCGGTCACAGTGGCTAACAACACATGTGCGATTGACGTGCTGCCGTCGTCGCGCCGCAACGAGGGTATCGGGCTTTACGGACTTTCGAACAACATCGCCATGGCTGTCGCGCCGTCTGTCGGTATATACATTCATAATGCCTCTAGCTCATACGGCATACTGTTTTGGCTTGCTCTGGCATGTGCCGGCTGTGCTGTGCTGGCAGGCTCACGTGTGAATCTACCAGAAAAAGAATTAAAGAAGGGATGCCCTAAACTCTCTTTCGACCGTTTCTTCCTCACAAGGGCGTGGCTGCTGGCAATTATTGTTGCGTTTATGAGTTTCGGATGGGGCGTACTGAGCAATTATCTGGCAATCTACGGCAAGGAGGAGCTTGGAATAACCAGCGGCACAGGTACATATTTTGCAATTCTCTCATGCGGCCTGTTTGTCTCGAGACTTCAGGGACAGAAGGCGTTGCGCCAGGGCCGTCTGGCACATAATTGCACTGAAGGCATGCTGCTGTCGTTGACAGGATATACTGTTTTTGTCGCCATTCCGCATCCGGCGGCATATTATGCAAGTGCGGCTCTAATAGGACTTGGAAACGGACACATGTATCCGGCATTGCTCAACATGTTTATAAATATGGCACGCCACGACCAGCGTGGGGCAGCTACGTCGAGCATCCTTACGAGTTGGGATTTAGGTATGGGAATAGGCTGTCTATTGGGAGGAGTTGCGGCTGAGCACATAGGATATACAGCTACATTCTGGATTGTGGCAGCCGAGAATATGTGTGGCGTACTGCTTTTTATATTCTTAGGCCGGCAGTTTTTCGAACGCAAGAGGTTGAGTTTGTAAAAGCTATATGTTGTTATTATAATTTATATGCCATAAGGGTTTGTAAAACATTTTTATGTTGCAAGCCTCGTAGTTTCGTCAAGACACCTTTATTCGTCGAAAACCGCTTGTTTATGCGTTCTGAATAAGATTAATAATCTGTTGGCGATAAGATTAATAATCTGTTGGCGATAAGATTAATAATCTGTTTGCCAACGCAGCCGCATTACTTTTTGTTGCCTCTTAGGTGCAAGTTGCATGGCAGGCGGAAATAATGAGGGAAATGTAAAGAATAATTGTTAAATGCGAAATAAAAGCTGCGTAAGCGCTATTGGTTATCTTGGCTTACGCGGCTTCTCAATATATCCATTGTGGGCTTTTTCCTGTTTTGTACTTTAAACATGCGGCTGAGGTGCAGGGGGATCTCAGAGACAACAATAGTTGTTTAACGGGATATGGCGTTTCTGAGCAAGTCGCCCAGCCATGGCTCTTTCATTTTTTCTTTAAATGAGTCATAACTGAATTTCATGGCATTCTTATTATACGATAATTCTGACTTGCATACAGGTTTGCCGGCAGTTTTCCATTCTAAGAATCCTCCCTTCATGTCGAACACCTTAAATCCGTTCTCTTTCATTTTCAGTGCGGCGTTGTGGCTTCTTCTTCCGCTTCGGCAATAAATATAATAAGTTTTCGATTTGTCGAGTTTTCCGATACCTGCTGTAAACACGTCAGCATCGAGGTAGTCGAGAAGAACTGCATTTTTGATATGCGCCTCCTCATATTCGGAAAGTCTTCGTACATCAAGAATCACGGCGTTTGTGTCACTCTTTACCGCACTCTCGTATTCATCTACCGTCAGAACAGTTATTCCGTCATCTGCATGACAACTGATGCAAAGCCCAATGGCGATTAAAAAAGCAGTGATTTTATGTTTCATACAGTTGTTGTTGTTCAATGCAAAATTAAGAAAATATTTCTAAGGCTCACAATTTTGTGCCCCACAAGGTTGTTAGCCTTAGAAATATTTAACATCTGAAAAACATCCATTGCTTTATTTTATCTGTGCAGGCAATAATAGAACATCAAAAATGAGTAACAGATGATGTAGATTTTTTGATTTTCTCAGTCTTTATATTTCACTTCTACAGCCCCGCCAAATGGGTTGAAGTCAAAGATGGCGTTGCCATCCTTTAGCCTTGTGTTTATCTTCCTGCCGTCCTGTTTAACGGATATTTTCTTAATATTTCGATTTGCTATGACCATTGTGAGTGGCTCAATGAAGACGGTATTATCTAATGCCAAATGTGGAGTGATGCTCAATTTTTGTTTCTTAAAGCTTTTGATATTCAATTTGACATTGTCTCTCTCTTTAACATACGAAAGAACTTGTCTTAAAGTTCCAACCCATATCTTGTCTTCTTGCTCTTTCACATTATCAAGGTGATCCCAAAAACGTTGCGGATTTGGAAATGCGTCATATCCAAATGTTATCCCATGAGTCATGCCAACTCCCCAGTCGTTTGTCTCAATCAGTTTTTTTACCCAACTTTCCAGATTTTCCTTTGTCGATTTATGTCCAATGGAACGCTGAAACAATCGGGTGCCGACTCTGTTTTGCTCAACAAATTTCCGTCCAGCTGCCTGTTTGTTGTTATTGGGATAAAGGAACGTGCGTGGCATAATGCCAGTGGCGGCAAATATCGCACTGTCGTTTTTCAGAATATCTTCTTTTATAACTTCTATCGGGAAGCGTGAGAAGTTTTTATGTGCCCAGCCGTGGTTTGTAATCTCGTGTCCACGCTCAGAAAGCTCTTTTACCTGAGTCCATGTCATACGGGTTGTGTCAGCAATGTGTTCATTGTCCTTGTTTATCCGGCTGCCATTGATGCCAAACGTGCCCAAAAATCCTCTTCTCTCAAGTTCGGTGGCAGCTTTGGTGTATTGCTCCACCAATCCGTCATCAAACGTGTATGTTATGGCACATGCTTTATTGTCTTTGTATTTTGCTACAAACACATCCAATTCGTCTGCCACTTGCGGCTTCTCAACTTCAATCTCCTCACCTTTTATAATATTTTTGTTTACAAGCATGTTGTACATCTTTTTGCCGAGATATTCAGTCCATGCAGAGTCAAAATGCAATGCGTCCGAACGCAATCCTGCATCGCTCATATCTATATAATAAACATTTGCAAGTTCTTCGGCGACTTGTTTCTGTGCTTCCTCAACAGCCTTGCTATATTGCTTGCTGTTGTGAGATATAGTTCCAAAAATAAATGGCAATGACTTGTCTTCGTCTTTGCCGGTAATCTGATAAACAGCATTACGCATGTAGTTTATCATATCCTTAAAATTTTTATAGTAGTTTCCAGCCTTGCTTCTGTCGCTTTCTCCCTGATGCCACATTATAGCCTTTACATCATATCCTTGGTTAAGCTTGCTTAATGTAACATCGGCACAGTCGGCAAAACCCTCTGTGAGAGATTTTGTAAGAGATTTACCCTCGTCAATATTTCCACGGTATGCGTTGTTTCTTGATATCCATGAGGCATCTGCACACCATACAGGAAGGTGTGCGTATGTTGCCGCCGTATCTATTGCTGTGCCTCCATACGTACATTTAACAGCATAGAAGTCTGTCTTCAAGGCTTGTTCGATAAAGTAATTTGTCACATCGCAAAATGCCCAGCGTTCTTTTCTGTTTTCAAAAGTCCTGTTGCCGAATTTACCGTCGCTTGAACTTGTGACGTTGGTAAAATGCAGATATTCATATCCTGATTTCAGATATGATGGCAACTCACTGTTATACACACGCCCGTCAGCATTCGACTGTCCTGCATATAAAAAGACGTTTGACAGTTTTTGAGCAGAGACTGTATTGCCTATTTGTGCCTCACTCAAAGTAAATGCTGAAATAAGAATACTCAAAGTTAATTTTCTCATTGCATCAATAGTTTAGTTTTCAGTTAAAGTTTTACGATGCAAATATACGTAGATGTTAGCTTTTGCTAATAGGAAAAAAGTACATATTTGGGTAAATTTGTTCGATATTGAGCAGTATCTTGAGTTCAAGAGAGCTTGTGTCACAAAAAAAACAACCGGTTAACTAAATTTGTTAACCGGTTGTTTTTTGTGACATTATAGACTCTCGTCTTCTGGTCGTTCTATATTTCTGACGTACAGTTTCGTTCTATTCTTTCTCTTTAGCCACAATGCTTTACGCTCTTCATAATCGCGCCTTTGGCGCTCTAAGAAGTTGTCTGCCATAAACAGGTCTTGTTATTTGAACTTGCTGTAGATAACATCTATGGTTATCGGCTCGTTTGGATTGTCTGGTCCACCTATCAGGCGGGTGCTGCTTAGCGACATGTCGTGAACGATTTTTGTTATTGCTCCCTGTGTGTTTGTTGTTATTTTAACAGGTATCAATACTACTTTGTTCCAATCGGGCGAAGTTTTGTCGGAACTGTTCATTGCGGTAATCATGTTGCCAATGTTGTTGAACACGTATGTGTTGTCGTAAACATTGCTGTTTGGACTGTAGCTCCACGATGCAATGAACGAATTCTTATAGTTTGTTATTTGCTGATTTTCAAAGAACGAATAGATAGAATCCTTTGGTATCATGAGCAGGGTAGAGGGTACAGACAAAGAATAGTCACTGCTTACGTTGTTTTCCAGGCGTGTGAGTACAAGCTTAGCCATGCTGATAGAGTCATTGTCGTGTCCACGGACGATATCGTCTACAGGCAATGTCAGCTCAGTGAAGATACCGGCAGGAGATTTTATGTATGTGCATTCACGGTCGTTGACGAGTCGTTGCAAATTAGATTTGTCGTTTGTAATGTTCGATGTCTGCAACACCTCCTCTGTACCGGAAAATCTTGTTAGGCCGACTACAACAGAGTCATTATCGAGGAATGAGAAATAAAAGGTGAGTTGGCTGATGCTGATGTTGGCAATGCTGCCCAGCCCGCTCTTTGACTGGAAATAGAACCCTGGCACGACATTGTGGCTGAAAATTATAGAGTTTTTGAAATCCTCAGGATTGTCATAATATTTCTGCATTATGTACGTGCCATAGTTGTTGTAGGTGTTGCCGTCTTTATCGGTGTAGGCATCATTGAGCGGAATGCGTATATGCTGCTGATAGTCGTCTCCCTCACGCACATCTTCGCTGAATGTAAGGTCGGCAAGAGTGTAAACTTTGTCCGTGCTGATACCGCCATTTCTTATATATCCGTCACTGACGGGGTCGTAGTTGGAATAATAGTTACGGTTCTCAAGCATAGGCTTGCTCATCTCGTAAGCTGTAACTTTCATTGGAGCAAGCGAGTCGCCAAAGAAATCATCGTAGAACAGCCTAATTTCACACGAGTCAGCTTTTATAACACCTTTGTGAAGAACACTATCCTCATCATAGTAGGCGAGTGAGTCGCGGTTTGGAAGCTCATAATTCTCTTGTGTGTAGAACTGAGTCATGAAATCACTCTTTATGTAGCATCCTGTCTCAGGATCCTTGATTTTGCCAAGATAGCCAATAGTGCTTCTGCTCAACACCGAGTCTGCCATGATGGAGCGGCTCTGTACATTGAATACAGCTGTGTCTATAGCAACTAAATCACGAATGTCGGAAATAGAGCTTCCCAAGTTATCCGTAGTGTCATCACACGAGTAAAGTCCCATGACAACTGCAACGAATGCAGCTATTATTCTTGATTTCATAATTTTGATATCCTGTATGTGTTTTTATATGAAAAGTTATTCACCCGCTATCTGCTCAAAAAAATTAAGGTAAGCCTCGTCATTTTCATCAGCAGAGTAGGCGAGGGTTGGCATATTTTTTTGGCTTGCATAATCGATAAGTGCCTCATTGACATTCTCCTCTGCAACAATTACGCCGTCGCTATAATCAATTGCCATTTTGCCGAGTTCCAAATAGTCGAAAGCGTCTTTATAGCCAGCAAGCAACTCTGTTTTTGCCTCGCGGAATTCAATGCAATTCTTGAAGTTGGTGCCAAGCGTAGTCTTCATCTGTTCGGCAAAAATAGATGTTACAACCTTAGTGTTTGCAAAACATGGCTCTTCGTTGTAAGCGGTCTTGATATAGAACGGAATGACAGAACTCATCCAACCCTGGCACAAAATCACGTCGGGTGTCCATCTGAGTTTCTTTACAGTCTCAAGAACACCACGGGCAAAGAATATGGCACGCTCACCGTTATCCTCATACTCCTCACCATTTTCGTTGGCAGTCATCATAGGCCGGCGCATGAAGTAGTCTTCATTGTCGATAAAATAAACCTGCAGACGTGAAGTGGGAATTGATGCAACCTTGATAATCAGCGGATGATCGGTATCATCGATAATCAGGTTCATGCCAGAGAGACGTATCACCTCATGCAGCTGTCCGCGACGCTCGTTGATATTACCCCATTTGGGCATAAACGTACGGATTTCATATCCGTTTTCCTGCATTTTCTGTGGAACATCACGTCCAAGAAGCGACATTGCAGTTTCAGGTACGTATGGTGTAATCTCCTGGTTAATGAACAATATTTTTTTGGCCATATTAATAAAAATGAGTTTAACTTCCATGGAAAGGTACAAAAAAATACTGAAAAAAAAGTCCGTTTTTGTTTCTTTATGACAAAAACGGACTTAATTTGATAATTTTTATAACTACAAATATATAAAAAACTGATATTTGTAATTTTATGTGTCAATTATTCTATCACAACGAGCGGAGCATCCTCCATTACGCTCTCGCCTGTCTTTACGCAGATGGCTGTTACTTTGCCGTCTTTCTCGGCCTCGATGTTGTTTGCCATCTTCATGGCCTCGAGAATGAGAACGGTGTCGCCAGCCTTTACCTCATCGCCTACAGCAACCTTGATTTCTGTAACAACGCCTGGCAGGGGTGACTTCACGGCATTTGCAGTGTTTACGTTAGCGGCACTTGCTGGCTGCTCGTCGTTTGCTGCCTGTTCTTTTGGATTGCCGAGAACAACCTTCTTTTTCTCAGGTTCTTTCTCTGGCTCCAATTCAACCTTATATGTCTCGCCGTTGACAGTAACGTCGGCAACGTTGTCTACAATTTCGCCTATTACGACTTTATATTCCTTACCTTCGATGGTATATTTATATTCTTTCATTGTCTTACTTTTTTATCATTTTATGGATGTCAGGGTTTTGCTGTGAACGACAATATTTTGGCGTTCCACAAAGTCTGCTTTGGCTTTATGGTTATGATGCCCGGCTCTTTGTCGTGTACATTATTGCCCTGATGCTCGAACAATGCCATTGCTATGGCTGCATATACATTTTTGTCCATTTTTATTGCGTGTTAAATATATGATGAGCCACAAATTACATAGGCATGCATCCGTGCTTCTTTGCAGGAAGGCTCTGACGTTTATTGGCAAGCTGTGCAAGACCACGGCAAATGCGGAAACGTGTGTTGCGCGGCTCTATAACGTCGTCAATATATCCATAGCTTGCTGCCTGATAAGGATTTGCGAACAGGTTGGTGTATTCCTCCTCTTTCTCAGCAAGGAATGCCTTAACGTCCTCGCCGGCCTCTTTCTTGGCTTTTGCTTCTTTTGCAGACAATACGGCAACAGCTCCGCTTGCACCCATAACGGCAATCTCGGATGTTGGCCATGCGAAGTTGAGGTCGGCGCGCAACTGCTTGCATCCCATAACGATATGCGAGCCGCCGTAGCTCTTGCGCAGGGTGACGGTAACCTTGGGCACGGTGGCTTCGCCGTAGGCGTAGAGCAGCT
>OGLR01000227.1_pt1 | contig 32322 bp, 27 predicted proteins | sample 1572931 | NCBI WGS metagenome assembly OGLR01 (sample SAMEA2581997, study PRJEB24529) | metagenome | biome: Human gut stool | place: China | collected 2011 | reverse complement strand
GCTATACATAGCGGCCCTACAGTTTCCCCTAAAAAAATAAACAAATATGAAAGACAACAGCATAAAGAAAGTACTGATCCTCGGCTCTGGAGCATTAAAGATTGGCGAGGCTGGCGAATTTGACTATTCCGGCTCGCAGGCACTCAAAGCGTTGCGTGAAGAGGGTGTTGAGACTGTGCTTATAAACCCGAACATCGCCACCGTGCAGACAAGCGAGGGCGTGGCAGACCACATTTATTTTCTGCCTGTTCAGCCGCATTTCGTAGAGAAGGTCATACAGAAAGAGAAACCCGACAGCATTCTGCTGTCGTTTGGCGGACAAACCGCTCTCAACTGCGGTGTTGAGCTTTACAAAACTGGTGTTCTTGAGAAATACGGAGTTAAAGTTCTCGGCACGCCGGTTCAGGCGATAATGGACACCGAGGACCGCGAGCTCTTCGTTGAGAAACTTAACGAGATAAACGTAAAAACCATAAAAAGCGAGGCTTGCGAGACAATAGAGCAGGCCCGTAAGGCTGCCGCTCAGCTTGGCTACCCCGTCATTCTCCGTGCCGCCTACGCTCTTGGCGGACTTGGCAGCGGTTTCTGCGACAATGAGGACGAGCTTAACAAACTTGCCGAGAAAGCATTCTCGTTCTCGCCCCAGGTTCTTGTCGAGAAAAGTCTAAAAGGATGGAAAGAAATTGAGTATGAGGTTGTCCGCGACCGCTACGACAACTGCATCACCGTCTGCAACATGGAGAATTTCGACCCACTCGGCATCCATACCGGCGAGAGTATCGTGATAGCACCGTCGCAGACACTGACTAATAGCGAATACCACAAACTGCGCGCTTTGGCGATAAAAATTATCCGTCACATAGGCATTGTCGGCGAGTGTAATGTTCAGTATGCGTTTGACCCGAAAAGCGAGGACTACAGGGTCATTGAGGTAAACGCGCGTCTGTCGCGCTCATCGGCTCTTGCATCAAAGGCTACCGGTTATCCGCTTGCTTTCGTTGCCGCCAAGCTCGGTATGGGCTATGGGCTGTTTGAGCTGAAAAACTCAGTAACCCGCACCACAAGCGCATTTTTTGAGCCTGCTCTCGACTACGTGGTCTGCAAAATTCCACGTTGGGACCTTTCAAAATTCCGCGGCGTAGACAAGGAGCTTGGCTCAAGCATGAAGTCTGTCGGCGAGGTTATGGCTATAGGCCGCAATTTCGAGGAGGCACTGCAGAAAGGTCTCAGAATGATAGGCCAGGGCATGCACGGATTTGTAGAGAACAAGGAGCTGGAAATTCCCGACATCGACGCCGCTCTGCGTGAGCCTACCGACAAGCGTGTGTTCGTAATCTCGAAAGCCATGCACCGCAACTACACCATAGACCAAATCCACGAGCTGACAAAGATAGACAAATGGTTCCTTCAGAAACTCAAACATATCATTGACATAGATGAGGAACTGAAAAGCTGCACCAGTATCAATGTGCTCGGACATGATTTGCTGCGCACGGCCAAAATTTACGGATTTACAGATTTCCAAATAGCGCGCGCCGTTGGTCTGGAGAAAGAGTTTGGAAACATGCACAAAGCCGCTCTCGTGGTGCGCAACATGAGAAAGAGTCTCGGCATTCTTCCTGTCGTTAAGCAGATAGACACTCTGGCTGCCGAATATCCGGCACAGACAAACTATCTCTACGTGACATACGCCGGAACAGACAGCGACATAACCTTCACCGATGACAAAAAATCTGTGATTGTGCTTGGCTCGGGAGCCTACCGCATAGGCTCAAGCGTTGAGTTCGACTGGTGCGGTGTCCAAGCTCTGCATACCATCCGCAACCACGGTTACCGCTCCATTATGATTAACTATAATCCGGAGACAGTATCGACAGACTACGACATGTGCGACCGTCTGTATTTCGACGAGTTGACTTTCGAGCGTGTAATGGACATCATCGACATGGAACGCCCACACGGGGTCATCGTATCCACAGGCGGACAAATTCCTAACAACCTCGCTATATGGCTCGATGCCGAGCGTGTGCCAATTCTCGGCACCAAGGCCTGCGATATAGACAATGCCGAGGACCGTGCGAAATTCTCAAGCATGCTGACGGAGAACGGAATAAACCAGCCCGAATGGAGCGCATTGACATCAATGGACGACATAGACAAGTTTGTAGACCGTGTAGGTTTCCCTGTTCTCGTCCGCCCGTCTTATGTCCTGTCGGGTGCCGCAATGAATGTTTGCTCAAACCGCGACGAGCTTGAGAAATTCCTGAAACTTGCGGCAAACGTAAGCGCCGAGCATCCTGTTGTTGTAAGCAAATTCATAGAGCATGCCAAGGAGATTGAGATGGATGCCGTAGCACAGAATGGCGAAATAATGGCATACGCTATCTCTGAGCACATAGAGTTTGCGGGCGTACACTCCGGCGACGCAACCATACAGTTCCCGCCGCAGAAAATCTACGTGGAGACCGTCAGACGCATCAAGCGTGTGAGCCGCCAGATTGCGAAAGCGCTCCACATCAACGGCCCGTTCAACATACAGTTTATGGCACGGCAGAACGACATTCTCGTGATAGAATGCAACCTGCGCGCGTCACGCTCGTTCCCGTTTGTAAGCAAGGTGCTGAAACTAAACCTCATAGACCTTGCCACAAAAATAATGCTCGGCGTACCGGTTGAGAAACCTTCGAAAAATCTTTTCGATCTCGACTACGTAGGCATCAAGGCAAGCCAGTTCTCATTCAACCGTCTGCAGAAGGCTGACCCTGTGCTGGGCGTAGACATGAGCTCTACCGGCGAGGTTGGTTGTCTGGGCGACGACACCAGTCAGGCATTGCTCAAGAGCATGCTCTCCGTAGGTCACCGCATACCAGAGCACAGCGTGCTGCTGTCTACCGGCACAGCCAAGCAGAAGGCTGCCATGCTCGATGCCGCAAGAATGCTGGCAGAACACGGATATGAAATCTATGCAACCGATGGCACCTCACGTTTCCTGACGGAAAACGGAATACAAAACACTCTAGTCTAATGGCCAAGCGACGAGGGCAAAAAACCGCAGGCTCTCGATTTGCTGCACGAACACAAGATAGACATGGTTGTCAACGTGCCGAAAAACCTTACGGTGCATGAGCTTTCAAACGGATATAAAATCCGCCGCGCAGCCATCGACCTCAATGTGCCGCTGATAACAAACAGCCGTTTGGCATCGGCTTTCATCAATGCCTTCTGCACAATCGACATAAACGACATAGACATCAAGGCGTGGGATGAATATTGATTTATAAGGTTGTAAGGTTATAAATATACACAAAACCGCATATATACAAACATGCCACCTGACTCATAAAAAAAAGACATGCGGCTGCGTTGGCGATAAGATTATTAATCTTACGGCCATAAGATTATTAATCTTACTGCCTTAAGATTAATAATCTTACTCAGAACGCATATATAAGCGCCCTGCGACGCAACTGCAAGAGTTAACGGACACATACATTTTTTATGCAAAAACGAGATTGATGACATATTGCCCTCAATCTCGTTTTCCCGTTATAAATAATATAAAGGGCTGTTATACGCCCTCGTCCTCCTCCTCAACATCTTCATTCTCGGCCGTATCGAGCATGGTGTCTCTCGATATAGAGATGCTTCCGAGACGATGAATCTTCAAGACCATAGGAATATAGTCGTCGCTCGACTTGTCGGGCGAGCCTACGCTGGCAGCAAAGTAAAGATAGTCGTCATCTGATTTTACGTAAACAATACCCAACAAAGCCCCGTTCTTTCGGAATTTGTCGTCGAGGCAGCTGTTGAAATCTTTCTTGGTGAAGGTATGCTGATAGAATACAGAACCGTCGGCACGGACAATGCGGAGTTTGATGGTATTGTCGTAGTATTTGTCGGCTCCCTCGCTGACCATCGGCAGCGAGTCGCCTGCGGCAAGCCTCGTCTCCAAGGTATATGTGTTGCCCATCCAGCCAAGACGCATGGTCTGCTCGTAGTCGCCCATTTTCTGTGGTGACTTTGGTGCCTCCACCTTAGGCTTACGGGTTATTATGATGTTGCTTTTTTTCTCCTCCTTACATCCGTAGAGGGCAGAAAGCGTGACTGAAAGCAGTGCTAAAAGAATTGTTTTTCTCATTGTCGGCATTTTTTATATTTTCATTGCCACAAATATTTTCCGAGATAATGTGGCGACAAGACTGCAAAGTTAATAATAAAAAGAGAAAACAACAAAAAAAGCACCCCCTAAATCACATAGAAGATGCCTTGTGTGTGTGTTTGTGTGAAAAAAAGAATAGTCTAATCTTCATTTATCGTCGGAAAATTCTGGTGTTGCCTTGGCATTTGGTGTCTGCCATTACGGTTCTGCATTCTCTTTTTCTGCAATTCGCCGTACTTGGCCATCTGCTCCTCAGTAAGGAAATTCTTAAGCCTTTTATTGTATTCCTCAGCATTTGACCTCATGGTAGCCGCCAGCTCACGTCTTGCCTTCACCGCCGTGCTGTCTTTAGCTCTCATCTGCTGCTGGCTGACAGGTTTGCGCATGGCAGGCATCTTATCGGCAAACTCAGTGTTAAGGGCAAGCAGCGAGTCTTTCTGTGCTTCGCTGAGGCCCAACGCCTTAGCCATTCTGTCGGTGCGCATTTTCACCATCTCTGTTTTATTGAACGCACGTTGCCTTGGTCCGTTTTCTCTATGGTTCTGTGCAAAGACTGATACGACGGCAAACAGACACACAACTAATAATAATGGTACTTTTTTCATTGTTTCAATTTTTAAGTAATATGCAAAAAATAGCTTACGCAATAATTGTGTACTATGCGCCCTGAAAGGGCAACAAGCACATAGCCCAGGGCATCGCCCTGGGTAATGGGTATTCGTAGCAATGCGCCCTGTAAGGGCAAAAGCATAATTGCGGAAGTTGTTTTTTAAACATTACTAATTAATACTTTTTCTTGAGTTTTTCTTGATGAAACTCAATAATATGACGCAGAAACTAACCGGAAGTTTAATAACATTACAATTAAAATATACAAAAAGTAGAAATATGACATTTTTTCACTACCTTTGCAGAAAATGACAACAACATGAGAAAAACATTGCTCATTTCAATAACCGCCGCACTGTTGCTTTCGGCTTGCGCTAAAACCGAAAAAACAGAAACCGAGCCTGTACAGGCTACAATAGACACCATTCCCACTATGGTGACGCAGATACAGAAATGCTCACGGCTATACACCACGGAGTATAAGCTGCACAAAATTATAACCCACAACGACAAAAAACAGATTAACGGGTCGATAATGAGCAAAAAGTTCTCGATAGACCTGCCTGTGGGCGAGCGCCAGATTGCAATTCCAGTGAATGCCACTCTGAAGGCATACGTTGACCTCGGAGCTTTCTCCACGGAAAACGTGAGGAAAAACGGAGAGAACATAGAAATCATACTGCCCGACCCGCAGATTATAATGACGAGCACACGGGTAGACCACGACGAGATAAAGCAGTATGTGGCACTGTTGAGAAGCAACTTCAGCGATGCCGAGCTTACAAAATATCAGCAGCAGGGACGTGACTCCATAATTAGCGATATTCCGAGACTCGGAATTATTGACAATGCGCGTGAAAGCTCCGCACGCACCATTATCCCGATAATTGAGCAGATGGGCTACAAGCGTGAGAACATAACTGTCACGTTCCGCAAAAAGTTCACTTTGTCTGACATTCCAAATATGATAAAGAATGGAGAAGTTTAAAAAGCTAATCAAGGCCATTGGCCGTCTGACGCTAAGCCACTACAGGCTGATACCGCCAATGATATTGATTGCCGCCATTGTGATTGCCGCACTGATATGGCTCAACCGTGACAACTCAATCGGCATAGAGACGAGCAACGAGAGCGTAAGCGTAAGCTACACCAGGCTCGAGAGCATCAGGAACATAGGCGAATGGGAATTTCTCTCGGTGTCGGACGAGGAGATTGTAGACACCATAAGGCGGGGATTTTTCGGCGATGACAATCTTGTCAGAATTTATTATGGCACTCTGCGGCTGGGCGTAAACCTGAGGGAGACAAAACCGGGATGGATAACCACAGACAAGGACACAGTAGTGGCAAGGCTGCCGAAGGTGAGGCTGCTCGACGAGGACTTTATTGACGAGACCCGCACACGCTCATTTTTTGCGGAGGGAAAATGGACCGCAGCCGACTATAAGGCTCTGTATATGAAGGCCTACCACAAGATGCGGGAAAGGTGCCTGACAAAATCGAACTTGAAAAGCGCAGAGAACAATGCAGCAGAGCAATTCTCGAACCTACTACACTCAATGGGATATGAATATGTGAGAATTGAGTGGGAACAAAAATAAAGTGGATTCTATAAATTTCCACCATAAACAAATTATCTACACCTATGAACAAAAAAAACTATATCACAACATTGCTGGTCATGCTGTCAACGTCCATGGCTATGGCAGGAAATGTTGTAAGAAAACAACTTATCGACAACGCATGGACTTTCAACGGTAAAGAGACCGTAAACCTGCCCCACGACTGGAGCGCACTGCAAGCCGTAGACAAGAATGCGCCTGCCGGAAACGATGGCGGATATTATCCCACAGGAATTGGAATATACCAAAAAACGCTAAACCTAAATAAAGACTATCTGGGGAAAAAGCTGTGGCTATATTTCGAGGGCGTGTACGAAAATTCTGAGGTGACAGTGAACGGCAAGACTGTTGGCGGACACCCTTACGGTTACTCATCGTTTTGGTGCGACATTACAGATGCCGCAGTCACAGGAAAAAATGAAGTCGTGGTGAAAGCCGATAACTCAAAACAGAAAAACTGCCGCTGGTATAGCGGCTCCGGCATATACCGCCACGTTTGGCTTGTAGCCACCGCCCCCGTGCATATCGACAACTGGGGAACAGCAATCACCACGCCCGACAGAAATACCGTTGTTGTAAAGACCGGCATAAAAAACGAGACCAAAGAGAGCCGTGAGATTGTTGTATATACAGAACTGTCTGACGGAACGAAAGGACAACAAACCATTACCATTCCTGCTAACGGAACACAACAAATAACCGAGACATTGAAGGTTGAGAACCCGAAACTTTGGTCGCCAGAAAATCCATATCTTTATACGGCAACCATCAAGCTATCGACAGGCGACACAGTCAGCGAGCGGTTTGGCATCCGCACCATCGAATACTCTGCCGAAAAAGGATTTCTGCTCAACGGAGATCCTGTGCTCTTGAATGGCGGCTGTGTTCATCATGACAACGGAATTCTCGGCGCCGCAGCTTTCGACAAGGCAGAGGTCAGGAAAGTGAGGATGATGAAAGATGCCGGCTACAATGCCATACGCACATCGCACAATCCACCGTCAGAGGCTTTCCTGAACGCCTGCGACAGCATCGGCATGCTTGTAATTGATGAGGCATTCGACGGCTGGCGTGATAAGAAAAACGATGAGGACTATCATAAACTTTTCGACCGCTGGTATGCAAAGGACATTGAGGCTATGGTACGCCGCGACCGCAACCACCCGTCTATTTTCTGCTGGAGTATTGGAAATGAAGTGATAGAGCGTAAAAAACTTGAAGTCGTAACAACAGCGCGCCGTCTGCGTCAGGCAGTACATCAGTGGGACACGACCAGGCCAATAACATCTGCCCTCGCATCGTGGGACAGCGATTGGGAAATATACGACCCGCTGGCTGCAGAAATGGATATCACAGGCTATAACTACATGATACACAAATCCGAGAGTGACCACAAGCGTGTGCCGTCGAGAGTTATGATGCAAACAGAGTCTTATCCGCGTGACGCTTTCAGCAACTGGGCGAAAACTCACGACAACAAATACATAATCGGTGATTTCGTATGGACCTCGATAGACTATCTCGGCGAGTCTGGTATCGGCAGATATTGGTATGAGGGGGATGTTCCCGGAGAGCATTATCACCGGCCGCTGTTCCCGTGGCATGCAGCATATTGCGGCGACATTGATTTGGTCGGGCGTTTGAAACCGATAGGCCATTACCGCAACATGCTGTGGAACGACAACAAGAAACTTTACATGGCTGTACGTGAGCCTGACGGATGGAACGGAAAAGGAAAAATCTCGGCAGGACTATGGGGTGTACATCCGTCGTGGGAGAGCTGGAACTGGGAAGGATGGGAAGGCCGCGACATCGATGTTGTCGTATGCTCACGCTATCCAGCTGTACGTCTGTATCTCGACGGCAAGATGATTGGTGAGAAGCAAACAAACAGAGAGTCTGAATTTAAGGCTGTATTCACCATTCCGTATAAAGCTGGCACATTGAGAGCCGTAGGAGTAGAGAACGGCAATGAAAAGGAGACCGCAATTCTGACAACAGCCGGTGAGCCATACGCCATTAAGCTGACGACCACCGACAAGAAAATAAAGGCCGGCGGACAAGACCTCTCATTCGTACGTGTAGAGATTGTGGACAAGGAAGGCAGACGTGTGCCTAATGCCGAAAATTCCGTGAGCTTCTCCATAAAAGGCGCAGCCGGAATACAGGCAATAGGCAATGCCGACATCAAAGACATAACGCCATTCACATCTAAGGAATGGAAAGCATGGAAGGGCGAGTTGCTCGTTGTGTTGAGAAGCTCGCAGAAACGTGGCTCCGCAACTCTGTCGGCAACAGCCGCTGGACTAAAAAGCGGACAAATGAAAGTTATTGTAGATTAACAAATAGTGGCATGAGACGTATATTTTCGATATTAATGACATTTCTGAGTGTTGCTTTCTGCAGTGCGCAAAGCAACATCACAGACACATACTGGCGCAATGACAAGACTGGCGAATGGATAGCTGGTTTTATAGGCAACAGCATGGTTTACGACTGCAAGACATGGGACATTGCCAGCATGAGGCAACGCAAGGACTCTTACACCATTGTAGCAAAAAATGCCAATGAAGAAATAACCGTCAGCGTAGGCAAGGAGAAAAATGGGCAACGCACAATATTCTTCGGCAAAGACAAGGCTATATGCAGCCAGATAAAATCAAAACTTCTGCCAGACTATCCGCAAAAAGACACTACAACTGCACTTGCCGACAACAACTACCGCGAGGGCGACAGCGTTACTATTGCGGGATGGATGAAGAATATGCCCGAGAAGATGCTGAAGCTAAATCCTAACTTTACGATAACAGCGTATAATTTTTTCACTGACAAGGAAGAAACCTACTCTTCCCCACTCGACTCTCTTGGCCGTTTCAGCCTGCGAATACCCCTACTAAACTCAAAATATTTGTTCTGCGACTGGCGCAGAACTAATATACAATTGTATGCAGAGCCTAATGAGACATATTTCTTGATGATGGATTTCACAAATCAGCAGGCGTTTGTCATGGGCAAAAACGCACGTCTGCAAAACGAGCTGTTGGCACATGAGATAGATTTATATTTCCCGTCAGTCCACGAAGAGATGCCCAAAAGAGGCGCAATGGGGTATCTAGAATTATGCGATTCTGTGATGAAGGCAAAAACAAAACAGATAGATGACACATACCAGTCATGTCCGAATTTATCGGAAAGATACAGAAGTTTCTACCGCAACTCACTGACCGTAAAAATGGGCAGAGAACTGATGCAGGGTAAGTTTAGAGTTCGTAATCTGCCCGACGAATATCTCGATTACGTAACCAAGAATGTGTGGAACAAGTTGGAAGAGCCTTACACTCTTACAGACCATTGTTTTGCGACTCTCGCCAACGACTATTCAAGCTACATGCAGGAGAAATGGATGTCGGAACATGCAAAAGAACCAACAACGGGCGAGCGCATTTTGATGGCAGAGGAGGAAGGAATTATTACTCTGACAGAGCATGAAAGGAGTTGCGTAAAAGAATACGATTCGCTGTTGGCAACATTGTACAAAGCTCTCGAAACGGCAGACAAGGCAACAAGCAAGACTCTCATAAACGAATTTAAATCGAACGAAAATGTGGTTGTATTAAACAGGGTATTCAACCAGGAAGGCATACAGGAGTTCTTAAAAAAACATGCGGCTACCGAGAATTTGAAATACTTTTCAAGACTTGACTCCATGGGATGGAACAAGAGAATGTGCGACATTTTGGCTTCGCGCAAACTCTGCAATGATATAAACCAAACTCGTGAGCCCTTGCCAGTGGCTATGGTTGAGCATGCAAAGTCGTATATTCAATTGCCGTCGGCACTCAACATGGCATTAGCACTGAACAACCACTACATTGAAATCAGCAAAACAGCAAATGAAATGTTGGAGAAAGTTCTCAAATCCTCGGACATCGTTAAGGGTATGACCGACGGGCAAGAGATTTTCCAAAAACTAATTGAGCCATACCGAGGCAAACTTGTTATTGTTGATATTTGGGGTACATGGTGTAGTCCGTGCAAGGAAGCCTTATCACACTCTCAGGAAGAATTCGCCCGGTTGAAACCCTACGATGTCGCATATCTGTATCTTGCCAACCGTTCTGCCGATGCAGGCTGGAAAAACGTGATACAAGAATACAATATAACAGGTGAGAATGTGGCGCACTACAATCTGCCTGCCGAACAGCAGACTGCCGTTGAATGGTATCTGAAAGTCAGGAAATTCCCAACCTACGTGCTTATTGGCAAAGACGGGAACATCATAGACTACGATGTAGAGGCACGTGACCTTGACAATTTCGAACTAACCATAAAAAAGATTTTGGACAGATAACCCATTCTGTCCAAAATCTTTTAAGGATAAAATTTGTAACTTATTTCTTAGCTTTTAAATTACTCTATCAGTTTATCGTTTTCTCTTTCTTTCCATCACTTCCTCTTTTCCAAGAAAATACTGCGTGCCAATGGCTCCGCCTCCAAACTCGAACACCGTATTGTCGTTATAGACTATAAAACGCTCATCGGCATTTATACTGTCCTTCTGCGCCTTAGTAAGAGCATTATCGTACAAACGGAAAGAATACATGCCCATACCTATTCGGCGAAATCTTAATATAGCGCAATTCCTCTTACCTTGATTGTCCGTCTCAATGCCTATACAGCCAACTGCCTCTAATTTTTCCCGCAAATTATTCAACAGCCTTGGGCTATGCACAGGATTATGCGACTCGTAATTGGCATCGCCAAACTCATAAACACACTCGCCTCCACAATCGGGTATCATTTCTTGTGCAAATTTTGCTACCTTGCGCATCTCTGCGCCATACTGCTCATAGTGTTTAGCCATAATGTCATAGTCACATTTCAATGCAGGACGATTAAGAAAATATATTGATAAGCCGAGTAATAACAAATCGAGGATATGGAAACCAAGCAGAATATTTTCCTTCTCAGTGCGGTGTCTGATAGCCTTGACGAAGGAGTATATCCAAAAGCCGAGGACTGGAAGTGAGATAAAGAAGCAGAAAACTGTCATTATCCACCACAAATTAAAATGCCACTCGTTGTCGCTTAGGGAAGTGCTCAGCAATACAATCAGCCACAAAGTCATGCCGAGAATGGAAAAATATCGCATGACTTCCAGGCAGCCATCCTTTACGGGGATATCTGTGTTTTTATCAGTCTGCTCCATAAATCAACTATTTGTGCTTAAACCTAATAGTTTTCTTTGCGTGACGTTTAGGATATTTCACTTTGATGATTACAGGGTTGTCGTAGCCTTCGGCAGTAATGAAGAGAGTGACTTCTTTTAATGGTTTATCAGTTTCATCATCTTTCAAATCTTCGTCCCAATATATTTGATAAGATTTGTCCCAGTAATGGTAATGCACAGGCACCCAATCGTGTTCTTCTACATCCCCATTAATCCATATTCTTTCAATCTCTAAATCATTTAAGTCTATACGGTTGCCATTCTCGTCAATGACATTAAGTTCGAGAGAATGTGGTGCCATTCCTTTGATTAAGGGCTTAGATACGGTGACTAACTCACCCGTCAGTTGAGAAGACACTTCACCCAACACCACAATAATAGGCTGCGATATATCCGTAACAACTACAGTTTTTGACTTATATCCGATATATGAAACCTTGATAGAATCTCCGATACAAGCAGATATCTCAAAGTTGCCGTGAATATCTGAGCCTGTCCCAGTTTGGCTATTCAAATTATTAATAGTTGCACCTATCAAAGGGTCTGCGTTTTCATCTTTTACAATGCCCTTAACAATTGCAGAGTTTATTCGAGACTCCACAGCTATACAGCCTTTAGTAATACTCTTTAAATCTGTTTGCGCCTCTACCTGCATAGGCATAAGCATACCGAGTGCTCCTGCTGATATTCCTGCAATAGCGACAGCCTTACCTGCAAGTCTGCGGGCACGTAATTGCTGCTCCAAATATCTGACCTCTGCCTCGCATTTAGGGCAAGTTCCAAGACAATCACCTTTGTATCGGCATTCTGAAGTTACGAACTCTATATCATTCGCCTCGGCTATCTGCCTGCGAATTTCCTTCAATATCTTACAAGTCTGTTTTCCTCGTGCCATAAGCTTCGTTCTCTATTAGATTATCGAATGATATTTTTTATTTCTAATCCTCAAAATAGGTCGATACCGAATATAATGGGACATTTTTCATCCAATCCTGTTCTCTATAGTCAGACATGGAAAAACGTAATCCTTGCATGTCAGGATAAGACGCGACAAAAGTTGATAGAGATTTCGAACGCAGATTTTCCTCAGCCTTCGCTTCTATTGGAACTATGACACAGCCATGTTGAATCAGGAAATCAATCTCCAACTTTGCATCATTTGAATAATAAAATACTGACGTGTTGCGTGTAGCTACTAACTGACTCATAACATAGTTTTCCGTAAAAGCTCCTTTTGACTCTTCCATTCCGTTATTTGCCACAAGTAGAACATCTGGTGGAGTCTCACTCATGGCAGCCAACAACCCGCAATCAAGTAAGAAAAGTTTGAAACTTGAAATGTCAACATAAAACTTTAGTGGCATTTTAGGCACAGACCCCCTTTCAGACTTATATACAAGTCCCGCATCCATAAGCCATTGTATAGCACCTTCAAATTCTTTTGCCCTGCCTCCTGGCTTTGCAACTCCATATACAAATTTTTTATTCTCTTTTACCAATTGAGAAGGCATCGATTGCCATACCATATTTATCTTGTTTGCCTCACTCGTAGGCACATGTTTCGAAATATCTTTCTGATAGGTATAAAGTATATTATTCTGAACCTCTCTAACCTTACAGGCGTCATTAGTCTCAATAAACTCACTAACAGCCTCTGGCATACCACCAACAAAATAATATTCACGAAGAAATTTAATATACTCCGTCCGTAATAGCTTTATGGTATTCCAGTCTTTGCTTTTCAGGATGTCCACCATCTGTTTGCGTCCCTTTGCAAGCAAGAACTCATCGTATGTCATTGGGTATATATGCAGAATATCCACTTTTCCTACAGGAAACGACTCTCCTTTATGCATAGTAATTCCGAGCAACGAGCCTGCAACAGCGACATGATATTGCGGTGCGTTTTCACAAAAATATTTCAAGGCAGATAGACCTCGTTTTATTTCTTGAATTTCATCTAAAATAATCAGTGTTTTTCCTGCAACTATCGGTTGCTGAGTTATTGCTCCAATAGCCAATACTATGCGCTGCATATCGTAGTCAGAAACAAATAAATCCTTTGCCTTATCGTTATCATCGCAGTTTATATATGCAACATTGTAGAATTCCTGCTCACCGAAATGTTTCAGTATATAAGTTTTTCCCACTTGACGTGCTCCTGCTAAGATAAGAGGCTTACGGTGTTCTTTATTTTTCCACTCCTTGAGTTGTTCAATGATGTTTCTATACATACGGCTATATAATGATTTAATTGCAAAGATACACTTTTCCTACCGAACTTACAAACAAAATTCACATTTTTCCAACCGAACTTTTTGTCTAAAATAACATTTTTCCGACCGAACATACAGAATTATTGCAGACGAAACGTTACAGGTAGTGTGAATTTGCTGTCCACAGGTTTACCTTCGACGGTAGCTGGGATGAAATTAGGAAGTAATTTGACAACTCTCAGAGCCTCAGCATCTAAATCTGGATGTATGCCGCGGATAACTTGCACATCACCAATACTTCCGTCTTTTCTAACCATGAACGAGATTATAACACGTCCTTGAACATCACTATTAACCAGAGACTCTGGATATTGCAGATTAGACGCTATAAATTCCATCAACTTCTTTCCACCTCCAGGGAACTGCGGCATAACCTCTACTGCACCAGGCAAAGGGTAATCTTTGGGAGGTTTAGGAACAGGCGAATCTTCAATATGTACGATTTCTCCTTCTGTTGTCTTAACCTCTTGTCTTTCATCAGAAACTTCTCCCTCTTTAACTCCATTGAAAGGTTCTGTGGGTACATTCTCTTCCATAGGCTCATTCACAACACATGTATCTCCCGTCATTTGCCCAGATATCTCAACCACTTCCACTGGCTCGCCATGCAATTTTTCGCCTGCCTGTTTGGATGACGAATTATCACATCCCGACAGCATAATCACACCTGCCGAAATTCCTGCAATAGCAACAGCCTTACCTGCAAGTCTGCGGGCACGTAATTGTTGTTCCAAATAACGAACCTCAGCCTCACATTTAGGGCATGTACCAAGACAATCTCCTTTATACTGGCATTCAGATGTTATAAACTCGATATCATTCGCCTCGGCAATCTGCCTACGAATTTCCTTCAGTATCTTACATGTCTGTTTTCCTCGTGCCATAGTTATTTCGTATTTGATAAGTGAATAAATCAAAGTTAGTAAATCCGAGAGCCTCAAGTGCTGTGCGACTTGCCGTGCGGTCAGCATCTGTATTGAAGTTGGGTATCAACGGGATGCGGATTAAACAATCTTTTTGTCTGCTCAGGTCTGAAATCAAACGGAGATTTTCAAAAACAAGGCTATTGTCACGGCCTGTGTATTTCTGATAAATATCGGGATTCATATCCTTAATGTCAATAATCAAAGAGTTCACAACCGGCAACAGTTTTTCGATATTGGCAGACGGAACGTTAAGCGAGGTTTCAAGGTTTATTTGCCAAGCCGTTCCACACAGCTCGCGAAACTTACGAATAAATTGCGGACGCAGACAAGGCTCGCCTCCACCAAACGTCACACCACCATTTGTGGCAAGAAAATAAAGCTCGTCGATGCGAGTCTCGGCATACAATTCTTCTGGGGAATAGTCTATGAAGTCATGCCCGTCGCCTAGCGACTGAGGATTGAGACAATACTGGCAACGGAGCGGACAGCCATGGAAAGCAACAAGCGTAGTTACGCCCTCGCCGTCTGTAGCCATACGATGTCGTGCAATTCCAATTATTTTTGCCTTCTCTTTTTCCATATACACGCAAACATCTTAATGATGAGTGCCTCACATTTTTTCTGAACTCTCTCGGAACTTCAATATCATAGGAATAACCTCCTTATAAATCTTAGTGTCACCATTTATCTGCCGCATCAGCAGCTCGCAAGCCTTTGCGCCCTGAACACCGGCCTGATCTTGAATGACTGACAATTTCGGGGTTACGAACGCAGCGGTATCACCATCCGTGAAGCCTATTATGGCCACATCGTCAGGAATGCGCTTTCCTAGAAACTTTATGGCATCAAAAGCCGCATAAGTGACGATATCATTGAAAGCCAAAATAGCATCAGGTGGATTCTTGGAGGAAAGCAGATTTATTGTAGCATTACGTGCCACATCGAAATCAATCTTATCGCAAACAACAAGCGAGCGGTCGATGGGTATTCCCGCATCCTTCAGAGCCTGCAGATACCCATGCTTGCGGCGTTTTACCATATCGAGATGATTTGGGCCTCCGATAAAAGCGATACGCCTCGAACCGGTATCTATCAAATGCTTGGTAGCCTCGAAAGCCGCCTCGTCACCATTGGCAACTACATGCGAGAATTTCTCAGTCAGACAGGTGCGCGCAAACATCACCGTAGGTACTCCCTGCTCATGAAGTTGCTCTATGTGAGCATAATCGGTAGTGTCCTGTGCAAGACAAACAATAATGCCCTCGACATGCAGCGAGAGAAAATTGTCAATTGCCTTTTTCTCCAAATCATAGCTCTCATGGCTATTTGTACTGAAGACAGAATATCCGAGTTTTGAAGCATAGCATTCGATACCGTCCAACACGGCAGCATAATAATGCGTAACCAGATTTGGCACTATGACACCAATGATGTGCGGTGCTTCCTTGCGCAGACTCTGTGCAAAAGGATTAGGGCGATAGTTGCGCGCCTTTGCCAGGGCGTTAACACGCTGGCGCATCTCCTCCCCCACCTCATGGCTGCCATGAAGAGCTCTTGATACAGTAGCTATGCTAACACCAAGTTCTGCGGCCAAATCCTTTAAAGAAATTCTGCGTTGTTTCATATCTGTGAGCAATTTGTAGCATTCAAAACCAATCTAAACGTATGCTTTATTTTTGATTATAATAGTGCAAACGAGGGCAATTCAAATTTATTAAAAAAATGCCAAGTGCAACCTAATCCACTGCAAATATAATAAAAAACAGCTATATGCGCAAACGTTTACGTGGTTTTTTTGATATATATTGTTCTTTACAAAGGAATTTATAAGGAAATTATTCGTAATTTTACCAAAATTTTCAGAATGAGTAATGAATAGTTGATAATAAGTTAGTTAGAAAACAAGGCCAATTTGTCGTGAGACAAATTGGCCTTTTTAAGGTAGGGCCTAAAAACATTATCAAAACGTCATTCTCACCATAAACCTTATGCCGTCCTTATGGCAAGTTGGCAGGTATTTATAGTTCAACCGCTTCACATATTCCACATGCAGCAGCTTGAAAATATTATGAACACCGGCTACAAGCTCCACGTACGGACGGTGTGGGTCCATAACATAGCTGCCCTCTGGGAATTGCCACAAAATTGGGTTATCGGCATTTTGCTCAAGTGTAGGGTTGTTCTTATCGGTAAGCTTTCCCCATAGGCATTTCACACCGAGATACTCTCTCCACTTCAACTTCTTGAGCAGCGGAATGCGGTTGAAAATCTTGCCGTTAAGGTCCCAGCTCACATCGAGACTCGCATATCTGTCGTTCAGGAACTCCATATTATTTACAAGGTTAAACGTCTCGTCCTCGACAATATACGACAAGTTTGCAGCAGGCATGATGAGCAACGGAAATGGCACACGGTTCCATTGTGCGCCAGCCTTAAGGTATGCGTCGATTTTTCCCCAAGAGCCAACCCAGAAACGTTTATAAATGCTCGCCTCTGTAAGGTTGTAGCGATAGTCGCCGCCAAGGAAGCCCTTGAAGCCTATAGTGTGTCCGAGACCGAACACAGGCGCGTCGAGATTTATTGGCAGACGGCGCTGTTTGGTGTTTATGTAAGTGCGTCCAGGGGCAAGCTGAAGTTGTAGCGACAGTTCGGTAGTGTTAAGTCTCGATGTTCCGAAGTGCAATTCACCAGCAGCCTCGTTTTCCTCACGCTTCAGACTTAGCACAGATTTCAGTCCCCAGTCCTGCTCATATTCAAACGCAATTTTCTGCCGGTTGTAGAACATCATCTTGTCAACCGTAGCCCATTTGAAGGCAGTAAACACATTATCCTTGTCGGTAGGAATATATTTGTCAGACGGTGCCATTACATCGTATGTCGACGAAACCGTAATGGTGCGCTTCGGGAACTCACGTGGCAGATATTCCTTTTTGTTGAGAGAATAAGTAAGCTCTGCATTATAGTAAGTTTTCTTCGAGTCCATACCACGGGCTATATATCCGCCTGCAAACCAATGCTTGTTGAGGTTTGCCGTGGTCTGCCCCGAGAGGCGGAAGCGGTAGCCGTCGATGAAATTCTTCGATATCATAGTGTTGATAGGTCCGATATCGAATTTGCTCGGATGGTTCATGTCGCCAGTCTCCACAAAATTCTCAATAAGAGCCTTTCCTGCAAAAATAATATATTTGAAACCTTTCAGCTGCTCAATACGGTGTATGAACGCATCCATCGACGACTCACTTTTTGTAAGCTCAACCGAGCGGTACTGGTTCCAGAAAGCCTCATCGCGCATCATGGCATCAGCCTCCTTGCGCTCTTTGGCTTTTCCCTTAAACAGCTGTTTCGGAATTTCGTCGAAAGCATAGTCGCTCAACCGGGTTGTCCTTGTTATAAGGAATTTTCCGAATGCCCTTACAAGACTCATCTCAACAATCATGTCGTCGACCGTCAAAGCCCACTCACCGTTGAATAGTTTTGTGTACTGCTGGGAAATGTGCAGATTTTCCACAAAATTGACATCGCTTCGTCTCGGAATTGTCAACTCGCAGCGCTTTACATGAAGTGACGAGTCTGCAAGAATATACAATTCTCCACGGAAACCGAAATCTTGCTGATTGTTGGGCAAGAACTCAAGATGATAGCACAGGTCGCGGTCCACATAGACTGTGTCCTGAATATAGTATCGGTAGAACCCGATGGCGTTTTTGCCGATAGGACTGACAAACGGATATTGCAACAGGCGGACATAGTCATCATAGATGTCGACATCGGTGAAAACATCCTTCAGCGTGACGTTAAGAATATCTCCTGTCTGTATGAGCTGGTTTACGCCCGTAGAGCTTTGACCTTTTATGATGCTTTTCTCTGTTTTCGGATCCTTGCGGTATATGTTCTGCGTAACGGTCTCATCAACCGACACTGGAAGTATCAGTTTGTGGTTGTAAGGGCTTGTCTCAATCTGGTCTATCAGCCACTGCTTTTTTGCGAAAAATCCGCTGTCGAGGTCGCCCGGCTTGATGTCGTTGAGCGCAAGCGTAATTTTCTGATATTTATTGTATTGCAGGAAGTCATGATTTTCAAGATCTGTCTTCTTTTTGGCTGCAATAACCCTTTTCATCAGCTCAACGGCAGGATTGTCCTTACGGCTGTATTTTCCCTTTCTCGACCTCACCACAACCTCGCTGAGCTGCTTTGTATCAGGTTTCAGTTTTATGTCGAGTTTTGAGGGGGTTGAAGATGTCACATTTACCGTCTTCGACTTATAGCCCACGGCACTGAACGTAAGTTGCCATCCGTTATGCCTGTCAATGGAATATTCACCCATGGCGTTGCCGCTGACGGCAACACGGTGCCCTTTATACGACGCACTGGGATAAAGCAGCGTGTCGCCATTCTCGGCATCTACAACAACACCTCTGATTTTCTGCGCAGCGGCTGTCATGGCAGTCATCAAAAGCAAAAAAACGAAAATTTTTCTAATCATATATTTTTTTGAGGTAAAGAGTTTTATATTTAACGTGTAAAGTTTAACGCAATTAGTTTTAAAACCATAAGGCATACTGCATTAAACTTTAAACTCTAAACTTTAAACTCTAAAGATTAATCCAGCAACTGCTCCAAATCCGTAATCACCTTGTCGGGAATGGTCTCATCGTACTGCTGTTCTGTCCATCCCTCGCCTTTGAACCAAACGGCATGGCAGCCGGCTTTTTTCGCAGGCTCTATGTCCTTGTAGAAACTGTCGCCAACAACTACGCACTCCTCTGGTTTCAATCCCAAAGCCTCAACACCAAGCAGATATATCCTGTGGTCGGGTTTTCTGATGCCGACAACCGCAGACTCTACAATATCCTTGAAATATTTGTCAAGACGGAACTCAGCGAGCACATTGGTTATATTACCATAAAAATTGCTTACAAGAACCATCGGATATTTCGCAGCCAGCTTTTCAAGAACCGATGCGCTGTGAACAGTAATCTCAACAACACGCTGATAGACATCGTTGAGCACATCAGCCAGTTTTGCACCGAAAGTTTTCTCGTCTGCATTCCATGCGCCCGAGGTGCAAAGATACTCCATCTCAATGCGTATCTTCACCTCAAGGGTTTTATGGAACGAGTAGTCGCTCTGAATAATCGGAGTGCGTCCCAATGTGCGCTCGCCATATACGTAAGCCTCACGGAACTGCTCCTCTGTCACCGGCACTTGCTGACGCTGATAAGCGTGCCACAACATCTGTCCCCAATGGCATCCCGCCGTATCGAGCGTTCCGCCGAAATCGAAAAGATATCCCTTAATCATATTTTTTAGTTAACGAGTAAACGAGTTGACAAGTTGACGAGTTGACGAGTTGACGAGTTGACAAGTTGACAAGTTGTCTACTTAGTTGTTGATTGTCAATAATGTCTCACGGCAAAGTTTCTCGTGCTTTCTATGCATGTAAACATACATCTGCTGCATAACGGTTATCTCAAATATCATATAGAGATACGGAAGTCCTGTAAGCGCCGATATATACACACAGATTGCGCGTGTGTTGAATGTCAATATATTTGTCAACGGCATCAATGTGCGGCTCACACTGAGAAACCTGTCTTTGATGTCAGTCGGCATTTTTTCCGCCCCATTGTATTTATCTTTCAACGCAGACATAAGTTTTTGGAACTCAGGTGTGCGTCTCTCCTGACTTTTGCAGTAGTTGGCATAATTGAAATAGAAAGCCCTGCCGAGAACATCGCTCTTCGGCAAACTCTCGTATATGGCGCGCTGGCTTGCATAGTTGTCAAGCTCGCTGCCATTTTTGCCTTTTAGCAAAAACAAATGTATCTGCCGATAATAGTCGCTCAGCGAGCTTTGTGGAGAATGGAAAAAAACACCTGCCACAAATGCGAGCACCCACGACAAAAATCCCCAGGTATGATTGGTAAACGGGATATTGTCGTCCATCAGCCGGTAGGCAAAAGCGGCATAAATGCAGAAGAACCACACATCGCCCGAGAAGCCGTCGAGCATGCGGCCTATAAGAGTTTTCTTGCCTGTAAGCCGCGCCATCTGCCCGTCTGTAGAGTCGCAGAAGTTGGCGAGCATAAGCAATACGACACCCATAATATTGTGGGGCAAATCCTCGTAGCAGAACATCCATCCTGAGCCTATACCGAGGAAAATCGACAATATTGTTATGACATTGGGATGTATTCCAAATTTGTTCCAAAACAGGGCGAACACAAGGCCTATGGGACGTGTGAAATGCACGTCAAGCCATTCCTCTGTATCGTCCGACTTGAACGACGCCTGCAGGAGTTCAGAGAAAGATTTGTTTTCTTTAGTGTTATTCAAAACCATATTTATTGTTAATAATCGTCATATCAAACTTTTAGCAACCGAGGCTATAGCCTCAGCCGCATCGTCACGGCAACGTGAGAAACTGGGCCAGTCATTAAAATCTATGATACAGAACGAGCCGTCTTGCCTGACAATGGCATCGCCTCCATAGGCGGAAACTCCTATCGCCGCAGCCACAAGCCCGGCGGCTGCCCTCAGAGCCTCGACATCAAAACGGTAATGACTTGCAGAGCCGTTTACAGCCTCATCGCCAAATTTTGTTTTTCCGTCATCGGTCGGATAATAGTAGCGGAAGAAATCTCTGCCTACAGCATACCATTTCACCAAATCGCCTACGACATGGGCTGATACCACATAATCAGAAATCCCTTTTTCTGCAAATTCTTTTTTTGCCCGCTCAAGCTCTTCCGCATCTTTACAATATCGCACCTCGCCCTGCGTCTGAGCCGCCGCATCGCCACGCTTAATCCAAAAACCATCGGCGCCGTCAAGAGGCGGAAGCGGAACACCAAGACTACGCATTGTAGCCTCTACGGAAGAACGCCTGCAAGCCAAGACGCCAGTAGGACTATTTATAACTTTTACGCCACGCAGCTCCATGCCTGACAAAACCTTGAGATTTTTCTCCCCACGGGCCATAGACAGACAAACATCGCAGTCTGTGCCCGCATCGACTTCATTCTCATCAACAATCTGAACCTCACCGCCAATTCTCTCGGCGGCGGCTCTCAGAATTGCCAAATCTTTGTCGACGCTGTTTGGCGAATATCTCTTATCACGGCTTACTGCAAGAATTTTCATAACCGTCAGCGATTAAGAATTCAGAAATTCCTCGGCTTTTGTCACATCTGAGGCATGGTCTACATCGAGAACCTTTGAGAAAGGATAAGCCTTCAGCCTCATGCCACCTGCGACAAGAGCACGCTGGAAATTGCGCATACGGCCGACTCCGTTCTGCATACACTCCTCAAGAATTTTGACGCAAGGAGTTGTAAGTCCGTAAATTCCGCCCGAAATATACTTACATTCACCATTTTGCTCATCATAGAAACCTGTGATTACATCATGAGAATCGGTAGCCACATACAGCGGCTTCTCATCATCAATGTAATCTGTTACGCCCATCAGTCCGTCAAAACCTTCGGCCAAAGCTTTTTCAAATGCGGCAATATATTCAGAAAATTCTTTTTCACGGAAAATCGTGTCGACAGTTGTAAGTACAACCGGACCTTCGCCAACAAGACGGCTAAGCTCGTAGAAACTATGCATTGAGCTCGGAGTGCTCTTCACAATATGCTCAAGAGGCAATTTGCGTCCCTCATATCCGTCAGATTCCAGCTCATTCAAATGCTCCGCAACCTGAGTGTACAGCTCATTGCAGATCACATAAATTCGCTCAGCATTGTTATCGGTAAATATCTTTATAAGCCTATCTATAAGACTCTCGCCATGAACCTTTACCAAAGGCTTTGGCGCACTAATTCCCTCAGCTGCCAACCGAGAGCCTTCTCCGGCTGCTATAATAGCATATTTCATATCTTAAATCCTTTATTAGGGTGCAAAGTTACTCAATTATAACGGATTCAGAAAACTTTTTAGCAGTTTTTTGGTTTTCATAAAGGTTGTGCAAATAGATTTGAAGAACATGCAACTTTCGCCTGAGCAATTCTATCTTCTGCTATATTATAATATCTTTGCAATTTTTCAATACCAATAAATTTCCTGTTAAGATGTACAGCAGCTATTGCTGTAGTACCGCTTCCCAAAAAAGGGTCAAGAACTATATCATTTTCATCAGTATATAGTTTAATCACACGATAAGCCAACGACAGAGGAAACATTGCCGGATGAATGTCATTAGACCGCACACTTGGTATTTCCCATACCTGTCTGTACCCCCATTCTTTCCATTCTTGTACTGTTAGCCGCTCACGATTGACTATATATTCTCCAGGCTTCCAAAAAACATAAAGGTCTTCTGTTTCGCTTACGGCTTTTAGTGTATTGGTTGTCCATTTACAATTAGCCCATGCCGGATCCTTTTTCCATATTCTTTTATCATAAAGAAAAAGTCCTGCATCGTAAGCATATTGTTCTATATTGCCACCTACAAGTTTAACATGAGTACCAGGCGCATATTTTCCACCTCTAATGTTATTACCGTTTAGTCTTCTATCAATTGTTTGTTCGCTGCAATTCAGCAACGCTGCTAATTGATATCTGTTATAGTCTGGATGGTCTTTCTTTGCTTTTAGAATAATCTCCTTAGTAACATTACATTTTCTGTTTGAAGGATTAAGCCCCATTATTTTAGGCATTTTCAAATCCTCAAATGACAGAATATCTGCAATGTTGATAACCAAAAATCCACCTGGTTTAAGAATTCTAAAATGCTCGGCAATCACAACTTGAAGTAACGACTGCCATGATTCGTAAGATTCATTTTCTTCATATTCCTTACCTAAAAAATAAGGCGGAGACCAAAAAGAAAGAGCGATAGAATCTGGCTCTATGTTTTTTAGCAACTCACGAGAATCGCCTAAATATGCATTATTTACTTCTAATTTCTGCATTTTATATCTGTATTTCTTTTACACGCCAAGATGCAATCTCTTTAAGAATATCAAAAGACACACGTGCCCGTATTTTTCGTAAATCCTTAGACTTATCATCTTTACCAGGAAAAAACAAATGAGGATAGTTTTCCATATAGTTAGGATTCTGAGTAAGCAATAAACCATTTGGAATGCTGGCAACCTTTATTTTGCTTAGCGGCTGACCTATGTTTGTCCCATTTTCACAAGCCATGCTATAAACAGGCTTTATTGCAAATGTAACAAGGGGAGCTACAGTACCATCACTTAACACATATATCGGCGACAGAGAACACAAAAAATCATGGCTTACAATTTTCCCAGTTGCTTTTATAGGCTCATTCCTTACACCATCGCTAATATTTCTCCACACACCAGAACCCGATATTTGATATGGCGACATAACCGCATGATTGAAATCATCACGAGGACCAGCAGATTTTATATCAATAAAAACCCACACAGAATCGGTATAACCTAAGATTTGCTTTATTCTTTCACTTGATATAATGCATCTGTCATCAGAGCCTGATGGTAATCCAGCGTCTTTCACTCCAAAATTTGCCGCAAAATATCTGGACAATTTATTACCAAAGACTTGCTCTCCAACCTCTATCCACGGGTATTGGTCGCCTATTGGAGAACGCCCTCTATCTAAAGGAGGATAGTTCTTCCAAAACGAATATAAATAAGACGCCTCGTTATAATCACGAGTAATCTCAGGAAGATGGAGATCTATAAAATGAAGTATCTCACCCATTACAAATTTCTCTATCTCAACCAATTTATTATAATTAGAGAGATAATATTTCACAGCTTTGTTATATTCAACAAACTGCATTTCGCGATATTGATTAAACATTGACGATTTTGTTTTGCTAGAGAAACTAATTCTACAATATCGTGCAAAGATACGTATATTTTCCCGAACAAAATAGTTTAATCTGATTTTTCTATATTTTTAAATAAAAAACGGGCTAACGTCACTTTTCCACCCTCAAGTCATCGGTATCTATTTTTCCCGTACCCTGCTTGCTTGTTTGCAGACTTCTCACGTCGCCCTCTAATTCAATATTGCCGACACCCTTTAAAATACATGACACATCGCCAGAGTTCACAAAGTCAATCTCTGCTTTTCCCACACCAAGGAGTGAGATTTCCGTAGCCTGAGATGTCAGTTTGTCAACATCGATATTTCCGGCACCACGGATATTAAAATCTGCCTTATCACAGATTACGCTCTCAAACTCAATATCGCCTGCTCCAAGTAGCTGAACATTAAGGGTATCGGTATCAACTTCACCATGCGACGTAAAGCTACCTGCACCTTTCATAACAACGCCAATAAGGTCGGGCGACGATATATATACCTGAGCCTTCTCTGAACGGTCGAACCTTAAAAGGTCTTTTGTCGAAAGACCAATCATCAAGGTCTCGCCGTCAATTCTGGCAACTACATTTAAAGCTACATTTTTTCTGCCTTTTATAGATACCGCAGGGGTAACATTCTGACGGAAACTTACGTCGACAACTCCGTCAACAACCACCTTATTAAAATATGATGGCTTTTCAACTTTACGTGTTATAAATTGTTTGCTTGAGGCATTTTCTATCGGTTTTTTGTTATCTGAACAACCAACAATAGTCAATGCAGCAAGAACCATAATTACAGCGAATAGAGTCTTTTTCATAATCAAATAGTTTATTTGTTTTCTCTTTTGACGATAACGGAGACATAAAAGTTGCAGCTACGGGAAACTTTATTTATCTCAGGCAAAATTTTTCTTCGGTATATAAATTCACTTTGCCGCCACACACCTGTATAAACATACACCAAACGGGGATAAAACACCGACGCAACCAGTCTCTGATAAAAACGCATGCGGCTGCGTTTGCAAACAGATTATTAATCTATCGGCAAACAGATTATTAATCTCTTCGCCAACAGATTAATAATCTGTTTTAGAACGCATAAATAAGCGGTGTTTTACGCACCCGCAAGCAGCTTTGCATAAATATAGATATCATCAGCAACGCAACAGGCATGTTTTTCAAGAAAACAATAAAAAATGACTGCAAGAATTTTCGGTAATTAAAGTTTTTATATTAATTTTGTGCGCAATTATCTTTGATGTGCGATAAAACACCAATGAGTACACAACATATTACTCACATTCTGACACAAACCGTCGATACACTTTCAGAAGAGAAATCTCTGAAAGGACTTTTCCATCAACACAACGACGGCGACCCGCTCCCTTCAGGTAAGAAACTTGGAGATATTATTGATTTGGCACGGGCCATATTGTTTCCCGGATTTTACGGCAAGTCAACGGTAAACCTGAAGACAATAAAATATCAGATTGGCGTAAACATAGAGAGGCTGCACCGTCTGCTTTCCGAACAAATTCTTGCCGGCCTGTATTTCGGCGAGAACTCTCAAGAGACTCCCTCGCTGGAAAGCCCCGAGCTGAAGGCGAAAGCCGAGGAACTGTCGGCAAAATTCGTAGAAAAACTGCCGGTGCTGAGAGGCACACTCGCCACAGACGTCCATGCCGCCTATTGCGGTGACCCTGCGGCCGAGAGCCATGCTGAGATAATTGCCTGCTACCCCGTGATAAAAGCTCTTACCAACTACAGAATAGCCCACGAGCTATATATGCTAAACGTGCCGCTTATTCCGAGAATCATAACAGAAATGGCACATTCGGAGACAGGCATCGACATTCATCCGCAGGCCACCATAGGCCACCATTTCACCATAGACCACGGAACGGGCGTGGTGATAGGCGCGACGTGCATCATAGGCAACAACGTGAAACTTTACCAGGGCGTTACGCTCGGTGCAAAGAGTTTTCCGCTCGACGAGTGCGGCAACCCGATAAAGGGCATTCCACGCCACCCGATTCTCGAGGACAACGTCATCGTTTATGCCAACGCTACCATACTCGGCCGGATAACCATAGGCGAAGGCTGCGTGGTTGGCGCAAACGTATGGGTGACAGAAGACATGAAACCACAAACGACAAAAATAAATAAAAAATAAACAACTGTTCAAAAACAATGGAATTCGAACTCATTGCCAAAACCTTTATGGGACTGGAGCCCGTTTTGGCGCAAGAACTTACCCAACTGGGTGCAAACAACGTACAAATAGGCCGCAGAATGGTATCGTTTACCGGCGACAAGGAAATGATGTACCGCGCTAATTTCCAGCTGCACACAGCCATACGGATTTTGAAACCAATAAGACACTTCAAGGCAGGCTCGGCCGACGATGTTTATAACGAGGTGCAGACCATAGACTGGAGCGAATACATACCACAAGGAAAAACTTTCTCCGTCGACTCAGTGGTTTATTCCGAGGAGTTCCGCAACTCACGCTTCGTAACATACAAGGTTAAGGATGCAATAGTTGACCAGTTCAGAGAAAAAACTGGCAACAGACCAAATATCTCAATCTCAAATCCTGACATACGTCTGCATATTCACATCGCTGAGGACAAGGCTACGCTATGCCTCGACTCAAGCGGCGAGAGTCTGCACCGCCGCGGCTACCGCCAGGAGAGCGTAGAGGCTCCGCTGAATGAGGTGCTCGCTGCCGGCATGATTTTGATGTCGGGATGGAAAGGCGACACTGATTTCATCGACCCTATGTGCGGCTCTGGCACACTGCTCATAGAGGCCGCACTGATAGCCCGCAACATATCTCCGGGTGTTTTCCGTAAGGAGTTCGCATTCGAGAAATGGCCCGACTTCGACCAGGATTTGTTCGACACCATATATAACGACGACTCACAGGAGCGCGAGTTCGGACACCACATTTATGGCTACGACATCGACATGAAGGCAGTGAACACTGCTCGCATGAATGTTAAGGCCGCCGGACTGACAAAAGACATAACCGTTGACTGCCAGGACTTTAAAGACTTCACAAAGCCAGCGGACAAGTCTACCATGATTACAAATCCGCCTTACGGCGAGCGCATCTCAACTCCAAATCTTCTTGCCACTTACAAGATGATTGGCGAAAGGCTGAAGCATGCCTTTGCCGGAAACGACGCATGGATTTTGAGCTACCGAGAGGAGTGTTTCGACCAGATAGGCCTGAAGCCCTCAATCAAGATACCTGTCTACAACGGATCGCTGGAATGCGAGTTCCGCAAATATTGCATCTTCGATGGCAGAATGAAGGAATTCCGCTCAGAGGGTGGCGTTGTTAAGACAGAGCAGGAGAAGGCAGAGATGGCTCAGAAGCACAGATTTAAGAAAAACCGTGAGTTCAAGGAAAGACTTACTGCCGAGGAGGAAAACGAAAGCGGAGACATACGCTCGTTCAAGTTCCGCTCGATCGAGAAGAAATTTGACAAGAATGACGACAGAGGCCCAAAGTTCGGACGCAGACAGCGTGACAACGACCGTGACGACAACAAGGGCGGTAAGCGCTTTGACAGACCGAGGGGCGGGAAATCGTTCGGAAAAGATGACAGAAAGTTCAACGGCGGCGGAAAGCGTTTTGACAAGAGGGATAAAGGCGACCGGAATTTCGGTAAGAAGAACTTCAAAAAAGGTTTCGACTATGACGATTAAACATTTTAGCCTGTTAGCAAAAATTCTGTTTTTGGCTATGATACCGACATGCGCATCTGCACAGCTAAAGTCTTTCACATTGGAAGACCTCAACTTCGGCGGCAACAACTACCGCAACATGATGCCGAAAAACAAGTTCACCACATGGTGGGGCGACGAGCTTGTGCATCAGGAGCTTGAGGAGTGTTACGTTGTAAATAAAAACACAAACAAAGAGACCCTTCTGTTTACTCTCGATGACATAAAAAAATGGTCGGGATTGAACGTCAGGAGTCTTTACTATACAGAATTTCCATATTCGGGGCAGACCTTAGTTCTTGTATCAGACGGCAAGACAAAAAAACTTGTTAACTGGAAAAAGAAATCGGTTGCGTGGCAAGGCGAAGAAACCGGCGCAGAGGCGGAACAATGGAACAAAATCTCTGGAGCCACAGCATACGTAAAAGACAATCAGCTTTTTGTTGCCGACGCAAAGGGAAAAGTCACACAGTTCACCACAGACGGCAGCCGTGATATTGTCTACGGCCAGTCGGTTCACCGTGATGAGTTTGGTATAAACGGAGGACTGTTCTGGAATCCCGACGGAACAAGACTCGCTTTCTACCGTATGGATCAGAGCATGGTGACAGACTATCCGCTTGTCGACATAGACCCGAGAGTGGCAGAGCCAGCACCTGCGAAATATCCTATGGCAGGCATGACATCGCATAAAGTTACAGTAGGCGTTTACGACCTCGCCACAGGCAAAACCGTTTATCTCGACGCTGGCGACCCCACCGACAGATATTTCACCAACATAACTTGGAATCCGGAAGGCACGGAAATCTTTATGTTTGAGCTTAACCGCGACCAAAACGACTGCCGTCTTGTAAGTTATGATGCGACAACAGGCAAAAAAATTAAGGAACTTTACCGGGAGACCGACGAGAAATATGTTGAGCCTCTCCACCCTATCGCATTCCTGCCTTGGGACAAGACAAAGTTTATTACGCAGAGTCAGAAAGACGGCTACAACCATATTTACCTGTTCAGTGCCGACGGCGAGGAGCTGAGCCAGATAACGAAAGGGAAATGGGTTGTCACAGACGTTCTCGGCTTCAACCGCAAAGAGAAAACCGTAATCTACACTTCAAACGAGGCCTCCGACATTCAGATAAACTCATACGCCATAAAGGTTGACGGAACAGGACGCAAACTGCTTGACAACGGCAAGGGCTATCACCGTCCGTCACTTAGCGGCAAAGGCAACTTCATTTTAGACAGATATACAGAGCCAGACGTGGCAAGAGCAATAGAGATTGTTCCCACAACATTGAACGCCAAGGCAAAACGCACCAGCTATTTCACAGCCGACGACCCATGGACAGGGTATAATGTGCCGGAATATTCATGCGGAAAGATTAAGGCTGCCGACGGAGTAACAGATTTGTACTACCGCATGGTGAAGCCAATAAATTTCGACCCCAACAAGAAATATCCTACCGTCATATATGTTTATGGCGGACCTCATGCCCACAATGTCGACGCATCATGGCATTACGGCAGCCGCAGTTGGGAGACCTACATGGCACAGAAAGGATATCTTCTCTTCATTCTCGACAACCGTGGCAGCGAGAACCGCGGTAAGGAATTTGAGCAGGCTACATTCCGTCACCTCGGACAAGAGGAGATGAAGGACCAGATGGAGGGCGTAAAATACCTGAAATCGTTGCCATACGTTGATGCCGACCGCATGGGTGTTCACGGATGGAGCTTTGGCGGATATATGACAACCACCCTCATGACAAACCATCCCGAGGTTTTCAAGGTTGGTGTCGCAGGCGGTCCTGTCATCGATTGGAAATGGTATGAGGTAATGTACGGCGAGCGCTATATGGACACACCGCAGAGCAATCCTGAGGGCTATGAGCAGACAAGCCTGATAAAAAAGGCAAAAGACCTGAAAGGCAAGCTGCAGATTATCATCGGCATGAACGACCCGGTTGTTGTTCCGCAGCATGCACTCTCGTTTATAAAGGCATGTATAGAGAACGGCACCCAGCCCGATTTCTTCGTCTATCCAGGCGAGCCACATAACATGCGCGGACATCAGAGCACTCACCTGCACGAGAGAATAAGCCAGTATTTTGATGACTATCTGAAGGCAGACTCTACAAACTGCCAACATAAGTAATATTAACAAATGGTTTACCTTAAATAAAAAATAAGATATGAATATTCTATTGTTAGGAAGCGGCGGCCGCGAACACGCCCTTGCATGGAAAATAGCTCAGAGCAGCAAGTGTGAGAAACTGTTTATAGCTCCAGGTAATGCGGGAACAGCAAACGTGGGAGAGAACGTGGCTATTAAAGCTGATGACTTTGAAGCTATCAAGAATTTTGCCATAGAGCACAATATCAATATGGTTGTCGTTGGTCCAGAAGATCCATTGGTTAAGGGTATCTACGATGACTTCAAAAACGACGAGCGCACAGCGGGCATTCCTGTTATCGGCCCCTCAAAGGCCGGTGCCGTATTGGAAGGCAGCAAGGACTTCGCAAAGGGCTTTATGCAGCGGCACAACATCCCAACAGCCAAATACCAGACTTTTGACGGCACAACAGTTGAGGAAGGTCTAAAGTTTTTAGAGACCCTCGAGGCACCTTACGTACTGAAGGCAGATGGTCTGTGCGCAGGCAAAGGCGTTCTTATCCTCCCTACCCTCGAAGAGGCAAAGACAGAGCTCAAGGAGATGCTTGGCGGTATGTTCGGCAATGCATCCGCTCAGGTTGTCATCGAGGAATTCCTCAGCGGCATAGAGTGCTCAGTATTCGTACTTACCGACGGCAAGAACTATAAGATTTTGCCTGAGGCAAAAGACTACAAGCGCATTGGAGAGCATGACACGGGCCTGAACACAGGAGGAATGGGCAGTGTGACACCAGTTCCTTTCGCCACAGAAGAATGGATGAGGAAAGTTGAGAACCGCATCATCCGTCCTACCGTTGAGGGCCTTGCAGCAGAGGGTATCGACTATAAAGGTTTCATCTTCTTCGGTCTTATCAACGTGAAGGGTGAGCCTATGGTGATAGAATACAACTGCCGTATGGGGGACCCAGAGACCGAGAGCGTGATGCTTAGACTAAAAAGCGATATCGTAGACCTGTTTGAAGGTGTAGCTGCAGGCGATTTGGACAAGCGCACAATAGAATTCGACGAGCGTGCGGCAGTATGCGTGATGCTCGTAAGCGGCGGTTATCCTCAGGAATACAAGAAAGGCTACCCTATAAAAGGTATCGGCAATGTAGACGGAAGCATCGTTTTCCATAGCGGTACAGCAATGAAAGACGGTGAGGTTGTCACCAACGGAGGACGTGTTATTGCCGTCTCCTCATACGGAAAGGATAAGGAAGAGGCTCTTGCCAAGTCATTTGCCGAGGCTCAGAAGATTGAGTTCACAGACAAGTACTTTAGAAGTGATATAGGGCAAGACCTTTAAGAGATTTACGAATTACGAATTATTATCGCTTCGACGCGATTATGAATTTTAAATTACGAACTAAACAACTCTAAACCCGTAATTTCAAATCGGCTTTGCCGACAATTCAAAATTCGTAATTCAAAACTCAAAATTGAAAATGATTAAACGACTTCAGAACAGAATAGCCGAAAGCAGATGGGCACTGCCCGTCTGCTCGGCTTATGCAGTAGCAGTATGTCTACTTGACGGACTGCTGCAAGAAGACACCTGGATGCAATTTGTGCTTACAGGTGTTGCGACACTGCTTGTTGTTGAGCTGAACAACAGCAATGCCCTTATACGCATATACAGCCGAATGGTCTCCTGTTCTTTTCTTGCGCTCACACTGTTAGAGCCTCAAACGATTGAATCTTTAGACGGATGCATCGTAAGTCTCTGTATTTTAGCTTTTTACCTCTTCTTGTTCAGAGCCTAACATTACGTGGGAACATTATGCAGAGCATACTTTGCATT
>OGLR01000218.1_pt1 | contig 33012 bp, 62 predicted proteins | sample 1572931 | NCBI WGS metagenome assembly OGLR01 (sample SAMEA2581997, study PRJEB24529) | metagenome | biome: Human gut stool | place: China | collected 2011 | reverse complement strand
AATTTCTTTTTATTAACCATTATTTCACCTCTGCCATTTCTAAATATTTATTATTGATTTCTTCTACATAAGATAAGGCTTTTTCTTTGTTATTATATGCTTTATTTAAACCTAAGCCATTCTTAACTACCCATACTTGTGATACTTCTACTTCTGTATCTATGATAGTACCTTTGTCTTTTTCATTTTTAGTTTTAGTGTATTTATCTACAGGCTTAGTAACTATAGTTTTATTATATTCAACATCTTTATCAATTATCATTTCAAATAATGCTTTCTTGTAACTTATTTCATCTAATTCCATATATTCTATATTGCATAATAATTGTCCTGTAGGTATTAACATATAATTTCCTTTTTCATCTTCATATTTTGTTATTTCTTTTGTTACCTTTGTTATATTTTTATTAAACTTAATTAAATCTCTTTCCATTTTTTATTTTCCTCCTAATTGACTTGTTTCTTTTAATCTTCCTTTTAAATTATCAAACACTTCCTTTGTAGGTATGAATATTTGAGGTATCTGATTAATTCTTCTTAACTCTCTCCAATACTTTCGCTCTTCTTTATCTTTTATGCTCGCTATGTTTATTGTTCTTGACTTTATAATGTCATATAAAGGTTCAGTCTTAGGTATGCTTCCTAATTTCTTTTTAAATTCAAATAAACCTAATTGCATAAACTCTTTATATGAGATATTTTCATATCTACTACAATAAAAAGCATAGGCTTGGTCTAAGTCCTCTTGATAAGCAAAGCAAAATATTGTCTTATTGCTTGTTTTTTTGCTATAATTATTCTTTATTTCCTTCACTGGGAGTATCATCTAGTCCTTTGTTAATGATTTGTCCTAATTTAGAACTAAATAATTGTAGTTGCATAGGTTGCTCTGATTCTGGTATGTTATCAATACCCATATCATCAAATAAATCTTTTATAGTCTTGTCAAATAATTTTTCTATCACTTCATTTAATATGATTGCCTCTTCTAATTGAATATAAAACTTTTCATATTCTTGATAGTTTGTTTCATCATAAGTTATATGACCTTTTCCATCATCTTTTTTGATAATAAGGTCATTTTTTGTTATTCCTTGTTTACTTAACTCTTTATACATATTAAGTCTTGCTGTTGCTACTATTCCTTGTAACTTTTCAGCCATTTCAATTGTTCTTTTGAATTCAATAGATACTTCTTTTTTTTCTTTATTAGTATAAACCAATTTATAAGTATCTAAGTCAACTTTAATAAATTCATATTTCATTTTATCCTCCATTCTAAAAAAGTTAGAAATTATCAAACTCACTAAAGGCAAACCCATAATTTCATAAAAGAATATTTTATTGGAGAACAAACATTTTATATCTCTGAAAGGAATGAATAATGTCTATAAGAAAATAATATTTTTAGTTTTTGCTTGTTCTCCTACTTTTCCACTTCCTATTATAGCATAATTATTTATTTATTTCAACTAAATTATTACATCTTATACAATATATCTCATTTTTACTATTAGTCATAAATAAACTCTTTTTATGACACTTAGGACATATTTCTTTTGGCTTTCTATTATATGTATTGTGTATTTCTTTTAATTTTTGCTTTTCTTTTTCTCTTTCTATTTTTCTATTAAAACTATTACTCATCTAAATCTAACTCCTTTAATGTGTATTTTTTATTTAATTCCATACCTTTATACATAGTACCTTTGTCGAAATAAGGAAAAGAAAACCTTTCATTATTTAAATCAATTGCAATAAATTCCCTATTACCTCCCACTTTTTTAATATATTCAATTCTGTCTCTAAATGGTCTAATAACTGCACTTAAATATTCTTTCTCTTTTTCGTCTAGTATTTCTTTTTCTACTATATAACCATTTTCTACTTCTATTGTACCTGTGTAGTCATTTGGTAATTTTTTGAAGAATTTTTTGTTTTCTTTTACTAATACAAATCCTTCTTCATCAATTATATAAACTTGTTTTGTTTTAATATCTTGTATTAAATATATGTCATAACCAACTTCATGTGGTGCTTTTACTTTTATTATATATCCATTATCTTTATCAGGTAATTCTCCTCTCTTCCATTCTTTCTTATATTGCATAGCATACTTATTTATCCATGTGTCATATGTTGAATATGTATATTCGTTCTTTATTACTTTAACTTTATTTCCTACTTTAAATTCCATTATTTTCACTCTCCTAAATTATCTATAAACATTTTTAATTCTTTATCTATATCTCTTATTTGTCTTGCAAAATATTTGGTATAATACTTATCTCCAAATAGTTTTGCTAGTTTATATCTTTTTATAAAAAATTTCCTAATTTTTATTAATTCTTTTTTTCTATGAGGTTCCATTATCTACTTCTTCCTTTTACTTTCTCTTCTTGATATATCTCTAGTACCCACTTCAAGTTAAGTAAGGCACTCTTTACTGCTTCACTTGCTGGTAAACTTAATAAGTAATTTATCTTTAATGATATCTTTTCTTCAAAGTTCAAACCTTCGTAATTAATATTTATATCTTTCATAATTACCTCCTATTTTTTTGGCATTTGATATACAATACTTGTTGTACCTGCTAATTGATTATTGTTAGTTGCTTTTAATCCCGCATATAACATATTTTGTATTTCATTTAATACTTCTAATGCTCTTTCTTTTGTCTTGTATGTTCCTAATATTTTTAAATTATCATAATATGTTCCTATATAATGATATTCAGTACTTATACCACAATTAGTTTCTTTTCTTAAAACATATTGTATGTTGCTTATTTTAACTAAGCATTCTTTGTCTTGACTTCTAATCCATAACTCCATTACTTTTCTCCTATTCTATTTTTTAATTCTTCTTGGCTCATAGTTGATAATATATCTACAATTTCTTTTTCTCTATTTTGATGATATGTTATAAAATTATCTTCTTTTTTATTACAACATTCTCTCATTCATTCCACTCCTTTATTATCATAATTAATCCTATAATCGCTCCTATACCAATTAACCCCCAGAATATTAATGGTATGTATAAAATCATTTAACCCTCCTATAATATTATTATTAAAATTATTATTAATAATGCTGCTATCCATAAAGGGCTAAGTACCCATAACCAACTCCAACTTATTACTTTTAATAATTTTAATACTATAAATGCTATTGTTAATAATCCAACAAATCCAATTCCACCATTACTATTTTCCACTATTTATCACCTGCCTTTTCTAAAACAATGGCTCTGCCTTTTTTAAAATCATTATCTGTTAATTCAAACCAACTTTTATCTTCTTTCCAACAACTATAATAATTTTTAAATTTACCAAAGCCTTTTCTATCTTCATAATTAATAAATCTAACTTTTGCAATAACATTACTGCCAACTGCTGAATTTCTAATCGTTTTTATATAATCTCCTACTTTAGGTTTCATAATTATCACTCCTTACCACTTATAAGTCCACATCAAGTAAAGAACTAATATGCTCGCTATTATCATTGTTAAGAAAAAAATAGTTATTAAGAATATACATATATTCTCACATTTTGCTTTTCTTTTCACTTGTCTATATTGTATTTCTTCTTTAGTTAATCTTTTTTTAAGTATTCTTTTTTTAATTTTTGGAAACTTTTTTTGTAATTTTTTTATTTCCTTTTCAGTTAGTTCATTTGGTTTCATTTTATCCTCCTAAAATCTTTGCAAGCCTCTGTATTTTTTGTTATTCTTATTTTTCTATATCTACAATAATATACAGGTATTGAATTACCTTTGACTTGCCTTTTTTCTAATAATCTGCAATTTTTACATCTATCTTTTATTTCTTTTTTCTCTTCTGATATTATAATTCTTTCTCTAAGGCTATTTTTTTTATCATATTTAAGTGTTTTCATCAAACTAAATAAATCTATTATGTTTTCTTTTTCGATTAAATATGACCCACAAAATCGGCTTATTTGGTCTCTTAATGATGTATCTTTGCCATTATCTAATGCTTGATGGCATTTAATACATAAAAGACAACCATTTTCTTTACATCCTTTGCCACCTTTTGCCCTTGATAAGAATATATGTGCTATTTGTAATGCTCCATTGTTTCCACAAAAGACACACCTATTATTATCTCTTTTTTTTATATATTTTCTTGTTTCTTTATCAAACTCACAAAAATTGCTTCTAATACTCATTATCTTGCCTCTTCAAAAAAATCTTTTATTTCAGCATTATTATCTATACTTTTTGTTATAGCATATGCAGTGGTTTTTTTGCATAGTGTTGCTTGATTATATATACTATTCATATACTGCCTAGTTATTCCAACTTCTTCTGCTATTTTTGATTGATTTAATTTTATTTTATCAAATTTTTCTTTTTTAAATCTATACATCTTCTTCTTCCTCCAAATATTCTTTTACTAATTTCATTGCCATTTCTTCATTTACTGGCAATTTATAGAATTTTCTTTTTTCTTCTCTTAAATGTGTGCCACTTACAAATGATAATGGTATATGGTAAGTTTGCTCATAGGCTATCTTATAAAGATTAGTCTGATATGCCACATATTCTTTATCAAAAGTGGCTGTCCTTTTAAAGTCATTTACTCCTCTTTCACCATTCATTTCTATTATCTGGTCCAATCTACCTACTGCTACTGGAACATCATCTAGAGACAAGATTACTGGTATCTCTGAGGCTATTACTTGCCATTTATAATGTTTCTTTAAAAATATATAATTTTGAAGTTCTCTATTATTAAGGTCATTTATACCATCTTCTTCATAATCTTGAATTGCTTGGTGCATTTCAGTACCTCTTTGGCTTGCTACTTCGAGTATTCTTTCATCTACCCCTTGATACTTATTTCCAAATTTCTTTTTTAATATTGTTGTTATAGAGGGAAGAATAATTCCATTACATATATAAAGATGGCTATCTTCCCAATATTCTATAACATAATTTCCTATTGTCCAAGTTTGCATTATTTAATCTTGATTAATAATGAACTTTTAACTGGTGTGAATTCTACATAAGTATCATATAAATCAGGTAAATCTTTTTTAAAATCTTTTGTTCTAAATGTTTCTCTTTCTGTCGGTGCTTTGTAAGAAATACTAATATTCTCATTTTCTAATTTTAAGATATTTTTATCTTCCATTTCTTTTAATAAGATTTCTCTTATCTTTTCTTTTTTCTCTTTTAATTCTTTTTCTTCTTCATCAATTAATCTTAATTCTGATATAATCGTATCTGTTAATTGATAATTATCTTCTTTTTTTACTATTAAATTATTCATTACTTGTCCTCCTTTTTTGCAAATAATTTACTTAATATTTCGCTAGCCTTATTAATAGACATATCTTCTATTTTTTCAAGGTTGTTTACTTCTAATAATTTTGTTAAATTTTCGCCTTGATAATATTTTTGTATAAGTTCTATTTGTTTAGGGCTTGCCTTTTTATCTTCTTTTTCTTCTTTACTTTGAATATTAGTAGTATCACTATCTTTATTATCATCTATTCCAAACAAACCATTTAAAGCATATTTTCTAGCATAACTACTACTTGCTCCAGTTATTTGACTTCCATCCATTCCTTTTTTTGTTTCTTCTTCTCTTGCATAAGCACTGTTACTTATAGTTGCCTCACTTTCAGTATCAATAAGTGTTGCTGTTGCTTTTATATAGTATCTATTTCCTATATATTGAAGTTCATCACTTATTGTTAATACTACCTTTTCTTTTTTTAATAAAGGTTTTACTGCTTCTAATATGTCCTCACAACTTCTGTAAGCATATTTACCAAAATCATTATATTGTCCTTTTGGTGCTTTTAATTCTTGTTGAATATTCATTAATTTAATATTTATTTCTTTCATTTTCTTTGTTCTCCTTTCATTTACATATTAATTATACACCTTATTTTAATTTTTGTCAATTGTGTTTTACATTTTTATTTATTTTTTTGATATTAATAATTTTTCCTCATATCCATTGATTTCTTCTAACAACCAATTAGAAATAATAGGTTTGTCCTCAAAGAGCCATTGTAAGGCTTTTCCATATTCTTGGTCTGTTTTAAAAAAACCATCTTTATACATTAAATCTATTTTTTGTTTATAATAACTTCTATATTCTTTATCACATTGTTTTATTATTTCTGATAATGTAGGCATAAACTCATTTTCATCTATAATTTTATTTATAGCATTTGCTACTATTTGATAATTATATTTTTTTAATTTATTATAATACAATTGACTAAACATTATTGTATTTTCTTTTTCCATGTCTTTAAAATAATATGGATATGCCATTGTTAATACTTTTATTATTTTACTAAATTCTAATTGTTCCATTATATATCTCCTTTAAAGTTTCATCCATTGTGGCTGTTTTTGATTTTTTTATTTCTTTTTTACTCTTAAACTTATTTTCTTCTTCTTGTGCTTGTTGTACTGTTGTTATGGAATTGTTTTTATAATTAACTAATATCGTGTTTATGTATTTAACATTATATTTACCATTTAATACTGCTTGTTTAATTGCATATCTAGTTAATTCATTATCATTCCATTCTCTTATCATTTCAATTTCAATACTATTTAATGTTCTTCCAAAATTTTGTTCTAAGAAGTCATAAATTGTGTCTCGTTTCTCTATACTACTACTATTATTATTATTATCTGTGTTTATATCTGTGTTTATATCTGGTATAGGTTCATCACTTTTGTAAAATCCATTTGTCGATTTTGTAAAATGGAAACAACATTTTTGTAAAATGGAAATCCCTTTTTCGGTAAATGCATACCACAAAGTTCTATCATATGCTAATTTATTGTAATTTCCTGTTTTTATTATCCCCTCTTCTTCCAAATGTTTTAAAGCATAACTAATTTTTCTTTCACTTGCATAAGGGAATAATTCATTTAATGCTTTTATACTATTATAAGTCCAATAAGTGCCATCATAATAACTTACATCGTTTGCTTTATTTTTTTCTATCCAAAAGAATAAATTGTTGATTATTATTGCTTCTAATATACCATATTCTTTTGCTAATTCTATATTAAATGAATGTTGCATTTTTATTTTTCCTCCTTTTTAACTGGTACTAATTTTATAGTTTCATCATCATAGAACTCTAAATAGAATTCACTACCATATTTATTAATTAGAAATTGTGGTATAGTTATTCTATTTCTATCCTTGTCTGCTTTCTTCATAAATCTAAATAATAGTTTCATTTTATCACCTACCTTTCTTATCTAAATTGATTATACACCATTTAAGTGGGTATGTCAATATATAAAAAGAAGAAATATTATCTTTTTAATATCTCCACCCCTATCTTCATATTATTTTTGTTCTATCATCTCTTTGAATTTTGCCATTTTTTCCTCACTTTCTGATTAAACAAAAAGAACACTTGATGATAAATAGGTATACTGGTTAGGACTTACCTACTCATCATCAAATGCTCTTTATGTCCTAACCAATATAATTATAACATATTTTTGTTGTTTTTTCAACTGCTTATTCCCAAGATTTGCTAAATTCTTTATCTTTAAAAAGACTAGCAAGACCACTTATTTGTTTTAATCTTAATACTTCATCTGCATCCATTCCTAGATGTTTCATTATCCAAGCATCGGTTTTGCCTAATTCGTGTAGTTCTCCTACTATTCCACTCATAAGGTCTACATTATGACTTCCTCTTGCCCTATTATGTCTAATAGTACTTGCCATTCTATCACTAATAGGCTTGTCTATTACCGATACTGGTAATATCCCATTTTCTCTTTCATAAATATCTTTATATTTTAACATTATAGAATATCTATGAAAACCATCTACTATTTCGTACATATCTTCATCTTTTAAATAATAACATACTATAGGCATTGTATAGCCATCTTCTTTAATACTATCATACAAAAGTTTCATTTCTGCAGGTGCTACCGCATTAGGGTTATATGAATTTGCTCTAACTTTTTCAATAGGTACTCCTATAACATTATAAACTGGACTTTTAAACATAACATCACTCTCCTTATAAATTTTTATATTTTTCTAAAAGTTCCGATTGTCTTTTTGTTAAATCTTTTGTTATTCCAAAATTTAATCTTCTACATAGATAATCATTTTTGATAATACACATTGCCATTCTTTTCCATGTTAATAATTCACTTTTTGTATCTAATTCGGGTATTTCATCAACTATATCTTTAAATACTATTACTTCTTTATCTTTTTTACCTCTATTATTAAATTGATGAGTATTTATAATCTTATCTGAATATTTTTCTTCCAATATTTTTATTTCATTTTCTGGTAGACCACATCCAACTTCTTCCCAATACTTAGCAAATTTGTAAAACTTAACTCTATAATTATCTGCAGTATCTTTTGGCAGAGTATCTAGTAAAAATTCAGTAAATGTCTTCCAAGTATGTCCTTTTGGTAATGTATAATTGGAATTCATAATTTTATTATGATTATACAATGACCCCATATTAGCCCCTGATACTCTATTTGCCACTCTAAACCAAGTCTCTGGCTCTATTACCTTAAACATATTCAAACCAGCCTTGCAAGTATCTCCAAATGGCTCATCTACCCTCATTTTATAAATACTTATTCCTGCTTTATAGAATAAATCATATAAATGATTATAGTCTTTTTCAAACTTTCCATTATAAGTCCAAATATCATCGACAGTCCAATCATATATAGGATAAAAATTATAAGTTTCATTTTTAACTAATGTTGAATAATTCTTATTTTTATATTTTGTTTTATCCATCACTATTGCTCTATATCTATTTAAACTTTCATTTGCTCTAATTCCTAATAAACAAGCAGTCTTTTCTCCTTTGCCATACCAATTGCCAAACTCTTTAACAAAATCTTCAAATGTCATGTTTTCTTTGTAAAAATCTAATTTATTATTATTTAAATTAATAACATATTCGTTTTGAGGCATAGGTCTTACCCATATATCTTCTTTTCCCCTTTCCCACCATATCCAAAAAGGTTCAAAATAAGAAAGAGAATTATCACTCTTCATAGGTAAACATATCCAATAAGGTTCTAATACATCTAAATTATTAAATATCATTCTATTAATAAATTCTTCAGTTTTTTTATACCAAGCCTCTAAATCTATAAATACTACTCCTATCTTTCTTTTTCTTTTTCTTGCCTCTTCTATTGCTAAATTAAGTACTACTCCACTATCTTTACCACCACTAAATGATACACAAATATTATCAAATTCATTAAATATAAAACTAATTCTTTCTTTAGCACTTTCGTATACATTTTTTTCTATATATCTTTTAGCCACTCAATATCACTCTCCTCTAATTTTTCTTTAACTAAATTTTCTAAAGTCATTTTTCTTTTTATATTTTCTAATATTAATTTATTAATGCCTAAATCAGTTAAGAAGTAGGTATATTTAATATCTTGTTTTTGCCCTATTCTTTTAATTCTATATTTACTTTGTTCCAATTTGGCATAATCAAAATTAATACTTGAATATACTATTTCATTGCAAAATTGTAAATTTAATGAATAACTTCCTACTCCGTAAGTCATTAATAAAGGAATATTATTGTTTTTGAAATTATCAATTATTATATCTCTTCTTGGTGTTTCTCCAGTTATTAAATAACACTCAACTCTATCACTTATATATTTAATCTCATCTAAGTAGTTGCAAAATACTATTAACCTTTTGTTTTTTATATATTCAATTAATTTATCATTTTTCTTTTTATAATTAGACGCAATTACATTTAAATTAGTAAGCATATTTATTATAACATCTGATGTTCTTTTTTCTATATATTCATTTAATTTCTTTTCTTTTTCTTCATAATATCCATTATCTTCATAATTGATATAAATATAATTTTCTTCTTCTTTTTTATTAAAATCTAATTCACATTTAAATATATAAGGTTCTATCATCCCTTGTAACAAATTGGCATTTACTTCACTAAATTTATAAAATACTTTTTCATTGCTTTTTGCTTTTTTGTATGTGATTTTTTTAAAAAAGGTATTAAGAAATTGTTCTCTATTCATGTTTATTATTAATGGACTTAAGAAGAACATTTGATTATATATATCCCACTCATTTTTTGTTATAGGTGTTCCATTAAGTATAAGAGCATATTCACATTTGTTTCTTAATTGAATTAATCTTTTAAATCTTTTTGTCTCTTCATTTTTAATAAAGATACTTTCATCTGCTACTATAAAACATTTTTTATTTTCTAATTTTTTCAATAAATCTAAATATTTAACATCACTAGAACTAATAGTCTCATAACCAATTAATTTATATGATGTTTTTAATTCCCATTTAATAAATTCATTTTCAATGTTTTTTAATGTGCTAAATGGTGCTACATAAATTAATAAATCACATTTATTATAATCTATTAATTCAATTGCTACTCTAGTTTTACCTGTTCCCATTTGCATAAACAAAGCACCTACTTTTAATTTGGAAAACTTTTCAAATGCTTTTTCTTGATGATTATTCATTTAATAAACTTCTTTCTATAATAATTTCTTTTTCTACCTTTTCGGGTTCTTTTACTATTAAATAACTCTCTTTAGACTTTGCTTTAGTACAATTTTCCATACATTCAAATGCTTCTTCAAACTCTTTAATTCCTATTATTTGTTTTTTAATCATTTCATTTCTATTATATTTTCCTTGCCCTTTTTTGAATAAAGTAAATTGAAAATTTTCATTATAACTAATAGAAACTGCATAAGAATTAGAGCCATCTCTAACTAATTTTTTTGGATGCCAAAATGTTAAACTTGCATATTTTGAATTATTAGGCATTTTAATTAAAACTGCTTTACCAGTATCATAAATAATATTTTGCTTATTAATTTCTATTTCATACCACATACTAATAACCACCTTTTACAAAATCTTTTACTTCATCGTTTGTTATTTCTCTATAATCTGCATTGTATAATTTTTCTCTTAATTCTTTTTCTCTTTTGCATAAATTTAAATACTCTTCTCTAGAACCACCATACATATCCATTGCTGTTCTTTCTAATTCTACATCTTTTAATTCTTTTAATAATTTATCTCTCATATTATCACCACCTTTCTAAATAAATTGTACTGCGAATTTCATATAAGTTTTTCCATCTGTTGTTTGCACAGTTAAACTGTCCATCCAAGTTACTTCTTTAATTTCTCCAGTTTTTGTTTTAATTTTAATTTCCTCTTTAACTTCTTCTTGCTTGAATGTTGTTTTTGTTTTCTCATAAGAAACTACTGATTTTGGTAACCAAGTAGTTACATTTCCATAATCACTCATAAATCTAACTCTTATTGCTTTTTCTGTTTCACTTATTATTGTATAATCATCTTGTTCTATTACTAACCTTTCATTTTGTGTAAAGTTTTTATATAAAAACCAATTTGCTATAATCATATTAATCATTCCTTCCTTTTTTTGATTACATATATATTATACACCCTATTCGAATTAATGTCAACTGATTTTAACAAAAAAATACAAAAAAAGAGAAAATTTTAATTAAATTCTTCAAACTTTATACTTTCCATTTTCTTTTTTAGAGCATTAATTTTATTTTCTGTACTTGTATAAGCATTTTTAAACCTTTTTAACGAGCATTCTTTATCTGCTAGTCTGTTTATACTATCTTTGCAGAAACGAGTTCCTAGAGCCTCAAAATAAGCCATAGCGGGTGTTTTTCCATCTCTTTCGGTATTCCAGTTCTTTCTTTCTTCGGTTGTTTTTATTGCTCTATCTATTTCTATTTGTGTTTTTAATTCTATTATGTCTTTAGTTAATCTTGCTATCACTTCTCCTATTATGTAATTAAGATTGGAATAAACTTCTATATTATGAGCATATAAATACATTGAATTAGGTTCATCTACAATCTTTTTAAATACTTCTTGATACATACTAGCAAGTTCTTTTTCACTTATGTTTTTTATGTTAAAAGGGTTAAATAAGAATAATTTTTCTTCCATTATTTACCTCCTATTCTTTGTGTTTTTTCAAGCATAGCCATTATTAAGAACGATGTCTTGCTCTGACCTGTCAACTTTGTTGCTTTTTCTAATTCATTAAACTCCCATTCAGAAAGTCTAATATTTAATACTTTTGTTTTTGTTTTCTTTCTCATATTATCTCCTATCTACAATATTGGTCATATAATTCGCAATATTGATTTTTATATTCTTTTAAATCTTCAATTTCTTCTTGTTGTTTTCCTATTTCTGCATAATAATCTTCTAATTTATCAATTAATTCTTCAATAGATACTAAATCTTGATTTTTAAATATATCATTTATTGGATCACAAATATTTTTTTCTTTTAAATTAATATAAACATTATTCATAATTCCTCCACCTCCTTCCATTTGATTTCTTTCTTTCTCTTCCTCTTAGGTAGGCATTTGTCTGTTGCTTTAGCCTGCTGTTATAGCCCTCATGTAAAGTGCAACCAAATGTTTTTATTTGATAATTTTCTATCATCCTTATCAATTCATTTAAATAACGAAACTCCCCATGTCTCTTATGAAACTTTGCTCTAAAATCATTTCTACTATCCATAGAAGTATTCTTATATAAATTGAAGTAGAACTGTAATTTAAATTCTTCCATTATTTCCCTCCTAATTCTTTATATCTTCTAGTAACACCAGGTATCCAACTTTCATTTTTATTCTCCTTTTTTATTTTTTCATAATATAATTTTTAATTTCTACATAATCTGCAGATGTTACTTTTCCATCTCTATTAACATCATATCTGTTATAAGTAAACCCAACATAAGTAATTATTGCTCCAATTACAATTGATAATAATATTAATAATCCCATTTTTATCATATCATCATTATTTATCATCTTATCACTTCCTTTCTATAAATTATTTACTACTATTAATGTAATTATAACTAATTCTGCATAGAATATAATTACTCCTTTATTTTCTTTTAAAAACTTTTTCATTATATTTTTTCTCCTTTCTTAACTCCATAATATTCATATAAATCTATGTCTAAATTATCTTTTAACCATTTAATTATCTTTTTCATTATTCCTCCTCCTTAATATCCTACTCTTATGAAATCTTTAACTTCATCGTTTGTTATTTCTCTATAATCTGCATTGTATAATTTTTCTTTTAATTCTTTTTCTTTTTCACATAGTTTTATGTATTCTTCTCTAGAACCACCATACATATCCATTTCAATTCTTTCTAATTCTATTTTTCTTAATTCTTTTAACATTTCTTCTTTAGTTAACTTTTCCATTTTTGTTCTCCTTTCCTTAATTACAATATTATTATAACATAAGGTATATACATTTGTCAATACATTTTAATGACTTTTTTAATTTTTTTGCATTTTCTTTATAAACCCTTATAAAATAAAGAAAAAAGAGTTAATTTTTTTTAACTCTCTTTAATATTTTACCTACATTTTGGTAATATTCTTCGTTTGGAGGTTGCATACTTTCATTTAATTCTCTGAATAAATTATTTAATTCATTATATGCTTGTAAATCTATCTTTTCAATTTTATGCAAGTCCTCGTGAGATTTTTCTATTAATAAAGCATAATTAGATATATTATTATCTCCGCCATACACCTTTTTAAATATATGATGTCTTGTTAATGGTGTGTTTCTATATATCTTATAGCCCATCCAATCTCTTTCTTTTGTTTTATAGATTTTAAGCATTATTTTAACATCTTTATTCAATTGTTATTTGAAATTTAGTAGCACTAACTCCATATACTCCCGCATAGCCATCTTGACCATTAATTTTTTCATTATCATGTTGATAAGGATAATTATTAACTTTATATTTTGCTTTTTTGAATGGTCTAATATTATTAGGAGTATAGTAATAGCATTCTACACAATCAATAATACTGCCATTACCAGCATAGCCATTAAATATATCGTTAATATTATAGCCAGTTACATAAGGTAACCATCCTCTGCCTGCAATATGAACTCTATATTTAATAGAACCTTTATCTACTCTTATAGCAAGTCCAGTTATAGGACTATTCTCCCAACCAGCATAATCTTCTAGATTTTTAACCTCTGATAACCAACCATGTTTTTGAGTTTTTACTCTATAAAAAGCATTGACTTTATTTGAAACAGGTTTATCTTCTAATTTAGCCTTTATCATATTTAGAAATCTATCCCACCCCATATCTAATGTTCTATGAGGACAATATTTATGATTTCCATAATCTTGGTGTTTTGTTACTCTATCAATTCCCCAACCATATCTTTTTAATATATCTACGATTAGGTCAACTGCATTTTGTTCAGCTTTAATAAATCGGTCTCCTCCTGATAGTGAATAACATATTTCAATGGCTATTCCTTCTCTATTTCCTTTACCATTTCCGTCACTGGCGTGCCAACCATTTCTATTTTCAGGCAAGCCTTGAACTATTTCTTTATCATCTACAGCATAATGAAATGATGTTTCATTATTATTGTTTGTCATATATGCTATTTCATTTCTAGCAGTAGCATCATTGGCTGTATTATGTACTACTATTCTTGTTGGTGTCATCTTATAAGGACACTTTATACCATACTTACTTTCTGGTACTAATTGTTTTACAATAGGTATCATTTTAATCACTCTCCTTATATTTCCATTTATAGCCATGACAAGTTTTTTGTTTTCCTAACAGACAAGCACATATTTGTCTATGGTCTATACCTATTTCTCTTTTTACATCACGAATACAATCCCATTGTCTTATATATTCGTTGTTTAGACTTAATTGTATAATTGGTTTTGCTTTACTGTATCTAACATTATTTGTGTGAGTTATCATTTCCAAATTGTTAATTTTGTTATTTTCTCTATTAAAGTCTTTATGATTTATTTCTAAACCATTTTCAATATCTTTAATGAATGTTATATATATTATTCTATGAACCATAAAAGTTTTTGACTTATTTTTTTTACTCAGTCTAACTCTTTTATATCCTTTATTTGTTTTTTGCTGTTTTACCAATCTTGGTTCAATACGATTTCCCCATCTATTTTTTAAACTTCTGATGTTCCCCAAATTACTTGCTTGATATAATCCCTCATAATTTGGAATATCTTTCCATATTTCTTTCATTTTCGACCTCTTTCTTTCCGACCAAATGATTTTTAAAGGGAAGATAGGTCGTTTATCTTTTCAACAAGTTAATTACTCTTGTCTATCCCTTATTTACATTATACTGCAAATTTATAGTTTTAGCAATTAATTACTCTCCTTTTATCTTATTTACTGCCTTATTTCCTAATAAATATGTTGATATTACTGCTATAACTACTGCTATGGTATTAGTTATCTTATCTGCATTAATATTCCATATAGGAGCAATTCCTATGATTAGAGCATTAATTATAGTTAATATATTAAGCACATATTTACTAATTTTTTTTAATTTTTCCATTCTTAACACCTCTCTTTCAATTCTCTGATTTCTTCTTTTATATACTTAATATCATCTTCTAATCTAAATGTTCTTTCAACTACTGAATTATGTTTCTCTACTTTTTTTTCAAGTTGATTAATTCTATACTTGATTAAATTCATTCCAGCAAAGGAACCTATACAAGTACCTAGAAAAGATATCAGTGCTACTACTATAGTATCGTTCATATTTCCTCCTTTTTATTTTACAATTATATGTCAACTACTACCCTACCCTACTATATTAAGCCTTATTTTTTAGGGGTTTTGGCTATTTGATGTTTATTTGACATTATATTTTTAATAGGGTAGTGATTGACATATTTTACATTATTTAATTTTCTCATTTATGATATTCTTTGCCAAAGGGCTACTACTTGATATGGTGGCATATTGTTATGTGATTGTCCACCACCTGTGTTTGTGGTATCGTTTATTGTATAACCATCACCGAAAACAACACTATCTCCATTAGCATAACCTCTTTTTGCACTTGCTAATAAATATGGATATGTAGAACTTTCATCAAAAACTACATTTGTATTACCTTGTAATTTATGGCTGTGTGCTGGCATTTCATTAATAGTTAATGTATGTTCTTTTTCTCCACCTGTTTTACCAATAGTGTTAAAATCTGTATCAGCACTATCTATACCTACCAACATTTTACCACTTGCTATTCTTTCCCAAGTAAAACCTAAATAATTACTGTGGTCATCATTATCGTTAAATATTACTACCTTTTTTATTGGAAAGAATAAATTAGCAAGAGAATTTACAACTTGCTTTATTTCATTCATATCACCAGCAGTTACCTTATTTATATTGGCAATATCTGCATTTTCATTTAATGCCACTTTGTTTTCGTATGTTATCATAAGTTACCTCCTTTTTCATATTATCTCCCTCCTTTATACTATCTCTACCATTTGAGTAATGTTATAGAATTTACCTACTTCAAATGTTGAATTTATTGTCTGATAAATTGTAGTTTCATCGTTGCTTATTATTTGAATATTTGTTATAATTTTTGATACATATATATCAAAGTCATACATATAACTTGTATCACTAATTTTATCAATTTGATTTTCTTTTAATTGAAGTATATAATTAGTATTATCGGTATAATTGATTTTTATTTTTAATGCTTTAGTATTATCATAATCAGTTGTTTCTGATATACTATTATTCAATCTGCTTGCTCCTACTGGGTTAAGTATCACATTGCTAACATCATTCTCATTACTTATTTGTAGATTATTTATGAAATTAATATTTAATGTTTCATAAATATTTTTTATTATGCCTTGTTCTTTACTTACTAATATCGAATTAGTTTCACTTAATAAGTTTTGCTTTGCAATTGTAACATCATTTAAATAGGTATTTGGCACTTGTATTGAACTATTTGTACTTCTGCCTGTGATTACCTTATTATATAAATTTCGTGCAAATATTGGCTTATTTTGATTATCATACAGTATACCTTGGTTAGGCACCATACTATTTATATTTGTGTAAGGTATGCCATTATAATTATTATTATTATAAATAAGAAATGTTTTGTTAAGATAAGTATTTTTAACATCATTATTATAATTACTTTCTATAAAAACATTAAATAAATTAAAATTATTTAATATATATGTGCTTGTTCTTATAGTATCTTCTCTTATACTCAATATGCTATCGTTTCTTTTTTGTGTTTCACTTTCATAATAAACTATACCATTTTTAATTATTCCTAAATATATATCAGTAGCAGGTATTGTAGTATTATTGACTAAAAATTTTGTAACAAATAATGTATTATTTATTTCTTGCAAATAAAAGCCACCTCTTATTATTTCCTCATTATATTCACGCCAATTTAATGTATCCATTTGAATTAATTCACTATTTTTTAAATTATATAATAAACTCCTTTTATTTGTCAAATCTTGAATAGCAAGAAATTTATTATTTTCTGAATAATACATAACTTGACATCCACTATAACTTAATTCAAACTCAAATTTGATGCTCTTTTCCAAAGTTAAATTACCACCTGGAGATAATAAATACTCTGAATATTGTGGATTGTCATTTAACCAATCAAAACCATAAATCCTAAAATAAATGTTATCATTTATCTTATTGATGCTTGTTGAAAATAAAATTCTATCTAAACCAGAATTTTCAATTGTATAACTATTCCATTCATTTTCACTTCCTGCATTAATTTTGAATTTTACTATTGCTGTTGATGTGCTACTGCTTTGCGTTTGTGGATAACCAATAAGGAAATAAGTGTTAGTATCTCCTTTTGTTATTCTATATTTGCTAGGATTTACTGTTCCCATCCAAAAGTCTAAGGGGCATATATAACTTTTTTTAATTTTAATATAAAATGTACCTTTTTCTGAATTACTTAGAAATATATTATTTAAAAACAAAACTCTAACTGTCTTTCCATTATCAGCCATCTCACTACTTACAGCATATATCGAATTATCATCATCTATTTGCATACCAACAATATTAAACAATTTAGAACCAGAAGAAAAGGTTGTTATAACTTGTAATATGACACCATCTTTTGACATAATTGCAATAAAAGGATTATTATTGTTATTTTCTATATATCTCCCATATATTAATATTAAATCATTTGAATTAGAAGATAAATTATTATATATAATTACAAAATTAGAAGCAATATTTAATTTATTCGCTATTTGGCTTCTTATTCCACTATTATTTACTTCCCAATTATTGAATTGAGGAATATCATTTTTTTCTTCTTGTGGTAGTTTCCCTACCAAATAAGCCAATATATTATTTTTATATTCTTCGGTCATATTTTTACCTCCTAACTTACAAATGGAGCATTTAAGCCACAATTTAGTGTATTGTCTCCTGTTACATTTAATTCAATTTTTGAATAATTATTAAATATTATATTTGCTGAATTTTCTATGTCTACATTTCTTGTTATAGCCTCTCCCTCTCCTATATTTCCTTTTGCTTTTCTTCTCTGATTATCAAACCAATTTATTGCTCTTTCACTATTGAACGAACTTGATAATTCATAAGTATAGAATATCTTTTCTTGGTCTGTGGTATTTATTACTTTTATTTCTTTTCTTTTTACCATATAATCTTGTGTTAAATCATCAATAGGGGCTTCAAAGTGTACTATCTGTCCGATGTTGTAAATATCTTTATCATCAGTTACTACCTTTAAATTAACTTCTGCACTACCTTTATATTTAATATATGATTGCCCTACCTTATCGAGTTCTGCACTAGAAAGGACATCATTTCTATTCTCGTACCTTGATATTATGCCTTTTCTTCCTGTTTGATTTGCTATTCTGTCTACTTCATCATTATTATACACTATTTGTCTACCTTTTACAATAGGTGTGTAGACGATTTCAATTCTTGTCCCTGCAGAATAAGTTTCTGCACTTTCTATTTGATTTTTACCAGGTGTATAACAGAAATCAGCATCTATCCCTATTTCTTTATTTACATTAGTTGTAAATGATACTTCTACATTATTTACTTTTATGCTTTTTACTATACCAACATTTGAAGTTAATAAGAAAGTACTATCATAGCCATTAGATACTAAATTATCAATATAATCTATACTAGCATATACTTCATCAGATTGCATTATTTGTTTATTTCTATAGTCTCTACTTCCATAATTGAAAGAAATATCATTTATATTATTCTCTTCAAACCAAGCAACATTATATTCAATATTCTTTCCTCTTGTCATTAATGTAGGGTCATAAAAGTCAATAGCAACCTTATCTTCATCAATAAGTCTTGTAAACCATTTAGAGCCTGTTATATCTGCTAAATATTGAAATACATCGTAAGCAGTTTTGTTTTGCGTAGAATAAGCACCAATTATATCATCAGCACCAAAGATATTGATATTACCTAATACAAAGCCATAATCTTTAATGGCATCTATAATCATTTCTATCGCTTCTGTTATAGTCTTGTTACTTATAACAAAGTCCAAAGTCTCACCCTCACTAAGTAAAGTTTTAAAATCTAATATTTGCAAACTACAAAAGTGAGGATATCTAGGATTAAGACTTATATTACCCGAATTTTTTACTACTCCACAAAAAACAAGTACATCATCTTTATATATTTTACATTTTGAGTAATCTTTAGGATAATAAAATCTAGAAACATAGTTTTTATCGTTTTCCCAACTTTTTGGATAACAATTGTTGAGAATGGTAGAGGAAGTAGCAAGCATTTCCTCTGTTATAGTAAAGTCTTTTCTGCATACTACTTCTTCATTGTTTATTAACATTTTTAATCTACTCATATTTATGCTCCTCCCATTCCATAATTATAGTCGTTTTTAGAGCCACCGCTAAATGTCTTAATATTATTAACCATTTGTCCTAATGGGTCTTGCTCCATATTATTATTTACTACTACATTAATTTGTGGGCTTAAATTAGTGCTTGAACTTCCATATAGGCTAGGTGATAAACTAAACATATCATCAAACATTCCTCCGACTGTTGAATTAACTTGCCCTTTCATGTCTTCCATACCTTTTTCTAAACCTAGCATATTCATCTTACCAACCCATGCAAACTCTGTTGATGGACTATGTATTCCAAATATTCCTTTGATTTTTTTCATTATTGAATTACCTATACCTGCTATCTTGTCAAGTACCCAATCTTTAGCAGACTTGATGCCATTCCAAAGACCTTGTATTAAATCTTTACCACAATCCCACATCATCTTAGGCATTCCTTTGAAATATTCAACTAAATCAACAACGATTTCTCCTGCTCTGGCTAGCAATATTGGAAGAGCATTTAATATACCAGCAATTAAGCCACCTAATAATTTAAAACCAGCCTCTATAAATAAAGGTAAATTATCAATTAACATAGGTATAGTGCTAAGAATAGAATCTATTATAACTGGTATCAATGTAGGTAATTGATTAGCCAATTCTTGAATAATCATAACTAACCCTTGAATTAATGAAGTAAGTATAACCGGTAGCATATTTGCCAATTCTTGAATTATAGTAGGCAACATACCCATTAATATTTGAATAATACCAGGCAATGCTTGAACTAACCCCATTATTAATGTTGAAGTACCTTGTATTAATGCTGGCAATATTGCTTGAAGTAAAGGACTGATTAAAGGTACTAGATTATTCAATAAAGTAGTTAAGCCTGTTATTATTTGAGGTGCCATTTTTACTATCGCATTTGATATATTTGTTCCAGCAGTAGTAAAGGTACTTATTACTTCTTCTATACCACCTGCACCACTTAGGAAATTACTAAATGCTGACTTAGCACTATTTATTGAACCACTTATAGTAGTAGAGGCTTCTTTTGCTGTTGTTCCTGTTACATCTAATTCTTCTTGAATTACATGAATAGCATTAAATACATCATTTAAATTAGAAATATCATATTTAACTCCTGATATCTTTTCAGCATCAGCAAGTAATCTTTCCATTTCTGTTTTTGTTCCACCATAGCCAAGTTTTAAATTATCTAACATGGTATAATTCTGCTTAGCGAACCCTTGATAAGCATTCTGAATATTCTCAATGGCAGTACCGAACTTGTTTGAGTTGTCTGCCATATCTTGAATAGCCATATCACCAACTTTGGCTGCCTCTGCAGTATCTCCACCTAGACTTTGTAATAAACTAGCACTAAATGAAGTTATTTGCTCCATATACTTATTAGCATCTATTCCCGCTGTTGTATAAGCCTTTTTAGAATTCTCTATGACTGTATCAGCACTATCTTTAAAAAGTGTTTCTACACCTCCGATATTCTGCTCTAAATCAGCAACACCTTGCAAGGCATCTTTACCAAGTCCTAATAATGAACTACCAACTTTTTCGATAGCACTAGACATTAAATTACCAAGAGCGACAGTACTTGCTTTCATTTTACTAGCAACACCATTAGTCTTTTTTTCTAGGTCTTTATCATCTCCTTTAAACTTGAAGATGACTTCTCCTCCATTCATTTATTCCACCTCCTTATTATAAAATAAAGGGCTGGGCTTTTAACCCAACCCTTATAGGTTTATCCTACGACAACTTCTCCTTTTCCAGTTACAACAATAGTCAAAGCAAATTCGCCACTATCTTCGGCAGCACCACCTAAATCGCTAAAATTCAAAGTACAAGGTACTTTATACTTAGTATAAGTCAATGCTCCTTCTTGAACTCCTGTTAATAATTCAAATTGTACTAATTGATTATTGAATTGAGCAACAGTACCATCTTTGATTAATGTATGAATATCGCCAAGTATTTTAACTATAGAAGCATTATTCATATCAATTTTAACAGTGGTATCAATAGAGATGGCAGCACCAGTAATTATACTTCTTTGAATAGCATCGCAGAACACATACCAGTCTTGTTGCTCGAAATCAGTAGTTAAACCAACTTCGGTAGTAGTACACATAGGAGTAAACACAGGTGCTGAACTAGTACCAGTATTTAAACCTAAATTTTTGATGACTTCTCTATTATTTACATAAAATTCATTCATATTTACACTTCCTTTCTATAAATCTTTTTCATAAATCTTACTTATAATACATTGTAAGGTAGAATTATACCCAACTCTTCTAATATCCATATACTCTATTGCTTGTGGATTAACATATTGAGTAAATATAATTTGCCACCTTTCCAATTTTCCATTATTTTCAACTTCTATTCTTTCCGATTTTCCTATTAGATTACCTATTAATAAAGATAATTCTTTACACTCTTTTATTGTAAGTCCATATATATCAACCATATAATAATTATACATAGGTAATATGTCGCCATAGAACACTTGTTTTTGTCCGCTTTGTTCTTGTACGACTATTACCCTGCTATCATTATCATTTGTTGAATATTCGGCTTTTATTTTCCATTTGTCAGTGGTATAACCGCTAACTATATTTCGAAGATATTTAATTAAGATTAATTGTTTCTTTTCTAATAATTCTCTTGTCATTTCAATTCATTCTCCTTTATAGCAATTCCAACAATACTCTTTTTCTGCTTAGTATATATTTCTTGATACCATTTGCCAAAAGTACCAGGCTCAGTCCAATTAGTAGTATTAGGCATTACCCATACATATTTAGCATAGTTAGTATAAGAACCTATATAATAATTTCCATCGCTTCCCCTAACTCCTGCTGCCATTGAAGTTTGTCTCATGTGGACTACTCCTTTTCTTCTTGACATAGGAATATGAGGGAATGTCCTATCAAGTGTCTGTCTTGCTATTGCATACATTATCTTATCAGAAGCCTCTAATACTTCTTTTTTCTTTCCTGGATACCAATTTACTTTAACATCAGCCATTATTTAACCACTATAATTTTATTTTCTACTCTGTTAAATATCCAACTATCTTGAACTTTTAACACTGTATGGACTTTATTATCGGCATACTTGCCTAGATAGATAATTTGGTCTCCTACTTTTACATCAACAAGTCTTCCAACTTGATAATAACCAGTAGCCTCAGGCACTGTATAAATACCGAACCTTATAGCACTTTCGCAATCATAAGGGCAACATTTAATTGTGATTTCTTTATAATTAGTATCATCAAATATTTCATCATTTTCATCACGATTGAATTGCCTTAATGTTGCTTTCATACCATTTACCAGAAACATTTTATTCGCCTCCAAATGGTATAGTAAGAGCCATATTACTAGACATTGGTGTGCCTCTATATAGATATCCATTATTAGCAAGTATTCTTAGTGCTAAAGTAGAATAATCAGTTTTTAAAGGTGAACTCATAGAGCCTGCCTTTATATCTTTATCAAAATCAACAAATGGAATATCATGTTCTAATAAAAATCTCATTTGTTCCATAGAAGCATTTTTAATAGGCAAAGGGACACTAATTGCATCCCAACTAGCATCCCTATATCTTAAGCCTATTTGTGAGAAAATCATCTCACTTACTGCTTCTATCTGCCAAGTTGAAATATCAGCATTTGAGTATTCGGAGTATTTAATACCGAATTCCTCTTTTGTGAAAAATTGCATTTTCCCACCTCATTTCTAACTATTCAGCAATTACAATTGTTCCATTGAATGCATTAGAATAGTTACCATATTTATCTACACCATAGATTGATACATTGAATGAACCTGCTTGTGTTGGTGTTCCAGTAACTGCTCCAGTAGTTGCATTTAATGTTAATCCTGCTGGTAATCCACCTGCTTCAAACTTTTCAACACCTGTTCCACTAAATGCTGTTGTTTGAGCATATGCTTTCGCAACCTTACCTTCATCAAATGTTCCAGCATCAACTGTTGGAATACTTTCAACTAATTTAATAACTGCTTCTGGTCTTACTACTTTTGCTCCGAACATTACATTTCCCTCAACAACGAAGTATCCTGGGTAGCCAGGGAAGTTACCATTGTATTGAGCAAATGAACTCCAGAATGTATCACCAACTGTACCAACTTCATTAGCAAAGTATCCAACTACATTTGTATCTTTACCTTCTTTATCTTTTTCAATTACATTACTATTGATTTGGAATACACTAACACCATAAGCATCAGCAACTTGTCCCATATCAACACCTTCAACACCTGCTCTTGTTTCAAATTTAAGAATTGATGTTAAACTTGAAATAAAGTAAGCATAAGCAGTTGAACTTAGTCCTAATAGGTATCCATCATAGATATTTCTATCAAATAATTTAGATTTTAAATCATTAATTAATTCAATAGTTTCAGTTCCACTTGCTGGAGCCCATTTAGTGATTTGTCCATCAGTATAAGCCATTGAACCATCGGCAGAGCCTGTAATATCAGCATTTAATTTATTAAAGCCATAAACGTCGATTTGTCTAGAGATTTGAGCCTCTTTTAATTCGATTTGTCCCTCGATTGCTCTTTCGATACCGCTACCCATTACTATTGGGCTTACTCTAAATGAATAGTCCATAGGTAATTCAGTTAAGTCAACTTTTACTGAATTGTAAGTAGCAAGTTCGTTTGTAATTCCTCCTTGTGCGATTTCTACATTATTTCTTACATTTAATGCAGTGTCTAATTGCTTAACAATCTCAATAATTGGAGTGCCAGTTCTTCCAACTTCAAACCATCTTCTGTCTAGCATTTTATAGAATTGAGAATTGTAAAGTAAATTAGCATAAGTTCTTTTCATTAAACCTTGTAGGTCTAAATTTACTCCTGTAAAATTCATAATTTCTTCCTCCTTTTCTTTCCTCTATATTTAACTAAAATTATTTAGTTACAGGTATCATTAAATCTTTAATACTAGTACCTCTTGTTATCTTTATATCTTTACCAGTATTAGCATTATTTCCATTTACTCCACCCTCATTAGGTGCTTGTGTAAATAGTATGTCATGCTTCTTTTCTGTTTCTGGGAAGTATGTATTTTTAAATCTAGTTACTATTCCCTCAATTGCCTTATCATCATCTTTTTCATCAGCATAAAGACTATTTCTTAACTTAACTACTTCATCAAAGTTTTCTTCTTTAAATCCTTTTTTAACAAGTTTATTCTCTAGACTTAATCTAGTCATCTTGTCATTTGTTTCACTTAAAGTTTTAACAGTATTGTTGTAGTTAGTTTCTAGACTTGTATAATCTCCTTGAAGTTTAGTATAATCTTCTTTTTTTACATAACCACTATAATCAGCCTTAGGAATATCACTATTCTTTGTATAGCCTTTATAAAGGTCTTTTTCCATTGCAGAAACATCTAGGTCATCATTACTTATAGTAATCTCTTTATTTTTTAGATATTTAGTAATATCAAAATTCATATTTATCATTCTCCTTTTTTTAGAAGTGATAAAAGTGTGTCGCGACTGCTAACCTTTTATAGACTTAATAGCAGTTGGTCTATTTATTTAATTCTTTTATAGTGGCATTTATCTTTTTTATTTTAGCATTTGTTTTATCCACCTCACTTCCATTTCCTAAATTTTCATATATCTTTTTATCATTTTTTAATTTAGTTCTTTTTAGTTGTAGGGCTTGTATCTTTTGCTTTTTTTCATAATCTTCTTGCCACTTATCAGAATTATAATCATTCTCTTGTATTTGGTCTTTATCCCAATATATAGTCCATTGGTGTCTACAATTAGGATGACCTACACCACCAGCAATTGCTTCTTCTTGTGGATAATATCTAACTCCATCAGAAGTATATCCACTCCTTCCATCTTTACTATATACCTTACCTTGATAAGGCATACATAAAGGGCAAGCAAATGTATGGGCTGGTAAATATAAAAGTTCTTTCTCTAATAAATTAGCATCGTACATCGTTCTATTCCATCCTGCATGATTGAGATTAGTATTATATAGCATTGAATTATAATCTGCAACATTGTGCCAACTTCTTACTGAACCATCTTTATTATGGTATGGTATAGTTGCTTGCACTTCATCATATTTAGTTACTAGTTTAGATAAATAACTTTCTCTATCTATATAACTTTTGTTTGCTGTCTTTCTTCTGCCTTTATAATATTCATCAATATTATATTTATATTTCTTCTCTACATTTTGGAATACTTTTTCACTTGCTAATTCATATATTTGTTTATATTCGGCATCAGGATTTAATATCTTATTTCCCTCTAAATCTCTAGCCATTATCATATCTTCGAGTTCTTTTATTCTTTCAGCCATATATTTATGGTCTACCTTTTCCCATATTTTTGCAGTTTCTTTTTTGAACTCTGCTAGTGTTTTATTTTTATATAGGTAATCGAAGAATACTCGTTTAGTTTCATACATTAGTTTATAATATTCATTCTTTGAATAGTAAGCACTATCTTCTATAAATAAACTAAATGGGTCTTTCTTCATTATACTTCTCCAAACTTAACTTGTATTTCTTCTTCTTCCTCTTTATTAGCATTGATTAATTCTTCTATTAATTTACCATTTTTGCCTACATAATCATCATCAATTAACTTATTAAGGATAGGTGTTATTATTTTAGCCTTTACACTATATGGAACACTTCCAACACTTTGAATTCTTCCTAATACTTGAAGTTTCTTCATATCATTGAATTTCTCATTTGCTCCATAATCCCAATTTAACTCGGTAGGTATTAGATTAACTTTTATGTTGTTTGCTTGTTGAGCCTTTACTACATTTTCAAGTAAATGGTTTATTTGAGGCTCTATTTGTGTCTTTATTGCCTCAATAGTCATATCAGAATTATTCTTACTTAGGTCTATACTATCAACATTCTGATAAGCATCTTTTTCATAACCAAATGTTGCAGGACTTAGTCCAGCCATTTGTATTACTTGATAATCACAGAATTTAAATGAACTAATATATTCATTAAATCTAATATTACCTTGTAAAAACTCGAATAATTGATGGTCTTTATCTCCAGGTAATAAAGTAAAGTAATCTGCTAATTTACCAACACTTAATGTATCAACTTTATAATGATTAGAAGCAGGTTGCCAATTAGTTACTATGTCTCCACTTTGATAGTGTTGACTTGTTACTATCTTAGTTTTGGTCTTTTCTATTTCATCAACAAAGGTATTGAATATTTCCATTTCTTCATTTAAGAACTTTTTACTATCTTTAAAGAAATTTTGACCTATATCTATATTGATTAGGTTTTCATAAGGTAATATATACTTAGCAATATATTCATTGCCAGTTCTTAGATTGAATGTACCTAAATCAACAGGTATTAATTTTCCACCTTTATCTTCTTTGAATACTTCCATAGTCATATAAGTAATACCATTCTCTAACTTGATATTTCTATGAAGTTCATATATATCTTCTTTAGTAACAAATTCTTGTATGATAGTACCACTTATTACTTTGTCATATTTTTGTACTAAATCATGTATATCTGATTTCTTAATACACTCTAGATATATTTTATTATCAAACTTATTTATTAATATGAAACTTTCTTCTTCATATACCGCTAATTCTAGGCTCTCTTTAAGTGTAGGCATTAACCAGTTTATTGATAATCCATCTGTCTGCGTTACTAAATCTGAACCGAATATTTGATTAACTATATATGTAGCAACCTTTTTACCACTAGGGGCAATTATATAGTCATTTTTCTTATAAATATTAGGTTTCCCATTAGTTATACCAGGCTGAGTTACTGTTGCCTCTACTCTTATATATGGAGCCTCTAAATAGTTGTATGCTGATTTTAATCTTACTTGATTATTCATTTAATATCAACTCCCTCATATATTAGAGTTTCAATATGAGCCTCTCTTTTCTTTTCATCAGTCAATTTATATTTATAACTTTGAACTACTATTTGTACTTTTCTATTAGTTCCTAGTAAATGTTTCATGCCTCTTACTTTTACTATATAGAATTTTCCCATAGGAGCAAAGTCTTTATCTATTTTTCTTTTATCTATACATTGACCATTTAAATATAAATATAAAGTCCATTTTCTATTATTTTCGTAATTTAATCTTAATTTTTGCATAAATTCTGCAATTTTGCCGATTAATTTATTAAAAATGGCACTTATTTTTTCTATTAGAGTTCTCATTTTTAACTCCTTTCTATGTGTATAAATAATAAAAAACATATAGTTATCTCTTTTTAACTATATGCTTCTTATGTTTACGACACACTTTTTCGCACTTTTCTATCTCTTAAATTATAGCATAATTATTTATTATTGTCAACATCTCTTTTATAACTTCTAATATGTATGTAATGAGTAGGGTAGATTTCATATACTTCTATCATCTTACACTTAGGGCAAGGATATTCTATTACCAAAGGAGTTTCTACTTCTATCCCCATCTTCTTTAGATTTTTATAATATTCTTCAATTTCTATTTTAAATAAATATCTTTTTGTAGATTTACAACGAATTTCGATTTTAATCAACTCCTTTTATACCACTGGCGCTCTATCAGTTTCTTTAAACTCTATTATGATATACCTACAATTATGAACCACAATTCTATTGGCAACAAAATTATGCACTTCTTCCACCTCCATATTATAAACATCTTCTTTATTTGGAAGTTTTTTTATTTCTACAGGGGTAGCAATTATAACATTGCTCTCTTTTTGAATATTTGTTAACTTCAAATTTTTCTCCACATTTGATACATTTTTTTTCAATATTATCTACTCCTATTTTTCTTCTATAAGCACTTTTACATTTATTAGAACAAAATTTATTTCTACCATTACAAATTGAATAATAATCTTTTCCACAATTTTCACAAGTAATTTTTTGCGGTTTCATTTTCCCTAGAGAAATTTTATATTGTTCTTTATGGAATTTTTCTGCTTTTTTTGATTTATGCCATTCTATTGCTTTTGGTCTTGCCTTTTCATTAAAGTTCTTTATTTTTTTTGCTTTTTGTTCTTCGGTTAATTCTTTTGAATGTAATAAGCTATGTTCTCTTTTTAATATCATTTTAAGGTTGCTTATTTCATTGTTATCTTTGTTGTGGTCTATATGGTGTATATCATAACCTTTTGGTATTTCCCCATTATGCTTTTCCCATATATAAATGTGCAAATATTTTCTTCTATTGCCAATATTGTTAGAAGATAAATAATAATTATCTCTTGTATTTTTCTTAAATTTATAACCATCAACATAAGCATAATCATTTTCATATTTTATCATATAATCATCTCCTAGTTAATTATACAATAAATATCTAATCGTGTCAATTGCAAATGATTTTATCTTTCTCAGTTAATTCTCCTAATTTCTTATAGCCCTTTGTAGTTAATATAAGATGGTCATATGTACCTTTTAATTCATAACCATTTGATAATTTTAATTTATATATGTCTTGTTTTCTTTTTGTAAGCCTTACATCTTTAAAATTTTTATATATAAATTTATTACCATCAAAGCATTTAACATTTCCACTTTTTCCAACTAAATCAATTATTTTGAAATTACCTCTATCTGTTGCAATAATAGTATCTCCTGTTAAGCAAGCATCTATGTGGTCATCAAACTCTTTTACATAGGCTTCTTTACCACTTTTAGCACTTGCCTTTAAGTCATATCTATAACTTTCTAATTCAAGCATTCCATCATCTTTACCACTATAAATTAATTCGCCATTGTCGGTTATGTGCTTAATTGCTTTTTGTTTATATATAAGCAAATATCCCTTATAAAACAAAGATTGCATATATTGAACTCCCTCAACTACATTATCCATGCTTTTATTGATTAATGTATGTGGTATATTATCAGCAATTAACCTATTATGGAAGTGAGCGGCGGCACTATCTAATACCATTGTGGTAATAGGCACTTGTCCATACTCGCTTTTTAGATACAATAAGAATAATCTTAATTGCTTACTAAAGTATTCAGTTGTAGGGTTATCTTGTTCTTCTTTAGCATTATGGTAGTAATACTCTAACCTTATTAACACCCATTTCTTATTTACCTTATCATAAGCAAGAGCAATAGGTACGAAGACTGTCGCATGGACTGAACCATAGTCTATTCCTATTCCTATTTCTCTAAAAGCATAATTATCAAGATTATCTATAGTGTTTATAGTATTGAATACTCTACCAGTTGCAAGTACCCATTTATTAAATATCTTTTGTTCTCTTAGGTTTCCAGGTGGAAACATTTCTAATACTTTCCTCATTGCTTCTTCTGTTTTTATCTTAGGATTATCATAAGGAAAAAAGGAATAATGCTTAGCATAAGGCTTCTTATCTATATAGTCAATCTTGTATGGATGATTTTCCCCACCCTCAACATTGAATGAATGTATAGTCTTTAAATAAGGATGGTCTGCATAAGATACTTGTCTACCAGGGAACTCATTAAATGGCTCTCTTAAATTATCTTGTGAATATATTCTAGCACTTTCATCTATCCATTCAAATATCAAAGGCTTACCTAATATCTTATTAAATGCAAGTACATTATTAAAACCAAAGAAATAATATCTGATATTGTATATTTCAAGATATTTGTCATCGGTCTGCCACCTTAATGTATAATCTCTTCCTTTTTCTAACTTCATATCATCTAGAAACTTTTTTAAAGGCTCTAAGATGTTACCTTTTAATGCCTCTAAACTCCAACCAGTTATAGAGCCAAAGTAAGTTTCATTTGGATTATAATTATATAAGGCTTGTGCATATAAGATACACCCTAAACATATATCAAAGGTCTTGCCACTTTGCGTACTTCCTAATACATATATTTCAGTTAGATTAGGGCTAATTATATCATTTAGTAGTTGACTTTGCTTTTTTGATAGTGTTAGATTTAGACTTGTTTCCATTTTCCAACTCCCTATCTATTTCTTCAATTCTCTGAGTAGTCTTTCCTTGACACTCATTGCTTTCTATATCTTTAATGATTAATTCTTTCTTTTCTAATTTTAGTTTCTCTTCGTTAGATACAATCAAGCCATTACTGTCCTTGATTAAATATCTATCTTCTCTCAATTTAATAAACTCCATATTTACCTCCTATTTAAGTCTAAATACTTGTCCATTATCAGAATACATACCATAGCCATTGTCTAAGTCTTTATATACTCTTCCATTATGTAATTTAATTTTACTTTCCGCTGTTTTCGGAGTGTTAGGCATAGCCTTAACAAACTTTGCTGGTACTTCTACTTTTTCCTCTTGAACTTGTGGATTAACCGGCTTGTTATCTAAACTAATAACATCAACCTTTTTCTTTCCAGTGTTACTCTTTTTTGCCATTTCTGACGCCTCCTTCTTCTTTCCAGTGTTATTAAACACTACACTAATAATATGTCTAGTTTTCTAAAGTAGTTAGCCTGTTAGAAATTTAGTGCCGCATTGGCGAACCTAACCTACACTTGCATATTATCAGTGTACTGCTTAATAGCAGTACTTATAAAGGGGTTTGCTTTACTAGTACTTATAAATATATACTGACACCATAAACCATAGTCAGGCATCGGTTCTTTAAGTCTTTTATACTTATAAGTACTATACTAATGATATAACTGGTCGTTTATAAGCGATTAAGTCCTCCTAATTAAATTAGAGGGCATATATCATCAGTATACTACCTATAAGGGTAGTACTATAATTCATCTATTGTTAAATTATACTTATATTCAAATAATTTCTTCTTTAATTTATAAACTTCTGTTCTAACTCCTTTAGTATCTTCTACTACCCATTTATTATCAATATAATCATAGTAGCAAAAGTCTGCTATGTAATATATAGGTCTTATCTTTTTTCCTTTAGCATTTGTATATCCCTCTTGAAGTAAGAACTTTTTTTGTAATTCTAGATTGCATATATAATCAGTACTTTCTAATAATTCAAGCTCTTTATATCTTTGCATTTCTTTTTTACTTGAAAATCTTATATCTTTATAATATGTTATTTCGTTTTTATACTTATTTTTTCTTGTATATTCTTTCATATTTAAACAAATTTCCTTTTCTTAATTCTTTTGCATAACAATATTTTTGTAAATACTATCAAACTTTATTCCGTTATAGATAACTTTGGTATTGTGATATTTTAAATATGTTCCTATCGGTTTATATTTACTACTTGTCATTTTAATTTCTTCCTCTTTCTGTAAATATAAGCCCGTTTTTTTCTGTCCATTTTAGCATTTCTTTACTTGGGGATTTTATTCTTAATATCTTTTTTAAAAGCTTCCTTGTTACTTTATTCTTTATCATTTAATTTTCTCCCACACATAGGACAAAAATTTATTAAAAATTCATGATATGTATTTTTTGATGGTTCTCCATTTCTATATTTAACTGGTGCAACTTCTAATACTTTTATTTTTTGTAATGGGTCTTCCGCAACTCTAACTTGCATAATTGTATCACTATATGTAGAGCCATCATCAAATATTTTATTAGATATATCTTTTTCTCCTCTACAATATTCGCAACCATCTTCATTTACACCATTTATTTTTATAATACATTTTTTATTATTCTTTATTATCATATAACACACTCTCCAAATTACTATTATCTACTACTTCTAATTTTATTGTTGGAACTGATACCTCGGTTTTTTCTGGCTCTAATTCTCCTATCGTTTCAAGGATAGTTTTATAATTGGAAGCATTACCTGCCATTGCTCCATGAAGCAACCCCTTATTAACTAAGTCTTGATAAGTTTCTCCGGTCGGTTTCCCATCAGCATCTTTTACCTCTGTTTCTAGAACCTCCATTAAAGCCATTTTAAAGGTTTTTTTAAGTCTTCTTACTTCTCCACTTCTCTTTCCACCTTTCGAGGCTTCTTCAATTGTTAACTTGTATCCTCCTGGTATTAAGTTATCTTCTTTAGCCATAGTATCACCTACTTTATTATATCTTTTAATTTCTTTTTATTAACCATTATTTCACCTCTGCCATTTCTAAATATTTATTATT
>OGLR01000211.1_pt1 | contig 33805 bp, 23 predicted proteins | sample 1572931 | NCBI WGS metagenome assembly OGLR01 (sample SAMEA2581997, study PRJEB24529) | metagenome | biome: Human gut stool | place: China | collected 2011 | reverse complement strand
AATGATCCTCGTTATAAGGAGCAATATGAGCGAGAGGTGGAAGCCGGCAGGAAATTTGCCAATAAGACCAAGCTCACGATCCTGGTAATGAAAATACAATCCTGGGCAAATGTTCATCGGGTAGGATTTCTGAAGATAGTTTTCGGATTTATCATCTGTCTTTTTGCCCTTAACATCATCAATATGATCAGATATTATAAGGCAAACCAGAATGTACCACACCGTACAGTTATAGAGCAGGTGGATCAGGCTTTGCGCCAGCAGTGTGAACTTAAAAAAGCGAGATAAATATGGATATAAAGAAAATAATTGCAGGAGAACAAATGCCGGATAAGAATGATCCTCGTTATAAGGAGCAATATGAGCGAGAGGTGGAAGCCGGCAGGAAATTTGCCAACAAGACCAAGCTCACGCTCCTGGTTATGAAAATACAATCCTGGGCAAATGTTCATCGGGTAGGATTTCTGGTGATTGTCTTCGGATTTGTCATCAGTCTTTTTGCCCTTAACATCATCAACATGATCAGATATTATAAGGCAAGCCAGAACGTACCACACCGTACAGCTGTAGAGCAGGTGGACCAGGCTTTGCGCCAACAGCGTGAACTTAAAAAAGCGAGATAATTATGGATATAAAGAAAATTAACTTCAAACAGCCCAAGTATCTGTTGCCGGCAATCATCTATCTGCCTCTTCTGTTCGTAGGCTATTTTCTCATTGATGCATTCAATGTGGAAGTTGCAGATACTACCAACAAGAAGTTGAAGACAACAGATTATCTGTCGAGTGAATTGCCGGAGGCATATACCGACAGCATTCTGGGAGACAAGATGGACAATACTGAAGATCAGTTTGGTAAAATCTCAGACCTTTCCGGAGTGCAGAATGTGGAGAGCGATAATGACTCTGTCAATCAGAAAAAGGATTTTGAGTCAAAGTACAGCGAGGATGAAGCCAGGAAGGTTCGCCTGCAGCAAGCCGAGGAAAAGCGAAAGCTAGCAGAAATGCAGGAACGTGTGAGAGCCAACCGCAGCGATACCAACAAGGACGATTTCGTAGATCCTCTGAAAGACTCTGAGATTGCTTCTGCCCAACGCCGGAGAAGACAGAGAAGTTGGGAAGAGATGAATAAGACCCTCTCTGGAAGCGACAGCTATATGGCAAGCAATGACGAAACTTTCTCAGAAGGTGAATCCCATGAAAATGGCAATACTGCCAGTGGAACTCCTTCTACAGGAAGTACAGCCTCTAATAACAGCCATTCAGATAACGCTTCTTATGGCAACAGCAGAACCGCTGACAGTGAAGACGAGCCGGAAAAGGTAGTGAAGAAGACCAAACAGGTATCAGATTACTTCAACACTTTAGGTGCAGCCAACGGCAAGAACAAACTCATTTCAGCCATCATTGATGAAGAGGTGAAAGCTGTAGATGGTAGCAGGGTGAGACTCCGCTTGTTGGACGATATAGAGATTGGAGACGAAACCATCAGAAAGGGAACCTATCTGTATGCCACCATGAGCGGCTTCGGCAAACAACGTGTACAGGGCAAGGTAGAAAGCATCTTCTATGATGAAGACATCATCAAGGTAAGTCTCAGTATCTATGATACCGATGGTATGCAAGGCTTGTATGTTCCTCTGAGCAGTTTCAGGGAAACCACAAAGGATGTAGCCAGTTCAGCCATGCAGGGCGGTTCCATGCTTGACAACTCAACTACGTCATCTTCCGGTATTCGCAGCTGGGCTAGCCAGGCTGCCCAGAATGCCACCCAGAAGGTTATGAACGCCTTCGGTACAGCCGTGAAGAAGAATAAGGTACGTTTGAAGTATGGCACTAAGGTTTATCTTGTTGATGAAAGCCAGAAAGACAAACAGAAAAGAAAGTAAAATAAAAAGAAAGTAACAATATGAAGAATATTAAAAAGAGAGCCTTTACACTGTTTATCATGTGTTTGGGTGTAGCTTTAGGAACATTTGCCCAAAAGGGCTTTAACAATATGGAACAGCTCACCATCAATGAGCATGTTTCCACTGTTATCACAGCTTCAGAACCCATCCGTCTGGTGGATATCTCTACCGACAGTATTGTTGGCGATAAGCCTTTGGATAATGTCATCCGTCTCAAACCGGTTACAGGCAATCACAAGGATGGCGAAGTGTTGGGTATCGTTACCATTATCACGGAGCGTTACAGAGTACAGTATGCCCTACTCTATACCAGCAGGATAGAAGAGGCGGTTACCGATAAGGAAGTGGAGCTTATTGAGCGCAATGCCTTCCATAATCCCGATGTAAGTATGTCAACGGTAGATATGGTAAGCTATGCTATGAAGGTATGGCAAAGTCCTGCCAAGTACAGAAGTACCTTCACCACCCACAACAAGATGACCATGCGACTGAACAACATCTATGTGGTAGGAGAATATTTCTTCATCGACTTCTCGGTATCAAACAAGACCAATCTTCCTTTTGATATAGATGAGTTAAGAGTGAAGCTACAGGACAAGAAACAGCAGAAGGCAACCAACGTACAGACCATCGAGCTGAAACCTGCTCTGGTACTGGACCGTTCTGTAAGGTTCAAGAGCGGCTATCGGAACATCATCGTTCTGAAGAAGATGACCTTCCCAAACGATAAGGTGCTCACCATTGAGTTGTCGGAAAAGCAGATTTCCGGACGAACCATTTCCATGAACCTCGACTACGAGGATGTGTTGGCAGCAGATGCCTTCGATACACTTCTCCTCAGAGAACAATAAAGCAAAGAATATATGAAAAAGATACTATCTGTTATGTTCGCCCTGTTCTCGGCAACAGCAATGTATGCCCAGAGTCACGGCAACCATTTGATGTTAGGTGTCGGTGGCAGCTACCCCCAGGGGGTAGAAACCACCCTCTCCTACGAACATGAAACCGACTATCACAATGCCTGGGAGTATTTCGGAACCATGTATCTGAAATATAAGAAAGACGAGGAAGCCGGTCATATTACCAGTGATTCCTTCTGGCGCAACTACCGTGCGTGGACAGTGGGCTTTGCCTACAAGCCATGCGTGAACAGAGGAAGGAACCATCATGGAAACGTAAGAGTAGGTGTCAGCTGTGGTAGTGACCTCGACAAGGTAATTACCGCCGGTCATATCGGCTATGAGCACACCTATAACCTCTATAATGGTTGGAGTGTGTTCTTTCAGGTGAAGGAAGATATTGTCATAAGAGGCGAAGATACCTTCAGAACAGGTGCAGCCTTCGGTGTAAAAATCCCATTATAAAAAGTAATCATTATGAAATCAGTAATAAAAGGTATCACTCATCCGGTTCTGAGCATGATGCTGATGATATCCATCACAATTTTCAGCACCTCGTGTGACAATCACGAACCCATAGACAGAGACATACATGTAGGCTATGTTCTCTGTAATGACCATAGCTGCATGGATACGGCTTCCTATTTCAACCAGACAAAAAGAAAGGCAGTAGGCGTTGTTTTTGCCGAAAAGACAGACGATCACCCTGCCCTGGCAGTCATGTTTGATGAAGTCAATGAAGTGTTCTGTGATTCCGTGGGTATGGTCAATGGAACCAGTACAGACGTAACATCTTTCTGTGGCTTCAAGAATACCGTAGCCATGTATAACAGCTACAGCGCAGAAACAGGCAAGGGTTCTCCTTTAGCCATGGAAATGATTAATTTTCATGCTAATGGTCAGAGCGACTACCTTCCCAGTGTAGCCGAACAGCGTTTATTGGCATCCTCATCGAGAGTTATCAATCCAGTTCTGGAAAGACTTGGTGGTACACCTATAGCCTTGGAAGGAGACTGCTGGTATTGGACATCAACGGAAGTAGAGGATAATCCGGGAGTTCAAGCCTGGCTCTGCTCTGCTGATAATGGTAGGTTTCTCCCTACCCCAAAAACACAGAGACATAAAGCCAGAGCAATCGTAGAGATATATGATCCTGAGTAAATAACTAGGGTATCCAGTTCTATGTTCCACTTTTTAATATTGTAATATAATTCCAAAGCTTTGATATTTAAAGTGTTACATGTTTGAAATGAACTGTTTTTTATCATAAAATAGCGATGTATAATTGAGGGTGTGTCTGTTGCTTGCATAACATCTGATTCTCATAATGTTAGAAGAAGTACAAGCTTCTTTTTAACTCGAAAATTGGAACACAAAACTGGACACCCTAGTAAATAACTTAAAAATATAGAATTATGGCAACTTGGTCAGTATTATGTAAATCCCTTCTTAAAAATGCCGTAGAAGGCGGTAAAGCTGCAGCTCCTCATATTATGACGTTTTCCAAAATGGCATTTCCTTACGTTAAAAGTGGTGTCAAAGCCGTTGGCTCTGCCACTAAAAGTGGAGTAAAATTTGCAGCTGAGCATCCCAAATCAGCAGCAGCAATGACCGCAGTAGCTCTTCCTATTGTTGGTTACAAAAAAGGTCTTTTGACTTTTGCAAAGGAAAAAGCATTAGGAGAAGAAGGCACCAACAAGGGACTTGTTGATTCAGCCTCCACCCTTCTTCTCGGAAGTCATAAAGATGCTTATGGTAATGAAAAATCTGTAAGTGAAAAAACCGTTGACACTCTTTTAGGTGAAGGTGCATATTCCTCTCTTAAAACTGGAGTTGGCAACGTAGGTGCTGAAGGTGCAGATGTATATTATCGTCTGAAGGACACGATAGGCAGCGTAGGTGCTGAAGGTGCAGATGTCTATCATCAATTAAAAGGCACGCTCGGTAATGTTGGTTCTGAAGCCGGAAACCTTTATTATGATGGAATGGAATACGTAGGCGGTATGTTCAATGGCAATGGAATGGTAAATCATGGTAATGGTTATTATGACCCAACCACTGCCCAATATCCTAGCATGTCAGCAGTACAGGGCGTACAGGGGCAGTCAGGAGTGGGCGGCGGTTTGATGAATAACCTCAACTCAGCCCTTTCGAATGTTACTGGTGGTAATATTAGTAAGATGAACCTTGCCAGTTTGCTATTGGCATCCTATATGATGTTCGGACGTTTCGGATGGTTTAGTAAGATAGCAGGTCTAGCCTTGGGCGGTATGACCATGAAAAATGTGAACCAGCGTTCTGTTCAAGTTCCACAGCAGATGAATCTTCCAATGCAAGCAGCTGTAGCCCCACAGGTAGCTGCAACACCTGCCCCAGAAGAAGACCATTCCATGACCGTTCATCGTAGACGTTAATGTATTTCCATAAAATCATGAGGTGAGGATAGCTCCTCACCTCTTAAAAACAATAAGTATGAAACAGAATTATAAAGATATGCTTCTGGAAAGTGCCAGTGGTTATATGATGCCTTTCCCTCTGGAAGAAAAAGACAATATACAGGCTACCCTAGCCTTTGGCGAACAGAATCATCCCTTGACAGGAGAAAAGTTTTTCCACAAAGGAATTGATTTTCCTGCTAGTGATAAACCTCTCTATGCCATTGCCACAGGTGTCATCACCGGTGCCGGACAGGATGCGGTTTACGACAACTATATTGTAGCCAAATATGGCAAGTATGAAGTTACCTACGGTCACATAGCAGAAGCCTATACCCCTTACGGGACCCAGGTTGTTGCTGGTCAGGAAATCGCAAAGAGCGGACGATTTCTTCATATAGGGGTACGCTTTGATGGTGCAGAGATCGATCCTGCCGAGTTTCTGAGTATGATATGGGCGAACATCGAACAGCTGGCAGCCATGGGAATCAGTCAATTGCCATCCATGGAAACATTGGGAGAAAAGAAAGTAGAAAACAGTTTTGAACAAGACAAAGATGCCCTATTAATGATGATGCTCCGTTGGCTTCCAAGCTACTGGAATGACCTCGTGAGTGGAGCATATACCTCTTCAAAAAGGGCAGATATGTCTTTACGCAACATATTCCGTCAGGCAGCCGAGAAGAATTATTTTTTTGAAAGCATGCCTTCATTAGGTAATCCCCTCGGACTCTCCGGAAGAAGTAGCATCCTTGCCGGTAAGGTGCAGGATGTCTTGATAGATGATTTTCTCAGCTATATGGCTTTGAATCATAACATCTATCTTCCTACTTGGGATGAAACTCAAAAAAAAAACTTTTTGAAGAAATTGCCGACGACGGAAAAACCATAGATCCTCTGCTTGATTTACAGATTGACGTACAGAGTTATGACATAGACAGAGAGGCTTCTGTGTATTTTGACAATTCTGGTACGAGATGCTGGACGAAAGCCTGGTTTAATGGTAGAGAAAAGGGAGAGAAGGCTATTGAGATTACACGCCAGCTAGCTTTAAAGTTCATTTCAGATCAGATAGGTTTGAATGAATGGCTTTCCCGGTACTATCCGAAACAGATGTCTGTTTACTATAAAGCCATAGAACAGGCTCGTCAGCAGATTTTAGGTTTTTAAAAACAGAATTATGGCAAAAGTAAATAACTATCAAACCTTCTCGCAGGTTGACTATTGCATCAAGCAGTATTACAGTAAGTACATGGCTTCCACTCTGGTTCAAGAGAAAAAGAGAATAGAAAAGAACCAGACAAAGGAGTTCATGGATGCCATAGACAAGGAGGACAACCGTTCCATTTGGGCACAGGCTGTTGACAGCAGACACGGAGTAACCCCTGCTTATCGTGCCAAAAAGCAAGTAGATGCCAATGGCAAATGGAATAAGATGTCTACAGACGATCTCATTGAAAGATGTAATCAGAGATGGAACAAAGACAAGAGATTGCAGAATGACTACAGTACATTCGTTTATGCTTTCTATGAAAATCTTGTGGTACAGAATGGCGGTAAGGAATCCAAGAAACTTTTTGAATATGCCCAGTCTTATGTGATGCACCGCTTTGAGATGCTTATGGTAGAGCAGCTAGCTAGGGAAAAGGTTCCAAGAAATACCGCAAGTTACATAGCGAGAAAAACTTTCTCTGACAGTCTGATAGCCTTTGTCATGCCTACGTGGGGATTAAAGAAAGGCGAATACAGTGAAAAGGTAGAAAATAAGGCAGAGGCGATATACAATCCTTCTGCCTTATCTAAAGCTACCGGTTTTCTGGGCGCAAGCCTTATAGACACAGCTATAATGGGCGGTTTTGGCGGCGTTGCTTCCGGAAGTACGAAGGCTATAGCTAAAGCAGGAATTGGTGTAGGTTCAGATTTCGGTATCAGAGAATTTATCGGTCACAAGTCATCCAAAGACTGGTCAAAAGAAGAATATGCCAAGGAGAGCAGTAAAGAAGTCTTTGGCGATGCTGATGCATTACAGAAGATACAGACAGGTTCTGCAAAGTATCGTAAGAGCGGTACTGAGTTCATCGATAACATCAACAGTGTCTTAAGCAGAAAAATCAAGGTGGCTCCCCTCTCGGTAAGTGATTCTGCCAAGAAAGCCAGCAATGCCCTGCTGGTTCAACATAAGGGTAATTCTGCAAAGTTACTCAATACCATCAAGACTAATTTCTCCAAACAATGCATCGCCTACAAGGGTAACACTGAATTTCCCCGATGGATGTTGGCTAAAACATCTAAACAGAACAGAGCATTTGCAGCCACGTTCCATTCCCTTGCGATAGAAATGTCAAAGCAGGAGAAGGACTGGATCAAATGCGGTGGCAAGAAGATGTCTTTGAAAGAAGTCAGCCAACGAGCCTATGACTACGCTAGAGCTGCTGACTATCTTGATAAGCATGCACCTCATCGGTCCCGAAAAGCAGCATCGGCAAAAGGGAAAGACCAGTGGGATGTAGAAATGGAAAAGTTGAATGCTTCCATCAATGGTACAGTTCCAGAAAAGAAACACAGGCATTCATCCTCTCCTACTCCTACTCGTTCTTCATCAAATAGTACACGGCTTCCTTATGCTCAACAAAGCACACCAGCTTCGTCACAAACTATTCAGACGCAACAGGCACAATCCACTCAGCAAATCTCGCAGACAGGTAATAATAGTCAGCAATTTGCAGGATGGGGAAATACCCTTGAACAGATGGGGCTGAACGATTTCAGTATTGTATCGAAGAATCTCGGTTATGTTCTTGCTATGCTTCCTGATATGCTTATCGGTATGTTTACAGGTAAAAACCCTAACATGAAGATGCAGGATAATCTGATGCCATTGGCTGCTATTGTAGGCGGTATGTTTATCAGAAACCCTCTGATAAAGATGCTGCTGATAGGATTTGGAGGTGTCAATATTCTTAATAATGCCGGTCATGCATCCCTTAAGGAAGGTTTTAGTAGAAGCAGTTCGGCTTCTAAAATATATAAAAAATACGAAGACGAGAAGTTGAACCCACGTATTACAGATGTCACAATGAAAGGCGGTTCCATGATAGCAACCATTGATGGAAGCCCTTGCGTCATCAATATTTCAAACAGTGCTGCAGATGCCTATCAAAAAGGTGTAATACCATTAAATACCCTAGCAAATGCTGTACTGAAAAAGTATGATGAGAATCAGTCTTTGGCATCCCATAAGTATGAGCAGATTAACAGACAGGAAAATTCCGTTCCACAACAAATAGGTATTAAATAGTAGTAAAATGCCAACTTAAAAAGTTGATTGTTTCTCCCGGTTCGTGAGAATCGGGAGATTTTTTGTTAATGGATAGAAAGAAAAAGCCCTCGATACATCACGCACCAAGGGCTTTTCTCTTAATTAATTATAACCAATTTAAACTTTAATATAAAGAACGTTTAACTTTATAAATGTAATAACTTGCTGCAAAGATAACCAGAAGTTAAGAATTACAGATACAAAAATCGATATAAATAAAAATTTAACATTTCAGAAGGATTTCAGCCTGTAGAATGAAGGTTATTTTTCGTCTATAGCTTTTGCAATTGTTAATTTCAAAGGTATATTGAAAAAACAACTCTTCAATGAAAAAAAATCTGTTACTTTGCCTTATAATTTTAATTATTATCCGAAATATTATGACAAGAGAAGAGTTAAAGGCAGAAAAGTCTGAAAAAAGGGAAAGAGCTGAAGCCAGAATCAATTCAGCTCTCCAAACGTTTGCTAACATGATAATTGACCGAATGGAAGTTATGGAGGCGAGCAACTGGAAAAAAGGCTGGACTGATGGTGAGGCGATGATAGGATTACCTCAGAATGTTACAGGAAGAGTGTATACTGGCAGTAATGCTTTTTTGTGTCAGCTTCACACAATGAAAAAGAACTATAAAGTTCCTGTCTATTTTACCCATAAACAGATCAGAGATTTGGGTGCTCATCCGAAGAAAGGTGAGAAGAGTATTCCTATTTTTAAATGGGGTCTTAGTATTTACAATCGTGAAAACGGTAAGAAAGCCACTTTGAAGGAATACGACAGCCTCCCAAAAGAAGAGAGGGATGAAAAATATAAGGTTATTCCTTATCTCAAAATCTTTAATGAGTGGAATATTGAACAAACCAACCTGGAAGAGGTGAATAAGGAAAAATACGATGCTCTCCTTTCCAAATTTGAGGCAAAAGAAATCAAAGATGATAATGGTATGTATAGTAATGCCGCTATCGACCAGATGCTGGCTTCTCAATCATGGGTTTGTCCTGTAGAATATACTCAACAGAACCCTAGTGCTCTTTACAACAAGACCAGGGATGTGATTATTGTACCTCGCAAAGACCAGTTTAACATCAGTGATACTCCAGAAGAAATCTATAAGGATGGCGAAGAGTATTATTCTTCTCTTATTCACGAAATGGCACATTCCACAGGACATGAAAGCCGTTTGAACCGCTTAAGTCCAGACGGAAAGTTTGGCGGCGATGAATATGCGAAGGAAGAGCTGGTAGCCGAACTTACGGCAGCCATGGTTGGCAGTGCCCTGGGCTTTGACAGCAGAATCCGTGATAACAACACAGCCTACCTTAAGAGTTGGATGAGTGCTCTGAAAAAGGAGCCAAAGTTTCTCCTGTCAGTCATGTCCGATGTCAATAAGGCTTCTGCTATGGTTATCGAGCACATTGATGAAGAGCGTGTGAAGCTGGGAGAAAAGGCATTGCTTGACGGCAATTTGGATGGCGAGGAAGAGCGAAAAAAGAATGAAAAGGAGATGGAAAAACTTTCCAACGAGAAGGAAGAAAAAATACCTTCATTGGAAGAAAGTGGTAATAAACTGCTTTTAAAGGATATTATTACGTATGCCGTAGCAGATGAGAACCATCCTCTTCATAACGCTTCAAATCTACAGGATTTCAAGAAAGCTTTCGCAAGCATTGAGTCTAATAATCCTAACTCCCCTCAATATGGGGAAAATTTAGCTTTACTGCAACGCCAGGTAGCAGAAGTGAGTCAGAAAGAACTCCTTGAACTGGGTGTTTACAAGCTCCCATATTATCATTATTCTCATAAAGAAGGCAGAACTCTCTATGATATCAGAAAGAGTTTTGAGCGTATTGAGAATATAGGAAAGGCAAATCCCGACAATGAGCAGATTCAGAAGCGTGTAGAACAGGCTAGGTCAATATTCAATCGATATGAACACAATGTGACAGATGATTTCTCCATGGGAGAGATTTTTGAGGATGGAGATGAGATAGAATCAAGTCCTATTCCTCGTTATACATATATAGAAGGTCTTTTGCCTCTCGAAGCTCGCCAACAAAATCAGAAAGAGTTTGACAGTCTCGAAAATGATATGAAGGCTATTAAATTAAAGACTGGAGAGGTGTTGCCGGTTCGCTACAATATTGATAATAACATGTTGGAAGCCGGACGTGAGGTTGATGGTAATTTCGAGGTGGTTTTATCAAGAAAGTATGATAGAAGAATGGAAGGTATAAGCAACATGGAAGAATTTGCACTTAAATCAGCTAAAGAAGATGTAGCACCAGAGCAGGTTTCTTCCGAAGATGTCACTCTTTCCGGTAAGGAATATTTCTCTACCCTGATAAACAGCATCACCGATGGTCAGCATGACGACCATACGGCTTTGGGCATCAAAAATATCTCAGAACTGAGAGATTACTTCAAAGATAATTCTCATGTCAACGAGTGGATAGAAGGTGCCAGCAATCGAGAACTTATCGAAGCTGGAGCAGACAAGCTTCCGAACATTCGATATCCTCATAAGGAAGGCAGAACCCTTTATGACATGACAGCAGCTTACTCGAACATCAATGCTAAGTATGAGGATGTTTCTGATGATAGAACCAGGCAGATTGCCCATCGTATAGACCAAGCCAAGAGTATCATCACGGCTTATCAGACCAACATCGAGAATGCTCATGGCGAAAATTATCTCTTTGATGAAGAGTCTGCACATAAGATTATTCCTAGAGCAGAATACACTGCCAGTATCTCGCAGGGACAAGCTGCAACTTTGGAAAAACCAATTGATGAGAGCTACCATTACTCTTTTGCCCGATTTGAGTCTTCTGAGCGTACCAAGGCATTTGATAGTTACCGTGAAAGCGGTGACCATGAAGCACTGCTTCATCTAGCAGAAATTATGGATGTGAACAACCTCATTGAATTGAATAAAGTGCGAAAGAATGCACCAAAAACTTCTGAGGACAAAGTTCTTGTTGAAAACAGTTCTTACGCTGTAACCTATAATCAGCAGAATAGTACATACGATCTTTTGCGCAAAATTGAAAAGGAAAAGGTTCTGGAACTGATTGGCGATATCAACGACAACGATGAAATCAAAGTATCTTCTGATGACGTACAGAAGTTGGCTTACGAGGATGCAGCTCAGCAGATGGCAGAGTTTGCAGAGAGAGAGCCACGTTTTATGACCATGCCAAACAGAGAAGTACTAGACTTCCAGTATAACGCAGAAAGCAACCAGATAGAAGTTGGCAAGATAACCTCTGAAGGCATGGACTTACAGTATACATTCGACTACGATTTGTCGAGCAGTCCGGAGCATAATCTATCCATTGCCCATGATGACCTTGCTGGTCTGGATGAATTTCGGATGCTGAGCGTAGAAGAGATTGAACAGAGAGAAAAGATAGCTCTCAGTTGGCGAATCACAGACAATAAGCTGGAGATGCCGTCGGGTGATGTTCTCACGGTGGAGTATGACAAAGAGAAAGATATACTCAACGTTGCCTATACTACCGAGGACGGAAAGCCGGAAATATATAGTACAAAGTATAATCACGAAGGAGGCACTACGAAAAACGTGCGCGACCTTTGGCAAAATTTCGCAAACATGAAGCAATATCAATCAACCAAAGAGGCTTCCCCAGAAAAAGAAAACAAGGAGAAAGCTTCTGCCACCCAGGAGAAGAAGGGTGAAGTTTATTATTATTCGTTCGCTTACCTGCAATCAACAGATGATACGCAGGAATTTGACGATTTGCAGAAGAAGGGCGATTACAAGCAGATTCTTCAGCAAGCCCAGATGTATGACCAGGGCGATGCGATGGAGCAGAGTAACACCTTCAAAAATGCCAAAAAGTATAGCGGTGATGATATCCTCGATGAGGATGACAACTACGCCGTAGTGTATAACGGCAGTGTAGGTGGAACCTATGACCTCATGCGTAAGGTGACAAAAGAAGAGGTTCTTGACAATATAGACCGCTATGGCTTGGACCAGGATGCCTCTGAGGATGTGAAAAAAGTAGCCTATGAGAGTGTTGCCAAGCAGTTCTCCGGTATCAAGGCTCAGACACCTGCTTTCACCATGCCTAACAATGAAGTCCTCTACTTCCAGTATAACCAGGAAAAAAATCAGGTAGAAGTGGGTCATGTTACCAACATAGGTTTGATGAAAGAACATACTTTCGACTATGATGTCAATCAGACACTTGATGCCAATCTGGAAGCCATCAATGAAAGCCTCCAGGAGAATGAAGAATACCAGGCTATGGAAGAAGATGAAGAAGCCGAGTCTCTTGACGAAGACAACCAGGTAAAAGTTCCTCGTGAGGACAGCAATATTGAGACCGATGTTGCTGGCATGGCAAAGCAGTTTGTAGCTGAAGGCATGTCGATGGAAGAGGCAGAGCAGAAAGCCAAGTCTATTGCCGAGGAACAGCAGCACCAGAAGTATCACGATGAGGAGAAACAGAAGGATGCTGAGCAGAAGCAACAGCAGAAGAAGAAAGAGGAACAAGCAAAGAAAGAAGAGGAGAAAAAACCAGTAAGCCATGCTGCCCTGCTCTTTGCAGCCCTCGGTCTTGCTTCCGAGAAAAATGGAGTCTGGATGAATCGTGCCCAGCGTCAGCCGGCTGAGTTTATCCATTCCCATACTCCTGTTACAGCCTATAACAACATTATGATGACTCTCAACACGGATGCCAACAAGTATAAGACCAACGTCTATACTTTTTATAAATCGGCAGCAGAAAATAATCTGCCGGTAAAAAGAAACGAGGAGAGCTTGAGATTCAACTGGGTCAACTGGGACTACCAGAACATGATGAACCATGATGATATCATTACCCAGAAGAAATATGACACACTCTCCGATGAAGAGAAGAGTTTCTATGCCAAACATGCATCAAGAGTGGAGCAGCATATCTATAATGTCGACCAGACCATTATGAATGCTAAGGATCACGAAGCCTATGGCAATTTGGTGAAGACAAAGGGTGCACCATTCGTGAAGGCAGAAGAGAAGACTATATCTGTGTTACAGCAGTATAACGACTATCAGAAAAAACATCCTGATATTGTAGTTCTTAACAAGACTGGGGATTCCTATGAAATCTATGGGGAAAAAGCCTCAGACGTGGCAAAAATTCTCAACTTGGAAGTTGAAAAAAAGAAGATGGATGGAAAGAAAGTGGATTTAGTTTCCTTCCCTAGCCAACATCTTGACACGTATCTTCCTAAAATTATCCGAGCAGGTAACCGCGTTAGCATCAATGACAATCTGAAGGAAAAAAAGGTAAGCATTCCTGTGCAGGATAATACTGCTATTCTCAACAAAGCCTACTCCACCGCAAAGGCTGTTGCCGATCAGAGTGGCATGAAATATGAGCGTATTATGGTTGTCCAGGATGCCAAATATGATAAGGTAGATGACAAAATCGTTGTCAGTGGTATGAGTGAGAAAACAGCCGATGAGAATCATGCCACCCTGTATAAGGCAAATGATATCTACCGAGCTGTAGTTGCAGCTGTAGGCTCAGAAAACCGTCTTGACCGTTCCGGCAGAAACAGTTTCCTTCCAGAAGACGATGCCAAGCATGAGAAGTTGGTACAGGAGTTGGCTGCAGGAGTGCTGATGACACGCCAGGGACTTCCAGCCATCCTTTCCAAGGAAAGCGAAAAATTGGTTCCTTACTGGCAGCGAGAACTGACAGAGAATCCGAAGATGTTGGGAGTGTTAGAGCGTGATGTGAACAATGCAGTAGAAACCATCGATAGCATCCTCGCCAAGCGTAAGGTGGACTACAAGGCTATCCGTGGTCAGATGCCGGGAAAAATTCTCACCGAGAATCCTGAGCGTTTCAGCATCAGTTCCTCTTTGGCAAAGCTTCCATCTATGGAAACCAAGGAAATGGTTGTTGTATTAGATAAGAAGCATAAGACTGCAGATATCATCCTGCCAGCTGGAGCTTCCCTTCAGGTAAACAATGAAGTACCGGGAATGAGCAAGAAGAGAATCCTTACTGCCCTCGGTAAAATGGGAGTAAAGGAAGTGAGCTTCTATAATGCCGGTGGTGGATTGAGCCTTCATGAGTCAAACGACTATTACAAGGGTAAAGAGGTGACTGTCAGTAAACTGAAGCAATATGAATTGCTCACCCAACAAACCGTTGACTTGAAGGACAAGTTTGCCCCAAAGAAGGAAGTCAAGATTACCACTTTCGAGGCTCTGCCGGACGATATGGGACGTTATGCGTTCTTCATCAAGGCTGAAAACGAGCCGGCATTTGCCGTATATCCGAACAAAGAGCATGTCAACCAGTTCTATTCCTCCCTGAAGAGTGAGAACAGTGCAGTTGTTCACAACGCTTTAGCAAAGAAGTATTATGAGCTGGGAACCAAGCATCCGGATGCCAGGGTGGATGTCATAACCCCTAGAAAGGTAAATATCGGCGATGCCAAGATTGATCGTATTTGTATTACGGCAAAGCACAACGATCCGAAGCAACACATTATCTTTGCCACCGTGAATGGAGAACGTATGCATGCCTCGGTTTCCAAGGCACAGTGGAATAAGATGTGGCTTGCAGAAGATATGAGTGACTACAAGCAACGCCTGGCTGCAGTCATCTTTGAGCCTTTCATCAAGAAAGAAGTGAAAAGTGATGTCAAGCAACAAGCCTCTGATAAAACAGACGAATCTGTAAAGCCGGACTCCCCTGCCCCTGAACCGGAGCAGAAAGAACAGGTAGAGCCAACTTCCCATAAGGGGCGAGGAATACATTAATATATAAGAGTGTGCCGGAAGGCGCACTCTTTAAACGCTAAAGAAGAATGTCACAACAGAACTTTTATGAGAAATATGCCCAGTTGGCAATAGACCAGCAGATCAAATACGGCATTCCTGCCTCTATCACCCTGCAGCAGATGGCATTGGAAAGCGGTCATGGGAAATCCGATCTGGCAGCCAACTACAATAATTATTTCGGTGTGAAAGCCGGTAGCAGCTGGAAAGGTCCCACCGTTATGAAGGTGGATGACCACAACTATCCGGAAGCATTCAGGGTTTATGGCAGTGTAGAGGAAAGCGTGGAGAACCATTCAAAAGTACTGATGGCTTCACGTTACAGAAACTGTTTCAACTACTCCTCTACCGACTATCAGAACTGGGCTGTCCAAATTAGGGCAGCCGGTTATGCCTCAGACAAGACCTATGCCCAGAAGCTCATCAATCTTATCGGTGAGAACCAGTTATACAAATATGACCAGATGGCATTGGAGCAAGCCCGGCAGCGAGGCGTAGAGATTGGATATATGAGGAACAGTAAAGCCCCTTCCACTCCAACCTCTGTCCCTTCCAAGCAGTTGCTGAATCCTCTTCAGGGAAACTGGGCTTTGCCGATAGACCTTGCCCAGGTGAAGGTAACAGGGCAGTTTCATGAATCACGTCCTGGTCATTTCCATGGTGGACTGGATCTGTCCACCCAGGGTAAGTATTTCCCTGTAGCCGCAACGGAAGACAACGGAAAGGTTGTCGATGTGGAGCACAATAATGGGGCTGCCGGTAATATGATTACGGTGGAATATAACCGACAGGATGGTACCAACATACGTGCCACCTATATGCATCTGAGCCAGATAGACGTAAAAAAGGGCGATGTTGTGAATGCCGGTCAGCAATTGGGTATGTCGGGAAATACTGGAAGAAGTACCGGTCCCCATCTGCATTTTGAAACCAGTGTTCAGAATCAGAATGGAGCGTGGGAAAAGTTTGATCCGAAAAACTATCTTGCAGAGATAGAAGTCAGAGGAAATCTACAGACCCCACTCAACCGGAACGGCAAAGACTATCTTGCAGAAGCACGAGGCAGTATGGCATTGAATTATCAGCCGTCACAGCAGACGAATCTGCTGCAAGACAGTAATATGTCACTGCTAGCTTCCATCACTAATTCCAACGACCCTACGAAATGGTTGAGCTATATGATGCAGCAGAATGGTGAAACACTAGGTGGTGGTCAGGATATCATCTCCAGCCTGATTTCATCCCTATTCTCTGCTGCTCTCACTCTGGGCTTGAAGATGAGAAGCGAAGAACAAGCCGAAGCCGAAGAACTGGCTCTCAGCAAAGCACCAAAGGTGGAAGAGTCAGAAGAAAACAATATAGTGAAAATGAGCCGAAGCGACATACAGAAAATACAGGCAAATGCCAGTATGATGTTCGATGCGGAAAGTCCAGAGCAGAGCCAGCAGCAGAGCCAGCGTCTTGCTTAAAAGAAAAATTAATCAATAATATTTAAAATGATAAAATTATGATCAAGTGTAATGTAACAACCTGTGGAGTGATTACCAGTTCCGCAGAAGAGAAAACAAGTAAGGAAGGTGAGAAGTTTATTTCCTTTTCCATGATGGTACCTTTCGAAGGTAAGGATGGTACAGTAAAAGAGCAGTATATTTCTGTTTCTGCACCAGGCAATGCCCAAAGTGCAGCCAACTATTCTGCCGGAAGAAGAGTAACCGTTTCCGGTGTGCTTTATATCAGAAAGCACGACAACAATACTTATTTGAATCTCCGTACAGACACCAACATCGAAATTAATGACTCCACCACTCCAGACCGCCTTGTGGGCAGCATGGAGTTCAGAGGCAAGATTTCGAAGAAAGGTGTCAAGGATTTCAACAGCAAGAAAGGTAAGCCTATGCAGTCATTCTCAGCCTTCTCTTCTGATAAGAATGGCGAGAACTATGAGTTTACCTGGGTAAGTTTCATCAATCTCTCCCCTATCCATGAAGAGTATCTGGCAGCAGATAAATATGTAGAGGTACATGGCGACCTCCAGCTAGACGTGTTCAAGGGAGAGTTGCAGCTGGAATGTAAGGTGAATAGCGTAGCACCTTGGGAACTGAACAAGACGGCAGAAACAAATGCAGAGCAGCAACCATCTTAAACTCTCCCTACTCCGTGTGTTTTATGTGTTTGCAGTTCTGGCAACTGGTGCTTTAGGCATCTTGCACCTGCTGTTCAGAAGTAACAAGTAATCATCCAAAGAGAGATAGCATGAAACTTTCAGGCTATTTCTCTTTACTTATAAAAATTATGGAAAAGGAAAAACAAAATATGATAAGCCGTTTCCTGCAGGGATGGGGACAGCTTTTTGGTGGCAGTAAAAATACGCCGCAACCCAAACCATTCCCTGGAGACCGCTTCTTCTACCCAGAGGAATTAGCATATCTTTCACAGACAAGCGAGCCTCTTTCCCAAATTGAAAAATGGGCGGTAGAAGCTGGCAGAAAGGCATTTTTAGAAAACTTTGGCTCTACTGTAAGACCAGGCTTCAATCATGTACAATGGCAAGGCGGCATCATGAGCAGATATGTCAAGGGGCTTCCGGTGGCAGACAATGAAACCGAACAGGTAGCTAAATTGAAGGAGTTGAAGGCACAGAATTATATCCTACCGGACGATCAGTTGGATGTTATCAGAAAGTATGAGGCAAGAGACATTCTTGACAGATACTTCAAAACCAACAATGGAGAAATCTACCATGTAGAAGGTTTAGAGACTGGCGATAAAGAAGAGCCAACACTCTCATTGATAAAATATACTACAGACGATATCTCCGGGAAGAAAGAGAGCATCGGTTTTGAAAAATTCAAAAACGATATACAGACTGTCTTTCATCCTTTATCCAGTAGAGAAGAAGCTGCCTTTAATGACAGACTTGCGGATGCCGGAGAAGCTAAAATTCAGTATGATATGATAGGACGCACCGTCTTTGAATCTCCGATAGCTATCACAGAAGGGAAAATACCTATTGAACAGCAGAAGGCGTATGGATTGAAAAATGGCATCTTCATACCTAAATCATGGGAAATCCTTTATGGCGGAACTAAAATTGTCGTTAAGGGACAATCTGACACTAATGAGAATAAAGCCCTAACCATCGACTATATGAATGCCTGCAATTATAAGGCATTACTGGATGTCATATATGACGGCGTGAACAGACAGCGTGACAGCAAACTGTCTGCAGCTCTGGTTGAAACATTGGGAAACAAACTTCCCAATGGAGAAACCTTTTACAAGGCACCTCGTAGTAGTGCCCTATTCCATACAGGCAAGGGTGTTGATATTGACAGCATACTGGTGGATAAGCAAGGTGAATTGTTTGCCCTGTCAAGCAATCATCATGTAGAACTCAGCAAGGATGATCTTCAGAAGATGAAGAATAGCCTTGTTATCAATGGTATCATTGAGCAAAAGGAATTAGAGAAGGAACTTATTGTTCCCTTGATGAAAGATTATGTGGATTCCATGACCATGGGAGAAGATATCCATTCCGGTAATATCGATAAACTTCCTGAAAATACAAGAATCAAGAGTCTTTGCAGACAAGAATGGCAGTCAGAACAGGCGTATAATCAATATGCAAATCATCCGGCAGATGAAGACTTTGCCAACCAGTATAAGGCTGAATGGAATGCTGCTTCTCTAGCCTATTCTCTTGAACTGAAACGTCTGGTGGATGCCTATAGAATTAATCCTGGAAAGGTAGATTTTGGAAAGAAGGCACGCTTTGACTGTTTGAATATGCTTCTTCATTCCGTTCCAAAACCATTAAGTAAGGAGCAGAATAATTCTTTAAACGTTGGCACCAATGTTTCAAAGGGCGAGGCAGACATCGTTGATAAGGATATAGAAAAATCCATGAAAGAGGTTGAAATGCATGTTTCTGCCCTTAACGATGAGGAAGAAAAGAACGTAAATGAAGAATCTTCTATTTCATCTACAGAAGGATATGGTCGCTGGCATACTCCAGATATAAAGCAAAGAGAAGTCTATCTCCAATATGGCAAGTTGCTATCAGAGAAACTGGCTTTGCAGCAAACCTACGAGAAGCTTCCTCTTACCAACAACAGAAGGAGTCTGCCAACCAGCCTTGACAAAAAAGAGTATCTGGGAATACATGCCTTTGTTCTTGCCCTCGACACGGAGAAGAACGGTTTCTTTATGCCGGTATACCTGACAGAAGAGGACTTGAAGCGTAAGAAGCTCCTTGTCAAAAAGGACGCCAAAAGTTTTCCTCTCATTGAAAAGCGTGGAATCGTGAACGTCTATAATATAGAACAGACCAACTATGCCTTCCGCTATCCGCAGGAATATGCATCCCTGAAGAATGAGCTGCTTTCTGAGGAACAGGAGAATCAGAAGGAAAACCGACTTCCTCGTCTGTTGCAGCCTGATAGATGGAGTTCTGCTATTGTCAAAGACGGTAAGCCTAACCTCGCATCCTACAACAGTAAAGAGAATACCATCCATATTGGCAGACAGGACCAGTATGATAAGGAAGATGATTTCTATAGAGATTTGGCTGAAGGACTCATCCGTAGTACAAGACAGAAAGAAGCCCGAAATACCAAATACAATGCTTTGGTTAAGGAAGAGTTGATTTCCCTTGTAGGAGCCAATATGCTCGGGCAGGAAAATCGTTTTAACGTTACCGTTCCACAACAGAGTGCTATCTGGAAGAAGAGACTGCGCAATGACCCGGATTATGCAAGAGATGTTTTGGTCTCAGCAAGTGTTTCACAGATATTGGTAGAATCACGCATATCAGGTATAAAACCACAGCTAGGTAAAGATATCGATATGCGCTCAGCCACCCCCATCAACATCGACTCCGATGGAAATGGAATAGTGGATAGCCAGGAAAATTTTGTTGCCGATCAGAAACAGGGCAGCAATGAAAGTCAGGAACAGCAGGCTGAAGATACCGTCAGCCACCATGTCAGGCATGGTAGATGATGAGTAAAAAAAATAAGGTGAGGGAGACCTCACCTTATGTCAAAAACCACAAAACTGTTTACTTAGTGCTCAAAACGAGAAAAAACGATATTTTGCAATGAGCCATCTTCCCAGACAACCCATTGCTTTACCAAATATAAAATTGATGTTTTCAAAAAACTAATACAATTAAACTGCGCTGCAAAGTTACCCATTTTTCTGTTAAACAAGTTGTTTTTTCGAAATACCTTTGAAATTAACATTTTCAAAACCCAATAGTTTTGCCATCTGCAAAATTATGATTACCTTTGCATAACAAAAGGAAAAGTTATGGAAAGAATAAATGATGATATACCTTTTGAGCATCAGATGATGTTCATTGTCAAGGACTACGACCGCAAGGTTGAAGAGAACATGGAGCTTCGCAAGGAAGTGGAAGAACTTTCTGCTGCTCTGGAAAAGCAGGGAGCGGAGTTGAAGAAAGCAAAGAAGGAATTGAAAAAGATGCCTTCTTTGAAGGATAAGGCGATGCAGCTAGAGGCTGTTAGGCGTAAAAACGAGAAACTGACAAGGCAGGTTGGTGTGCTTTTTAAATGCATGGTCTATGTTCGCAACCAAACTCGCCATCTGCTGGCTATGGTAGAGGTTCCCGGCTTACGAGACCTGGAGCAGCGCATGAACGAGGCTCTATCTGAATATTCAAATATATAATAATAAGGTGTAAAATATAAGGTATACAAAAAAAACGTTCCCTTACCTTCAAGAGATAAGGGAACTTGAAATAAACATATATTATAATAAAAGAGGATTATTATCCCAAGATGTCTATCGTGGCATTGGAAATCAGCGTTTCCATGTTCTGTAATGTTGGTGAAGCCAATTTGAAAGATGTGCCGCCGATGGAGCCGCAGATGAAATCTATCGTTTGCCACCATTTTTCAACAGTAGCATCATCGGTTTCTGTTTCTTCGGCGCAAAGATTTTTGTCATCAGAGACAGGATTATTGTATCTCCACAGAGCAATCTTAGCTGCAGTAGTGTTGTCAGCAAGAAGAGAATTGGTTATTTCAACATCCTGTTTCCATTTTTCGTAAATCTCTATCGAGCTTTGTGAAACCGCAGGAGTTGCCTCTTCTTCCATTTCATTCTCCTCTTCCATTTCTAACATCGCAACGCTATTGTCTTCTTTCAGGTATTTGGCGGCAGACTCTTCGCTGTCTTCCAGACCATTGTCTTGAAGATAACTGTTGTAGGCATCCAACATTTCCTGAGAATGATGCTTTACATACTGCTGATCTGTTATCTGATGCGAGAAGTAAAGTTCATTGATTTCTTCTTCTCCTAAAAAACCATTTAATTCCATATTTTACAATTTTAATTAAACATGCATGCCTTTACCGGCTTTCACCTTCTGTAAGACGGCATCCTGTTCTACACACATTTCCTCGGTATATTCTTCTTCCGGAACATAGGAAAGCATACCTTTGTCATCTCTTGTCCAGCAGCCATAAATTCCGAAGTTGTATTTATCAAACGCCAAAATACCATCACGCTCTTTCTGCCAAGCCTGTGCATCTCCATTGACACTGAGAATACCAGTCTCCTCGTTAAGGTCAAGACCCACAGAAAGCTTCTGGTCATCTTTCTCCAAGGTAACAACCTTACCATTTTCAAGTTCCTGTATATAATTCTCGTCCATGCCCATATTGTTGGCAAGAAGCGACAGGTTATTGTCAACAAGATTACTCTTCACCGAAATAATAGAGTTGGTTGCACTGTCAAGCTGTACATAGTTCCAGCTGTTGTTGGATGGGAGTATTACTTTGAGAACCTTACCGTTTTTCAAAGCCTCTTTCTGTTCCCCAGTGAAATATTCCAGATTGCCCTGGTTCTTAACTGGCAAGAACATCGGATGAACCTGTTCACCCTCTTTGACCAAGCGGATGCGAGCGAAATCCTTGTGAATAACACCATCCCCATCAACTTGTTCTATAGGAAGCAAAGGTGTACGCATCCCCCCCAACAGCTTATTCATGATAGACTCAGGAAGGTCATCTATCATTTCCTGAGTAAGTCCGAACTTACCCAACTCCTCGTAAGGAATTTCATTTTCTTCAATTCTTTGTATATTCATATTGTTCTATATTTAAAATTTTCGGCAAAGATACAAAAAAGTTATCCACCGAATAATCAAAAATTAATATAAGTATGAAATTAACAATTGCAAAACCTATGTGTAATATATGGGCAAAAAAAATAATGAGCTATCTTCCCAGATAACTCATTACAATGCTTTTAAAAATAAAATTCTCTCAAGCACTGTAATATCAGTGCATCAGAGGACAACAAACCTTTTTGGATTTGCGATGCAAAGATACCCATTTTTTCTGTTAAACAAGTTGTTTTTTCGAAATACCTTTGAAATTAACAATTTTAAAAGCCATAAGTATTTTTAGAAAATACTTTCCGTAACAACCAAAAGGTTTTGCAATTGTTAATTTCAAAGGTATATTATATTCATGAGTCTATTTTGAAAAGTTTCCGTTACTTTTGCATTTTGAATATAAGATTTTTAAAAAGTAACAGACAATGATTAGATATGTAATACTATCATTATGCCTTTTATGCTTCATGCCCAAAAGTATGGCACAGGCAAAGAAAGAATCCAGAGAATACTGGATAGATAAGTATCTCAGCGTCAGTTTTCCTCTGCGAAATATCAAGGTAAATTCCTTTTATGGAAGCAGAGTTGACCCTTTCACAGGAAAATGTAAGCAGCATAAAGGCTTGGATTTAAGAGCCCGGTACGAAGAAGTACTGTCTATGTTTGATGGCTGCGTGAAGAGTACCGGCTATGACAAGGGTTCTGGAAAGTATGTCGTTCTACAAAATGGCGACTGGACTATCAGCTATTGCCATCTGTCAGAGATTTGGGTAACACCCCAGCAAAAACTCCTGGCAGGAGATCCGATTGGCATTAGCGGAACCACTGGAAGAAGTACCGGTCCCCACCTCCATATCAGTTGCAGGTTGAAAGGACAACTTGAAGACCCCTACAATCTGCTACTGTATGTAAAAGAGACAAAAGCCAGGGCTATTAAAGCCCTCAGAGTAGAGGAAAACAACCTGTTTTCTCCAGCTGAGTTTATAGAGCATTATGCGGAAGCAGCGATGCGACAACAGCGGAAATATGGTATTCCATCTTCCGTTATTTTGGCTCAGATGGCTCTCGAAAGCAAATGGGGAAACAGTAACCTGGCACAGGTGGGCTATAACTTCTTCGGTATCAAAGCCAACCAGAGCTGGCTGAACAGCGGTCTCCCTTATAGCATTCACGATGATGACCGCCCCAATGAGAAGTTCTGCAACTTCCTGTCACCAGAAGAAAGCATAGAATATCACTCGCGACTGCTGATGAGTGACAGATATGCAAGGTGCTGGAGATATAAGCCCACCGACTACCATAACTGGCTCTTGTCTATCAAGGCAGCCGGTTATGCTACACGTAGAGATTATGTAAAGGTGTGCGAGCGTATCATCCGGCAACATAAACTGTATCTCTATGACCAGCAAGCACAAAGAATGTAAAAAACAAAATAAGAAAATAAAACAATAAAAGATAAAAAAATGAAGAAATTAACGTTTTTATTGGCAACCTTCCTGATGGCAAGCTATGCCAATGCACAAGTAGTTTTCGGAGAGAATGAAAAGGAGTTTGTAAAAAGTACCTCATTCTCCAGTGGTAGACAGCCAAAGAAAGATGCCAAGCCTTATCTTTCGGGACAGGAGAAGTTCAAACTCTCTGCCGTCGGCGACAACTGGTTTGGCAGCGTGAAGGCAGGAATGTCAACTTTCACCGGTGCTCCTGTAGGATGTACCGATTTCTTTGGTCATACACGCCCAACGATGCTTGTCAGTTTCGGAAAATGGCATTCACGTTTCTTTGGAACCCGGTTGGTTTATCAGGGTTTTACCTTCACCAATGCCGACAACAAGGCTATGAACTACCAAAACTATCATGGAGATCTGATGCTGAATCTCTCTAGTTTCGTGCGTAGCAGCTATAATCCTCTTCCAAGATGGGATTTCGCTCTCTATCTGGGAGCTGGTGCTATCAAGAACACCACAATTCATAAAGCACCATTTGCAGTGAGTCATGGTTTCCTTTGTAGCTACCGAGCAACCAACCGTCTCCACGTAACAGCCGAGATGGGTGGAACCAGTACCTTTCAGAGGTTTGACGGCATAGGCAAGGACAAGCATTTTGGCGATAATATCCTTCATGCATCCCTGGGTGTTACCATCGGTATTGGCAAACAGGGCTTTGACCGAAAGCCGGTTCTTGAAGTGTTGGGTGATGACGGTGATCATACTAGCCTTCTGTATGACGGCAGCCAATTCCCTAAAAATGATTTTGAAGGACTTAAGAGTTTGAAGGAAAGAATGAGCCAGGGAGACGATGGCTCCTTGGCATCTTCCGGTATTCAACTGGATGCCCCGATTCTGTTCTTCTTCAAGATTAATACCACCAACCTCATTGACAAGCAACAGCTTGTGAACATTAAGGAGATTGCAAAAGCCGTAAATGAAAACGATCTTCGAATCAACATCTATGGAGCCGCCGACAGCAAGACCGGAACACCGAAGCACAACCAGAAGCTCAGTGTTCGCAGAGCTAGGTATATTGCCAAGCTGCTCATGAAAGCAGGTGTTGACAAGAGTAAGATGCGTGGTTTCAGCAGAGGCGGTATCAACATCTACAAGCCATATACCGCAAACCGCCATACATGCGTCATCGTTTATAAGGAACAGCAGTAGTAACAACCCATGTCCTCTTCCCGAAAGGGAGAGGGCGTTATTTATTGTAATATGGAAGAAAAGTTTTATGAACGGATTGAAGGTTATCATTCCATCAACAGCGTGTCTTCATCCCTGATAAGTAAAGTATACGTGTGGATGACGCTTGCACTAGCCATCACAGGCGTTACAGCCTATGGAGTTGCTACAACCCCCACACTCTTTATGACCATGGGAAAGATGATGTGGGGACTGGTTATAGCAGAACTGGTATTGGTTTTCACATTGAGTGCAGCTATCAATCGGCTGTCTTTAAGTGTAGCCACCTTAATGTTCATCGTATATTCTGTTCTCAATGGTTGCATGCTTTCCTCGATATTCTATGTATATTCGCCGATGATCATTACAAAAGTCTTCTTCATCACTGCTGGAACTTTCGGTATCACAGCAGCCTACGGATATGCGACAAAAAGAGATTTGTCCTCTTTCGGTAGAATATTCTACATGGCACTATTAGGTTTATTCATTGCAACCGTTGTCAACTTCTTTATGAAGAGTGCCACACTGGACTATTTATTGAGCTATGCAGGAGTCATCATCTTTACTGGATTGACAGCTTGGGATTCCCAGAAAATCAAAAAGCTCTTGCAGATGCAATATGAAGTTGACGAAAAGTCCCAAAAGTTAGCTCTCCTGGGAGCATTAACTTTGTATTTGGATTTCATCAACCTGTTCCTATATCTTCTGAAAATTTTCGGAAACAAGAAATAAATAACATTCAAATCATATTGTCATGACTATCATACGTAAAAATACCAATCCACGAGCAACCGATGTTGCTCCGCAGCTTCAAAGTGTATTGCATGCCAATGGTATGCAAGCCCATATCTCATTGTCAGAGACTGGAACCTACCAACTCGTGACTATCTCACACAACTCTTCTCAACCTCGTTATTATGACCTCAACGAGAAGCAGTTGGATGCCTTGGTCAATGGTGGCACGAATACATGGAACAAAAATGCATATAACACCTTTGTTTCCATTGTGAAAGACGATTATTATATTCCTGGTTCCTGGGTGGCAGCCAAAAATGCCAATTCTCCGGTAAACCACGGTTTGTGGGGACACACTATCATGGATGGAGAATATGGGTATCGAGACCCACGATTCCGTCCGTTTGCCGGTCCGGGATTTGGAAAATTTGACAATTCTCTTCTTGGCTTCCTCTTCGGTGGTGGCAGATATCACATCAGAAGAGTTGAGGAGAGACCTTACTTTGCTAACAGCGCACCTGTTGTGGTAGAACGTCCTGATGGTAGACTGAAACCCGGTGAGCTGAAATCGGGCAGTTATGGCTTCTATGATAAGGGAAATCAGAAAAAGGATGCTCTCTCCAATCTAGAAGTGAATGTCAAGCCTAGGGTTCTGGAGCGACCAAAAGGCAAAGCCTTGCCTCTGAAGGACTATATCAATGGGTACAGTACCCTTCTGACCTTTAGCGGTGCTGGTTTTGCAGAGGTACTTTCATCCCATGGTATTGTGGTTGATAAAGACAAGAAGACACTCACCATCAAGTCGGACGGCGTAAACAAAAATCTGGAATATACTCTTACCGACGAAGAACTCAATACCATACTGAATGATAAGTTGAGATTTACAGATACCAGAGGCAAGAAAAAGCATGTTCACAACAAGAATGCCCCTAACATCAGTGAGCGTCTGGATGTTATCAATAAGGTTATCGCAAATGACTTTGCCGACAAGATTACTGTTGACCATCTTCAAAGCAAAGACTATATCAACATCAAGCTGAAGCCTGAGACAGAAGCAGCTCTGGGCTTGACGGAAGCAAAAGCCAACGAGTATAACAAGAATGTCGATGTCCTGGAACTCAACATGCAGGATATGCGACAAGATTATAAGACTGGTTTTGTTGATAAGTGGAACTCCATCGGAGTTGTTGATGGCAGAATGCTCCCGGAAAATATGGGGTTCTATCTACCTATGAATAAGGGTCGCAGAGTGACTGTAGGAGAGATTCAAGCCTACCCTACCAATGATGGTGAAAAGACTTCTTATCGTATGACTGCCGTTGTTAACAATCAGCTGATGAGCCGTGAAATCAGCAAGGATGACTACAACAGGTTCCTCAATTACGATGATGAGCACCGTTTCCAATTGTTTGACAAGGTGTTCGATGAAGTCAAGATTAAGAGCGCATCAAATGGACAGCTTGAAGACAAAGTGTATTCTGGAAACATCGATTCGGCAAAAGGTGTAGTATCTCTGAAAGGTGACTATTGCCTGGTAAGCGGCAAATCTTCCGCAGCCATTACCGCTGCTATGGCTTGGAAGGACGAGATATCCGGTGATTATCTTATCAACCTCAGAACCAACAAGGATGCCGGTATGTGGTCTTTCAAAATCAGTCAGGAGCAGTATAACAAGTTCCAGTATGCCACGGATGAAGAAAGAGCCAATCTGCTCTCTTCCCTTCTTCCTACCGATGCCAAAAGCAATGAGAAGATGAAGGTGGTAGCAGCCAGCAACATCTACCAGGGTGGCTATATGAGGGAGCAGAATGGCAATATCTCCCCGGAACTGGGTAAAATGCTGGAAGGCTTGGATAAAGCCAATATCAACTACAAGGCAGTTGTTGACCCTAACGCAACAGACCAGGAACGTTTCAATGGCTTGAAGCAAGCTCTAAAGGAGCAGCAGAATCAAGCCAAAGACGGTGAAAAAGTAAAGTTGCCGACAGATGCAGAACTTTGGCAAATAGTGAAGGAACAGGATTTTTCAAAGATTGACAAAGGTTCCGTTCTTAAGGACAGATACAACCTCAATGATATCAGAGAGCAGACAAAGATCAACCTTCTTGGCGATGCCTACGTGAATGGAGAGTCACTTGAAAACCTGAAAGCAAGCAAGGAATGGAAGCGAGGTGGCGAACATGGACGTGATACCCAGGTGGGAGATATCGTAGTAGAAAAGCTGAAGGATGCCAAAGGACAGGAAATAGAAGGCAAATACAAGATGACAGCTGTCATCGATGGCAATGTCTTCTCCCATGAAATTACGGAAAAGCAATACAACAAGTTTATGACCGTAAACAACCTCCAGCGAATGAAGCTCTTTGACAAAATCTTCCCAGAGGTCGAAATGAAGACGAAGCCAGAAAACCGCTTCAACCTTGGAGCAGCCCTTCTTGCTGCCGTGACAACAGGCGTGGGAGTCATGGCAATCGCATCTGAGTCTCGTCCGCATCACCGTCCGGTGGTATTTGAAAGCGGACCGGTGTTCTCAAAGCCTGGTGTTGTTTCTGCTGCTGAAGTTTCAGCATCCATTTACGAGTCTATGAATAATGGACCAGCACCATCAGAAGGTTATGGTTTAGGTAGATAACAGATTTCATATCTAACAGAACAGATGTATGAACGATACAGTACATATCTTTAGAACAGTAACGTTACGTCCTCATTGGTTTCAGTATGTCATCAATGAGTTCGTAGCGTTGTGTTTCTTTTTTGGCAGCATCTGGGTATGGGAATTTTGCAGTTTCCAATACCACGAGTTGGCAAAATACGTTGGCATAGCTTTATTCCTCTATCTGCTGTTCAAACTGATATATCTGGCAAGGATGGAATATGTGATAACAGGGGAACAGATTATCATCATGCATGGTGTTCTGTCTCATTCAACCGATTACGTCGAGTTGTACAGAGTAGTAGACTATCAGCAGCACAGAAGTCTTCCACAGCAGATTTTCGGGCTGAAGACCGTAACCATCTTCTCTGGTGACCGGAATAATTCGAAGCTTGATATGATAGGTATTAAAGCCAATAACAATATTGTTGCCGACATAAGAATGAGAGTAGAATTTAATAAACGACAAAAAAGTATCTATGAAATTACAAACAGAAATTAGGAGAACATGTTTTTCTCTGTTATTTTTTTTAGGTGCAGTTTCATGCTTCGGGCAAAGCGTCACCCAATCCAACCCTCTGGAATATACAGCTATTGGTGAGGGAGAATCACGCATCAATGAAATCATCGGCAAGCAGAATGAAATATTGGACACCTTAAGCGTGCTTCATGGTGGAATGGTTACTGCAGAAACTAAGATGAAAAAATGGGAAGAGAAGTATAACAGCTACCTGAAAACAGCACAAGGGTATGCAGATGCCATCAAAGCTGGCTGTACCCTCTATATGGAAGGCATGCAGACGCTTTCAGCCTTATGGGAAATCAATACAGCCTGTAAGATTAATCCGCAAGGTATCGCTGCTTCTGTCTCCATGAATACGCTTTATGCCGAAACAGCTGTAGAACTTGTCAAGACGTATCGCATTTTGAAGACGGTTGTAGCTAAAGGCGGTGAAGGTAACATGCTTAAAGGTTCGGAACGCACAAAAATTCTGTGGCAGCTGAATACAGAGTTGGAACAGCTTAACAGGAAGTTTCGGAGCCTGGCATTGAGTATCAGCTTGTATACTTTCGAAGACGTATGGAACAAAGCCATTGCCGGAAAGATACAGAAGAGTAATAAAGTACTTGCTAAGGAGGCGTTGAGCCGTCAAAAGCGAGCCATGAAAGTAGTAGCACGGTTCTACAGGGAGAGACAATCACATAAAACATGGGGGTGGTAATGATGAAACATTTTAAAATAATCAGATATATCTTCCTACTGATGACTTTATTCCTGGTTCCTGTATCATCAAGTGCCATTGGTGTTGCAGAAGACCTGGTAAGAGCAGGCTTGTTTCAGACTTTTGCAACATCTGCCACAAAAGCTCTCAAAGCATCCGATGCCGTACTTACCGCAAATGCCGGAGAACACATGATGTCTAGGGAAGAAATCGAAAAGATGGTGAAATTTCAGACCCAGTTCAACAACTATCTCACCAACTTTGACAACATTCTTACCTATGCAGCAGAAATCTATGCTATTTATTATGAAGTGGATCAGGTCGGCAGGAACCTCAGCGAACTGAAATCTGTGGCTTTCTCCTCTCCTACCAACATTATAGCCGTAGCCCTTTTAAAGTCAAGGAACTATATATATAAAGATGTCATAGAAAACGGAGTACAGATAGCTTTGGATATCGAGAAACTTCTTCCTCTAAAGAAGAACAAGGAGAAAAATGCAAAGATGTCTGAGAAAGAACGCCTGGAATGCATCGGTAACGTCAGGAAGAGTTTAAGGGAGATGAACAGGAAAATCAGAAAGATGAACCTTCTTCTCCGATATACAACACTTATGGACTGCTGGTATGACCTGAAGGGGCAATATTACAGACCTAAAAGTATGCATGCCATCTGTAAGAGTTGTCAGCAACGGTGGGCAAACAATGCCTCAAAATGGAAACGTAAATAATAATAGAAATGGATGAATCAAAAGAGTTACAAGGATTATATACCATATTCCGAGCGACAATTTATATTTCATTGTTGCTTGAATTTTTCATGTATGCATTGGATCCATCTTCCCTTGATTTCCTTGGGGGATTGATAACCAACATACATTCACGCTTGCAATTACTGTCTGTGTATCAGTTCCTGCCCTATAGCAAAATGGTTACTGTTATGCTGGTCATCATCACCTGTATCGGTACCAAAAACAAAAAGCAATTAGAGTTTGATGCCCGAAAAATGGTTTTTTGGCCTATAACTCTAGGATTGCTTTTTGTGATACTGTCAGTATTCATCTATAACTGGGACTGGCATAGCAGGATATGGCTTTTCAAGGCAAATGTCTGGGTATATATGGTCTTCTCCCTCATTGGTGTAGTTGCTATACATATTGCCTTGGATAACGTATCGAAGTATTTCAGAAACGGACTTATGAAAGACCGTTTCAACCTGGAGAATGAAAGTTTTGAACAGCCGGAAGACCTAGTAGAAAATAAATTTTCGGTCAATATACCGATGCGTTATTATTATGGTGGTAAATTCCGGCACGGATGGATAAACATCATTAATCCATTCAGAGGTACGTGGGTTGTAGGAACCCCAGGTTCCGGTAAGACCTTTTCCGTGATAGAACCTTATATCAGGCAACATAGTGCAAAAGGTTTTGCCATGGTAGTTTATGATTATAAGTTCCCTACCTTGGCAACGAAGCTGTACTATCATTACAAGACAAACCTTAAGAAGGGTCTTACCCCAAAAGGATGTAAGTTCAATATCATTAACTTCGTGGATGTAGAATATTCAAGGAGAGTCAATCCTATACAGCAGAAATATATTACCAACTTAGCAGCTGCCCAGGAAACAGCAGAGACACTTATTGAGTCTCTTCAGAAGGGGCAGAAAGGAAACGGTGGTGGTAGTGACCAGTTCTTTCAGACTTCTGCAACCAACTTCCTTGCCGCCTGTATCTATTTCTTCGTCAACTATGGAAAGAAACCATACGATGCCGACGGAAACGAATTAGAGGCAGGATATGCACCTGTTGCAGGTACACCTCATTTGAGGTTAACAGGTAAGGTTTTTGCCAAAGGACATAAGAACGACAATGACTTTATTGTAGAGCCAGCCTACTGGAAAGGGCAATATTCAGATATGCCGCATGTACTTTCCTTCTTGAATCATAGCTATGAGGAAATCTTCGAAGTACTGATTACTGATCCGGAAGTGTCTCCTCTCCTGGGTCCTTTCAAGACCGCTTACGAAAATGGAGCGATGGAGCAGTTGGAAGGTATGATTGGTACACTCCGTGTACAAACCTCACGTCTGGCAACCAAAGAGGCTTATTGGGTCTTCAGTGGAGACGATTTCGATTTGAAAGTATCTGACCCTAAAAATCCAAGCTATCTGCTCATTGCCAATGATCCGGAAATGGAAAGTATCATTGGAGCATTGAATGCTTTGATTCTAAACCGACTTGTTACCAGAGTAAATAGTGGACAGGGAAAGAATGTACCGGTAAGTATTATAGTTGATGAGCTTCCAACATTATATTTCCATAAAATAGATCGTCTTATCGGTACAGCTCGTAGTAATAAGGTTGCAGTGACGTTAGGCTTCCAGGAACTTCCTCAGCTAGAAGCGGATTATGGAAAGGTCGGTATGCAGAAGATTATCACAACCGTAGGTAATGTAGTGAGCGGTTCTGCCCGATCCAAAGAAACCCTTGATTGGTTATCGGGTGATATTTTCGGAAAGGTAGTTCAGATGAAAAAAGGCATTACCATTGACAGAGATAAAACCTCCATTAATCTGAATGAGAACCTCGACAGTCTGGTTCCTGCATCTAAGATTTCCGACATGGCATCAGGTTGGCTCTGTGGTCAGACGGCACGAGATTTTACTGTAACCAAAACTGGCAGAAAAGGTTCCATGGATATCCTCAAAGCCGATGAGTTCAAGACAACGAAGTTCTTCTGTAAAACGAATTTTGATATGGACGATATTAAAAAAGAAGAAGCAGATTATAAGAATTATCCTTTGCCAAAGTTCTATGATTTTGGTACTGTTGATGCTAAAGAGCGCATTCTTTATAAGAACTTCGATCGAATCAATCAAGAAGTAATTGAAATGATCTCTCAAATTCAGAAAGAATTTCCTAAGCAGATTAAAAAAGCAAGCAAGAAATAACGTTTAAAAAATAATTTAAGAAAACAAGTTTGTTTAATCAAATTAAGCCCTCGACAACACGGTCAAGTCTTTGATTATGAAAAAGATTATTTTAATGATGATAGCAATGACAATATCATTTGCTTCATTTGCACAAAACAAAGATGTGACAACGTTCCTCGGCTTACCAGTTGATGGAACCGTTTCAAGTATGAAACAAAAACTGGTAAGTAAAGGTTTTGTTCCAAAGAAAGTAGGTACATATGAGTTCTTGGAAGGGGAATTCAATGGAACTGATGTTCATGTTCACATAGGAACAAACAACAATAAAGTGTATAGAATCATGCTTGCCGATAAAAATACTGTGGATGAAGCCCAAATAAAAATTCGTTTCAATAACCTTGTGAGCCAATTTGAAAATAACAAACGGTACATTCCGCTTGATAAATACACTTTGTCTGATGAAGAAGATATATCGTATGAAATGACTATTCACAATAAGAACTATGAAGCTTACTTTTATCAAGTTCCCGATATGGAGAAAGCCGACACTTTGGCTTTACAAGAGAAAGTACGTAATGAGTTGTTAAGCAAATACACAGCGGCTGAATTAATAAATCCGTCAGAAGAAATAAAGAAGGAAATTAAAAATACAGCAATAAAAATAGGCACGGAATTGATGCTCATGAAATCTGTTTGGTTCAAAATTGCAAGAGTTAATGGAGAGTACTATATTGGTTTGTTCTATGATAACGAATACAATCGTGCCAATGGGGAGGATTTATAAGTAGGGTGTCCAGTTCTATGTTCCAATATTAACTCACTTGTTTGAGAGTTTTGGTTCGTTCTGTCACCCAGTTTTTGGACAAGTGCTCGGTAGTCCAAGCATCAATGTCCTTAAGTTTAACATTCACTAAGCGCTCTTTGAAATTAAATGTTTTAGTAACGGATTCGTTCACGACTTTTGGATATAATGGTATCATTAGAGCAAAAGGAGTTATTCCATACAGCTTGTTCGGTGACTTCTTGCTTTTGTATATACCAAAAGTAGATTCAATGATGTCTGAAGAGATGCAGATAT
>OGLR01000206.1_pt1 | contig 34379 bp, 24 predicted proteins | sample 1572931 | NCBI WGS metagenome assembly OGLR01 (sample SAMEA2581997, study PRJEB24529) | metagenome | biome: Human gut stool | place: China | collected 2011 | reverse complement strand
TTCTTTGTTCTAATCTTATCCCGAACTGGCGTATGAAATTGTGGTGAAACATGTTAAAACCACCTACAAAAAATTAAGCTTGCTTCATGTGCCAATGAAGCCTGCTTCATTGGCACATGAAGCAAGCTTCGATAAAAATGGCAATTGGAAGCACATGTACCGTACTTTATTTTCTGCCAAATTCGGAAGGCAAGACTCCAAAATCCTTCTTGAAGCAAGACGAGAAATACTTTGGGTCATTATAGCCCACGGCAAATGCCACGTCGGCTATTCGAGCCTGCGGGTTGGAGGATATAAGTTCTGCCGCATAGCGCATGCGGATATTCCTCACAAACACCGATGGTCCTAAGTTGGTTGCAGTATGTAGTTTCTTATAGAGCGTGGACTTGGATATGTTCATGGCTTCGGCAAAGGCGTCAAGGCCGAAATCTGCATCGGCAAGATGCTTTTGCACACATTTCACGCACATGGTTACAAATTCCTCGTCATCGGGACTGAGGTTGACATCCTTTAGGGCACTAAAGAACTTGGCATTGAGCTCTTGCTGTGCCTTTTTTCTGCTGAACAGCAAGTTTTCGACCCTCGCCAAGAGTACGGAAGTATTGAAAGGCTTGGTGATATAGGCATCGGCACCTGCCCGATAAGCCTCGGCACGATCTTCGTCATAGCGCTTGGCGGTAAGCATAATAACAGGAAGCGTATTTGTTGCAGGATTGGAGTGTATTGCACGAGTAAGTTCCACACCATCCATTATTGGCATCATCATGTCTGTAACAACGATATCTATATTGTTATCATTGGAAAGAACATTAAATGCCTCCTGTCCATTGTAAGCCTTCAGTACATTATATTTCTGTGAGAAGAGCTTTGCTAACATAGAAAGAAGCTCTTCGTTGTCCTCGACAACAAGAACTGTATAATCGAATTTTGCATCAGAAGCATTTTTATCATCCGACTCATCCACCGACGAATTGGCGTATAATTGCAACTGGGCAGAAGACGAGTCCTCGATTTCATTGGCAGAAAAGGCTTCCTTTGATATAGGTAAGGTTACGGTGAACATGGTTCCATCGCCCAACTTGCTATCTACGGAGATTGAGCCATGGTGAAGCTCCACCAAGTCTTTGGTGAGCGAGAGCCCAATACCTGTACCATAGGTGCGGAACTTGCGGTGCTCACCCTCATAGAAGCGAGTGAACAATCGAGAAAGTTTCTCTTCCGATATGCCAGCCCCATTGTCCTTGACGGTTATTATGGCAGTCTTGCCATCAGGACATGAAAGGGTAACCTGTATGAATCCCAACGAGGAGTTATACTTTATGGCATTGGAAACCAAGTTGTATATTATCTTGTCGAGCTTGTCGGAATCGAAATACCCTTCGATTTCATTGGGATTGCAGACGAAAGACAAGTGCAACTGCTTCTTGTTTGTCAACGGGCGAAGACTCTCTATCTCCTTTCGAAGAAAATCTGACATGGAGGCATAGGAAACCAAGAGGTGAAGATTGCCCGTCTCCGACTTGCGGAACTCCAATATCTGCTGCAACATACGCATCAGCCTGTTTACGTTGCCATCGATAATATTGAAGGCCTCGGCATTGGCAGAGTCTGTGCTGGATAGATTGCTCACTGTGGCGGATATGACTGTAAGAGGAGTCATAAGGTCATGGGTGATATTGGTAAAGAATTGAAGCTTCTTGTGGTTGAGGGTCTCTATATTTTGCTTCTCAAGCTTTGCAAGCTGAACCTCTCTGCGGCTAAGCTCCTTATTCTTGAAATAGCGGTAAACAAAATAGGCAAAGGCAAGCATAGCAAAAGCATAGGATAGCCACGCATACCATTTAAGATACCATGGATTAAGGATATTGATTACGAACTTTGTCTCCTTGCCCCAATTTCCATTCTCGTCGGTAGCCTTTATATGAAATACATAACGCCCTGGCTGCAGATTGTTATAGCTGACAAAATTGGCGTCTGCATCGGTAAATTTCCATTCCTTGTCATAGTCGTCAAGCTTGTATGAGAAGCGTACGCCATCAAGATTATCAAAATTGAGTGTCGAAAACTCCAACGCAACATCTCTTTGGTCAGAATTTAATGTTATACTCTTCGTATAAGGTGGCAGGTTGACAGATGCGGAGTCTGAGAAATCGGTAAAATCGAGTGATTTGCCAAACAACTTGATGTCAGTGATATAAACGCTTGAAGATTTAGATTTAGCTTTGGCTTCCACATCGGTATCATTAAAAGTAACAATACCATTATAGCCACCAAAACACACCATTCCATCTGGAGTAATGGAGGAAATACCCTCTACAAAGGCATCCATCCCCATGAGATCATGACGCGAGAGCATACGTATTTTCAGAAGATTGCCTTTCGCATCGAGACGAAGTATGGCAAGGGTGTTGCGCATAGACGCAACAATATCGCCATCTGGCGACACCTCTACACTATAAACACGTTCTAAAGGAAGCCCATATTTTTGGTTTGCGCTGACAAAGCCGTCCTTGTCGGCATCATATACTAAAAGTCCGGCAACTCTACTGCAAGCCCATACCCTTCCTGCATGGTCAACTACAACTTTCTTTACGCCGCCTAATTTCAGCTTGCTGCCATATATCACATCATATTGTCTCAAATTTTGCGACGACACATGTCTCAGATTGCCTTTCAGTTGAAGAATGCCTTGGTCATGAGTACCTAACCATAGGCAACCTTTGCTTTTTGCCATTGACAAAATACGGGTATTCGCCAACTGGCCAAGTTTGTTCTCATCTAAATGAATTCCATCACCATTGGGATAGCGGACACATACCCCGCGATAAGTGCCCATAAGCCATGTGCCATTGTGGTCTACCAACATTGAATACACACAATTGTCTGTAAGCCATGGAGAATTGTCTTTATTTATCCGAGAAACAATGGAGCCATCCCGGTATAGCAGCACCCCCTCACGCTCGGTGAGTACCGCATGACAGCCATCGGGTAAGACAGAGAAGCCATTAACCACGGTAGATAAAGGAATATGGCGAAATTCCGACGGCACAGCCATATCAACATCCAAAAAGCCCATGGAATGAAGCCCGACCAAAAGCCTCGATTTGGGCATAAACGATATTGCTGTAAGATAGTCGTGATATAAGAACCCGTCTGGCAAAAACCATCTAAACTTATTTGCAGGTATCTTTGTTGTGCACACAATTCCACGATGAGTCGCACTAAACCAAAGGCGGCCTGTATTTTCGCAAAAGAAAGAGCCGGCTCCCTGACCAAAATAGTTTAGCCCAGGCTCCATATCTGACGGTATGGAGCAAATAACATCTTTGCCAAAGCTCGTGTCTATATACGATAATCCATTAGGCATTCCTATCCAAACAAAATTAGTAACAGAGTCAAACGATATATTCCACACTATATTGGAAGTAAGCCCACCATGAGTATTATCGACAGTAAAGTTTGAAAACTGCAGAGGGACAGAGGTTGCGTAAGGGTTGGAAATCTTATACAAGCCACATCCCCAGGTGCCAACCCACAGCTCACCCGAGGCTGTCTCGTAGATAGCCTGGGCTGAGTGACGCGGATTGAACGGCGGAAGCTCGTACCACGTTCCATTAGCAGGCGTATACCGATATATTCCACGATCCCATGTACCTATCCACAATACGCCATTGCGTCCCTCATACAAGCACGTTATGGAAGAATGGGGAACCTTGGAATTGTGGAGTTGGTCGCAATACATGACAAACCTATCGGCAGCCTTATCATAATGGTACAGACCACCCTCCGTACCTACCCACAAGTCGTTGTCGGATGTTATAAGAAGCCTATTCACGATGTCGCTATTGTCAAAGTCTGCAAAATGATAAGCACGAGTAAACCCCGTACGTAAATCCATACGATTAAGCCCCTTTTTGGTTCCTATCCACAAAGATGCGCCGTCATCAGCAAGACAAGAAACGCTCTCTGACGAAAGCAAATCTGGCGTTTGTTGAGTATTAAGATAACTCTTCACATGATAACCATCATAACGATATAGCCCATTGCCTGTACCAAGCCACATAAAGCCCAACTTGTCCTGATGCATACAGCGCACTTCGTCGACAGGCAACTGGTCTATGGCACTGAACTTGCGGAATACGAAAGATGATCCTGCATCGGCCATACAGAATTGTGCGAGGAGTATAATACAATACAATATTGCCGTCCTTATTGAATATTGTTTCATTGTTGTCAGTTTTAGTTTCAAAAAAAGATTCCGTATTGGAACACAATGCAAAGATAGTAAAAAAGACACAATTTTTAAACTTCTAAAGTTTAGAAATCCGTATCTTTACATATATTTTATAATATTTCCATATTATACGACATAAATTATTGTTTTTTCCACATCCCCTAATTTGATTAGTCGATAACTTTGCACCATGCGACGCAACAAATAATTCTGGCATTGTGAAATAATCAATCATTAACAATTTAATAAATACAATCTAAGCATGGACATTAAAAAATTAGTATTTGTGGCAGCAATCATGTTTTCTCCACAAGCTTTTTCTCAAACAGAGTCTGACAGGCAAAACATATCCTGGGTTGACACATCGCTTTCTGACGCAGAGAAATTCGTGTTGAAAGTCGACGGCAAACCTTACTACATGACAAGTGTGCAGTTTCGCGCAGACAAGTTGAAACGAATGGAGGGGTGGAATAACGAGCAAATATACAATTTGTTTCAGCAACTTGTAGCAGACAACTTCAACACAGTTTCAATACCATTGCCGTGGTTCCGTGTAGAGCCAACAAAAAATGTGTTCGATTGGAGCGTATTGGACTTCTACCTAAAAATGGTTGAAGAAGCTGGCTTAAAAATGGAATTGCTATGGTTTGGAAGCAATACTTGCGGAAGCGTATGGACGGAGCAGCCACCACAAATGCTGCGAGTTCCTGAATATGTGGTTAAAGACTACAAGACGATACCCGAGTCGTCAGAATACACACTTGACATTGCTGATACAGCATTATTGCACCGCGAGACTTACATTCTCAGCCAGATTATGGAGCATATCGCCCAATGGGATGAGACTCATGGAAACAAGCATACCATAATAGGAGTACAAATAAATAATGAGCCTTGTGGAAAGAACGGATACCAATTCTCACCCATGGAAATGATGCGTTATCAAAGTGATCTTGCAAAGGCTGTAAAAGACAGCAGGTATGTTACATGGACAAGAGTAAATGCAACAACACACGAATATCAAGACTATATAAATGCCAACGAGACCCTACGCGAAACGGAAGGCACAAATATCGATTTTGTAGGTGGCGACGCTTACGGAAAGACAGCAAAGCAACTTAGCTCGTTCATGCCTAATAAGGGTAAAAATTATAAAATGATTATGGAATGTGGCGCAGAAGAAAACAACAGTCAGCTATATCCATTTGCAGCCCTTACAACGAATACGGCATTGAGCTATTATGAATATGCAGGACCTGACAATCACGGGCTTTACGACCTTACTTCAACAAAGGGTGTTGTGAAAGTTCATAATGAAAATACACTAAACCTGATCCGTACACAAAACAAACTTTTTAATTCCGCCATGCAGGATATCGCAACAAAGGCCGTTGGAAAGAGCATGAAAATTCATAATGCGACAGGTAGCGACCCTTCGACAACAAAAGGTATACTCGGAACGACTCTTGACCCTCTTTCTCCCACGCAAGCAATAAGCATTAAGCGTAGCGACACGGAGCTAGTATTGCTCACTGTACAGAAAGGGAACTGGAATATTCCCGAATCATTAAATGCCACAAGTGCAAGCAAAGGCCATTTTGACGAGAATAACGAATGGGTAGAAGAGGAAACTATAAAATTTGATGGCACTTTCATTCCAAGAGCAGAAGCATCGGTAATCAGAGTCGTGCTCGATCCTGAGAGTGCAGGAATCAACAATGCAAAAGATGTAACGTTTGTTGCCGAGCAGCAGCCTGTTTACGATATGCAAGGCCGACTTGTTGATAGAAAATCACTGAAAAGAGGAATATATATCTGCGGAGGGAAAAAACAGTTATTCAATAATATTAAAAAATAGCTTATGCAATTATGCTTTTACTTTGCTGTATGAAATAAGAGTCATAACAGCAGTTTTCTCATAACATACGAAAAGGCGAAGTACCGGTGTGCTCCGCCTTTTGTGTTTTGTATGTTTTTATCAAAAAAATTCTATTCCAAATCCTGAAGCCACAAGGCACCCGACGCATCTGAAGGCATACGCCAGTCGCCCCGCGGACTGAGGCTTACGCTGCCGACTTTTGGTCCGTCGGGCAGACAGCTGCGCTTGAACTGCTGGCTGAAGAAGCGGCGGCAGAAGGTGGCGAGCCAATGCTGTATGGTATCATCAGTATATTTGCCCTCGAAAGCTTTGTTGGCAAGAATACGGATTTTCTTCGGGCGGAAGCCATAGCGCAGAAAATAATAGAGGAAAAAGTCGTGAAGCTCGTAAGGGCCGACAAGGTCTTCGGTTTTCTGTTTTATGTTGCCTTCCTCGTCGGCAGGAATAAGCTCGGGACTTATAGGCGTGTCAATGATGTCGCGAAGCGTTGCCGCCGACCGTGCGTCGGTATCTTCGGCAAAGCTCTCTACGAGATAGCGTATGAGAGTTTTGGGCACTCCGGCATTTACGCCGTACATGCTCATGTGGTCGCCATTATAAGTAGCCCAGCCAAGGGCAAGCTCCGAGAGATCGCCTGTGCCGATAACCATACCGCCAAACTTGTTGCTGAGGTCCATAAGTATCTGAGTGCGCTCACGTGCCTGACTGTTCTCGTATGTCACATCGTGAACTGCCGCATCGTGGCCTATATCCTCAAAATGCTGTGTAACGCTCTTCGCAATGTTTATCTCGTAAGATGTCACTCCAAGGCTCTCCATCAGGTCAAGGGCATTGTTGCGGGTGCGGCCGGTAGTGCCGAAGCCTGGCATGGTTACGCCGATAATTCCCTTGCGCGGCAGCTGCAGCTTGTCGAAAGCACGGACGCAGACAAGAAGGGCAAGAGTTGAGTCGAGTCCGCCACTTATACCGACAATAACCCTTTTGCACGATGTGTGCACAAGACGTTTTACAAGTCCCATAGACTGGATATCGAGTATCTCGCGGCACGACTCCCTCATGTCAACTCCATTTGGAATGAAAGGTGAGGGATTTACCTGACGCTCAAGAACGAACTCGCGCTCGGCTGCCGAATGCATGTTTATTGTACGTATATTCTCTCCTATCATGCGGCGTTGCGCATTGGTGTATGTGGTGTTTGCGCTACGGTCGTTACGCAGCCGCTCTACATCTATCTGCACAGCAACCATCTGGTCTTCCATGGCAAAGCGCTCACCCTCTGCTATAACTTTACCGTTCTCACAGATTATGGCATTGCCGCCATAAACGACATCCTGTGTGCTCTCACCAAATCCGGCAGAGGCATATACATATCCTGTTATGGTGCGCGCGCTCTGCTGCTTAAGCAACGATACGAGATAGTTGTGCTTGCCTATCAGCTCATCGCTTGCCGAGAGGTTGAAGATGATGTCGGCTCCAGCAAGAGCAAGATGATTGCTCGGAGGTGTGGGAGCCCAGACATCCTCACAAATCTCAACCCCAAACTTCACGCCGTCTGACGTGCAGAATATTTGTGGAGCTGACGAGACTGGTATAACTGTTCCGGCAAGACGAACCTCGCAGTCGCGCAAATCCTGCGCAGAGGCAAACCAACGTTTCTCATAGAACTCAGAATAGTTGGGAAGGTAGGTTTTCGGCACAATGCCCATTACCTGTCCTGCCTGTATGACAACGGCACAATTGAGCAACAGGTCGCCAGCAACAACAGGCATGCCAACAATGGCTATGACGCGAAGCTTGCGGGTGAAGTCGAGCAACTGGAATATGGCAGACTCTGCCGCCTCAAGAAGAAGGTTCTGGCGAAAAAGGTCCTGACAAGTATATCCCGTCAGCGAAAGCTCGGGAAAAGAGATAATCTCAACGCCTTGTCCCTCAGCCTGTGCTATGAGCGACTCTATCTGTTTAAGATTGTATTGGCAGTCGGCAACCTTTACTGTAGGTACGGCAGCTGCCACTTTTATGAAACCGTATTGCATATTTTGAATTACGAGTTTGGAATTTGGAATTACGAGTTGTCGGCAAAGCCGATTAAGAATTATTTAATTGTGAATTATCAATTCATAATCGCAGCGAAGCGAGAATAATTCAAAACTCGTAATTCAAAATTCATAATTACTTAATAGTTACTTGTGTGGCGCCATATCCATATTCCTGGAAACTGGCATCCTGATAAGAATAGCTCTTATAGCGGTATTGCAGGTCGTTGACTATTGCGCGGCGCAATACTCCCTCGCCCTTGCCATGGATGAAGACAATGCGCTGCTGTTTCCTGTTCTTGTACTGAGCCAACACCTCACGGAACTTTGTCATCTGATAGTTGAGAATGTCGGCTGAGGACATGCCTGCTGTGGTATCGAGAAGTGCATCAGCATGAAGATCGACAACAACAACATCCTCATCGCCCTTACGCTTTGTGACGAAAGGATTGCCCTGCTTTTTCCCGTTATCGTAACGGCGCACGTAGCTGTTGGAATTTCTGTCGGCATCATCATTTATCTGAGTGTCAGACGACTTGTACATTTCCATCTTGAGCTGTTTTGCGTCAACAACAAGTGAGCGCGCGGGCTTGTCGTTTTCTACAATATTATATATAAGAGCAGGACTCTCAAAATATATGTTTTCAGTAAAGGTGTGAAGTTTGTAGAACTTTACACCGTCTATACGGAACTGGACATCAATAGCCGGCTTCAGTACAAACGGCTTGTCTGACTTATAAGCAAACATCTGAACGCAAACTTTCGACAGGGTATCAAGCTCATCACGCCGGACCTCCTGAATATACTCTTTTGTGTTTGGCTCAGCCGTACCGTTGGACAAGACCGTCCAGTTGGCACCTTCGGCTACCAATATCATATAGGAAATATAATAGTTGGAGTCATTGACGAAATACATGTCAAACGAAGTGTTCGTTATCTCATTAACATTGACAGGCACAAAGGCAATGCAGGCTGTAAGCATGTTGCCGCCCTTGCGCTCCTCGACAGGCGCACGGAAAGTTACAGGCTTGTCGGTGTCGGCAACATCAAAACCGCCGACAGAGGCAGATGCCATTTCCTCATCTTGTCCTTCTTTCATCATAGCCCTGATAGAACGTCCGTCGGATGCCTGCTTACGTCTGTCGTCTTCGTTCTTAATCTTTGACGCCATCAGGCCACGGCTGGTATAGTCGTCGGTCTGGACAATAACCACGTCATTGATGCGCATAGGTATCTGAAAACCATCCTCGTCTTCAACGAGAACTATATCCTTGCCTTGGAAGCCGGCAACTATACCGCCTCCCATTTCTGACAGAAATCTGACTTTATCTCCTTTTTTCATATATATAATTACAAGTTTTAAACTACGAGTTTCGAATTGACGGCAAAGCCGATTAAGAATTACCTAATTGTGAATTATTAATTCATAATCGAAGCGAAGCGAGAACAATTCATAATTTCTAATTCAAAAATATCAAGGTATCAGCAGTGAGCTGTCGCCATAGCTGAGAAAACGGAAACCGTTACTTAACGCATAGTCGTAGACACGTTTCCAGTCGCCCTTTAGGAATGCGCTTACAAGCAAGAGCAACGTACTTTGCGGTTGATGGAAATTGGTGACAAGCGCCTTAACTATCTTGTAGTCATAGCCAGGGGCTATGATTATCTGTGTGCTGGAATGAAGCATAGAGATGTTGTTGCGCTCAAGCCATGACACGATATTTGAGATTGCCTTTTGCGGCGTTATGCCATTGACAAGCCCGCCATCTACTTTATCGTACGGCTCCCACTGGTTAACATGAAGCTCTGCCTCAGAAGCGTCAGGATTGTCCTCAAGTCTTGCGCCTATATAATACAGACTCTCAAGAGTCCGCACACTTGTAGTACCGACAGCAATGGCTGAGCAGTTATAATCGAGAAGCGACTGAAGAGTGGACTTCTTAACACATATATACTCGGTGTGCATCTGGTGTCCGTCTATTTCCTCACTCTTTACAGGCTTAAAAGTTCCGGCACCCACATGCAAGGTAAGCTCCTCGCGGTGTATGCCGGCATTATCGATAGCAGCAAGAACATTGTCTGTGAAATGAAGTCCGGCGGTAGGAGCTGCAACACTGCCCTTTATCTTAGAATAAACAGTCTGATAAGTTGTCTTGTCGCTGTCTTCGGTCTCTCTGTTGAGATATGGGGGAATAGGCAACTCGCCTATTGCGTCGAGAATTTCAGAGAAAGAGATTGTTGTATCGTCCCACTCGAAGTCTACCCAATAGTTGGTCCCCCCACTCTTCTCTTGAGCCTTATCCCGCTGCATGGCAGCCTTGAAGTTTATTATGGTTCAATTCACATCGAACGTTCTCGACAATGAGCCTTCTTTCCATTTCTTCAAATTTCCAACCATACACAGCCATGAACATGAGCCATGTGTCTGGAACATAAGCTCATAATCAGCCGGCTGCGCAGGCTCCATAAGGAAAACCTCTATCAAGGCACCAGTCTCTTTACGGAAGTGCATACGTGCCTGAATAACCCGGGTATTGTTGAAAACCATAAGGGATTTCTCAGGCAGATAAGACGGCAGGTTTCTGAAAACATCATAGGAGAGTTCTCCGTGGCGGTAAACGAGCAGCTTACTGGTATCTCGTGGAGAGACTGGAAATTTCGCGATGCGACTGTCTGGTAAATCATAATTATAGTCGCTGATATGAATATGTTTTGTCTGCATTGATAAATCAAATTAAAGGAATTATAACTATGGCTACGAGCAACAGACAGAAAACAGCTGTTACCATGTCGATATCGGCCACGCTATATCCCGAAGATGAGAACTGAGTTGATATATAATTGAAACGTGGTGTTATCTTAAAAAACAGATACTTGCTGAATACGAACACCAGAATGCCAACTACAATGCCTGCGAGCAAACCAGCCAGTATGTCGGAAGGATAATGAACACCAAGATAAACCCGGGAATAACAGTTAATCAAAGACCAGAATATCATTGTGGTAGTGAAAACCCTATTACGTATCCACAAGCTAAGGTACAGGGCAAGCGAGAATGTATTAGCCGCATGAGCAGAGAAAAAGCCATATTTGCCAGGGCGGTAGTTGTTGACAACATCTATGGAATACTTTAGTATAGGGTCGTTAACAGGCCGCCAACGCGCAAACAATGGTTTTGATATGAGATCAGCCGCAATTGTAGAAATGAGCACACAACCAATGGCACAGCCTACGATAATAGCAATCTGAGCCATAGACTCATTATTCTTTATGACAAGAATAAAAAGAGCCATATATAATGGTATCCACGTAATGCCGTTTGTAACCATCATCATAATGCCGTCAACGAACGACGAGTCACTCCCGTTGAGGAGCATAAGCAGTTGCGTGTCTAATTCTTGCATGTTTTTATATTTCTTCTATCTGACTTACCAACAGCCATCCCTCGCGTCCGTCGGCGAGCTTGATGCCACGCCATTCTTTCATGGCACGGTCTGTTATCTCAACACTTGTTCCCTCATGAATAACGAAAACATCGGCACCACTCTTTGCAGGAGTATTCTTTACCGATACAGTTGTTGCCGTGACAATGGCAGACTTGCTGTTCTCGAGTTTGCATTTCTGCTGGAAAGCAAAGATATTTGAAACCACAAAGACAACCAAGAGGACTATCGCAGAATAGAAACTTGCCTTACGTGCCCATATTTGCGGAGCAAAAAGGAATATAAGAGTGAGCAATAGAGCCACAACCATACAGAACACAGCCGTTTTAGCCCAACCGTCAACACTTGTGAAATTGACAAGAGAGTTATACCATGTCACGAAAAACATCTCGGTCTGTGGAGTTATCTTGTCTATGGTCTTAGAACGTGCGTATTGCAGATTATACCTTATATCATCATCGCCCGGCGAAAGACGCAAGGCACGCTCGTATGCAAGCAAGGCCTGAGTGATATTGTCGGTGCGGAAATAGGCATTGCCGAGATTATAGTACAGCTCTGCCGAGACACCTGTCTTCAGCAATTCCTGATAATCCTTTATAGCCTGCTGATAGTTTCCCTTGGCATACTCGTCGTCAGCATTCTGCTTTGTTATAGCCTGCGCCGACACTGGCAGAAGCATAAGCAGTGCGACAACAAAAGCATAGCTTGCGCCTATTGTCTTCTTTGTTTTTTTCTTCATTACATTTTCAATCTCCATAATTGCAGTCATAGCACTCTCGAAAGTTTTATTCATATTGCCCTCCGCATCACCAGGAGCATAACGCATAAACTCACAGTCGTCAAGTGCACTGATGAATTTCTGAATGGTGGCGTCATCAACATTATGATACGACAACTTTTCTGAAATATTATCACGTGTAAGTTGCTCTACAGGTATATTAAGCTTATCGCCCACATACCCCCAAAGGGCACGCAGAACCTCATCATAGAACTCGGTTGCCTTACCCTGAAGCATCAGCTTGTTTGCTGTGCGCAGACGCTTTGTTGCGACCTTGTTGGCTTTCTTACCTCTCATCTTGACAATATCCGCATTGTCAACAGCCCGTTTTCTAAATATTACGAGAAGTGCGACAAAAGCAATGAATGGAGCCAACAGACATATAATATAAGACGTAGAGCCATAAAAGTAATCGCCAGTTGAAAGAAGGTTGGCCTTGCCTGTCTTTATTCCACGAATATCCTTTGGCGCATCAGAGCTGTAGTCGACAACAGACGAGCGCGAGCCATTACCCTTGCCAACCTCAATCTCGAAACTTTGAGTCTTTACGGTCTTATAGCTGTTAGTAGAAGTATCATAGTATGTTAACTCTACAGGAGGAATGGTATAATGTCCTTGGTTGCGTGGCACGGCAAGAATATCATAAACCATGTTGCCCTCAAGTCCGTTAGAGGTCAGCTTTGTCTTGTCCGTTACCTTCGGATCGTATTTATCCCAGTCTTTCGGGAAACTAACGACAGGCTGCTTTATGAGTTTCAAGTTACCCACTCCGCCAACGACAATTCTCAAAGACAACGGGTCTCCGGCCTTCAACTCTGTTTTGTTAACCTGAGCGGTGATATTAAATTTGCCGACACCGCCAGAGAAGCCCGCAGGTTTTTGCGGCAAAGGCAAAACATTTACAGTAATGGCAGGAGCCTTGATGTCTCTCTTTACCTCAACATAGCCCGAGCCGCCATTGAAGAAAGCCTCAAACGGGTCAACAGCACGGTTCTGCTGCACGACGATACCCTTAAACGTAATGCTTGGAATTTCCAGCTTTCCAGTCATCTGAGGATACATCACATATTGGCTCCATGTCACGGTTCTGTATGGTCTGCCGTTAACGCGCTCAATATGGAAACTCTTCTGTTGTGGCAGCGGTATCTCCTGGGTGTGGAAACCTGTAAGCTCAGGCATCTTTCCCTCAAGCTGTGTAAGGTCAACAAGTGTATAAACCTTATAAGTGAGCAAGATTGGCTCTTGCTCATAAACCTGCTTTTTGTTGGCGCTGACTTTTATAAATAAGTCATTGCCGGTAATAGGAGTACCGGCCGACCTCATCTGTGGCTGATAGTCATCCTCCTCATGCATCCTCGGAGTACCTCCGCCCTTTGCCGAGGCTGTTCCTACGACCGTGACTTTTGTTGGTGAAGAAGACACTTCTTTGCCGTCTACTTTTGCATGTGCGGCAGGAATATTGAACACACCACTCTTAAGCGCATAAAGCGTATAAGTGAAAGTCTTCGAAGACGATGAGCTTGTATGTCCGTTCACCATCTTGAAGCTTGACTCTGTGGAAGTATAAGGACCAGCTATAATCTCGACAACATCTGACGAGCGGAGTCCCGACTTGAAGTCTTCTATGTCCTTTGTGTTTACTTTAAAAGATACACGGAAGTTTTCTCCAGCCTCTACCTTTGAAGGGGCAGAAACCGTGATAGACTGTGCCATGACGACACAACCAATAAAAAGAAGAGCAAATGCTATACAATATTTTCTCATACGTATTACCAGTTATTGTCAAGTTTACGACTCTGCTGCTGTTGCATCTTCGACTTCAGCTTCTGCTGTGTGGCCTTTTCCTCCTGCATTGCGGCATTAAGCATCTGCTCAGCGTTCTCTTTGCTCATTTGCTGCTGAGGCTGCTGTTTCTGCTTCTGCTTATCGTCGTTTTTCTTGTTATCTTGTTTATCCGACTGCTCTTTCTGCTGCTCTTTGTTCTTATCTTCCTTTTCCTTATTTTTGTTTGAGCCTCCATTTTGATTTTTCAGCTGACGTTTGCAAAGCTCAAGATTGTATCTTGTCTCGTTGTCTGAAGGATTGTTGCGAAGAGATTCTTTATAAGCCTCAATAGCCTCACTGAACATCTGATGCTTCTGGCATATAACACCTATGTTGTGATAAGCCATAGACTTACGCAACTGACTTTTCTCTGCCTTACCTACATTCTCAAACTGCACAATGGCAGCCGAGTCCTTTTGCTGCTGCATAAGAGCACAGCCGAGATTGTAGGCAGCCTGAGTATTGGAATGGTTCTGCGCAAGTGCCTTCCTGTATTCAGCCTCCGCCTTTGGATAGTTTTGCTGACGAAACAGCTTGTTGCCGTTTCTAATATATTGTCTGTCATTCTGTGCAGATGCGACAAAAGCCGTTATCACCAATATGGTCACGGCAATCGCTCTCGTGCAACAATATCGTATATTCTTCATATCTTGATTGAATATTTATTTTCTCTTGAAAAGTCTTATTCTCCTCAACATCGGGTTTCTGATTTCCAGCACACATATCTCTGCTATAAGCAACAATATGGCAAGTATGCCGAAAGCCTGAAACTGCTCGTCAAACTCGCTGTATATCACAGATTCCGTCTCGCCACGCTGTAGTTTGGCAAGAGACTCGTTGAGACTTTCCTGCGCGTCACTTGTATTGTCGACATGAATATAAGTTCCGCTACCTGCCGCTGCTATCTCACGGCACATCTGAGTATTTAAAGCCGACATCACTGTCTCACCACGAGAGTCGGTCATATATCCACCATTTGCCATTGGTATAGGTGAGCCTTTAGGATCACCAACTCCAAGCACAAATACATTTATTCCTCTTTTCCTTGCCTCGGCAGCGGCTTCTTTTGCTCCACCCTCATGGTCCTCGCCATCTGTGATAATTATAATAGCTCTTCCTACATTCCCCTGTTTGGTAAAGCTCTTGGTTGCTATATCCACAGCACGTGCAATATCTGTACCCTGTGTGGCAATAAGAGAAGGGTCTATATTTGAAAGAAACATCTTTGCAGACACATAGTCGCTTGTTATAGGCAACTGTACGAAAGCGTCACCGGCAAAAACAACAAGACCGATTTTATCGTTTGTAAAATTGTCGATGAGGTTCTCAACAAGCATCTTAGACTTGTCCAGACGACTCGGTACCACATCCTGAGCAAGCATGGAATTTGATATGTCCACACAGATAATAGCCTCTATGCCGTTTCGTTTCTCCCTTGATATCTTGCTTCCCATTTGCGGACGCGCAAGCATAACAACGAGAATGGCGTATGCGCCCAGAAGAAGCCAGAATTTAACCGCCGGTCTGTATTTCGACACATCGGGCATCATCTCCCTCAACAACTCATAATCGCCAAGAGCCTGAAGTTTTCTTCTCCTCAGTCTCCAGTTAACTACCCGCAACAAGAACAAGATTGGTATTGCGAGCAGCAGATACAGATATATCGGGTCTTCAAATCTCAACATAGTTATCGTAACATTTTTGTTTATGGTATCCTCCTTAATACTGTATTGCGGAGTATTATCTCAATCAGCAGGATGATGACGGCAGCGAGGGCAAACGGCTGATAAGCCTCGTATCGTTTAGAGAATTTCTTCACATTCATCTTGCTCTTCTCAAGTTTGTCAATATCCTGATAAATCTGTTTCAGCTCCTTGTTGTTCGTCGCTCTGTAGAAGTTACCCTCTGTCAGGGCAGCAATCTCGCTAAGAGTTTTGTTGTCAATCTCAACAGGAATATTCACATACTGCACACCACCGGCAACTGGCATCGGATAGCGTGCCACCTTATTGGTACCTACGCCGATGGTATAAACTCTGATACCAAGGCTCTTTGCTATCTGTGCGGCGGTAATTGGAGATATGTCGCCTCTGTTGTTTGAGCCGTCGGTAAGCAGAATGACGACTTTGCTCTTTGCCTTAGAATCTTTTAGACGGCTGACAGCATTTGCCAGTCCCATACCTATCGCAGTACCGTCCTCTATCAATCCTCTGGCGGCGATATCCGTACGCACGTTCTGCAGAAGGTTCAGCAAGCTGGCATGGTCTGTTGTCATAGGGCATTGGGTAAACGACTCTCCCGCGAATATCGTAAGGCCGATATTGTCGTTTTGTCTGCCCGCTATAAATTCAGAAGCCACATCCTTGGCAGCCTCCATACGGTTTGGCCTGAGGTCTTCGGCAAGCATAGATGTCGACACGTCCATGGCAAGCATAATGTCAATACCCTCAACCGTGCGGCTTCCCCACGAGTTGTGGGTTTGAGGACGTGCAAGCACTATGACAACAAGAGTGAACACAATACAGCGCAAAAGCATCGGCAAATGTACAAGCCTCACCCTCCAGCTCTTCGGAGCATAGAGATAAGCGAATGTGTCGCTAAGTCTTAATGTCGGTTCCTTCTTTTTGCTGTCAAGAAAATACCACAACACATACGGTACCAAGAGCAACAGCAGCAGGAAATATTCTTTATTAGCAAATTCCATGTCGTCAGCTCAATAATAAATAAACGTTATAAACGATATAGGCTAATGCGAGCACAGCCACAACAACAATGCCATATACAAGCCCCTTTATGGTTATGCGGGCATTGCGCTGTTTCTGGTCTTTCTCGCTCAATTGCGGAACAATGCGTTCCTCAGTAGGCTGTCCATCTACCTTTGTCTTGTCTATGAAGTTGACTGCATTGACAAGGTTAAGGTCGTTTTCATTTATAAGAGTTGAGTGTTTTGCAAACTTAACAAGGTCGGCGGTTGTAAACAGCTCACGAAGCTCATCTATCATAGTCTTGTCGCCATTGCTGCGCAAACGCTCAATAATTTCCGTTGATGTCATCTCTTTGGCTGAGAAACCAAATCTCTCCTCTATATACTGGCGCAAGGTGTCGGTAAGCTGAGTATAATAAGTCTTCTGGTCCTCGCTTGTCTGCATCTTCTCAGCCTTAATTTTCTCTATCGCGCTCAAGGCTTTCTGATGAGCGGGAACACGTTTTATAATTCTTATCTTTGTAATTATCGGCTTATTCTGTTTCAACCGTACGAACAGGTATACAAGAGCCACACAGCAGACGAGAAGCAAAAAACCTATCCATACAATTCCTTTCCACTCACTCCACAAGAATGGATTATCCTGAACATCTTTTGGAGGATAGAACTGGTTTGGGTGGACTGTATCCACATCAACCGTCAACACTTTAAGAGCCAGTGTATTACCAGCATATTGCTTGCCGTTAACTTTAACCTTCATTCCCGGTATCGGATAAAGGTTGTTGTCAAAAGAAGTAAGAGTAATCCGTCGTGCCACCCTTACCATATCGTTATCAAGAGCCGAAGTGTCGGCATCTGTAACATCAACAATCTCAACGCCTGGAACAAGATAATGTTTCGGCTTAAGCTCTGGCCATGTTATAGTTGCCCCACGCTTTGCCGTAACAGCAACAGTCATGTCTGTCTGCTGGCCTATCAATATCTGTATGGAGTCCATGTTTGCCTGTACGCTTACTTGTGCAATGCCTTTTTCAGGTACAATCCAAACTGCGGACAGCAACAATATATATGACAATATTCGTGATATCATTATGTTTTAAATTAATTGATGTGAAAAAACATCAGTTTCGCTGTGCGAAGAGCAGCATCATGGCTTTCACGTAGTCCTCATTTGTGGCAACGCTTACCCAATCAACATTGCTCTTTGCGAAAGTTTGCCGGAGCATACTCTCACGCTCAAGCCAATAACGGTTGTGAGCCGCACGGAGCTTTTTGCTCGATGTGTCGATATACATCTCATGTCCCGTCTCTGCATCCCTGACTTTCAGCAGTCCCGCATCGGGAAGCCGCTTTACAAACGGGTCATAAACCTGTATTGCGGCGATATCGTGCTTGGAGTTTGCTATCTGCATTGGTCTCAGGAAGTCACTGCCCTGATAGAAGTCGCTCAGCAGGAATGCCGTACACCTGCGTTTCATAACCCTGGTAAGATATTCTACAGCCATGCCTACATCTGTTTTCTTGCTTTCGGGCTCAAAGTTCAGCATTTCCCTTATTATATATAATATATGTTTGCGGCCTTTCTTTGGCGGAATATATTTCTCTATCTTGTCTGAGAAAAAAATCACGCCTATCTTGTCATTGTTCTGTATGGCACTGAATGCGAGTGTAGCGGCAATCTCTGTGGCTGTATCACGTTTCATCTGTCGGCGTGTGCCGAAATCAAGTGAGCCTGAGACATCTATGAGAAGCATAACAGTAAGCTCCCGTTCTTCCTCGAAAACCTTTACGAACGGTTTATGAAATCTGGCCGTGACATTCCAGTCTATATCCCTGACATCGTCTCCGAACTGGTATTCCCTTACTTCAGAGAATGCCATTCCACGCCCCTTGAAAGCAGAATGATACTGCCCCGCAAAGATGTTTTGGCTCAGTCCGCGGGTCTTTATCTCGATCTTTCTAACCTTCTTTAATATCTCAGATGTTTCCATTTTTTAAGTGAAGAGTGAAGAATGAAGAGTGAAAAGTGAAGAGTGAAGAGTGAAGGATGAAAAATGAGGAGTGAAGAACAAGAAATTCTATACTAAAGAAAAACTATTTAATTCTTCATTCTTCGTTCTTCACTCTTCGCTTTTTAAGGCACCTCAACGCTGTTGATAATGCGTGACACTATCTCCTCGCTCGTAATATTGCTTGCCTCAGCCTCGTATGAGAGTCCTATGCGGTGGCGCATAACGTCGTGGGCTACGGCTCTGACATCCTCAGGCACCACGTATCCACGGTGCTTTATGAAAGCATATGCACGGGCAGCCTTAGCAAGATTGATACTTGCACGCGGACTACCGCCGAAGGTAATCATATCTTTCAAGTCTGCAAGTTTGTAACGCTCCGGATAGCGTGATGCGAAAACAATGTCGGCAATATACTGCTCTATTTTCTCATCGATGTAAACCTGGTTTACAACCTCACGCGCCTTAATGATTTCTGCGGCAGTGGTCACAGGTGTCACAACAGGAGCCGTCCCCTTAATGTTCTGTCGTATAATGAGTTTCTCTTCTTCTATTGTAGGATAGTCTATCACTACTTTCAGCATGAAACGGTCTACCTGAGCCTCCGGCAACTGGTAAGTACCCTCCTGCTCTATCGGGTTCTGGGTAGCCATTACGAGGAAAGGATTTGGAAGAGAGAATGTATTGTCTCCAATCGTAACCTGATGCTCCTGCATAGCCTCGAGCAATGCGCTCTGCACCTTTGCCGGGGCACGGTTAATTTCGTCTGCCAACACAAAGTTTGCGAAAACCGGTCCTTTCTTTACCTGGAATTTCTCTTCCTTCTGCGAATAAATCAGCGTACCGATAACGTCGGCAGGAAGCAAGTCTGGTGTAAACTGAATGCGTGAATAGTCGGCATCAATAAGCTGTGCGAGTGTCTTGATTGCAAGTGTTTTTGCCAGGCCAGGCACACCCTCAAGAAGTATATGTCCGTCACTAAGAAGCGAGATAAGCAGCGAGTCTACAAGATGTTTCTGACCAACGATAACCCTGTCCATACCTGTAACAAGGTTGGTTACAAACGTACTTTGCTGCTCGATTCTGATGTTCAATTCCCGAATATCAATAGATTCTGCCATAATTATGCAATTTACTTACTGTTTTCTATGTTTTTAAATTAAGTGCAAAATTACAGCAATAAAAGCTCAATCCCAAAGGATTGCATCTAAATAATATTAAAATAGCTTTGCGGATATTATAATTATTCCTAATTCGGCAGGCGGGCGGAAAGTCCAAAAAGCACTCAGCCCCAGACTAAATGCTTTTTGGGCTTTCCGCCCGCACTATTTGCGTATTGCTTATCAGAAGGTGGGTTCTACAGTTTCCCACCTGAGATTAATAGAACTTGAAATAATTGCGTGCATTATTATACGAAATGTCCTCAACCATACGTGACAGACTTTCCATATCGTCAGGCAGCAAGCCTTTCTCCACATCGTTTCCAAGCAGGTTGCAAAGCAGACGGCGGAAATACTCATGACGGGGATAGCTCAAGAAAGAGCGGCTGTCTGTAAGCATACCGACGAAACGGCTAAGCAGGCCAAGAACAGAGAGTGCGTTCATCTGGCGGGTCATACCGTCAAGCTGATCGTTGAACCACCATCCTGAGCCAAACTGGATTTTGCCTGGGCAAGAGCCGTCTTGGAAGTTACCGAGCATGGTTGCTATAACCTCATTGGCACATGGATTAAGAGTGTAAAGGATAGTACGTGTAAGCTTGCCCTTCATATTGAGCTTGTTCAGGAAACGGCTCATAGCCTTTGCTGTGGTGAACTCTCCAATTGAGTCGAAGCCGGTATCCGCACCAAGCTTATTATACATCAGTGTGTTGTTGTCGCGGATAGCGCCATAGTGGAACTGCTGTGTCCAGCCTGCATCGTTGTCCATTTCCGCACAAACAGTCAAGAAAGCATTCTTATACTGACGCACCTCTGAGTCTGACAAATCCTGACCTCTCATAGCCTTTGCAAATATTGTCTCAATCTGCGAGTCGGTATATTCCTCATCATAGAATTCCTCAATTCCGTGGTCAGAAAGCCTACAGCCATTCTCGGCAAAGAAGTCGTGACGTTTCTGAAGAGCGTCAACCATATCCTTGAAAGTTGTGACAGTCACGCCGGCAACCTCACCCAAACGGTTAATATACTCCGCAAACTCAGGTTTCTCAATGTTCATGGCCTTGTCGGGACGCCATGCGGGAATCATCTTTATCTCGAAACCGTTCTCACGTGTCTGCTTGTGATAGCGCAAATCGTCTACAGGGTCATCGGTTGTACAAACGCATTCCACATTGTAGCGGCGCATAAGTCCGCGTGCGGAATACTCTGGCTGCAGCAGCTTCTCGTTGCACTCGTCAAAGATTTCCCTTGCAGTCTTTGGCGACAAAAGTTTCTCAATGCCGAAAGCAGTCTTAAGCTCAAGATGTGTCCAGTGGTAAAGAGGATTGCGGAATGTATAAGGAACCGTCTCTGCCCACTTCTCAAACTTTTCCCAGTCCGTAGTGTCCTTGCCTGTGCAGAAACGCTCGTCAACGCCATTTGTTCTCATAGCGCGCCACTTATAATGGTCGCCGCCAAGCCACAACTCTGTAATGCTGCTGAACTTATGGTCGTTTGCAACCATTTCCGGAATAAGGTGGCAATGGTAGTCTATGATAGGCATCTTTGCCGCATGATTGTGATAGAGCTCCTGTGCGACAGATGTGTCGAGCAGGAAATTCTCGTCCATGAACTTTTTCATATTCGATTTGTTTTTTAAGATTGTTGTTATATATATTTTTTATTCAGTTATCTTCATCGAATGCAAAGATAATAGAAAAACATTTCACGGCAAAAGAAATATTATTTTTTTTATATATAACGCCGCTATTAGCCTTAACTGGCAACTGTATTTATATCATTACGGAAAATGCGACCTCAACATAATTATATAAAAAAACAATCATACCTGAACTGTTAACGCAAAATTTAAAACATTCCACCATCTGACATTTTGCAAGGTAAAAGATTGCAAAAATCTTGTTTGTTCGGCAAAAATTAACTAATTTTGCACCAAAACAAGTGTGCATAATGTCAAAGAAGGTACTTTTAATCTATACAGGAGGCACTATAGGCATGGGCCGAAACCCCATGACCGGTGCGTTAGAGCCATTAGACTTCAATCATCTCGTTGAGAGCATGCCTGAGTTCAAGCTGCTACAGACAGGAGTTGAGGTTTATAACTTTACACCGCCTATCGACTCAAGCGATATGAGTCCGGCATTGTGGGCTGAGCTCGTAAGAATCATTTCAGAAAGATACGACGGCTACGACGGTTTCGTAATTCTTCATGGCACCGACACCATGGCATATACGGCTAGCGCACTGTCGTTTATGCTGGAAAATCTCACAAAACCTGTTATTCTCACCGGCTCACAGCTTCCAATGGGACAACTGCGTACAGACGGTAAGGAAAACCTCATAACAAGTGTTGAGCTTGCCGCTCTGAAAGACGAGAACGGACTGGCAAAAGTGCCAGAGGTCTGCATTCATTTCAACGGGCGGCTTCTGCGTGGAAACAGAGCAACAAAGAAGAATGCCGACGGATTTACCGCATTCGAGTCGTTCAACTATCCACACCTATGCGACGCCGGCGTAAACTTCACGTTCCACGAGCATCACTTTCTGCAGCCCGATTTCAACAAGCCAATGACACCGCATACAGCAATGAATCCTAATGTGGTTGTGTTCAGCCTGTTCCCGGGAATTCAGGAAAGCATAATACGTCATGTCCTGGAAGCGACCGAAATTCGTGGCATCGTGATGCGAAGTTTCGGTAGCGGCAACGCACCGCAATATCCGTGGCTCAAAAAATTGTTGTCGGAAGCGACAGAAAGGGGTGTGGTAATTGTAAATATCAGCCAGTGTGTTGCTGGCAGCGTAGAGATGTCACGCTACGGCACTGGCTACCATCTGAAAAAAGCCGGAGTTATAAGCGGCTACGATTCTACGGTAGAGGCTGCGGTTGCCAAACTGATGTTCCTGCTGGCACAATACGACGATGCGGACGCAATACGGAGCCTTATGACGAAATCGATAGCCGGCGAGATTTCTCTCTAAACTTGAGACTATCAACACCAGAAGTAAAGGTGGAGGCTAAAATAAAAAAATGTGTGGGCTAAATTGTATTGCCGCCCACACATTTTTTTGTTATTTCATCATTTCTTTTGCCTCCGCCACAGCTTTAAGCAGCTGTTTTTTCTTGAATGGCTTCTTCGACATCAGCTGGCAGCAAACCAAATTGTCGCCCTTGCTTACTGTTGCCGACGCATTGATAACCTTACACTCGTCAGCCTCTGGATGCAGTCCGTGGGTTGTTATGAACTCCGCTTTTTCCCATCCCTTTACAGGTATCATGGCAAGCTCATAGTTGCCGTTGCACATTATGTAGGCTACAATTCCGCCGCCCAAGTCCATGGTCTTTGTAGTGATGCCGCCATTGATTTTTGGAAGGGCATAATGGCCGAGACGAACTTTAGTGGCGGTGCCGCAACTGTCGACAACGTCACAGCGGATAATTCCGTCGGCTGTTTCCTTTTCCTGCAGTCTCATTACGAAACCCTGGTTTTGCTGCGGGAAGACAGAGCGGGTGAGAATGCCGTTTGCATAGCCAAGAGTGGTATACCGGCGCATTGGCTCCCACAATGATTTCTCTGCATTGTAGACCATGTAGTTCATGGCTACCTCGCCATTTTTGCCGTCTGCCATCCACAGAAGATCTGTGTTATAGGCAAGTCTGTTGTACTGCTCCGACGCACGGAAATGCTCTGGCCAACTGCGGTTAACATCGTAGTCGCAATAAGCGCGGAGTTCCGACGCGCCAGTTTTTCCATAGTTGGTAACGAGCATTTTCGGCCCGGCGAAATAACGTGTCACAACCTCGTCTTTCTTCATGTTTTTCCAGTCGCCCTCGTTTTCTACCGCCGACCAATACTTGTCGTCTTTTGGCAAAACAAGTGGCAGGAAAGCCTTTGCGCACCAATAAACGGAGCCGCGGCAGCTATATCCCTGCAATACAGGATCGAACAAACCGTAAAAGCCTGGGGTAGGAATACCGTCGTCGGCAAGGAATTCTGGATGCTGAAGGAACTGAAGCAAACAGCCCGAGGCTATCCGGCGCATCCAGCCATGATTACAGTCGTCGCCCCATGCAAGCGGTGCGGTGGCTGCAAAACGGTACATGTCGGAGCGGCCCCACATTGGCATGCGACCGTCACGGGCAAAAAGATATGGGTAGCTGGTGTACATGTCGTTAAAGTTTTTCTCAAACTTTTCCGCATACTCAGGCATATACTTCCGCCCATAGAATTTTGACCACAACTTGCCGTAAAGCTGATAAGCCCACATTGAATAATAGTCATAGTTTGGCACATCGTAATACCATCCGTCTCCACGGTAGTCGCCAAGCAGCGCATCGAGATATTTCCTCATCAGTCCCTCGTTTATTCTATACCCACGGGTATTGAAGAACGACATTACGAAAATATTGAAAAATCTCCAGTTCTGGGCAACGGTAGGTCCGTCGGCATAGCTTTCCATCATCTCGTACAGGGCCTGACGGGTCTCGGCGGGAAGAGGGTCCCATACGGCCTCGCCACAAACAAAAAAGCATACTCCCAAAGCTCCAAACTCCACAAGATCCTGGCACGGCCCGCGGTTTCCACGATGACCAACAAACTGCGGACTTCCGGGAGTCACGAGCAAAGTCAGCTGACGGCGGTAATAGTCTACAAGGCGTATGCCGTTGATGGTGATTGTAGAGTCCTCGCGTATCAATGGCGACGCCATGAAAAGTGTACGTGCCATGCCCTCCAATGTAGCCCCGCGCACACGGCTTTTGTTGGTCTCGTCTTTCGGATAGCAGACATCGCCCATACGCTGGAAATACATAGGGTCGTCAAGACTCTTAATGTGCCTGAAAGCACCCTCAAGCAGATATTTGTCTGCCTCAATCCAATGGTCACGTGTCATGCCCGTAAACGGACTAAGCTTGTAGTCTGGATTTGCCGGCTTAAAGGTTTTGCCGCCATACACAGACACACACGAAATGACTGTTGTCAGTAATAAAATCAGTTTTCTCATAATAGATAATAGATTATAGCTGTTTGATAATTTTTAAGACTGTGCCTGCAAAGTTACAACATCTTTTTGTAATATCCGAAAGCCCGCTGCCGTTTTTTTCCGCATTGGGGCATGTTAAGGCGGATTCTATAAATTCCCGCCGAAAATAAATCCAAAATCAAACAAAAATAATTTATAAAACCCGCCTTAAGTGTTAATTATTCTAATACTCCCAGCCTATTTTGAAAGATTGTGGGCAATTATTTTATTTAAACAAAAAAATATTCATAATTTTGCACGTATGAAATTATCGGTCATAATCCCTGTTTACAATGTCTCATCCACACTCGACAGATGTCTGGAAAGTGTGGCAGGACAGACAATGCGCGACTTGCAGATAATCCTTGTCGATGACGCGTCGACAGACGGAAGCTCGAAAATATGTGACAAATGGATCCGTGATGACGGCAGAATTCAAGTTGTCCGTCACAACGCCAACCAAGGCCTGTCGGCTGCACGCAACTCAGGCATCGCACGTGCCAAGGGCGAATACATAACATTCGTAGACAGCGACGACACCGTGGACAAAGAGACCTACGCCAGGCTGTTCGCCATACTTAATGTCCACCCGGATTATGACATTCTCGAATTTCCGGTTTTCGTAAGATACGGCAACATAAAACTGCAACAACGCCTGTATTTCGGCATGGACAAGGAATACCACGACATGGACGAATACTGGTTGAAATCGAAAGCATACCAGCACTCGTACGCATGGAACAAAATTTATAAACGTGAGCTTTTCAATAGCGAGAAATATCCTGTCGGCAAAAAGTTTGAAGACGTTTACATGCTCTGCCGGCTGTTGAGGCACTGCAAGATTATTGCTACGACATCGGCAGGAATGTATTATTACCACGACAATCCCGCCAGCATAACAAGAAACGCTACAGGCAAAGATCTTACCGACCTGCTCAACGCACATCTGCCGATGCTCACGAAGGCATGCGATGACGAATATTATTCTCAGGTCCTCAAAATAGCGCTCGATGTCTACGAGGCCACAGGGCAATATCCCGATTTTCCGAAAATGCCATACGGCAGGGGCATAAGGGCAAAACTCAATAAGATTTTAGGATTTAAGACACTATGCTTGATAAACAAAACTCTGCACAAAATATACAAAAAGAACCACTGATCAGCTTCATCGTAACTGCATACAACATCCCCGGCGACATGCTCTGCGAATGTGTCGGCAGCATATCGAAGCTGTCACCAAACGACGACGATATGGAGATAATCGTTGTCGACGACGGCAGCAAGACTCCCGCATTGGAACATCTGGAACTTTTTACAGACAAAATTGTCTATATAAGGCAAGCCAACAAGGGCCTCTCAGAGGCAAGAAATACGGGGCTGAGAATGGCCCGGGGCAAATACATCCAGTTTGTCGATGGCGATGACACTATTCTGGTTGCCGCATACGAGCATTGTCTCGACATAGCACGCTATGAAAATCCGGATATGGTATTGTTCTCGTTCACAAAAACACCTGTCACCGACATTCCCTTCAGCTGCAGGCAACCGGTAACGGGAATTGAGTTCATGCTCAACAACAACCTGAGGGCAAGCGCATGCACATATATTTTCAAACGGGCTATTATCGGCTCGCTGCGCTTCACGCCAGGCATTGTCTCCGAAGACGAGGAGTTTACCCCAAGGCTCGTTCTCAGAGCACAGAGACTTTATGCCACAAACGCCAAGGCATACTTCTACCGTCAGCGCGAAGGCTCAATAACAAACGTGAAGAGCGATAACAGAAAAATCATCAGACAGCTGAATGACGTGTTCGGAATTATCTGCCGCTTGCTGGACCGGAGCACACGCATGCCCGAGGACGCGCAACAACGTCCCCCCTTGCGGATTGCACAGCTCAGCATGGATTATCTCTACAACACTGCCGTGCTAACAAAATCCATGCACCAGCTCAACGATGCCATAGAGAGTCTGAGCAGCAAGGGGCTGTACCCTCTACCCGATAAAAACTACACTTGGAAATACTCGGCATTCAGAAAAATGATGGCTACAAAAGCCGGCAGATACTTGCTGATAATGAAGGGGGCTATAGAATGAGAATACTGCTTCTTGGCGAATATAGCAACGTGCATTGGACACTTGCCCAAGGACTCCGCGAACTCGGGCATGAGGTTACGGTGGTATCGAACGGCGACTTCTGGAAAAACTATCCACGCGACATAGACGTGGCACGGAGGCCAGGAAAACTTGGCGGCATTTGTCTGTATTTAAAGATTTTGGCACTATTGCCCAAACTTAAAGGCTACGACATAGTGCAGCTCATAAACCCTATGTTTTTCGAACTGAAGGCTGAGAGGCTGTTCAGCATCTATGAGCGGCTGAAAAAACAAAACGGGAAAATTGTGCTCGGCGCATTCGGCATGGACTATTACTGGGTAAACGAAAACCGCACCCGCAAACCTCTGAGATACAGCGACTTCAACATAGGCGACAAGCTTAGGGACACCAACGACACACGAAAGGAAATAGCCGACTGGACAGGGACGGCAAAACAGAGACTAAACCAGCTTATTGCCTGCGAATGCGACGCCATAGTAACCGGACTATACGAATATCTGGCATGCTACGGCCCGCTGTTTCCCGAAAAAACAACATTCATCCCATTCCCAATTGTGTGCGACGAAAATGCCGCCGTTCTGAAAAAACGGGATAAAGGCACTCCGCTGAGAGTTTTTATCGGAATAAACAAGTCACGCTCAGAATATAAGGGCACAGACATTATGCTGAGAGCCGCCGGGGACGTAGCCGCCGGCATGCCCGAAAAACTGAGACTCACCGTTGTAGAGAACGTGCCTTTCAACGAATATCGGAAAATGATGCTCGGAAGCGATGCCATTGTCGACCAGCTCTACAGCTACACACCCTCAATGAACCCGCTGGAGGCTATGTCGCACGGACTGATATGCATAGGTGGCGGAGAGCCTGAGAACTATGAAATTCTCGGCGAGACGGAGCTGAGACCAATAATAAATGTGGAGCCAAACTACGACAGCGTATATTCAGAAATCAAACGGCTCGCATTGTCACCAGACCGTATTCCGGAACTTCAAAACCAAAGTATAGAATACACACGCCGTCACCACGACTATATCAAAGTGGCCCGACGGTATGAGAAACTTTATAAAAGCCTATAAAAACGCCTCAAAAAACGCCGTCTGTCTCATCGGCCAATGAACCCGCTTGCGACGGCCGTCGCAAGCGGGTTCATTGGCCATCGCAAGCGGCTGCGTTTTTTTCGCATAGCAAAATAAATATGACTCATCCGAAATTTAAGGTTGGTTCTATAAATTCCACTGAAAATAAAAATGAATCATGGAGCCTTTCGTTTTGCCATGAGCGGGCTGTGCGCTTTCCGGAAAAAAATAGCGCCTGGCAATTGTTTTGACACATTGCCAAGCGCTATTTATATTTTATGATATATCAGAGAGGCTTAGTCCTGCTCCTCAGCCTCGTGAGCCTGGATGAGCTGCAGCTGAATATCGTTTGGAACAAGCTCGTAACTTGCGAACTTTGTTGTAAACGACGCACGTCCACCTGTCAATGAGCTAAGGGCGATGCTGTAGTTAGAAAGTTCTTTCAATGGTATCTTTGCCTGAAGCTTCTGATAACCGGCCTCGCTGTCCATACCCATAATGAGGGCACGGCGTCCCTGAAGGTCGCTCATTACGTCGCCCATGAAGTCTGAAGGCACATAAACCTCGAGATCGTAGATAGGCTCAAGAATTTTTGGACCTGCCTCCTTGAAGGCTGCGGCAAACGCATGGCGGGCAGCAAGCATGAACGAAAGCTCATTTGAGTCTACCGGGTGCATCTTGCCGTCATAAACTATTACGCGTACATCGCGGGCATAGCTGCCTGTAAGCGGACCAGACTCCATGCGCTCCATGATACCCTTCAAAATGGCAGGCATGAAACGCGCGTCGATAGCACCGCCTACTACAGAGTTGATGAATACGAGCTTACCGCCCCACTCCAGATTGATTTCCTCACGGCCCTTGATGTTCATTTTGAACTCCTGTCCGTTGAACTTGTATGTTGTAGGATCAGGCATACCCTCAGCATAAGGCTCCACAATGAGGTGAACCTCACCGAACTGTCCGGCGCCGCCGCTCTGTTTCTTATGGCGATAGTCGGCACGCGCCATCTTGGTGATAGTCTCACGATAAGGTATCTTTGGCTCGCCAAACTGTACCTGTATCTTCTCGTTGTTCTCAAGACGCCACTTCAATGTGCGGAGGTGGAACTCACCCTGTCCGTGAACGATGGTCTGGCGCAATTCCTTAGACTGCTCGACAACCCATGTCGGGTCTTCCTGACGCATCTTCAACATGGCGGCCATGAGCTTCTCGGTCTCAGAAGAGTTGACAGCCTTTATAGAGCGTGAATATTTTGAGTTCGGATATTTAATGAAGTCAAAGCGCTGCTCAGTGTCCTTGCCGTTAAGAGTGTTGCCAGTCTTAACATCCTTCAGCTTCACAGTACAGCCAATGTCGCCCGCACAAAGCTGATCGACAGGAATACGGTTGGCACCCGCACAAGCATAGATTTGTCCGATGCGCTCCTTTGAGCCGCGGTCAGAGTTCGAAAGGTCGTCGCCAGGCTTAACGCTACCGCTCATAACCTTGAAATAAGAAACCTCGCCAATGTGTGGCTCCATACCGGTCTTGAAGAAATAGAGAGAAGTAGGCCCGTCGGTCTCAGCCGCAACCTCCTCGCCACGTGTGTTGTGGAGTTTTGGCATCTCACTGACGAAAGGCACAACGTTGCCAAGGAATTCCATCAAACGGCGGACACCCATATCCTTGCCTGCGCAAACACAGAAAACAGGGAAGATAGAACGTGTGACAAGTCCCTTGCGGATACCCTCGCGAAGCTCGTCCTCTGTAAGAGTCTCTTCCTCGAAGAACTTCTCCATAAGTCCCTCGTCATTCTCTGCGGCAGCCTCAACGAGTGCTTTGTGAAGCTCCATAGCCTTGTCCATTTCCTCAGCGGGAATATCCTCGATGATAGGAGCGCCGCCCTCAGGTTTCCAAGAATATTTCTTCATCAGAAGAACATCGATAAGCGCATTGAAATTTGGACCTGTCTCAATAGGATATTGTATCTGCACACACTTAGGACCATAAATTTCCTGCATGTTGGCGATGATTGAGTCGAAGTCGCACTTGTCGCTGTCAAGCTGGTTTACAAGGAAGATAACAGGTTTCTTAAGTTTTTCGGTATAGCGGAAATGGTTCTGTGTGCCTACCTCTGGACCATACTGGCCGTTTATAAGTATAACAGCCTCGTCAGTTACGTTGAGGGCTGTGATAGTGCCGCCAACAAAGTCGTCAGAGCCGGGACAGTCTATAATGTTCAGTTTTTTGTTGTTCCATTCTGTGTGGAAAACTGTGGGGAATACCGAGTACCCATATTCCTGCTCAACAGGGAAATAGTCGCTCACCGTATTTTTGGCCTCCACTGTGCCACGGCGTTTGATGATACCGGCTTCGAATAGCATACTTTCGGCAAGAGTGGTCTTGCCTGAACCCGCACTGCCAACAAGGGCAATGTTCTTGATTTCGTTAGTCTGATATACTCTCATATCAAAAAGGTTTAAATGTTAGTAATATGATCTGTCTGATATAAATCGGGACTCAAATCCCAATTCGCCGCCTAAGTTAATTGTTTTTTATGAAACAGCCAAAGAAAAACGCATAAAGTTGATGTTATTTTTAGACTTATTAGTAATTTTGCGGCATATATGGCAGGATTATATATTCACATACCGTTCTGTGCGAGCAGATGCATATACTGCGGCTTTTACTCTACAACCCACCATGAAATGCACGACAGATACGTCGACGCGCTATGCAGGGAGATGGAATTAAGAGCCGCAAACAGCCCGCAACGCACAAAAATCTCAACGATTTACCTTGGCGGAGGAACCCCCTCGCAATTGTCTTTGCAATGTCTTCGCCGTCTGTTCCAATATATATATAAGATATATGACGTTGACGAAAATGCCGAGGTGACGATGGAATGCAACCCTGACGACATTTCTGTTGGAATGTTTGACGGCATTCCTGTAAACAGGGTCAGCATGGGAATACAGACCTTCAACGACGGGCGTCTGCGTTTTCTTCACCGCCGCCACAATGCAACGCAGGCAAAAAATGCCGTCGCAACGCTGCGGAATATGGGAATTGACAACATCAGCATAGACCTGATGTTCGGTTTCCCCAACCAGACAATGGAGGAATGGGAATACGACATTGAGCAGGCTGTAGCACTGAACCCGGAGCACATTTCGGCATACAGCCTGATGTATGAAGAGGGAACACCACTCACAGCTATGCGTGATAAGGGAAAAATTAGAGAGATTGACGAGGATTTGAGCATCGGGATGTACAGCAAATTAATAGACTTGCTGACAGAAAACGGGTATGAGCACTACGAGATAAGCAACTTTGCAAAACAGCAGACCTTAAGTTCCCCCACTGGGGGGCAGGGGAGCAAACACTCTGTGCGCTCACGCCATAACAGCAGCTACTGGCACGACATTCCATATATCGGTATTGGCGCGGCGGCACATTCATACGACATAAAAACACGGAGCTGGAACGTTGCCGACATCGGCAAATACATCGGGAGCATAGAGCAAGGCAAATTGCCATCGGAACATGAGATTATCGATGATGATACTCATTACGACGACATTGTCACAACTGCAATGAGAACTTGCGAGGGAATAGACACGGCCAAGTTAAAGCCTAAATACAGGGCACACATACTTAAAGCATCAAAGAAATTTATAGACGATAATCTGCTGACACTCAACGGCTCACACATAAAATTGACGCGCAAAGGCTTATTCGTCAGCGATATGGTCATGGCTGAGTTGATATTTTAGGTTATGGGGTTTGTAGAGCCGCTATATATAGCGGCCGCAATTAACAAGGCTAATTATTTTCTGTTGAAGCAACGATAATATAGATGAAAAATTTGTAGAGAGGAGAAAAATAATTATCTTTGTAGCTAAAAGAAGATAACCCACTATAACTCTTTGTTTGCGGCCGCTATATATAGCGGCCATACAGGAACTCATCAACTAAAAAAACAGATGGAAGACAAATTTGAAATGTTATGGCTCGAAAGGCGCAAACAAATACTTGCAGCCGACGAGGAATATCACAAGGCTACCGAAAGCTACAGGATGACTTCGGGAGCTGACTGGCTTTTGTTTGGCATGCCTGTTGTTGGTGCCATCATAGTATTGGACTGCTCGTTTTTCAACAGCGAGTTTGTTAATTGGATTGTTGCGGCAGCCGTTGCCATCGTGATGTTTATTGGTGCCGTATTTGTAAAATCGCTTATCACAGGCAACCGCCCTGTCTCCGAGATTGAGGCAGAGATAAAGCAGCGGTATAGGGAGGAATATGAAAGAAGTGGAAATTGGGGAAAGTAGACGAGTATTTATCTACATATTTACTAACAACTCGTCAACTTGTCAACTCGTTTACTCGTCAACTATAAAAATATTATGGAAGACCAATTTACAAGAACCAGAATGCTGATAGGCGACGATGCCGTACAGAGACTTGCCAATGCCCATGTTGCCGTCTTCGGCGTAGGAGGCGTAGGCGGATATGTGGTGGAAGTATTGGCACGGAGTGGCGTCGGCGCAATAGATATCATTGACAACGACACCGTCAACATTACGAATATAAACCGGCAAATAATAGCACTGCACTCAACTATCGGACAACAAAAAGTTGACGTGACGGCAGCACGTATAAAAGACATAAACCCAAACTGTAGGGTGGAGAAATTCAACATGTTTTATCTGCCCGAAAATGCCGACACAATAGACTTGCAAAAATACGATTATGTCGTTGACTGCATCGACACCGTAACAGCAAAGATTGAGCTTATCAAGCGTTGTCACACATTAGGGAAACCTATTATTTGCAGCATGGGGACAGCCAATAAAATGGATCCTACACAATTTCGAATTGTCGATATCACAGAGACAAGCATCGACCCGCTTGCAAAAATTCTTAGAAAAAAGCTGAGACATATAGGCATTGAGCACGTGAAAGTTGTGTTCAGTCCAGAACAGCCAATGAAGCCCTTAACGGAATATGAGCCAGAGAGCGACAATACATCACGCCGCCCTACCCCAGCCAGCAACGCTTTCGTACCCGCAGCAGCAGGATTGGTTATAGGAGGAGAGGTTGTAAAGGAAATAACAATAAAAAACAGGCTGAGTTTTCTCGCTTGAAACTCAGCCTGAACAATAATCTTTAAAAGGTTTGCATAATATATCTGCTAAAGCAAATATCAGTTGTTCTCGGGACGCAGCTTGCGTACTGTTACGCCAGCCTGCCACATTTCCTTGTTGCGCATCGCCTCAAGCTCTGCGTTCAGTTTCTCACGGTAGTCGGGCTGTGAGTTTTTGTCGATAGAAATCTGTGCCTCGTTGCCTGTCTTTACGGAATAATAGAGCCACTCCATAACAGGCTTTATGGCATCGCGGAAACGGGGTGCCCAATCGAGTGCGCCACGCTGTGCTGTGGTTGAGCAGTTGGCATACATCCAGTCCATGCCTTTGGCTCCGAAGAGCGGACCGAGGCTCTGTGTAAGTTCCTCTACGGTCTCGTTAAACGCCTCTGAGGGTGAGTGTCCGTTCTCACGGAGAACGTCGTATTGTGCCTCGAGCAGTCCCTCTATGGCACCCATCAGTGAGCCGCGCTCGCCAGTGAGGTCGGATGTCGCCTCGCGCTGGAATGTAGTCTTAAACATGTATCCGGCTCCTATGCCGATACCGAAAGCTATGGTTTTCTCCTCTGCATGGCCTGTGGCATCCTGATAAACGGCGTATGAGCAGTTCAGGCCACGGCCCTCGCAAAACATGGTGCGGAGCGATGTGCCTGAGCCCTTAGGCGCTACCATTATCACGTCGATATCCTCTGGAGGGACAACGCCAGTGCGGTCGTTCCAGTTTATGGCAAAGCCGTGTGAGTAGTAGAGTGCCTTGCCCGGTGTGAGATATTGTTTAATTTTTGGCCAGACGGCAATTTGCCCGGCATCGGAAAGAAGCATGCAGACTATGGTTCCCTTATCGGCTGCCTCCTCAATAGAGAAGAGAGTCTTGCCGGGTACCCACCCGTCGGCGACGGCCTTGTCGTAAGTTTTTCCCTCGCGCTGTCCGACTATGACGTTGAAGCCATTGTCGCGCAGGTTGCAGGCCTGGCCAG
>OGLR01000203.1_pt1 | contig 34672 bp, 33 predicted proteins | sample 1572931 | NCBI WGS metagenome assembly OGLR01 (sample SAMEA2581997, study PRJEB24529) | metagenome | biome: Human gut stool | place: China | collected 2011 | reverse complement strand
GGAGTTTTGCTTAATGACATTATTTGGGCTATAGCCTAATCGCTGAATAGTTACTGAATAAATTCAACACAGACAAGACTTCTGAAGAACGTAATGTGTTGTTTATTTGCTGGGACGAGAATATTTTTCAGCCATGTACAGCCCTGTTGTCAGAACATCATTCTCTTTTGAAGGAGGTGCAAACAGACGCAATAGATTATATCGTAGTGTCTGACTTATACAGACAAATGGAGTCTATGATGTATGGTTATAAAAATCCTGTACCAGGATCAAGTCCATTCTTTATTAGGTTTTGTAACACAAAGGTTGTTGATAACGGATTTGACAAAGAGGATGAGGCTTTTAAGATTCTTGATGGGATAGTTAACGGATTGGAGGTTGCAGACGAGGCTTATATAAAAACTTGTCCAGAGATACGATTTACGATTTCTTAAAAACACACCTTATTATGATTTACGAATTAGCGCATTTGGTAAAAGCCCGCTGTTCTTTTCTGTGGGATTTTATCGAATGGGGAAACTCTGTGGCTTTTTCCATTAGATACAGGAAAGGGCTGAAACGTCTTGGGGAAATTGTTAACGAGGGAGTACAGGAGCCATACGGAATGAAAGTGGCTGAGAAAGGCGATGTTGCTAAAATGCTGGAATTTTTCAACAGGCAGCCCAAGGACTCATTTGCATTTTTCCAACCTCACGGATTTGATGAGAAGTCTTTGCGCACGATTGTGGGCAGGAAGTCGTTTCTGGCGTTCTTACTGGTAGAGCACGGAACAACTGAGACGGAAATTATCGGCTATGCGTTTATGCGTAGTTTTGTGAATGGAGCCTCTTACCGCGGATATATGGTAGATAAGAATCACAGAGGCTGTGGTTTGGCGACGATAATGGGATTTGGCATGAACCGTGTGGGCGACGCGTTGAACCTGACGATGTATAAAAGCATTTCGCCGGAGAACCCCGCCTCAATGAAAGCTACACAGAAAGTTTGTGACATAGAGATATTGAAAACACTTGAAAATGGAGATTATCTAATGAGATGTATGAGTAAACCGACACTTTGAGAAATTGGTGAGGAATGGCAAGCTTAATCCATAAAACAGATAATTATATGTTATTAAAACGACTCTTTGATATAGTAGCTTCCTTTGTGGGATTGCTCCTGATTTGGTGGATATTCCCCATTGTTGCGTTTTTGATTCATCGGAAAATGCCGGGTGGCTCTGCTTTCTTTTGTCAAAAGCGTGTCGGTCGGGGCGGCAAATTGTTTACCTGCCACAAGTTCCGCACGATGACGGTAAAGCATAACGGATCATCAGTGAGTGTGGCCGGGGACAACCGCATTACTCCTTTTGGGGCCAAGCTAAGACATTATAAGATTGACGAGTTGCCCGAATTGTGGGACGTGCTGATTGGCAATATGTCGTTTGTGGGGCCCCGGCCTGATGTGCCCGGATATGCCGACAAACTGGAAGGAGAGGACCGTGTGATTTTGAATTTACGTCCTGGCATTACCGGGCCTGCAACGCTGAAGTACCGGCTGGAAGACGAGATGATTTCGGAATATGTGGCGCAAAAACAGCAACAAGGGGACAAGCGCTCTGTTCAAGAAATTGCAATAGAATATAATGACAAGGTGATATATCCAGACAAGGTACGCATCAATAAATATTATTATGAGCACTACTCTTTCATCAAGGATATTCAGATGATATTTTGCACGGTGTTAGGGAAAAATATGAAGTATAACAACGAAATAATATAAACAATAGAATTTCTGTTGTGTGATTGCGTAGGCAAGATTTTTGCAATTGGCAGAGACTGGCGCAAAAGGATTTAAAATCTTGATAAAATCATTGGCGGTATGAAATAATAGTTGTATCTTTGCAAGGTATATACCTGTTTTCTCTTATGGAAGAAAAAAAGAAAGAGCCTATTTTTGATAAGGAAATAGAGATAGAAGATACACTCTCGGATCCTTTTAATCCCAATGACATATCCATTGAGAAGAAGCTGATATTGGTTGAAACCTGTATAAAACGACTCTTGCAAAGGAGCATTGTTCTTAGCCCTGATTTTCAAAGACATGAAGTTTGGGATAACGAGAGGAAATCGCGGCTAATAGAGTCGTTGATGCTGAAAATTCCAATACCTATGTTCTACGTCTCAGCTGACGAAAAGAATGACTTCACTGTTGTTGACGGATTACAAAGGCTCTCTTCGTTCAGGGATTTTATCATCGGGCATGAGGCATACGAGAACAGAGATTACAACAGAAAAGGGGACGGAATGAAGCTGACAGGGCTGGAATTTTGGACCCAATATAACGGATGCACTTTTAACGAGTTGCCGACCTATCTGCAAAATAGAATTTACGAAACAGAACTGACATTTACCATAATTAACCCAGGCACGCCTGATGAGGTAAAAAGAAATATTTTCAAGCGAATTAACACAGGAGGCTTGTATCTTACATCACAGGAAATCAGGAATGCATTGTACAACGGCAAGTCTACAGAAATGTTGAATAATTTGTCGAATACTCCTGAATTTCTCTGTGCAACAGCAAAATCAGTCAGTAAAAAGCGCATGGAGGATTTTGAGCTGATTTTAAGATGCATTTCTTTCATTGTACGGGACAAAAACGCTTATCCCAAGAGCAATAACATGGATGCCTTTTTGAGCGACACCATGCAGATGATAAACGCACACCCGAATTTTGACAACAATGACATAAAGAAGCTTATAAAACGCGGGAACATAAATCTTGAGACCATAAAGAAGAGCGCCCCTGCGGAATTGGCATCATTGTTTGTTTGCGGAATGGAGCGTTCATACAAATTGTTTGGCAAGCACTGTTTTCGAAGAAGCTATGGCGATGCTAAGCGTTCGCCGATAAATAAGGCTCTGTTTGAAATGTGGGGATCGACCTTGTCTTTGATATCTGAAGGCGAGTTCCATAACATTCTGGCCAATGAGATTGCTTTTAAACGAGAATATCATCTGCTTCTTGACAATGTGGAGTTTCAGAATTTGATATCCAGAGACAGTTGGAAATACGGTTCGGTACAAAAGCGTTTTGAGATAATAAACCAGTTGATTGATAAATATAAGGCTCTGCAATGATAACAAATTTGCAATTAAAGGGGTTTAAATCCTTTTTGGAGGGAGATTTTGAGTTACGCCCGTTTACTTTGTTAACAGGTCTAAACAGTAGTGGCAAAAGTTCTGTCATACAGGCATTGCTTATGCTTGAACGGGCCGCAAAAGGTCAAAATTTTCTATTGGATGAGCACGGAACAGGTAAAGAGCTGACAAACATCTATGTAAACGAGTTTGGAATAACGGCATCTGATGAAAAGCATAGAACCCTTCATTTGGAAAATATGAACGACCGGCAGAATGTCAACAACGAGGGTGTTGAGATGCCTATGGTTTTTTATTCCGAAGCAGGAAGATACGGCAGTCAAAGCTCTATTAAAGTGTTCAACAGTTCTGTGGAGATGGATTCTAAAGGCGGAAATTTGCTGAAATGTATTGACACATTTGCAGACCTGCCTGTCAGTAAAAATCTGATGCACCCGAAGGCTCAGGGAGAAACCTTCATGTTTAATCTGAAGGCATGGTTGGACATTATTTCTCCAGGAGTGGACTTTACATATCAGCTTCAGAGACTTAGCGACCAGTCTTTTTCTTATTTTGATGAGCATAGAGCTACAAATGTAGGTTTCGGATTGAGTTATACACTTCCTATAATAACTGTCTTGTTAAGAGCCTCATTGTCTGACGACACCTTGGTGCTGTTGGAAAATCCAGAAGCCCACCTGCATCCAAAGGGACAGACAGAAATGGGAAAATTTATTGCATTGTGTGCTGACAATGGTGTGCGATGCGTAGTTGAGACTCATAGTGACCATCTGTTTGACGGCATACGCATTTATACCAAACAGCACCCCGAGTTTGCAGAAAAATTCATCAGTTACTGGTTTGAGCAAGATGACAAAAAGAATACTCAAACAAACAGTATAGTGCTGAATGGAGACGGCAGATACAGAAATGATGTGCCATCAGGTTTCTTTGACCAATTTGAGATTGACTCGGAAGTATTATTGTTTTAGCCATGAACAGGTTTTATCTTAATGAGTGTTTGGGAGGAGACTTTGCTTGTCAGGATTTGGCAGATGCTCTTGCGAAAGTAGTTTTAGCTTTTGCTTCTTTAGCAAAGAAACAAAATCTGCATGTAGAGAAGGGCTGGATACTCGAAAAGGAACCAAATAAGATTGTTTTAGGTGGCGAAAAATTGTCGGACATTTTAAAATGTCTTCAAGACCGTGAAACGAAAAGGCTGTTTTATAGTTACACGCTAAATTATCCAGTTGAGGATTTTTTTGCGGCTGCAAACGTTGACGAATTGTTGCAAGCCAATTATGTATTTGAAAATAACGATGCCACCAACATGGTTATAGTTGAAAAAAATGGTGACACGCTACTTACGTTTCCTGTGTCTGATGCTGTAAGACAAGATTGGCTGACGGCAAAAAGCGATAATCAAGGCTTTAAAGATGTCCGTGTATTGAATCTTCATGGTTATAGCCATAATAATGAGAAGGCAGTAGGAGATGAGTTGTTTAGGAGGAATTATGCCAAAGCTCCTTGCAACATTAACAAATTGGAATATCTTGCTCCTCGCGTCATTATGTCAGAGAGTTTTAAAAAACGTTTTGCAGATGCGCCATTAGAACATAAGAGAAGTATATTTGAGCGTATAGACGAAGTGTTAGCCAGCAATCTGTTGCAACCTTTACAATGCAATGGAACAATGATAAAACATGTTGCGGAGCATGTCGCAGAATTGCGTATTGTAAATCCTGTTGATATAAGAGTCTATTTCCACGAGAAAGATGATACTTTGTATTTTGCAAAGATGGCATTAAAGTCTGAATATGTCGGAAAAAATGCACAGGACCAAGATATCCAAAAGTCTGAGGAGATAATACAGCTACTTATGAAAAATTAACTATGGCGTACTTTTAAGTAATATGCAAAAATAACTTACGCAATAATTGTGTACTATGCTAAGGGCAAAAGCATAATTGCATAAGTTATTTTTAAACATTGCTTAAGCCAAAGTTGTTTCTAATCTAATATTCATTTTATTACTCATTCAACACGCCTGGCAAATGCTTGGCTATATTTGTTATGCCTTTTTTTGACTCAATAGAATAGCGTCCGATTAATTTGGGATGTGGCTTATTTTGCTCAGTAGAAGATTACAGGTGGTAACAATTATATTAAGGTGGATTCTATAAGCTCCAACCGAAAATAAATTCAAAATACGGCAAAAACAATTTATAGAACCCGCCTAAAATAAAAATGCTTTATCTATAATAAACGCTTATTCTATATTAAGTTTCCGCTGAACTCATTTCTTTTTCCCGCATACATTCCTTTAGAAGACAAAATCTAAAGATATATTACAAATTTCAGAATAATGAACAAAAGAATTTACTTGTGTCTTGCCCACATGAGTGGCAAGGAGATGGGCTTTATACAAGAAGCCTTTGACACGAATTGGGTTGTGCCATTGGGACCAAACGTTAACGGATTTGAGGCTGACCTTGAGAACTTTGTGAATCAACGTGACGATGCCTCTGCTCTGGATAAGAAAGTTGTGGCACTCAGTGCGGGCACGGCTGCTGTGCATTTGGCACTGTTGGCTTGCGGCGTAGGGCCTGGCGATGAGGTGTTGGTACAAAGTTTTACCTTCTGCGCCTCCTCTCATCCTGTGACCTATTTAGGAGCTACGCCTGTATTCGTGGATTCTGAGCCTGACAGTTGGAATATGAGTCCTGAATTGTTGGAAAAAGCCATCATCGACCGCATGGAAGTAACTGGGAAAAAGCCCAAGGCTATTGTGCCTGTTTACCTATATGGCATGCCTGCCAAGATTGACGAGATTATGGCTGTGGCAGAGAAATATGACATTCCGGTGATTGAGGATGCGGCAGAAGGCTTCGGAAGCCGATATAAAGGGCAAGTATGCGGCACATTCGGCAAATATGGAGTTTTGTCTTTCAATGGTAATAAAATGATTACCACCTCTGGCGGCGGCGCACTGATTTGTCCTGATGACGAAAGCAAACAAAAAGTGATGTTCTACGCCACCCAAGCCCGTGAGTCCTACCCCTATTACCAACATGAGGAAATAGGCTATAATTACCGTATGTCGAACATCTGCGCAGGTATCGGCAGAGGGCAAATGACTGTATTGGACGAGCACATTGCGCCCCACAACCAGAGACAGTCTATTTACAGGGAAGGTTTGAAAGACGTGAAAGGTGTCACACTGCACGAGAATCCTGACGAACGCTATGACAGCAATTTCTGGCTTTGCACGGTGTTGCTGGATGAGGAACTGCACGTGAAAGGAGAAGAACATGCATACGAATCCGCAATACAGGGTGCTGTTGGCGGTGCTGCCGGAGTAACCCATGCCGCAAAGACATTGCACACCGATTGTGAGCCGAACCGCAATGTGGAGGCTATGCGCTTGGCATTGGATGCAAAGGGGATAGAGTCGAGACCACTTTGGAAACCGATGCATATACAGCCTGTCTACAAAAACAATCCACATTATACAGACGGTACAGCCGAGGGGCTGTTCAAGAAAGGACTTTGCCTGCCTGCCGGTCCATACGTAGGTGGAGAGGAAGCTGCATATATAGTGCAAGCTATAAAAGATAGCCTGTGCTGACACGGATTCAATAAATCTCAACTTAAATTAATAGATATAATAATATGATTACTAAAATTTCTCACTGGTATTTTTCCCAAAAAGCATTGCCCTATTGGTGCATATTGATTTTGGACTGCCTGATTATACTTTGTGCGGACTTGTTGGTCTATGCCTTGAACAACGGTGTGCTCGATACGTTACAGAATTTCGGCCTGGTGACAGGGACTTTCTGCTTCTACCTGCTGTTTTATTTAATTGGCTTTAGGCTATTCCACACATACTCTGGTGTTATCCGATATTCTTCTTTTGTAGACCTGCAGAGGGTTGGATTTGCTATGATTGTCGGACTGGCGTTGTCGGCTGCATGTAAGTATTTCCTTGGGTCTGATGACTGGTTGATGCCTATACGCATGAGAGACATAGGCTTGGCAGCCTTATTGGCAACTGCGCTTATGTGGGCTGTCAGGGTGCTGGTGAAATATCTATATGATTCCTCGTTCCACCAGGCAAAAAGTGAGAGAGTATTTATTTATGGTGTGAAAGCAGGCGGTATTGGACTGGCAAAAAGTATACGAAATCAGACCAATTCGCAGTTCGTTATAGCAGGATTTATTTCTGACGGCTCCGAGATGCAGGGCCACATGCTGATGGGAGTCAGGGTGTATCCTAACGACGAGAAGCTTGTGGACGTGATGAAAAGCAGGGGGGCAAATACCCTGCTTGTATCTCCGCTAAAGAATGACAAAATCCGTAACAATCCAGAAATGGCGGATGCACTGATAAAGGCTGGCATCAAGATTTATATGACTCCCGCCGCAAAGGAGTGGGACGGAAAGAGCGACCTTGACCATACACAACTTAAGGAGATTGATATTGAAGACTTGTTGCCACGTGACAAGATTGAGGTGGATATGGATGCCATTGGAGAGTTGCTTACGGGCAAAAGCATCATGATAACAGGTGCTGCCGGCAGCATAGGCAGCGAGATGGTAAGGCAAATAGCTCTGTATTCCCCGAAACGCCTTATTCTGATAGACCAGGCTGAAACTCCACTGCACGACATACGACTGATGATGGCAAGGCAATGGCCAAATATTGAGGCAGAGACCATTGTGAGCGATATTTGTATGAAAGAGCGTATGGAGGAGCTGTTCGCTGAATTCAAGCCCGACTATGTGTTCCATGCCGCAGCTTACAAACATGTGCCAATGATGGAGGACAACCCTGGAGAGGCAATGCGGAACAATGTGGACGGCACACGCATAATTGCTGACTTGGCTGTAAAATATAAAGCAAAGAAATTCGTCATGGTATCTACAGACAAGGCTGTGAATCCAACGAATGTTATGGGATGCTCTAAGCGTATATGTGAGATATATGTACAGAGTTTGGACAAAGCCATTAAAGAAGGTAAGGTTGAGGGACAGACACAGTTCGTCACAACCCGATTTGGCAATGTGCTGGGCAGCAACGGCTCGGTGATTCCATTGTTCAAGGAGCAGATAAAGAATGGCGGTCCGCTGACAGTGACGCATCCGGACATTATCCGTTTCTTCATGCTGATTCCTGAGGCCTGCAAACTGGTGCTGGAGGCAGGTACGATGGGACATGGCGGCGAGATATTCGTGTTTGACATGGGTAACCCTGTGAAGATTGTCGATTTGGCTAAGCGAATGATCCAGCTCAGCGGCGCCAAGGATGTTGAGATTAAGTTTACGGGGCTTCGCGACGGAGAAAAACTCTATGAGGAAGTGCTGAACGAAAAGGAGACAACAAAACCAACGTTCCATCCGAAGATAAAGATTGCTCAGGTGCGTGAATATGACTATGATGATGTTTGCCGACAGGTAAACGGGCTGGTACATGCCAGCGTAACAGAAGACGACATGCAAATTGTAAAGCACATGAAAGAAATGGTGCCTGAGTTTAAGAGCCAGCATTCCGTTTATGAGAAATTGGATAAATAAAGGCATAGGCAGGCTGTTGCTATTATGCCTGCCTGCCTCCTTCCCGTTGGCAGGTGTATCACAAACCACAAAGGAAACACGTGTAGACATTTTTGTCGGTACAGATTTCAATTACCGTGATTTCTATCACAATAAGGTTTATGAGGTGCTGCTGAACTTAACGCCAGGCGTCAAATGGAATATGGGCAGACAATGGCAGCTGGCGGGACAAGCAATAATTCCTGTTTATAATGACTATGGCGACCGTTACAAAAAGGTGCGGTTGAATATGGCTGTAGTCTCAAAAGAATGGAACTGGAATAAGAAACAATTCCTGAAGCTGAGCGGAGGACTGTTCGGAATGGAACGGTATGGACTGGACTTAAAATGGATGTTTCCCGTAACCCGTTGGCTGGCATTGGACGCACAGGCTGGTATAACGGGATTTTGCTCGATGGCTGCAGGATGGGAATGCAGTGAAATGGGAAGGGTGACAGGACGGGCTGGTATGAACTTCTATATTGAGAAACTCAACACCGAATTCCGGTTGCATGGCGGACGTTATGTTTATGAGGATTATGGCATAAAAGCGGAAGCGATGCGCCACTTTAAACATTGCACGGTAGGGCTGTATGCGCAATATAACGACAAAGAGAAGGAAACGGGAGGATTTAAAGTGATTATGATGATTCCGCCATATAAACGGAAGACAAGCAAGGTAAGAATACGTCCCGCATCCAATTTTCGTTTGACGAATGACATAAACGGATTGTCATACGCTATGAGGATGTACACAACCGATCCTGAAGAGAATGAACGGGAAGGAAACTTCAACCGTAGCAACTTGCGATGGGGAGCCAACCGTATGGAACCAGATTTCAAGGAATAGAAAAATGAAGAATAAAATACAAATATTGAAAGTTTTTCTATGGATATGCCTTGATATCTTCACGCAGTTGGGTTACTTGCCTGTTTATTCTCAGCAATATACGGGCACGAGCGGACTTATCCATGTGCCTTCTGCCGATATGGACAGAGAGGGTGATGCGAGGCTGGGCGTCCACTTCTTAAACAGGGAATTTACTCCTGACGTGATGACATACGACGGGAAGAAATATCACACGATGACCCATTATTTGAGTATTACGCCCTTTAAGTGGTTGGAGATAGGCTATACCTGCACATTGTTGAGGGATGCTAAAACCAGAGACGGAATAGAAGACTATAATTCTGTAGGACTGTACCGCAAGGACCGATATTTTTCCGTAAAAATCCAATTTTTAGCAGAGAAAGAGGGAAAATGGTGGCCAAGCATTGCTGTCGGCACCAATGATACTTATGATATCTGGAACAGAAAAGAATCAACGCCTCTTACGGAAGAGGAGATTGCTGCTGGGAAAAAACAAGCCATCGGCAACAACTTCTTTTCAAATTATTACTTTGCCATTTCTAAACATCTCACAATAAAAGGGCATTCTTTAGGCATTCATGCGGCATATAGGGAATGGCAACGCTCGAAAAACTCAAAATGGGACGGTTTTGCAGGCGGTGTGACATATCAGCCTGCTTTCCAAAAGAATCTCCGTGCCATAGCGGAATATACGGGCAACGAGATAAACGTGGGAGTTGATTATCTTTTGTGGAAACATTTGCTGTTGCAGGCTTCCTTGCAAGAAGGAAAATATTTCTCTGGTGGTATCTGTTATCAGATAAATTTGTTAGGAAAATAATATCAACTAATAATTATTTAATTTTAAATTTAAGAAGATGAGAAAAACTTTGAGAAACGGAGTGCTGGCACTCCTTGGGATGACACTGACGCTTGGCATGGCGTCATGCGGTGACGATGATCCAAACTACGGCAACGTGACTCCGCCCACCGTGGCTGAGGTCAACAACATCAGCGGCTCGATAGCCGGTATCGACGGTAAGGGAATCTCAGGCGCTACCGTTACAATGGGCGGAACAGAGAACAGGACCGCGAAGACTGACGCCAACGGCTACTTTGTGTTCGAGAATGTGAAGACCGGCAGCTACACCCTGAAGGCTGAGGCCGAGGGAAAACTTACCAAGGAGACATCGGTGAGTGTCTCAGAGGATGGCGGCGGCAAGAACGTGGTATGGAACGTGATGCTCGCCAGCATAGAGTCCGCGACTGTTATAGACGTGACCGTAGACGGCGGTAGCGGCAACACCACCACCGAGGCTCTCGAGGACAACGACAAGGCCGAGGTTCCCGTTACCGTGTCGGCAACGGACAAATCTCTGAGCAAGCCGGCAAAGATCCAGGTCACCCCAATCTATTCCGCTGACGAGGCGGCAGGGACAAAGGCCGTGGAGAACACTCTTCTTGTCGGCGCCACGCTGAGCTGCCCCGACGCGTCTGTAACCATCGAGAGCCCGATCGACCTGACATTTGACGTGGACAACACCACCATCAGCCAGGTGAGAGTGCTGAAATATAAAGACGGCGCATGGGTTGACGCCAAGTACACCACGACGGCAGACGGCAAGATTGTCGTGGCAGCCGACGAGTTCACCTCATACGGCCTGTTCTGCAACGTCAACTTCACCGTAACATCACGCAACCAGGCCATTACATTCGCCCAGAACGAGTGGAACAACCTGTATGGCAGCAGCAGCATGGCAATAGGCAACGCATCGTACACATACAAAGTTGGTATGGATATCAACAGCACTGCCACAAATGTGTTCACAGCCCTGCTCATCGAGGCTCTGGCGCGCAAATACGGCGCAAACTCATACACAGCGACAGGCAATTATCCTATCAACGTCACTCTGCCTGTCGGCACAAAGCTCAACATAAGCGGCAGACAGCAGATTAACACAGTGAGCGCCTCGGCTGGCGCAAGCAGCGCAAAAGGCACACAGTATGGCGACGTTACAATAGATGTAGATACCTCTAACCGCCAGCACACAGGCGGAAACGGCGGCAGCAATACCGTCGGATAAACGAATATCAGACTTTTAGAAGTAAATTATGAGGGCTGAGTTCTTCCAAGCGAGGAACTCAGCCTTTTTTGTTTCAATCCCCCTACCCTACAAAGGTTGAAATGTAGAAAGAAAAATAAAATGAGTTTATTTGAAATAATCATGTTTCAAATAAAATGGCTACCTTTGCACTAAAGCTAATAAAATAGTTTTAAACTCAAATGGACAATATAAATAACAAAACAACCAATGTGGCTATGACCGTGCTTGTGGCATTAGGCTGCGCGCACATGCTCAACGACCTGCTGCAGGCTGTGCTATCGGCATCATATCCTATATTGAAAAACGACTTGCAGCTGTCGTTCTCCGAGATTGGAATTATAACTCTGATATATCAGTTGGCGGCATCGGTGTTTCAGCCTTTAGTAGGACTCGTTTTCGACAAACGGCCATGCGCCTACAGCCTTCCGTTTGCCACCACATTCACAATGGCAGGTCTCATAGGTTTGGCATACGCCACAAACATCTATCTTGTTTTATGCTCTGTGTTTATCATCGGTCTCGGCTCATCCATTCTTCATCCAGAAGCATCCAGGATAGCTTCGTTGGCATCGGGAGGAAAACGAGGACTGGCTCAAAGCACATTCCAAGTTGGCGGCAACATCGGCTCGGCAACAGGTCCGCTGCTTGTCGCTCTTATTGTCGCCCCATACGGCAGAACAAACATCCTGTGGTTTTTGCTGTTCTCTATTGCGGCATATATAGTCAGCATTCCCGTTGACAAATGGTTTAAGAGCTTCATCAGCAAGATGAAGACAGAGCACCTGCAGATGAAAGTGCAGAGCAGGCGGCCGCTGTCTATGCCGCTGACTATATTCTCAATCGGTGTGTTGCTGGTGCTGATATTCTCAAAATACATCTATATGGCAAGCCTCAACAGCTACTACACTTTCTATCTGATTGAGAAGTTTGGCGTATCGGTGCAGACATCACAAGTTTGCCTTTTTGTATTCCTTGCCGCAACAGCAATAGGGACAATGATTGGCGGGCCTGCAGGCGACAAAATCGGGCGCAAATATGTGATATGGATTTCCATTCTCGGCACGGCACCGTTCTCACTGCTAATGCCGCACGTGGGATTTGAGCTTACCATAGTTCTCAGTTTCTGTGTAGGCCTGATAATATCATCTGCATTCCCTGCCATTCTGCTCTATGCCCAAGAGCTTCTGCCCTACAATCTCGGACTTGTATCCGGACTGTTCTTCGGTTTCGCCTTCGGCATAGCGGGAATAGCATCTGCCGTGCTTGGCAACTTTGCCGACGAATACGGCATTGCTGCTGTATATAACGTCTGTGCCTACATGCCGCTGATAGGACTTGTGACATGTCTGTTGCCCGACTTGAAAAAACCACATTGACGGACGGCGCACATGCCGCACGTTTTCCCTACATCCTGCAAAAGAAGACAGACAATCCCACAAAAATATAATTTACATGAAAAGATTTTTAATTTGTATCATAACATTGCTTTGCACCGTTGGCCACATAGCCGCCCAGTCAAAGCGCGACGTATTAGTAGGCAACGCCCTTAACGGCGGCAATACATTTGAGCTACGCCGCACATACGAGGCCAGTAAAGACTCTTTGAGTCCAATGATAAAATGTTTTGCGGAGAGCATTCTTGCCCACAATTTCAACAAGCCGCAAGAGGCTTGTAACGCTATTGACAGCCTGGTGAAGAACCATCAGCAGGAGATTGGCATCAGCAATGTCATGTCTATGCTTTACCTGAAGAGTTTGGACATGGGCAAACTTGGGAAATATGACGAGGCGGCGCAAATGCTGGATAAACTAATAACAACCCTTACCCCACATATTGGAGACAGCAGTCTTGTCATGTTTCGTGAGAGGCTGAGCGAATGCCGTGAGTATGCAAAGATTGGCAACATCAACAGCATCTGCATTCCTGAGAAAGGCGCCCGCATTCCTTTCAGAATAGACTCTATAGGACCACAACGTAAGAGATCAACAACAATAACAATCCCAGGAGAGATTAACGGCAAACAGCAGGATATGGTCTTCGACACCGGAGCTGGCGCAAACATAGTCAGTGAGAAGACAGCCGCAAAATTAGGACTTCGTATGCTTGACATCAACACTAAGGCGAAGGGGTTTGGCATACAGCAAGGGCGCAAAGCCATAGCAGACAAGCTCTGCATGGGAGACATTATAATGAGAAATGTTCCGTTTATCGTAATGGACATAAGCAGCGGCGTTGACAGCATTGATGTATACATGCGTCATCTTGAGACTGTTATCGGGGTGGAGTTTATGAATGCGGCAAAAGAGGTGCAGATTGATTTTGCAAACAAGGAAATATTTGTGCCGTATACGCCTTTTGTCCTTACAAAAAGCGAGAAACAAAATCTTGCCGGTAACGGTAATGGGATATTTGAAGTAGAGGTTAGTCTCAATGGCGACACGGTGCCAGTTGGTCTTGATACGGGTGCAGGAAACAGCAACATAGGTTTTAAATATTTTGCCAACCATAAGGAATATATAAGATCTAATTGCGAGCCTGACACTCTCAGAGGTGCCGGTGCGGGAGGAGTTCAAATCTGCAAAGCTTTCAAGCTAAAGAATTTTCCTGTATCTATAGGTGGCATAATGTATAAATTTCCAGAGATATTTGTATCTACAGAAGACGAAGGTATATCAAGTGCCAGATACGGCAACCTCGGTATGGACTTTTTCACTAAGTTCAAAAAGATGACCATCAACACAAAAGACATGTTTGTAAGAATAAAATAAAAACAGATTATGGAGAATATAAACGAATTTGAGCAAGAGTGGCAGAAAATGCTTCGTGGCGAGGTTTATGAGGCTTTGCATCCAGAGTTTCTGCGTAGGTTAGAAAACACACGTGATTTGCTTTGGGAATATAACAGTCTGCGCCCGTCAGAGGAAAAGAGGCGTGAGGAGATAATCCGCAATTTGTTGGGCAGCTGTGGCGAGAAATTCCATATCAATCAGCCTTTCCGCTGCGACTATGGCTGCAACGTCTACATAGGCGAAAACTTCTTCGCTAATTTTAATCTTACGATACTCGATGAGGGCGAGGTGCGCATAGGCGACAATGTCTTCATTGGTCCAAACGTGAGTATGTACACAGCATGCCATCCGCTTAATCCTGAAGAGCGCAACACGGGCGTAGAATGGGCTGAGCCTATAACCATTGGCGACAACGTGTGGATAGGCGGCAGTGTAACCATATTGCCGGGAGTAACCATTGGCAACAATGCAGTTATCGGAGCAGGCAGCGTGGTCAGCAAAGACATTCCCGCCGGTTCGCTGGCTGTCGGAAATCCATGCCGTGTCATAAGAAAAACAGATTGGTGATATGAGACGAAACCATAATAAAACAAATATTATGAGAAGAAATGTTTTTTGGCATTGTTTGCCACCTTGATATTGTCGGCAATCAATGTTTACGGTCAGAGCGGATCATGGCGCGGAGAGCTCGATTTAGGACAGATGAAGCTGCCGCTGGTGTTCAACTTCTCAGAAACCGCATCGGGAGAGAAACAATGCACTCTTGACTCTCCATCGCAGGGAGCAAAGGGCATACCGACTGAGGTCATCCTTTTTACTGCCGACTCTATATCACTCACCTGTAATGCTATAGGAGTTTCATATACAGGTAAAATATCAACCGGGGTTATTAAGGGGCGTTTCAAACAGCATGGCTTTGAGTTTCCACTCGACTTAACGCCTGACAGCCCGATAGAAGAACGCCGTCCGCAGACACCCAAGCCACCGTTTCCATATAGTGTCATTGACACCACGTTCACCGCTCCCGACGGTGCGGTAATGAGTGCGACACTTACCCTGCCTCTCAATGCGCAGAGCAGGAAAATGCCGGCTGTAGTAATGGTTACGGGAAGCGGTCCGCAGAACCGTGACGAGGAGTTGATAGACCATAAGCCTTTTGCCGTCATAGCAGACTGTCTTGCCCGCAATGGTATAGCTTCCCTACGCTATGACGACCGCGGCACGGGCAAATCTACAGGTGATTTCATTACTTCCTCAACCTTTACATTCAAGGATGATGCAATAAGTGGTATTAAGTTCTTGCGCTCCGTGGCTTGCATAGGCAATGTTGGAGTCCTTGGTCATTCAGAAGGTGGCACAATAGCATTCATGATTGGCGCGGAAGATAAAGCAGACTTTCTTATTTCGTTGGCAGGCATGGCAATTTCCGGCAAGGAGACTATGATGAGACAGAACAAGCATAGTTTGGATATACTCAAATTGCCGGATGCAGCAAAAGCAAATAGTTTGAAACTAATAGAATTGGTATTTGACACAATTGCCGAACAAGTACAGAACGGAGCATCGAGTCTCATTGACATAGACGCCCTTGCCGCCAACAATAATCTGGAAGTGCCTCAGCTGGTTGCTCAGTCGTTGAAAATGTCTCAGCAGACACGTGGCCCGTGGTTTGACACTTTCCTAACTTTAAACCCTCGAGAGTATATGGAAAAGGTGAAATGTCCCGTGTTAGCCATTAATGGGGAAAAAGATACCCAGGTGTACTCTGATAATCTGAATGTAATAAAGGAACTTGTTCCGCAAGCCAAGACAATGCTGATGCCGGAGCTTAATCATCTGATGCAACATGCGGTTACAGGTGAGATGGCGGAGTATGGCGAGATTCGTGAAACTATTTCTCCCGAAGTGCTTGACGCTGTCGTGAAGTTTATAAAAACAAGAACATTACATTTGTGAAAAAGACTCATAACATAAATGAAAATTTCCTATTTATTGCTATGCGTGTATAATGAAGGCCATGTAGCAACAACAATATAAAGCAACAAGAAAAAATGGTATCAACAGACAAGACTGTAACGCTTGACATCAACAAATTTGCATGGACCCGTCAGCCTGAAAGCTGCGTAATTAAAGGAGATACTATTGAGGTAATCACCAAGCCAAAAACCGACCTCTGGCAACGGACATACTATCATTTTCAAAATGACAACGCGCCGGTGTTCCAGATGGAGACAGAAGAGAAATTTTTCAGCTTTATCGTAAAGACCGACTTCTCAGAGAGTCATCATCGCTTCGACCAATGTGGAGTGGTTCTTCACCTTGACAGCGAGAACTGGCTGAAAGGAAGTGTGGAGTACGAGAACGAGGAGTTTCAACATCTCGGAAGCGTAGTGACCAACAACGGTTATTCCGACTGGGCCACAACGGCCATCGATTCCAAAGTGAAGACCATGTGGTATCGTCTTTCACGTCGTGAGGACGACTATTGTATTGAATGCTCACGGGATGGTAAGGCATTCAGTCAGATGCGTATTTGCCATCTGCATAAAGGTGGAGGGAAAGTTCAGTTTGGCATTTATGCCTGCTCTCCTGAGGAGTCTTCGTTTAAAGCGGTATTCACAAATATGGAGTTGACAGAATGTGCATGGAAAGCTCACGACGGTCAGCAGTCAGATTAAATATTAAAGTAAGCAATGTGGACAAATCTTTTATATGTGATGCTGGGCAGTGCCGTCGGTGGCGGCTGTCGTTTCTTGGTAAGTAAGATTGTGACGGAGCATAGCACAGGCGTGTTTCCCTGGGGCACATTTGCCGTCAATCTCGCGGGTTGCCTGCTGATAGGCCTTCTGTTTGGGCTCACGGAACGGGGCGTGAGCCTTTCTCCGCAGATGAAGATGCTGCTCATCACAGGCTTCTGTGGAGGATTCACCACATTCTCTACGTTCGCTCACGAGAACTACCTGCTGCTGAACGACTCCCGCTTCTGGATACCCTTCCTCTATGCAGTCCTCTCATTTGCCTTGGGCTTGCTCTTGGCGCATGCAGGACATGCCTTGGCCCGGCTTTGATGAAAACAGTTGATATATTTAAAATTTATGTTGTAAAAAAAAAGAATTATGAAAAATATCAAATCCGATAAACAACTTATAGCAGCGTGCGGTCTTTACTGCGGCGCATGCCGTAAGTATCTTGCAGAGAAGTGTCCCGGTTGCCATATTAACGAAAAGGCTTCATGGTGCAAAATCAGGACTTGTGTCCACCAGCATGGTTATCATTCCTGCGCTGAATGCGGCAAGGATGTGACTAAGTGTAAGACTTATTCCAATTTCATCGGAAAGATTTTCGCTTTTCTGTTCCGTTCGGACCGTCCTGCGTGTATCCGCTACATCAGGGAGCACGGCGAAGAGAAATTTGCAGAGGAAATGGCAAAGCGCAAATGTCAGACCATAAAGAAACAACAAAGCAAAATCTGATAGAGATACATTCATTTACAAAAAAATGACATTGCAGATTATCAGCTTGTGGAGTTTACTCTGACAATGTTTAAAAACGAAGAACTTGAACAGATAATAAAATGATTGAGACAAAAAGACTAATTCTCCGGCCTTGGGAGGAATCGGACGCCGAGGCAATGTTCAAATACGCAAGCGACCAGGACATCGGTCCCATAGCCGGATGGCCTCCCCACACGTCGGTGGAAAACAGCCGGGAGATTATCCGGACTGTATTCGCTGCCCCTGAAACTTATGCAGTTGTGTTGAAAGCTACCGGTGAGCCAGTCGGCAGTTGTGGAATAATGTTTTCCGAAGGTCTTCACTCTGCAGAGATGAAACAAAACGAAGCGGAGATAGGTTACTGGATAGGCAAGCCCTATTGGGGACAAGGTCTCATTCCCGAGGCTGTCAAGGCCTTGTTAGAAAGATGCTTCAACTACCTACACCTTGATGCCGCTTGGTGCGGATATTATGAGGGGAATACAAAATCGAAACGGGTTATTGAAAAGTGTGGCTTCAAATTTCATCATACAAACAAGGACATCGTATCTCCGCTTGGAGATAAGCGGACTGAACATTTCTATGTCATGACAAAGGAGGACTATCAAGCCATGCATATAACAAAAGACAAGGAAATATAAATAATATGATTAAAATAGACCATATAGCGATGTATGTCGTAAACTTGGAGGGGGCGAGAAAGTTCTTCACGGAGTTCTTCGGTGCCACATCAAATGAGCAGTATCATAATCCGCGGACGGGACTGCGGACATACTTTCTCACATTTCCCGATGGTGGAAGACTGGAAATAATGAGCAGACCGGAGGTGGAGGTTGCAAACAACCCTGTTTACCGCAGCGGTTTTATCCATCTTTCGTTCTGTCTTGGCTCACGTGAGGAGGTAGACCGCATAACTTCGCTCCTGTCCTCACAAGGATATGAAATCCTGTCAGGTCCGCGTGTTACAGGTGACGGATATTACGAAAGTTGCATCAAGGGATTTGAAGGAAACTTGATTGAACTGACGGAATAGCGAGAGCAGAGCCAAACTTGTTAGGGCTATGCCGAGTCATGACGGAAGAAGGAACTAAAGAGACGTAAAATAAAAAATATTAAAAATGTACTTTTTATTTTGCTTTATGTAATATTATTCCTAACTTTGTAACAAATAATATTTTATTCTTTCACAGGTGGTTTGCATGAATATGAACAACATAATAGCATTTAACACTCCAAGTGAGATATCCTTGCAAATAGCATCAAGAGTTAAGGCAAGAAGATTGGAATTGAACTTGACACAAGAAGGCTTGGCAACAAGAGCTGGTGTAAAATTTGCCACTTATCGGAGATTTGAACAAACGGGTGAGATTTCGCTGAGAGGACTGCTCCAAGTGGGAATGGCTTTGAATGCCACGTCTGACTTTGATGTACTTTTTACACAAAAACAATATCAGTCGCTTGATGACGTATTGAACGAACAAAAAGTCACACGTAAAAGAGGGAAGAAAAATGAATAGCATAAATCAAATAGAAGTCATCTATGATAAAAGGCAGGTAGGACGGTTGGCCCTTACCAAAGACAAACTTTGTGCATTCGAGTATTCTGCAGATTGGCTGAATCGCGGATTCTCCATCTCACCGTTTGAACTGCCTCTGAAGAGTGGCGTATTCATAGCAAAGCCCAGTCCGTTTGACGGCGGCTTCGGTGTCTTTGATGATTGTCTGCCTGACGGATGGGGATTGCTTGTCCTTGACAGGTATTTGCAGCTTAATGGTATAACCCCCCACACACTTTCGTTGCTCGACCGCCTTGCCTTGGTTGGCTCTACCGGAAGAGGCGCTTTGGAGTTTCGTCCTGACAGAAGCGTAGTGTCAAGACAAGAGTATGCCGATTTTGAGAAGTTGGCATTGGAGGCCAAGCGTATTCTTGACAGCGACGACTATACCGGTGAGGGGATAGAAGAGTTCCAATATAGAGGCGGCTCATCGGGTGGCGCGCGTCCTAAGATTTTTACCAAATATGACGGAAGGGAATGGTTGGTTAAGTTTCGGGCTAAGAGAGACCCCAAGCGGATTGGAGCGGAAGAGTACCGATATTCACTTCTTGCTAAGGAATGTGGCATAGAGATGCCTATGACACGACTCTTCGAGGATAAATATTTCGGTGTAGAGCGATTTGACAGAAGTTCCAAAGGAAAACTACATGTGGTAAGCATGGCTGGGCTTATAGGCGCAGACTATCGTTTGCCAAGCATTGATTATATACATATTTTTAAGGTTTGTGCCACTTTAACTCATAGCGTGGCAGAAATGTGGAAAGTGTACCGTCTGATGGTATTCAATTATTTGATAGAGAATAAAGATGATCATGCTAAGAACTTTGCCTTTATTTATCGTAATGATGAATGGCGCTTTGCTCCGGCATACGATCTGTTGCCAAGTGACGGTATCAATGGCTTTCGCACCACATCAATCAACGACAGTATTGAGCCTTCAGAAAATGACCTTTTCGCTGTTGCCGTAAAAGCAGGATTGAATAAGAAAGAGGCTGTGGAGATATACGAGAAGATTATGAATGTTGTTAAATGGAAATAAACGGTTATTATAGATAAATTAGGAAGAATCACTACTGTCCCGTTAAAGTGGACTAATCGGTCTTTGAAATAATTGAATTATAGTCTTTTACGTGCGATTTTGAGAGTCAACGGTTTTGAATTTGTATCTTTGCGGTCTAATTCAACAGACAGCAATGAATCAAGGTCAATACGTTTTCTCTCAGCTGGTAGGTCATTTGGACAGAAACCACTTCAACTATCTTGCCCGCAAGTATGATGGCAATAAATACGTAAAACGCTTTTCATGTTGGAACCAGCTACTTGCAATGATGTTTGGTCAACTCTCAAATCGTGAAAGTCTGAGAGATGTTGTAGTAGCATTGGAAGCCCATCATTCCAAGTGTAAGTTTCTTGGTATTGGAAGCAAACCGGTTGCTAAAACTACATTGGCATCTGCAAACCAGAATCGTGACTACAGGATTTTCGAGGATTTCGCCTTCTATATGATGAAGGAGGCATGTGAGAAACGGGCAACCAATCTCCTGGATATTCCTGGAAAGAAAAAACTATAGGATGAAATCGAGATAGTTTTCACGATTGATGTAGGAGAAAGGAGCATTATGGTAACTTTCGGCGAAAGGGCGCGGCACCTTGGGCATCTTCTTTCCTGTCTTAATCTCGAATGCTTCTATGCCTTGCCCGTTCTCTTCTATGAGGTATATTTCCTGATTGTTGTATGTACGCCAAAAATAGAAATTGAGTCCCATGCGGTGGTTCAGATTTTTTTTTCCGTTCGCTTATGATAAAGTTCTCCCACAAAGCACCCCGCTATGCCTCCGTACGTTCGTTGTAAGGACGGAAGTCGCGCAACACAGCATTACGTATGCCGTTGTCTTGGAAATACCATTTCGATGCTTTTGACACCTCCTTGCGCAGATTGCGTGAAAATCCTCCAAGCCTGTGTATATCACGAAGACCTTTTGCAGCAGGTCAAGATACCGCTCCACGGTGTTGCAGCTGAGTGACAGCTGTCTGCCGAGTTCGTCGAGCGACACCTCGCTGCCCACCAGCCATGCTATGAGCCGCAGCTGGTCATGAATCTTTTGAGAATGTTGTGGTATCCATGCTTTCTCCGTTGAGCAAGAGCGTCTTTCCATTTTGTCATTCATCGACTATTTGTCTTAGCAAAACGGTTTTCCCAACTCTTCGTGCTCCAAAGAGTAACATTACATTCTGCGACCTGATGCGCTTCTCTATTTCAGATTGCATGGTTCTTCGTATAGCCCCCATATCTGTCTCTTTTGTTCCTATCTGGCACAAAGATAATACAAACACCCAAGAGGGAAAAGAAATTTTCAGTGGCATTGAAAAGTTTTCCACTTTTCTTCTTGTCTGATTTAGTATGCTTAAACCTTGGGAAAATGTAAAAAATGCCCCTATTTTTATCTTGGAAGAGTGTAAGAAATAATGGAAAATTTGCAGCCAAAGCATATAACTTAGAAATAAGAATAGAGTCTCTTTAAAAGAGAAATGTATATGGATTGTGTAAGAAGTCGAATGAAAGGATAATAAGATATGTAAAATAAGGTGTTATAAATTTAGTAAATATGTAAAATAAGGCATTGAGCTTTTTCATATTTCTTTAATATGTGTGAAATGTAGTTGAAATAAGTTTCCGGTAATTTTGCAGCGTGAAACCAGATAATAAATGTATGAAACGTATCACACTGTTTATGATCAGTATCTTCTCGCTCATTCCGACATTCGGCCGGGATATAACGGGCGTGGTGATTGACGCCTCTACCGGAGAGATGCTGATAGGTGCCGCCATATATGTGGAACAGGCACCTAAGTCAAGCACTACCACTGGACTTGACGGAACTTTCAAACTCTCTACCAATGTCAGTACCCCCACGTTGGTGTGCTCTTATCTGGGCTATGATACTCAAGTGATCAAAAGTCCAATACCCGCGCATCTGACAATCAGGATGAAAGAATCATCCGCCGAACTATCTGAAGTGGTAGTGACCGCCTCGGTGGGTAACATTGAAACCGGTGCTCGGATGATCGAACGGCAGTCAATGAATGTCGTGAACGTGATGAGCGCACGAGCCATGGAACTTTCGCCGGATGTCACTGTGGGCAATATCATTCAGAAAATGTCGGGTGTGACCACTGAACGCAATTCATCCGGTGAGGGCCAGTATGCTATACTCCGCGGAATGGACAAACGATACAACTATACCCTTGTCAATGGTGTGAAAATTCCGAGTCCCGACAACAAGAACCGCTTTGTGCCGCTCGATATGTTCCCGTCGGAGATCCTTGACCGCATTGAAGTGTCAAAATCGATGATGGCCAATCTTGAGGGTGACGGCATAGGCGGGGCTGTAAACCTTGTGATGAAAGACGCTCCCTCGCATCGGTTATTCAATGTCGGTATCACTACCGGCTATAATGCCCTGTATTTCGACCGTGATTTCCTGTCCTTCAATCACAGTGCAATCCGACGTCACTCTCCCAACGAGATAAAAGGCATCACGGGCAACTATAGCGTGAGTGAGGGTGATTTCACTAATGATAATTTGCGCCAAAAGAGTTCACGTCCCTTGCCCGACCTCCTCACCGGAGTGTCATACGGAGACAGGTTTTTCAATGACCGTTTTGGCGTGATCGCATCGGTTAGTTACCAAAATATCAACCGTGGCAAAAATAGTGACTGGTATTACCGTTCCTCATATATGACCAACGGAGTGGAGCGAAGAGAATATTCCGACAATCGCCAGCGGCTTGCCATACACGGTAAACTCGACTATGTGTTTTCACCGCAGCATAAACTGTCATGGTACAACGGATGGCTTGCAATGACCAACGAGCAGACACGTCTGGCAGAAGACGATAAGACAGCCTCCGTGCGTATGCGGTGGAACCGTCAGGGGATTTTTAATTCCACACTGCGAGGCACACATCTGTTTCTCAGCGACAGATTCCGGATAGACTGGAAAGGCGTATTTTCCAATGCCACCAACCGCACCCCCGACAATGCCACAGTTTATATCCAAGGCAATCACCTTGCTACAAGCAAGGCTGCTGTGCGCCGGTGGGAACACAACTCCGACCGTGATTGGGCCGGCTATCTTGACCTCGGTTATCATCTCGGCCATTGGGATTTCTCGCTCGGCGGGATGTACCGCAACAAGAAGCGTGACAGCTTTTTCAACGAGTATACTTTCGACTCCGCCACCGGCACCGGTCATGTCCAGGTGTTCGGGGAAGACTGGGACAACTTTGACGGCATACTTATCACGCCCCGCAAGTTTGGCAACGTGGGCGATCCTCTTAATTATGATGCCGACGAGAAAGTGACTGCCGGATATGGGATGGTCAAACTAACACAGTCCAAGTGGGAGGTGATAGCCGGATTGCGCATCGAAAACACCAATCAGGGCTATTCCTTGAAATTTCCGCGAGATGTTGACCCCACAGGTCGCCAGAAATACACCGACTGTCTGCCGAGTCTGCATATCAAACGGATACTGGCCGACCGCATGAATCTCCGGTTCAGCTATGCCCGTGCCATCAACCGCCCCAGTTTCTTCGAGATTGTCCCTTACAGCATCATCAATGAAGAATACAAGGAGAAAGGCAATCCAGCGCTGAAACACACTGTGGCCGACAACATCGACCTGCGGTGGGAGTTCTTCCCGAAGGCTTCGGAACAATTCATGGCCGGACTCTTCTACAAACATCTACAGAATCCGATTGAATACGGACTTATCAATGAGGGGCAGGATACTTACTATATGCCGATGAATATGGGTAATGCCGACAATATGGGACTGGAGCTCGATTTGCTGAAATATTTCAATAAATTCGGCGTAAAGGCGAACTACACTTTTACCCATTCACGCATCACCACCGATAAGCGCACTATGGACGGTAATGAAATAAAGACCGTCAGACAGACACGTCCCCTCTATGGCCAGGCGGCTCATGTGGCAAACCTCTCTCTCCTGTTCAAGGACACTCGTAACGGCTGGGACGCACAGCTTACCGGGAGCTTTATCAGCCGACGGCTTGCCGATGTGAGCAACTGGTATGACAACGACATCTGGGAAAACGATTACTTCCGCATGGAACTCTCGGCGGAAAAATCATTCCACTGCGGAGTTTCCGTCTTCCTCAAAGCCACCAATCTGCTGAACCTACCGATGATACGCTACTATCACAAGGGACCCCACACAGACAGCCTCACCGATGTGGAGCGCACAGGTGGCAACGTGACCGAGCGTAAGGAGCGTTATGGTCAGACAGTCCTGTTGGGAGTGAGATTCAAGATGTAAAACAGGTTCCAGATCTGTTCGGAAAGAATTATGATAATCAACCAAATAATTACAAATTCAAAAAAATGAAAAAGATTATGTTTATCGCCATGATTGGCGCAACCATGTCGTTTGCATCGTGCAGCGACAACGATGAGCCGGAAGTACCCTCGTCAAAGACCGAAATCACTGTAACAGAGATGAAGGTGTCCGGCACATGGAAATCCGGCACGGAAATCAACCTTGACCGCCACCTCGTGATTCCTGAAGGTGAGAGTCTCACTATTGAGCCGGGTGTGAAAGTCATTGTTTCCACCGCCGGGGTAGGCGTAAACCACACGCCTGTTGAAATCATTGTCAAAGGTAACCTCTATGTGCTTGGCACCGAACAGCATCCTGTCCTCTTCACTGTCGAGGAATCCAAACGTACTGCTGCCAACACGTTCGCCGGACTCTGGGGTGGCATTGTAGCCACCGAATCGTGTCAGGAGATGGTGATTGACCACGCCGTGATTGAATACACAGGCGGTCAGGTAATCGAAGGCTCCCCTGCTGCCACAGCCGGAATATACACCGCCGGAGATGACGCTTACCCACAGATAACCACGACAAATATCAATGGCAAATATGTCATCACAAACTCGACAATCCGGAACGGCTGGAGCGACGGCATCTACCTGATGGGAGGCTCGGCGATTATCGCAGGCAACATCTTTGCGGCTAACGGTTATAGCGGTGCCGAAGCTGTCAATATCAAGGCCGGTGTAAAAGCCGACATAGCGGGCAATGTCATGTTCAGCCCCAACACCAACAGTTTGAAGCTCTCTTCTTCGGGGCAGAGCGAAACCCGCGGCCAAGCCGTTGCCAACGCCTATAACAACACCATCATCAATGCCGGATGGCGTCGCGACGGTGAGAAGGGCGGCTGCATTTATGTGGAGAAGAACTGTCTGGCAAACGTGGTCAACAACCTTATGGTCAACTGCAAGTTCCGCGCCATGACGCCCAACTACAAAAATCCCAATGCGTCTGATGCCGGTTTTGATGACAAATCCGTGATTGACTACAACATGTATGTGTCAGGAACACAGAAAAGTCCTATCGTTTATCCCGAAGAAAGCAACGTGGCATATGCTTACGAGGGCTACAACTACAAGCACAAGAGCTATAATCCCGCCATCGACACCCACAGCGTGATAGCTACCGCCGATAATCTTGTCAATCCACAATTCGCCAATTTCGACATCAATGCCGTCGGCCTGACGGACTACGCTTATAACTCCAATTGGGATTTCCATCTCACGGCAGGTTCACCGGCTCTCAGCGGAGCATCGGTCACACTGGCCCCCTGCTTCGCCGACGGTCTTGTAATCAACGGAAAATCTTATCAGTCACCCGCCCTTAAATCGCAATTTGGCGCTTTCGGCATAAAATAATCTGAACAATGATACGCAGAATATTCACATCTGTTATTTTGGCCCTTGTAGCAGGTCTGGGCGCATTGGCCCAGACCCCGGCCACGGAACTGGACGGCGATGTCAAGCTGATGATTGGCAACGACCTCGGCCGCAATGGATATTACGAACAGAAACCTATAGCAGAACTGATGGGAAAAGTCGCCGAGGCAGTGGGTCCGGATGCCTTTCTCGCGCTCGGTGACACCCATCACTGCCTCGGCATCGGCTCTGTCAACGACCCGCTGTGGATGACCAACTACGAACTCATCTATTCCCATCCCGAACTCCAGGTGGAGTGGTGTCCTGTGCTCGGCAACCACGAATATCGCGGCAACACACAGGCCGTGATAGATTACTCTGGCATTAGCCGTCGCTGGACAATGCCATCGCGCTACTACTCCCGCATCTTCGATAATGATGGTACACGTGTTAAGGTCGTTTTCATTGACACGACACCCATTATCAATAAATATCGCGAGGACACAGTCGAATATCCCGATGCCAGCCAGCAGGACGTGGCAGCGCAGCTGCTGTGGCTCGACAACGAACTTAGCCGTGACGACAATGCCGACTGGACCATCGTGGCAGGCCATCATCCCATATATGCCCAGACTCCCAAACAGAGTAGTGAGCGCGAAGATATGCAGACGAAGGTTGGCTCTATTCTGCGCAAGCATAAAGTGGATATGTACATCTGCGGTCACATCCACAACTTCCAGCACATCCGCAAGAACGGCATCGACTACGTGGTCAACACCTCCGGTTCTCTCTCGCGTCTTGACGTATCGCCCACCGACGGTACGGTGTTCTGCGATGGTGGTTCTGGTTTTTCCATGCTCACCGCAACTTCAAAAGTCCTCACCGTCTCCTTGATTGACCGTGTAGGCAACGTAATCCACCAGGTCACCAGAACCAAGTGAGGATGGCATATTACCTCTAACAGGAATCAAGAGTCGGCACAAGGAGTGTCTGCTCTTGATTTACTATATGGAAATGGCATGATTGTAATAATAAAAAATGGCTGGAGTAAAATTCACCTGAAGAAAAATCATTTTATTTATGACAACCGGGGTATAATTCGGAATTATTATGTAACTTTGCATAAAATACACCCAGAAAACAGAAAGCAAGCTTTCTTCCCATAAAAAATCACATTATGCAAAAACAACAGGAATGCGGAAAACCCAAGAAAAAGCAACGTAAAAAAATACCATATCAATACTGTCCGGAAGGATTAGACACACAAACCTGGCAGATATTGCTGAGGAAACAGATTGCAAGAGAAGAGAAGCTGCAGATAAACTGTGTCGACGAGGTTAACGCACCAGGAGAATACCGTGTGAGAAATCCCAAGACAGAACAGATATACAAAGTAGTGTACCGTGGCGCAAAAAGCCCATGGAACTATTGCTCGTGTCTGGATTTCAAGACTTCACGCCTCGGAACTTGCAAGCATCTTGAGGCATTAAAGCAATGGTTCAACAAGCGGCACCATGTACGAAAAGAAATTCCGCCGTACACATCTGTATATCTTGACTACAACGGCGAGCGGCGTGTGCGTATCCGTATAGGCAGCGACAACGAGGACGCTTTCCGTGAGCTTGCGTCAAAATATTTCAACGAGGAGGCTGTGCTGCTCGAAGACTCTTACAACAGTTTCAATTTTTTTCTGAAAGCTGCCAAAACTATTGACAACACATTCCGTTGCTATAACGACGCTATGGAGTTCGTGCTGGAACACCGCGAAAGAAAAGCACGGGAAATATGGGTAGACTCTTTGAATGATGATGATTTCTCAGAACTGCTCAAAACCCGCCTATACCCGTATCAGGAGGAAGGCATACGCTTTGCTGTCAAAGCCGGCCGTTCCATCATAGCAGACGAGATGGGACTTGGCAAAACCATTCAGGCTATAGGTGCGGCAGAGCTTTTGCGAAAGAAAGGACTGGCGGCATCGGTTCTGATTCTTTGCCCCACTTCTTTGAAATACCAGTGGAAACGTGAGATAGAGCGTTTTACAGGACAGAGCGTGCTCGTTATAGAAGGCAACTGTCTGCAACGGCAAAGACAATATACAAGCGACGAGACATACAAGATAGTCTCTTACAACGCCATGAACAACGATGTCAGATGCTCAGGCGGCATAGACTGCGACATGCTAATCATCGACGAGGTGCAACGTCTGAAAAACTGGAACACCCAGATAGCCGTCTCTGCACGCAAAATCAGGTCACGCTATGCCGTAATACTCTCCGGCACTCCTTTAGAGAACAGGTTAGAAGAGCTATATTCTGTCATGGAGCTTGTTGACAATTTCTGCCTTGCTCCATTTTACAAGTTCCGTGAGCGTTATATTATCTCAGACGACAAGGGCGGAACGGCAGGCTACCGCCACCTTAACGAAATTGGCGACAGACTAAAACCATATCTGATACGCCGTAAGAAGAGTGCCGTAAGATTGCAAATGCCAGCACGTCAGGACAAGAACCTCATGGTGCCCATGACCAAAGAGCAACTGGCGATACACAACGAATGCCGTTTCCAAGTGTCACTGATATTGAGAAAATGGGAGCGCATGCACTTTCTCTCAGAGACCGACCGTAACCGTCTTATCCTCTTGCTCTCACAGATGCGCATGGTATGCGACAGCACGTACATCATTGACCAAAAAACACGCAATGACACCAAAGTAGACGAGGTTGCGAACATAATACGGAATGTCGTAGAGGAAGGCAATGACAAAATAGTCATCTTCAGTCAGTGGGAGCGCATGACAAGGCTTATAGCCAAGGAAATGGACAAAATGAATGTGGGCTATTCTTATCTGCATGGCGGCGTGCCGTCGAAAGCCCGCAAGGATCTTGTAAACAACTTTACAGATAATCCCGACTGCAAAGTGTTCCTGTCTACAGACGCTGGCTGTACAGGACTAAATCTGCAAGCCGCATCTATCATAATCAACATAGACCTGCCATGGAACCCAGCTGTATTGGAACAGCGCATAGCCCGCATATACCGTTTGGGCCAACCTAAGAACATAGAAGTCATAAATCTTGTGTCGGCAAATACTTTTGAGGAAGAGATGCTTGGAAAACTGAGATTTAAGTCGTCAATGTTTGAGGGAGTGCTTGACGGTGGTGAGGACACCATCTTCGCTACAGAAAACAGATTCAAGAAAATGATGGACAATCTCTGCGAGACCATAAACAAGCCTTCTGAGACCGCACCGTCAGAGCCTCCTATAGATAAAGAAGAGACTGAACAGAATATTGAAGACACCAAGCCCGACGACTCTGACGGATTTGAGGATATCCCTGCTGAAAATGAAGACTATGAGGAGAATATTGTTGCCGACATTACCAGTAAGGCTACTGACACGGCAGTACAACAAACAGAGAACAACGACATACAACCACCACGCCACACAAACAACTCTCCAGATAGGGAAACCATGTCGTCTACAAAACACATTGTCGAGCAAGGAGTGGCCTTCCTGAGTGGATTATCCGAAATTCTCAAGTCGCCACAATCGACAAAAGAATTTATCGACAGCATTGTTGAAGAGGACAGAAACACAGGCGAGACACACATAAAGATACCTGTTCCCGACAAGAATACAGTCGCCCAGCTGCTTGAGCTTGCAGGGAAACTGTTCAGGCAATAAAGTGACATTGAGCGAAAATATGCTATAAAAAAAATAGAAATGAGAAAAATAAAACAATAAATAGAATATGGAAAGTTTCAACGACGTAATTTCTGGCGACGGTCTCGTATTGGTAGATTTCTTTGCCACATGGTGCCAGCCATGCAAAATGATGCACCCAGTACTCGAGCAGGTAAAAGCAACGCTTGGCGACAAAATACGCATCATTAAAGTTGACATAGACAAGCATAACGACACTGCCGCCGCATACGGCATACAGTCTGTCCCCACACTGATGCTGTTCCGCAAAGGCGAGATGCTCTACCGGCAGAGCGGAGCCATGCCGAAAGCAGACCTGCTGGCATTGCTCGACCCGTTTCTATAATTTAGAAGCAAAAAAGGGAAGTTGTAGGGCCGCTATGTATAGCGGCCGCAATCAATAATGCTAACTTCTACGTGTGGAATATTTGCGTACCAACTAATTTTATCACCGCCTGCGGCCGCTATTATAGCGGCCCTACAGTAGCCGAATTGTAAATCATATCTAAAAACAAATGTTGACGATATACAAAGGACGTCCCGAAGACACTACGGGGAGAGAAGAGCGTGAGGTGAGAGTTTACGACCTGCTGGACAGCATCGGAGTGGATTACGACCGTCTCGACCATGCCCCCGCCATGAACATGGAGGTATGCGATGCCATAAACGCAGCCTTTGGCAGAATGACTCTTGAAGAATTTAATGCGGAGGACAGCAACGACCGCACCAAGCATGCCATAATCTGCAAGAACCTGTTTTTGTGCAACCGCCAGAAGACAAAGTTCTATCTGCTGATGATACCTGGTGACAAGAAATTCCTGACCAAGAACCTGTCAGCACAGATAAACTCTGCGCGCCTGTCGTTTGCAGGCGAGGAGGAAATGCTTAAATATCTTGACATCACTCCCGGCTCGGTATCAGTGTTGGGACTTATGAACGACCACAGCCATGCCGTGCAGCTGCTCATAGACAGCGACGTGCTGAAAAGCGAGTATGTGGGGTGTCATCCTTGCATCAACACGTCAAGTCTGAGAATGAGGACCAAGGACCTGATGGAAAAGGTAATTCCCGCATTGCGCCACGAGCCGGTGATTGTGAAACTGTGAGCAATATAAGCGACACATTGAAAATTGAAAATTACTAAAGACAGGTTCTAATAATTCGATGTTGAAAATTAGCTCATATCAAGATATTTTCGTATCTTTGCAACAAATAGTATAAGTGTTATGGAACAGAGAATCATCATTACGGCCAGTTTGGAGAAAGACCTAACCGTGGCGCTCTCGGAATGTGAGCACGACAAGATTTTTGTGCTTGTCGACGAGACCACCAAGGAGAAATGCCTTCCATTGATAATGAGCTTCAGGGCTTTAAAAAATGTAAGTGTAATTACTATCGGTGCTACAGACAGCAACAAAACTCTCGACTCGCTTGCCAAGGTGTGGAAACAACTTGGCGAAGGCGGTGCTTCAAGACACTCGTGCATGATAAACCTTGGCGGCGGAATGATTACCGACCTCGGCGGATTTGCAGCCTCCACATTCAAACGGGGAATCGACTTTCTGAACGTCCCCACTACCCTACTTGCAATGGTAGATGCCTCTGTTGGCGGAAAAACTGGAATAAACTTCAACGGACTGAAAAATGAAGTCGGAGTGTTCAATGAGGCAAAATACGTGATACTCGACACATGTTTCCTAAAAACTCTTGACACAGACAATCTCCGCTCCGGTTATGCAGAGATGCTGAAACACGGACTTATCTCTGACCACAAGCATCTTGCAGAGCTGCTGAATTTCAACTTGGCCAATCCTGACTACGACCAACTGCAGCAGATGGTTGCCAGGTCGGTTGAGATAAAAGAAAACATTGTAGACATAGACCCGCATGAGAGAGCCATAAGAAAAGCCCTAAACCTCGGACATACTTTCGGGCACGCTTTCGAGTCATGGGCTTTGCGCCGGACCCCGATTTTGCACGGACACGCCGTTGCATGCGGCATTGTGTGCGAGCTTTACCTGAGTTGCCTGAAAGCAGGTTTCCCAATTGACATATTACGCCAGACCGTAAAATTCATACGTTCCAACTTTCCCGCTCTGCCCATCACGTGCGATGACTACGACGAATTGATTGAGCTAATGACGCACGACAAGAAAAATACGGCGGGCATCATAAACTTCACCCTGCTTTCCGATGTGGGCGAGATAATGATAAACCAATCCGCAACAGCAGAGGAAATTAAAGACGCACTCGACTTCTACCGCGAAGGATGAAATTAATCAGTATTCATATAATAGTAATTAACTCGCCAACAAATAATAAGTAACAAATAATAAATAAAAAAAATGAGACTACGACTTTTAGCCTTATCAGCGCTGACAGCAATGACACTGCCATCAATGGCGCAGAAATCTACCAAGACACAACTCTACAGCGGCAACCCTATTCTTGCAGGATTCCACGCTGACCCAGAGGTGATGTACTCCAACAAAACGGGACGCTACTACATATACTCCACCACCGACGGAACTCCAGGATGGGGAGGATGGTATTTCACATGCTTCTCAAGCGACGACCTCACACGGTGGAAATATGAGAGCATGAACCTGAACCTGCCAAGAGACACAAAATGGGCAAGCGGCAACGCATGGGCTCCTGCCATCATAGAGAGAAAGACCAGCGACGGATACAAATACTATTTCTACTATAGCGGCGAGACAGGACACGGAAAAGCCATAGGCGTGGCCATAAGCGACTCACCTGAAGGACCTTTCACCGACTTCGGAAAACCTATCGTAGACCACAGGCCCAAGGGACAGAACCACGGACAACAGATTGACGTAGACGTGTTCCAAGATCCCGACACCGGCAACTTCTATCTCTATTGGGGCAACGGCTACATGGCCGGAGCACAGCTTAACGACGACATGACAAGCATCAAGCCCGAGACCGAGACCCTGATGACACCTAAGGGCGGAAGTCTGAAAGACTATGCCTACAGAGAGGCTCCATACGTGTTTAAGCGCAACGGCATATACTACTTCCTCTGGAGCGTCGACGACACCGGTGCGGCAAACTACCACGTGGCTTACGGAACAAGCACATCACCTCTCGGCCCTATCACTGTAGCCGAAAATCCCGTCATACTTATTCAAGACCCCGAGAAGGAAATATACGGCACAGCCCACAACAGCGTGCTGCAGATACCGGGCAAAGACGAATGGTACATTGTCTATCACAGAATAAACAAAAATCACATAGCACGCGAGAAGCAGCCTGGCATACACCGCGAGGTCTGCATCGACAAGCTCGGGTTTAATTCCGACGGAACTATAAAGCCGACAAAGCCCACAACTCACGGCGTAAAGGCTCTACGGAAATAATTAAGAGACTTTATTTTAACGAAAACCTGTCATGGGTGGCATGTCATCAGATATGCCACCCTTGTTTTTAGCTCCTGCTCATATGGCCAGACGTAGCAAAAAAGAGGCTGTGCCTATTTTGACACAGCCTCCTCAGCACAATCAAACGTATATGTCTATTATTGAAGATTACTCGTAACCAGGGTTTTGCCATTCAGCCTTCTGCTCGTCAGTCAGGTTAGATCCGTCTGAGTTCTGCATCTGGTTGAGGAAGGTCTGTGGAATAGGACGCACGTAGTGTTTGTTCTTGTTGAAAGAATTAACGTCCTTATTAAACTTCACAGCACGTGTCTCAAGTGTCTTTGTGCGTGAGAGGTGCTCCCAACGTGTGAACTCGCCGACAAGCTCACGTGTATGCTCGTTGAGGATGAAATTAAGCGCACGGTCAAACTTTCCTGTCACACCAAGCTTGGCAATAATAGCCTCATCCTCGGCAGGAAGATTATCCCAATCCCAGTTTGTCATCTTGCTCTCCGTCGACTCGTATGTAACCTCCATACCAGGGTTTGACAGATAGTATGTGTTCATACCGAGGTTCCAGCCCTCATTGGCATTTATACGTTTCTCGCTGGTAAGCTGTGTGCTGGCTTTTGCCGCCTCGTAGCAGCCGTCAACAAAATAGCTGCGGTTCTCACCCTGATGCCATGCGCCACGGCGACGCAATGCGTTGATATCCTCCTTGGCACCATTGTAGTCGTTAAGGCGAATCTTTATCTCTGCGCGTATAAGGTAAGTCTCACCAAGACGTGCGAGAATGATGTCACGAGAGCCACTGTCGCCAGCATAAGCGTTCAAGTAGCCACAAGTGTGCTTGATTACGCCAGGAAACATGTTTGAGCCCCATGAATTATAAGTAGAGGTGATGGTGTTGCCAAACTGGTCGCCAACAAACTCACCGTTCTTATACAGAATCCATGAATTAAGAATAGGCTGGTTTGGCTTGCCTGAGAATGTAGACTCGCCTGTACGTGTCTGCTTGCGTCCTGCCTCCGGCAAACGTCCTGCCTCGTCCACAAAGTTCGCATCTTTCTGATAACGCTTTGCGCCGAATGTGAACTTGTCGTAAGCATGCTCGTCCTTCTTGTTGATTATGAACACAACAGAAGGCTCACCGATATGCACAGGAGCGACACCATTGTTCGGGTCACCGGCATACTCTACAGCTGTACCGTAAACTGTCGCAAATGATGCAAGGCGAGAGCGTGCCCTCTTCCGGGCTTTCCAAACAGATGGCAGAAGAACTGCTCTCCGAGGATTTGATTTGGCATCAAGTCTATA